>Ga0214473_10000409_pt1 | contig 60536 bp, 45 predicted proteins | sample RVTome_7_FD_203509 | JGI IMG/M metagenome (GOLD analysis project Ga0214473, IMG submission 203509) | Soil microbial communities from uranium-contaminated site in the Upper Colorado River Basin, Wyoming, United States - RVT98D197 | ecosystem: Environmental > Terrestrial > Soil > Contaminated >... | reverse complement strand
TGGCGCTTCAACTCAACACTGAATCTTCGTCTCGGATTCATGGCAAATTCCTTTCCCGGACTCAAAATACCGGTCCCTGGCCAAATCATCCTAACTTTTTGTGTCCAACCTCAGGGGTGCAGTCCAACTTGTACGCCTCAGCGATTTTCAGCGGTGCAGTGATGGACAGTGTGCATTTCGCTTATGCTGATGTCTCAGGGATGTGCTTTGAACCACAGGTTGTTAGTGAGTATACAATGAGGAATCTAGCGGATGCCAAGAACCTCGACAATCTGCTGTATTACTATTACAGCGATAAACTCAGCCAATTGAAGCAATACTTCGAAGACAATGGATATCGGGCGCAGGCCAAGATACTGAACTGCGCCCTTCGTCGTCACGATGCGAATATACTCGAGACGATAGCCTTCGATATGACAAGTGAGTATGGTTTAAATCACTACAGGCCATTACTTTTCGTCGGGATACTTGCTCTCTTCTTCGGACTACCATACTTCGTATTTCTTGTTGGTGGCACTAACTCTAGTCTGTACGTCATCGAGAGCTCTATGCCGGACGAGAATGGCGAAGTAAAAGTAACAGCCAGAAGAGTCCACAGCAACTCAATTGATCAACGTCGCCGTTTGCGGGTAATCCCTGTGCGTTATGTCAAGCTTGCAGGATATGCCTTGTTCTTCAGCCTAGCAAACACATTCAACATCGGATTCAGAGACATCAATGTCGGGAGGCTTCTCCGTCTCCTGCTCCCCCGTAAGCTCGATTTGGCATCATATGGATGGATGCGGTCGGTGTCAGTAGTCCAGTCGATACTTGGCGTGTACTTTGTCGCTCTTTGGATACTAAGTTACTTTGGCCGGCCGTTTGGCTGAGACGTTTTTGGCGCGTGAGTCAACGCGAGGAGTCCGCTTCAGTTAGTTCGTGACCCGAATCTTCTTGAATCGATGGTTCGCGAAGATGCTCAAGCTGCGTGGTCATGCCGGAAACTTCATCCTGGCCGCGGGCCAAAGCGGTAGTGAGGGCGCGCACCGAGCCTTCCATCCGCTGGTGGATATTCTTCAGGCGTTCGACCGCGTCGGAGAGGTTACTCAAGCCGGCGGTCAACTTTCGGCTGTCGCTGCTTAACCCCGCCTGGGCGTAAACGGCCGACAAGGTAGCCAGGAAAGCGTACAAATGCCCCGGCGAGCTGGGGATGACGTGTTTCGACAAAGCATAGCCCAACCCGTCATCGGAATCGTCCGACACGAAACGGTAGTAGATCGCCTCGGACGGCAGGTACATGACGGCGATCTCAAAAGTGTTCTCGTCCGGCCTGATGTAACGCTGGCTGATGTCGTCGATGTGTTTTCTCAGCGTTTTCACGAAGGTCTTGCGGGCGTCGGGTGCGTCCGGTTCGCCGCCAAGACGCTCGAACGACTCGATCGGGAATTTGGAATCGATCGGCAACAGTCGGTCGGCCAGTTTGACGACAGCATCGACTCGCTGCCCGGTGGAGAAGCGGTACTGCGTTTCGTACAAGGCGCGCGGCAGGATCTGAGCCAACAGATTCTCCAGGAGCATCTCACCCAGCCCGCCGCGCAGCTTGGGCGGTTTCAACAACTCCGAGAGCGACTGGATATTGCGGCCGACCGTCTCGATGTTCTCCGCCTGGGTCTGAAGTTGTCCCAGGCGGTTTTCGATATCGACCAGCAGGGCCATCCGTTTGTCGATGGCGGCGCTGCCTTCGGCCAGCCGCTCGTTCATCAAGCGCCCGGTGTTGTCCAGAGAATCCCGCAGTGAAATAAGCCCCTCGAGTTGCTTCTCCAAAAGCTCGCGCTTCAGTTGCTCAAGAGCAAGTTCGATCCGATCCGACCCGGTCTCCTGGCGGCGGCGCCCGGTGACAAGCAGAACGACCAGAACGAATATAACGGCGGCGAGGGCGCCGATGACGGCGAGCGCTGATGGATCCATCAGACTGAAAACACTCTCCTACTGTGCGAGGAACTTGACATCATTATTGGACGGCCACTGTTTCCCCAAGAGGTCCTTGCGCAGCATAACGGTTACACGGTTGTTGTCGGCGTCGAAGTAGTCGTCGGACGGCGCGATCCCCCAGATGTACTTGGCCATCAGATGGCTGGTGGCGTAGTCATACAACCCGACCTCGTTGCGATCGAACCGCACGCCGTAGCGGTACCCGTCGAGCACCGTGTCGACGCCGTATTGTTCGCCGTAGAGAATCGAACTGATGCCGACCAGTCGTCCATCGTGGCCGAACATCAGATTGCCGGTTGCCTCCTGACCGTCGCCAAATGAAAACTCAAAGCCCAGCCAGTCTTTGTCGGCCCGCACCAGGTAGTGTTCCCCCTTGGCGAGTTCTTTGCCCTTGGTGAGCGAGCCCGGTCTGATCACCGACTTGTTTTCCATGACGTCGTCGATGTACTCGCCGAACCCGGCCCGGAAAGTCTCCCAATCACCCGATTTGGTGGCCTCGACCAGAACTTGTTTGACCTGCGCCACGGTTTGTGAATTTACGGTTTCGTAATCACCCGACAGAGTCCGGTACAGATCGAAGTAACCGTCGCGGCCGACTCGGTCCATCAAGTAGGCGGCGAACAGACCGGCCACGGGATAAGCGATGTCGGCCCCTGAGTGGGTCTCAAAGAGCGGCATGGCCAGCAGGCTGTCGAGATAGACGATGTCCTCGCGGTAGAGAAAAGCGCCCAGGCCCATCAGCGACGACGGTGTCTTCCCCCAGCGGCCGCCGTAGTAAACGGCGACACCTTCTCTCAACATCGGCTGAGTGTATAACGGCAGGCGTTGCAGCTTGATGTTGACCAGCAGATGGACCAGTTCGTGGTAATGGGGGAAGAAGGCTGAGATCAGATCATTCGAGGGCATATCAAAGACACCCTTGACCAAGCGACCCGAGATCAACTGGACCGTGGAATCCTTTCCGCAGAGGAAGTACTCGATCTTCTCGTCTTGCAGTGTCTTCATCCGATCCTTGGATAATCTCAGGGAGTCGGCTATGCGCTCTATGAACTCGTCGGCCGCTTGCAGCGCCACCGGGTTGAGGTAACGCTCGGCCGTGGGGTCGACATGAATGCGAAAATACCGGGTTTCCCGGATCGGCCAATCGCGACAGTAATAGTCTTGCGGATAGCACAACCACCAATACTGACCATCAGAATAGGTATAATAGTTGTATTCAACCAGTTCACCTTCGACCACGTTGGAGTACAACAGTTGCTTGTAGTTGGGGTCGTCAAGATCGGTGACCAGCTTGGCCGGACGTTCGAGATGATAGCGCATGACCTCGAGGTTGCGGACGATAGGGGAGGCGCAATCGGGTTTGAGGGGGATGCCGATATACTCGATTCCGAAGCGCTCGGCCCGCTCAAGCGACTGTTCGGTCCAGAGGTAGCGGGCCGATTCGACGTTGCCGGAGGCCAACAGGTCGAAATACTCGGTGAGGGTTTGAACGGCCAGATCGGCACCGAACGTATCAGTCGAGGCGACCACCAGAGACGTTATCGATAGACCCAGAACGAAGAGACCTGATAAGATAGCTTTCATTGGGACGATACTCCTGCACTATTAGCACCAACCGGTCGGTAATATCATCCATTCTACATTCCATGTCCAGAACTGTATCAAAAAAAAGCCCGCTGTAGGGCGGGCTTTCTCACGTTCGGAGAGCGTTTTAGAAGTTGAAACCGACACTGAAGCGATGGGTCGACTCCAGCCGTCCGAAATCCTGCCACGCGTAGTCGATCAACAGATCGGTTTCACCGGTGACATTAGTGGCCAAGCCGCCGCCCAGGGTCAAACCTTCCTCTTCGTAGCGGAACTTGTAGCCGCCTCGCACGAAGAACAGCTCGTCGTAGCTCCACTCAGCGCCCAGCGATCCCTGCTGGTGCACGTCGTTGGGATGCTTGAGCTCGCCGGACAAGGTGACCATCGAGTTGGAACCCGTCTGGAAGTCGTAGGCCAGGCCGACGCGGAACGTCATGGGCAGATCGTAGGGCGTCGTCTTGACCGAGGCGGGGATACCGCTGTTGTTGTCCTCCTGCTGGCGTTCGTCCCAACTGACATCCAGGTCGGGACCATCGAACTGAAGTTTCGGTCCCATGTTGGTGATGCTCATGCCCATCCGCAGCGACTTGAACCCGGTGTAGAGCAGGGTCCCGAAATCGAAGGCAAATGTGGAGGCGTTCTCCTTGTGGATGCGCTCGCCGACGTACTTGAACGAGCCGCCGAAGGCGAACCGAGTGGTCAGTTGGCGGGCGTAGGACAGACCCACCGCGTACGAAACCGCCGAGTAGTAGTCACCGGTGCCGTCCTGTTCCTCCAGCGTGGTGATCTCCTGGTCGTCCATCGACAGCACGGTGGCCGAGACACCGAAGACGCCGATGTCCTCGAAGCTGCGGGCGTAGCCGAAGTAGTTCAGGTCGATGTCCAAGAGCCAGTTGACATTGGTGAAACTGACCGCGGAGTTTTCGATCTCAACCAGTCCGGCCGGGTTCCAGAACATGGCGTAGACATCGTTGACCATCGCCACCGAGGCTTCACCGGCGCCCTGATAGCGGGAGCCGACGCCGATCTTCAGAAACTGCGCGCCGGCCGTGCCGATTTTGGCGTTCTCAGCGGAGGTGGCAGCGGCCGCCAACAGCAGCAACATAAGCCAAATTATCTTTTTCACTTCGCACCTCCTCTTACTTGATGATGGCGAAGCGACCGAGGTGCTCGCCGTAATCGGATTGAACGTGGAATATGTACATGCCGCCGGCCACCTGCTGGCCGTTCTCCGACAACAGGTCCCAGGTCTCGGCGCCGTCGCCGTCGTTGTTCTCTATCGTCTGCACCAGGTCACCGGCCAGAGTGTAAATCCGAATCGTACATTCCGTCGGCAGCCGGTTGAAAGTGAGCACCGACGGCTGGTTGACCGTCTCGACCAGAGATGAATAGCGCCCGAAGTATGGGTTGGGGACGACGCGAATGTTCTTCAACTCGTTGCTCGCCGCCGCGGCGTTGACGCCGTCGGGGCGGAAGAGGAAGACATCGTCGGGACCGTTCAGCGGCGCCCCTTCGAAGGTCAGGACGTCTCCGGGTGTGGGATCGTACACATCCGTATCAAGCGAGAACAGCCAGCTATAATGGTACGGGAAGGCGTCGTCGGTGACGGTGTTAACCGGATCGTACGGCCAGTCGACGATGGCCAATTCCTGCGACGAGTCCCAGGTTCCGGCGCCGCCCCAGTCCAGCACGGACAGCGACACGCGTTCATCGGTGGTGGTGTTCCATACTTCGAACGGAACCCAGTAAGGGATGTCGACCCCGTAGTACCAATCGAGCAGCCACGAGGCGCGGGTCGAATCACCGGTGTAGCGCAACTCATAGGCGTTGCGATACGGCTCGCTACCCCAGACGTAACTGGGATCGCCATAAAGCGCGGCGACCGGCGGTCCGTAGAGGGTCCCAACCTCAAAGGTGCTTTCGCCGCCGGCGAAAGCAGTCTGACCGTAGCTGCGCGGCTCGCGGTCACCGTCGGTGACGACGACGCGCAGACCTTCGGCTACCTCGTACAGGTTGGGATCGCCCGACATACCTTCCTGAGCCTTCAACAAGGTATCGCCGGTAGTCAGGTTGATCAGGTGCCAGACGGTAGCCTCATTGTTAGGCAGGTCTTCGAAGACAACGTCATACTGCGATCCGGTCAACTTGTCATCGTCGAACACGATCGGCGCGACCACGCCCTCGGACGGCTCATCGGCACCAAGGTACTGATGGTCGACGGACGAGGCGGCGTCGAAGAAACCGGCCGGGTCGGCCGTCGGCGTGATCGCCACTACGTTCGACGCCTCGCCGGCGATGCCGAAACCCGATTGCAGGGCGTCGACGCCGGTAGCGGTGTCGGCGTGATCGAAGGCGACCAGGCAGTACCAGTATTCGACGCCGTTGTAAAGACCGTCATCGATGTAGGAGTGGGGAATCGGATCGCCCGGAGCGGTTACGGCATACTGGGCCAGCGTCTGATAGTCGAGCGTCAGGCAGTTGTTGCCGGTGTTGTGCACCGGATCACCCCAGGTCTTGCCCCGGTTGTCGCTGCGATACAGCTTGTAACCGACGAAGTCCGGTTCACCGCTGAGCGGGTCGATGCTGACTTCCGAGGTGTCCGTCCAACTCAGGTATACTTTGCCGTCGGCGGGGCGCGCCGTCAGGGCCGGAGTGGCCGGCGGTTGCGGGCCGACGAAATGGTTGTCGTACAGTTCCTGAGCCATCGAGGCGTTGTTGCGGAAATCCTCCTCATCCTCGCCGGCCACCAGCGCGTAGACGCAGCGCACCGTCTTGCCGGCGCTGAGGTCGATGCCGCGGGTGCACTGAAGGTAGAACTGATCGGTCGGCGGCAGCGACTGGTCGAACTGCTCGCTATTGATCAGTTCGAACATGCCGGCGTCCTCGATACCGGTGACAATCGCCCAGTCATCGCTACGAAACGCCGTCATGCCGAGACCGCCGGGCATCTCGAGGATTTTGGTGCCCATGATGCCGGTCGGGACGTTACGGCCCCAGCCGGGGTCCCAACCCCTCACGTCATAGTTCCAGGCGAGGTTCTCGGTGGAATCCCAGGCCACCATGTCGTTGAGACGGCCGTTTTCTCCGGTGCCGTCGGGACCGCCGACGTCGATGTCGATATACAGCCCGAAAGCGAACTCGGGGTAATCAACCAGGGAGGTGTTGGTGATCTCCAGAACGACGAACAAAAAGTCCTCATTATAGCAGTAGTTCCACTGCATGATGGTGTGGGTCAACTCCAGACCCAGCAGCGGCGATCCTTCCGCGGCGTCGTTGAAGCGGTAGTGTGACTCCTGGAGCGAAGTGGGTCCACCCGGCGCATAAGTGGCTGCCAGCGGATCCCAGTTCTGGTTGTAATCGTAATCTTCGGCCGTCGGGTCCCAGACCCGCCAGCCATAGGCCGGGTTGCCGTTCTCCGTGCCGGTCAGGTCGCTCGGATCGTAATCGTAGTAGCGCTCGGGATCGGTGGAGAGATAGATCAAGTATTGATCCTCGCCGTTCACTTGCATCGGCATCGCCTGAAAATCGTCGTAAGTATTGGCCACCAGCGTGTCGCCGGTGGGCTTCACGGCCCCCATCCAGTAACAGATCTCGCCGATGTAGTCATGACCGGAGTTACGCGGCCATTCGCCGGACGGATATCCGTAGTACGAGTAGCCGCCGATGTAACCGAAGTTGTCGACGGTGGTGACGATGTTACCCTTGTTATGGGTGATCTGGTCGAGCGTGTACAAACCGGGCGACAGTGCTGACGGCGGCTGGGGCGTGTCCGGGTCGCCGATCGAGGGGAGTGGTCGCGCCACCACCAGCGTCGCCGGCGCCAGCAGAAGCACCAGTATCACCCAACCAATCAGGGATGTTTTCTGTGTCGTTTTCATGCTCTCTGCTCCGCTTTAGAATGTAAACTCCAAACCGACCCGGACGGTGCGGGGCGGCGAGTAGTTCTGAGGATCATGATCGTGAAGGCGATCCAGCCGGCTCAATTCGTCCTGATCCAACGCCAGCCCGGTGCCGATGATCTGGCCGTCATTGTCCGGCTGACCGGTCCGGGAATATACGTCTATAACATTGCGCCGGTCGAACAGGTTGTCAACTTCGGTGAAGAAGCTCAACACATGGCCCTGCCGATTGACGGCGAAATCCTTGTTAAAGCGCAGATCAACAGTATAGCTGGCCGGCAGCCGGCCTTCGTTGCGTTCACCCAGGCGGTTGCCGAACGGGTCGGTCGGCGTGTAGGGCAGACCCGAGCCGTAGTGACCCACCGTCGTAAGGCCCCAGTTCGCCGGAACGCGATAGCTGAGCACAGCCGTGACGGTGTGGCGCTGGTCGAAATCGAGCGGGTACTCGCCCACCGGCGCCAGCGTGTCGTCCACTGCAGTGAGGAACGTGTAATACGGTTCGGTGGCGTAGGAGCCGTTACCGGTGGCCACCATGTAACCGTAGGAGACCGATCCGCCGAAGTAACCGCCCAGCGGCAGCTTTTCCATTTCAACGTCGAAGCCGGTCACCGAGCCGTAGTCGCCGTTGTCGAAGTGGGTGATGATGGTGCTGGCGTCACGCAGGGAGGAGCGCGTCGTCACCAGATCAGTGATGTCTTTATAATAGGCGGTCACGTCGATCCGGAGGTCCTCGCCGATCATGTGGTCGAGACCGAGCTCATAGGCGACCGTCTGTTCCGGCTCCAGATCGGGATTACCCAGAAGCGGCAGTCCGGAGGTGACATCCCCCTGGATGTTGGTGTACATATATGTGTAGCGCGGCTCCTGGTAGTACACGCCATAGTTGAAGTGCATCACCGAGACCTCGGAGATGGGGAACGACACGCCCAAGCGCGGGGACAGCCGTGATTTGGACTCGGCCTTGACGTAGCTGGCGATCGGGTTCAAAGGATCGTCTCGCGGGGTGGCGTTGTAGGAAATGTCGGCGTCGCGATAATCAAAGCGCAACCCGACGTTGATGACAAAGTCCTTGTACTCCAGTTTGTCCTGTAAGAAAGCCGAGGCCAGCAGAGGTTTGCTGGAGTATCTTTCCCCGTACGGGTTTTCATTGAAGAACTGCTTGAAATCCCAGTCGACGTCGTAGCGACGAAGCTCAAATCCACCTTTTACCTGGTTGCTCTTGTTCACCTGAGTCAGCAGGCTGGCCTTCAGCGAGGTGTATTTGGCTTCGCGCCGGCGGAAGGATGGGTCAAAGTCATTCCCGGTGGTGAAGCCGGCCACGTGGTAGGCATTGGTGTAATCGCGATAGCCGAGATAGTTGGAGTCCTGAATGGTGCCGGTGTATTCGCCGCCAGCGTCCTCCTCATAGCCCGGCCACTGATCCCAGTATACGTCGATCAGGTCAGGGGGTCCCTGCCAGGTGCGGGTGTGAAAGCTGTTGACGGTGGCCGAGAGAATCACGCGCTCGTTGAAGTTGTAGTTCCCCGTCAATCCCAGCAGATGGGCCTTGCGCTCGAACACCGGTAACCCGTCGAGGTTGAAATCATACGAGATGCCGTTGACGTCGCGGTGGGTGTAGACGTTGCCGCCGGCGTCGTGCAGGGTGAAGTTGCTGCGGAGCTTGATGTGCGGTGTGGGCTGCGCCGAGACTTTGGCCGTCCAGGTGTAGGCGTCGCTGCCGTTAGAGGGCAGGTAAGTCTCGTTCGTCAAGTATTCGCCGGCCGTAAAGAAGTTGTAGCGTTTGGGATCGAGGCCGATGACCGGGCCGGATAGATTGAACGCCAGCGAACGATTGCCCGCCCGTTTGAGATTCCCCCACTCGCCGGTGTTGACGTCGTAGGGATGGGTGGCCCCCTCATAGACCTTCAGCCCGCCGTGGAACTCGGGGCCGCCCTCGCGGGTCACGGCGCTGACCACACCGGAGAGAGCTTCACCGTACTCGGCCGTGTAGCCGCCCGAGGTCAGCGACAATTCCTCCAGAGCGGTCGGCATGATGCGTATGCCGGCGGTCGAGTAAAACGGGTCCTGAATCGAGAAACCGTCGAAGTAGTAAGCCACCTGGCCGGCCCGACCGCCGCGAACGTGGAGATTATCATCGCGGTCAACCACGACCCCCGGATAGTTGGTCAGAACCGACTGAACCGTTACGATATTGGGCAAGTCCTTCAATCGGTCGGCAGTGAAGATAACTCGCGATTCGGTTTGGTCCAGTTGGATAACCGGGTTGGTGGCGGTCACCACCACCCGTTGACCGATCTCGACCGCCCGCTGGTCAAGCTCGAAGTCGACCGGTGTGGTCAGATCGACCAGAACACGTACCCCCTTCTTGGTTATCGACTCATAGCCCAGGGAAGTGACGGAGAGATCGCATTTACCGACCGGAATGTCGATCATGAAGTACTCGCCGTCGTCATCCGTGTGCGTAGCCGTGTTCGTTCCCGAAAGTCGAACCGTGGCCCCCACGATCGGTTCGCCGCTTCGGGAGTCGATAACCTCTCCCGAAATCTTGCCGCTCACACCCGCCTCCACAGGCGCCGTATCGAATAGCACCAGGAGCACAAGCGGGAGCAAGAACAACGATAGAAGTTGTTTGTACAAGGCAACTCCTCCTGTACTGTTTATTCCAAACATAGTCTCTGCTAGAGTCCGGCTTCAGATATAGAAAGCGCTTTGTGTTTTATGTCGGCTTGGCCCCCGATTTCTTGACCGCCAAAATGGCGCTCACCTTAATAGGAAATAGGAAAACTCAAAGGCCGGATCGCCCCTCCGGTCGACCAACAGCGCCCCGGTTGGGAAGTGCCGGAAAAACTTTCTACACCTGCTTCACCAGGTCTTGTTCCGCGGTAGGCGGGCGGCAAGACCCGACAGAACAGCGTTTTCCGACACGCGGATCGGCCGGCACGTCAAGTTTTGCCGACGACGTCCGATAGGTTAGTAAATACAACCACTGGCGTTGACCACCAGGGGATACGCCCGACAGCATAGGATTGTCAACGTTGCTACAGACCGAGGGTCCCGTAGGCCGATGAACGAGTGGTCCAGGAAAATGCTCGTAGCTGCCGCGGTGTGGTGTTTTCTCGCCGTCAGCGGGGAGGTGCGTGCCGCCGACAAAATCGACGTCGGCATCATCACCTGCGACAGCCTGAAATCTACGTTGCGAACGCTGCAGGGTGCGCGCAAGGTGATCGAGCGCGCGCATCCCGACGCGGTCTTTCATGTATTCCTCATGGGCGACAACGCCTCGGCCAACCTGGGAGTTGTCGACTCTTTGGACAAAGTCTTGGCCGACGTCATCCTCACGGTGGGCAGTTCGGCGACCGAGTTCGCCATGACCAACCTTCAGAATATCCCTATCGTCTTTTCGGCGGTGAAGTATCCGGTGCTTTCCGGTTATGTCAAATCGATGGCCCGTCCCGGCGGCAACGTCACCGGCGCCTCGCTCAATATTCCGGTGGATCTGCAGTTCAAGTATTTCAAGGAGATCGTACCGGACCTGAAAAACATCGGTGTTTTGTATACCGACAACACGGCTGACCTGATCGCCAACGCCCGCGCCGTGGCCAACAATGCCGGTCTCAATCTGATCGCCATACCGGTCAACGACTTCAAGGAACTGCCCCAGGCCTTGGACTCGCTGGCGGCGGTGACCGACGGCATCTGGAGCGTGGCCGATCACAATCTTTTCGACCCCCGCTCCACCCGCTACATCCTGATGAACACGTTGCGCAAGGGCGTGCCGTTCATGGGCTTCTCCCGCCACACAGTGGAGTCGGGGGCGCTCTTCGCGCTTGATTTCGACTACAAAGCGATCGGCATGCAAGCGGGCGAGATCGTTAGGCTGATCCTGGCCGGGCAGAAACCGGCCGACATTCCGGTGACCCAGGCCGACGTGGTCTGGTTTCATTACAACGAGAAAACCGCCGAGCACGTCAAAGTCAAAATTCCCGACGAACTGGTGGCCGTGGCCAAGGAGGTGTACCGATGAACCTCCGAGGCATGATCGGCCGCTGCAAGCTGCACACGAAATTCGCCGTGCCTATTTCCGTCATTCTGGTTCTGTCCATTCTGGTCGTCAGCGCCTACCTGATCCAGCGGCAGGAGGAAGGTTTCCGCCGCGGGTTGGAGGAGAACGGCGAGACTATGGTGCGGATTCTGGCCATGCAGGCCGAGAGCGGCGTGCTGTTCGAAGACCGGCAGGAACTCGATGAGTTGCTCCAGAAATTCCACATCTTCGAGAACATCCGATGCGCCATCATCTACAACCGTGAGGGCGAGATCCTGTCGCAAACGGGCGAGTGGGACGAAAACTCGACTACGCGGATCAGGGAGATCGGTCACCTAAGCGAACCCGACGCACCGCTCTGCAACGATTACTATGTCGAGGACGCCAACGGCCACGTTTACATCGACCTGAATCACCCGGTGATGTCACGCGTCGAGCGGCTGGACCGCGAAAACCTCGGGATCACCGGCGGCATCGATGCGTCGCTGGCCCGGACGTTCGTCAGCGAGCATCTGGGCGACATACGGCTGGTGCTGAGTCTGGAGGGCGTCAACAAGTCGATCGCCGAGGCGCGGCTGGCGGCGATCATCCTGACCCTGTTAGTCGTCGTCGCCACCATCGCTTTCATCACCTTCTTCATTCGGTTCGTGACCAAACCGCTCAAGATGTTGGTGGCCGTCACCGACCAGGTGGCGCGAGGCGACCTCGGTCAGCGGGTTCAACTCCAGCAGCACGATGAACTGGGGCAGTTGGCCGCCACCTTCAACAAGATGATCGAGTCGCTCCAGCAGTCGCGCAACGAGATCGAAGACTACAACCGAACCCTGGAAGAGAAGATCATCCAGCGGACGCTGGAACTCGAGGAAGCACAGGCGCAGTTGATCCAGTCCGAGAAGATGAGCGCTATCGGTCAGTTGGCCGCCGGCGTGGCCCACGAACTGAACAATCCGCTGGGTGGTATTCTCGGTTACGCTCAGTTCACCCTTGAAAAGATGAAGAAGAAGAGCCCCGGCCAACTGGCCGACAAGGAAGTGACCAGTTTCATCCGGTACCTGACGGACATCGAAACGCAGGCGCGGCGCTGCAAGGCGATCGTGCAGAATCTCTTGAGATTCTCCCGCTCGCGACGGGACTCCGATTTCGAGGCCGTCGACGTCAGGTCGATTATCGAAGACACCGTCACCTTCGTCGAGCACCAACTGCACATGAACCAGATCGAGTTGAAGCTCGAATTCGACGCCGACCTGCCGACCATCCAGGGCAGCGGCGGCCAATTGCAGCAGGTGTTCACCAACCTCATCATTAATGCCATGCACGCCTCGGCGCCGGAAACCAGCATTACCATCAAGTCGCGCTACAGCCCGGCGTTGGGCGAATTCGGCGGCGCCGTGGAACTGCAGTTCATCGATCAGGGCTCAGGCATCGAGCCGGAGAACATCAAGAAGATCTTCGAACCGTTCTTCACCACCAAGGAAGTCGGCAAAGGCACCGGACTGGGGCTGTCCGTCAGCTACGGCATCATCAAAGACCACGGCGGCGAGATCAAGGTCGATTCCGTCGTCGGTCGGGGGACCACATTTACTCTCATCCTGCCGGTTCAGAAACCGACGGTCGTGTCCGATACTTCAATAGAGAAGTTTGGAACACAACCGGAGGCACAGGTTTAGACCGCCTTCCATGCAGGACGTTGAGCAGAAATCTATTCTGATCGTTGACGATGAGGAGATCATCCGCGAATTCCTCCTTGAGGTGCTCGGTGAGGACTATCGAATCTCCGTCGCCTGCGACGGCGACGAAGCCATCGAGAAGATCAAAGAACGGAAGTTCGATCTGATCATCACCGATCTCAAGATGCCGCGAGTCTCCGGCGAGGAAGTGGTGAGGTTCGCCCGGCAGCAGGACCCCGACTATCAAGTCGTGGTCATCTCCGGGTATTCCACTCTCTTTTCCGTCAGCGACTCGGCCAAGTGCGGCGCCTGTGCTTTTTTGTCCAAACCGTTTTCGATTTCGGATCTCATGAAGACAGTGACCGATTGCATCAAGGAGTGAGGTGACCGATGGCGCGGATTCTGGTGGTGGACGATTCCTTAGTTATCCGGGAACTCCTGGCGGAGTACCTGAGCGAGCAGGGACATCGGGTGGAGACGGCCGTCGACGGGCAGGAGGGTATCGACAAAGCCCTGGACGGCCGTTACGACATCATCCTCTGCGACCTGCACATGCCCCGGAAAAACGGTTACCAGGTGTTCACCGAGGTGACCACCCATCTGCCGCAATCGCGGTTTATCATGACCGACTCCCTGCCGGATGAACTGGCCCGCATGGCTCAGGAAGCAGGTGCCTATGGTTGCCTCACCAAGCCGTTCGATCTGGACCAGGTCACCGCAACTCTGGAGAAGATTCTCGCGCAAACGAAAACGTATGACACCGGCCGATGAAAAAACGATACGCGTCGTTGTGGCCGACGATGAGGAAATCGTCCTGTCTTTGGTGCGCGACACGCTCGAGGATGAAGGTCACCACGTCGAGGCGGCCGCCAACGGTCCCGAGGCGCTCAAGCTGATCGAGGCCGCGCCGGCCGATCTCATCATCACCGACATCCGCATGCCCCACATGGACGGCATCGAACTGGCCGCCCGGGCCCGCGAGCTTTGCCCCGATATCGTCGTCATCTTCATGACCGGCTACGCTGACTTGAATTCGGCCAAAGACGCTATCAAACAGGGCGCCTTCGAATACATCCTCAAGCCGTTCGAACTGACTGAGATCAGACAGGCGGTGGCCAAGGCGGTCGAGAAGATTCGCCAACGCGCCGCCGACAAGGATCCCGACGAACAACTGGAACGACTCTCCGATCTGAACCAGATGCTTTACGCCGCCGGCGACCGCAAGTCGTTGGCCACTCTGTCGTTGAAATTCGCTATGGTCCACTGCGGCTCCTCGCGCGGGGCGGTGCTCTACTGGGGCAACCAGGTGACCGACTGCCGTCTTATCAGCCTCGTGGACGAGCAAACGGAAGAGACAGCACTGGCCGACCAGCCGCTGGCCGATTGTCTGGCCAAGGTAGGCCCCGAGCTTTTCGAATCGCCGTTTTACGTGCACACGCTGGATGAACATCCGATGTACGCCGCCTGCCACGACCAGGCCCTGGTCGAATATCTGCTGCCGCCCTGCCTGAAAACGGCCAAACGAATCGTGACCGTGCCGCTCAGTCGGGCGAATTCACTCTACGGTCTGATCATGATCGGTCTCGACAGCGAGTCAGAGAAACTAAAAGACACCGACCTGACCTTTCTCTCGATCACCGCCAGCCAGTTGGCTCTGTCCTTGGAGAACATTCTGCTTCTGGAGGAGGCCAAGGACGCCTACGCCCGGTTGAAGGAACTGCAGGACGAGACGATTCAGCTTGAGAAAATGGCCACCCGCGGTGAGATGTCGGCCGAGATCGGCCATGAACTGAACAACTTCCTGGGCGTGGTCGCCGGTAACCTATCGCTTCTGGACGTGCATCTGAAGAAGCAGCACTACGACCAACTCGACCGCTACCTCCACGCCATCACCGACAATGTCGACAAGATCAAGACCTTCACCGGCAACCTCATGGACCTGACGCCTATCGCCTCCAAGAAGGAAGCGATCCGCTTCGATCAGCTCCTGACGGAAGTGGTGGCCTATCTCAGGCCGCAGAAAAGATATCGCGGCGTGACGCTCGAAGTGACGCCGCTTGAAGAACCGATTCTGTTTGATGCCGATGCCACGCACATCCAGCAGTTGCTGTACAACCTGTTCAACAACGCCGCCGACGCCACGGAAGGCTGCGTCCGGCGGAGGATCAAAGCGAGCGTCGTGGTCGACCAGGCGTCCGGGACCTTTGCCATGACCATCATGGACACCGGCAGCGGCATCGATCCGGCTCTGCTGGAGAAGGCCTTCACCGAGAAGTTCACCACTAAAAAGAGCGGCCACGGGTTCGGACTGCTGGTGTGCAAGCGGATCATCGACAGTCACGGCGGGGAGCTGTCGGTCGAATCGGCGCCTTCGCAGGGCACGTCTATCACCATCAAGTTCCCGCTGGCCCAAGCCACCGCCGCCGCGCCCGTCCCGCTGTGACGTCAAACTCCGCTCTGCCCTCCACGAAAATAACCACCGAGGACTCTAACCTGCTCGGATGTTTGGTGCTGTCGGGCGACTCGTCTGACAGCTCTGATGTTGCAGCGCAGGTGTCGGGCGGGGTCGCCCGACACCACCTGGAATCAGCAACACAGGGCAGTTGTTTGCTCAATGGCGGAATATTCTTGCACCGGTCTGCGCCTTCCGTCTGCAGATGCATGCAGAACCCCTTTCACCGATGGGGATAAGACGAGAGATCGCTCCCGTTTGTCGCCCGCCGGCGATTCATGTCCGTCCGGCATGGCGCTTGCAATGAGGTCTATCGACATAGAAATTGGTAGATAATCTGCCAGTTTTGTTAGACCAGACCCCTGCGTCGCCGGCAGGGGTTTTTTTGTAGGGGGGTGAGGCACATCTCGCGGCAGGCTGCGATCATTGGGCCGGCGGCCCACCATTTGCGGATGGATCGGTCGAACCCAGCCATGTATGGTTGGCCGCCTCCTCCCATAGGCAGAGAGAACCTAGAACTCCTCCTCCGGCTGGTCGGACGGGGTTGACACCGAGTCGGCGTCGGGATCGTCAGAGGCGTCGAGGTAGAGGTAGTCGTTGTCGGGGAGGTCCTTTATCGGCTGCATCAGCAGGGTCTCGGTGTTGCCGTCGCGGATGATTTCCACCAGCGCCCCGCCGTTATCCAGCCCCGCCAGCAACTGCTCCACCATCTCCTTCTGCGACTTGACGCGGTGGCCGTCGACTCGGAAGATGCGATCCCCATCGCGCAGGCCGTTGGCGTAGGCCAGGCGATACATGTCGATCATGCTGACCATCAGCCGCCCCGAATCGTCGATAGTCACCGAAAAACCCAACTCCCCCTTGAGCGGCAGTCCCTCGACAAACTGCCGAGGTTGCTGGTTCGATGCCGTCGGCCGCGGCGGACGGGTAAGTTTGACCAGATCCGAGCTCAAGTCCTCCGCCGTGACCCACTCAGTCAGCGGCCGGTCGGGGCTGAGGATCCAATGATTGAGAAAGTGCTTCTCAAAAATGTCGCGTTTGGGGCCGTGCTGTTTCCAGAAGGCGGATCGGTAGGCGTCAAGGGTGGAGTCGTAGCCGATGATATTCTGGCAGACGGCCATGGCCAGAAGCATGGCCAGATTGTCCTGGCGGTAAGGGCCCGGTTGCATCAGGGGGTGATAGGCGACCGGGTGTATCGTCTCCAATCGCACCGTCTGGGCCAGCATCCGCAACGACAACTGAAAAAGCAGATTGAGAATGAGCCGGTTGCCGTCCGGCGCCACCTCCCAAACGGCGCCGTCCCCCATGCCGCCGATAGGGAGAATGAGCGGATCGGCGGAGCCGAGCGTCGGGTAGAACCGAACCAGGTAGATGTCGAACTGGGACTCGTGCCATTCGAGGCCGGAGAGCTCGCGCATAACGTGCAGGACCGTGTCTCCCTGAGCCGCCCAGAATGTCGTCACCAGGCTGTCGTGGCCAGCCAGCCAACTCATGTCGTCGCGCACCGCCCGCTCGCGGTACATCCGGGGATAGAGCGAACTTTGCAGCGCGGCAGCGCGGTCGTTGACGCCCACGTCGGGAGTGAGTCCATCGAAATTGAACAAGGTGTAGTAAGTGTCCTGGGCGGCCGTTGTTCCGATCAACGCCAGCAGACACAACAGGCTTGCCACAAACTGTTTCATACCGGACAATAATCGGTCCTGGGGCTACGAATGCAAGGCAAAACTATGGTGTCGGCGCGGCCGCCGCAGCCGGCGGCGCTGGTCCGCTCGGTTCCACCAGTTCGAAATAGAAGAGGGTGTAAAGATTCTGCAACACCGAGCCTGAGAAACCGCCGACGACCAACGACACCGGCATGCCGATAATCACGGCTAGTATAATGGCCGGGATGATTCCCGCGCCGGTGGCCAGGGCCACCACTGCGATGGGAGCACCAATGATAGCCCACAAAATGAAAGCAGTAATCCCGAGGGCTATCGAGAAGCCGATTTCAATAAGGAAAACGACCAGGTTCTTGACCGGATTCCTGCGCAACAACCAGAATCCTTCCTCCAGCGCATCGGCGATACCGGTGTTGCGGACCACCATGGCCCGTTGGGCCAGAGCGAAAAGGTTGGTAAAGACAAACAGGAAAACCAGAAACACTGGGATAATGATCAAAAGGGCCAGCACCAACAGGATGATGTCGCCGATGGCGTAAGCGAGAATCCCGGCAACTACCATCGCGACGGCGACTACGATGAAGGCGAACACCCCGATCAACAACAACCCCAGAAACCGCAGGAAGAAATCGACCCCCGCCGAGAAAGAACTCCCCAGACGGTAAGTCCCCCCGCGCTTGATTTTGTTGACGCCGTCGATGATGGCCGGGACGGAGATCAGGTGCATGATGATATATCCCAGGATCATGCATCCGACCAGCAGGAAGACAGGAAGCATGATCTCCCAGTCCATCTCGAAAGGAAACCGGAACGACTCGCCAAAGTCCCGCAAACCGAACTCCGTCTTCGGCAGGGGCAGATTGCTGAAGTCCAGGTTGAAGCCGCTCCCGCCGCCGGCGAACAGGCCGAATATCCAGAGCGATTTGTAGCGCCAGGCTATCTGAAACGACTCGGTGACTATGCGTCCGTAATCCATTTGTGATCGTCCTCTCTTTCAGAATACCGGATTATGACGCCGCTATTCAAGCTTTTTTATCAGTGAAATTCACGATGTGGCCGGATTTTCGGCGGGGACTACATCCTGCTCTTGATTTGACCGCCCGTTTTTCGTATTTATCGTCTGTGAGAGTGTAAACCATAGACTTCCTGTGAGGTAGAAATGACAGCATTTACCCGGTTCGGTTTTCCCTTATCGATACTAATGGCGCTGGTCTTGGCGATTTCATGCGGCAAGAAAAACGAAGCCGCCGATGACACGGCCGACCAGGATATCAAGACATCCGGTTTGGCCGATCCCAGCGACAGCCTGATTCTTGAGATGACCGGTATCGACTCGATGACGGTGCTCGACATCCTTAAGAGAGAACATGACGTCAGCCACATGTCGTCGCTGAAGGGCGCATACGTCATCAGGATCGACGAAACTGCTAATGAGGGTGGATACTACTGGTTGTACTCGGTCAACGGCGTCATGGGGGAGGTGGCTTGCGACAAGCATGTGACCGGGACCGGCGATGTTGTCCGGTGGCACTATCGCAAAACCGGGACGCTGCAATTGTAGTCCGGTTGTAGTCTCGGTGCTCCATACGAGTAGGCCGGGTTGGGTATGCTCCCCAGGACGGCGATCCGGCGACAAGGGACCTGTAGAAAAAGTCCCAATGAACGTCATCGCGAGCCTGCCGGCCACAAGCGGCTCTTAAGGGCAGGCGCGGCGATCTCAACTGCCTGCCTGGCCCAACGTTTGAGATTGCCGCGGTCGCCTGCAGCGACCCCGCAATAACGTGTTCGAGGTTTTTTCGACACTCCCCAGGCGCCGGGTCACACACCCGCCGCGGGCGGGCGCAAGACCTGGTCCGACTTGTACAACGATCTGTGGGGTACGGGACCGGCGCTGTCGCTCGACGGACTGCTTTCCGGCACTCCGATCGACACTGGTCTTCTTGCCTTCACGGCTCGGATGGAGGATGTCGCTGGGGCTTTTGGCAATCAACCGCTGATTCTGCGTATGCGAATCTTCTTCATCTGCGGGGACATCGACTACAGCGGCGGCTGATGGAAGCCGCCGACGTCAATGACTCCGGCGGCGATATCGATATCGCCGACCTGGTGCATCTGGTCGACTACATGTTCACGTCCGGCCCGCTGTTGGTGTGCCCGTAGGCAGGTCGCGTGTACTCGTAGAAGATCGGTCGCCCGCCGATTACGTCTGCGCCGGAACCGATACCCCAGTCTCGAGGGTCTTCCTATCGCCCCTTAGGAGCGATATTTTCAAAACCGGCGGTGTCACCAATGTGGTTACAATGACCATGATCACCACCGCCGAGTAGGTGCCGCTGGAGACCACCGGATGACCATCGAGCATCAATTTGGCGCCGATGCCCGCAAAAATCAGCCCCACCTCACCGCGCGGGATCATGCCGAGGCCGATGGCGATGCGGTTGGTCTGTTTGTCGAAGATGGCCAGTGTGCAGGCCTGTTTACCGATAATCGCCGCCAGCGTCATCACCGCCGCGAAACCCAGGATTTCGACTTGGGCGAAGGTGCTAAACTCCACCAGCATGCCCATCCGGACGAAGAAAATCGGCACCAGGAATACGGAGATCGGTTCGATCAAATGCTCTATCGAGCGGTCATCCTTTTCTCGGTACTTATGATATTGCACCTCATCGAGGATCAGCCCGGCGGCAAAGGCGCCAACAATCGGCGCCAGCCCTACCTGGCCAGCCAGGTAGGCCAGCGTGAAGCAGACCAACAGGCATAAGGACAAGAACACACCTTTGCCCTTAAGTCGAATTGCGTATTTGAAATAATGGGGCAGAATAAACGACCCGATGACCAGGGCGCCGACGATGAACAGGACAGCTTTGGCGATTATCCACACAATCGCCCCCGAGGATACCCCGTCACCCTGCCCGCTATTGACGGCGGTGATAACCCCGGCCACTACGGCCAGAATCACCAGGCCCAGGATATCGTCGATGACGGCCGCGCCCAGAATGATCTTGGCCTCACGCGTTTTCACCTTGCCTAACTCCTGAAGCACGCGGGCCGTAATGCCCACCGAGGTGGCGGTAAGGGTGGCGCCGATGAAGATGTGCACGTAGACCGATTCCTCGGGCAGAAACAGATAACCGACTCCCCAGCCCAGAAAGAACGGCGTGATGACGCCGAACACCGCCACCATGAACGAGGCCCACCCGACCCGTATCATCTCCCTGACCGACGATTCAAGCCCGACTTCGAAAAGGAGAATAATCACCCCCAGTTCGGCCAGAACTTCCAGGGTAATGTCGTGCTTGAACGGCTCCAGAACATAGATGCCGATCAGATGCAGATTGCCGATCAGCATGCCCAGAATCAACTCTCCCAGCACCGCCGGCTGACCGAAGCGCTCAAAAACGTCGCCGCCCAGCTTGGCCACCAGCAGGATGACGATCAATTGCAGCAGGATGCCCAGTACCGGTCCGCCGTGGCCTTCCTCTTCGTGGGCGGTTTGCGCCGCGGCCGGCTCGCCGGTGACAGCGGTCGAAGCACCGAAGACCAATCCGTAGATCAGGTAGCCCCCGAGTACTGCCATTAACAGTAGTGTTCTTCTATTAGTCAGTATGCGCACGTGTCCTCCGAAATCGAAACTATCGTCCGTAAGCTCAAAACTCGCAGCAAATTACACGGTCGGTCAGGAACCGGCAAGCTTTTTGTGGCATGCCCTCCACTAGTAAACCGACCCTCTTTAAGCGTGAACCGACCAAAAGCAGGCTTTGCCTATGCCGCAGCCGTTCAGATTCCGCCCTCATGTGTCGAAATGTAGATTGACAACTGGTTGTGACGGCTTTGGCAGACGAATTCTAGACTAACAGAGATTGTATCTATGTTTGTTTTTATTGGCGCGTTAATCGTAATCGGTTCCGTTTTGGGCGGCTTCATGTGGCACGGCGGCAAGGTGCTGGCTCTCAACCAGCCGAACGAGGTTCTCATCATCGGCGGCGCGGCGCTGGGAGCCCTGATCATTTCGACACCCGTGACCGTTCTCAAGAGCCTGATCGGGCAACTGACCGGAGTGTTCAAAGGAGGTTTTGCCAAAAAGGACTATCTCGATGTATTGGTGATGATGTTCGAGATCTTCAACGTCGCCCGCCGCGACGGCCTGGTAGGGCTGGAGAACCACATCGAACACCCGGAGGAAAGCGAGATTTTCCGGCGCTATCCCAAGTTCTTGAAAAACCACGAGGCGCTGGCCTTCTTCGCCGATACCATGCGTGTGATCATCTCAGGTGCTGTGCAGCCGCACGACCTCGAGGATCTTATGGATGCCGATATCGAGGCGATGCACGAAGAGGAGATGGCGCCGCCGTCGGCCCTGGCCAACACGGCCGATTCACTGCCGGGGTTGGGGATCGTGGCGGCCGTGCTGGGCGTGGTGATTACTATGTCCCACATCGACGGTCCCCCTTCCGAAATCGGATACAATGTGGCGGCGGCGCTCGTCGGCACCTTCCTGGGCATTCTGGCCTGCTACGGTTTCGTGGGGCCATTGGCGACCAGTCTCAAACACCGTGTCAACGAGAATCGGCAGTACCTGACCTGCATCAAGCACGCCCTGCTGGCGTTCAACAAGGGTGTGGCCGGCGTCATAGCCGTCGAGTTCGCTCGCCGGTCGCTGTTTGCGGTGGTAAGACCGGATTTTTTGGAGCTGGAAGCGGCCTGTAACGAGGCCAAAAAGAGGTAACATCAGGTGGCCGAAAGCGAACAGCAACCAATCATAGTCAGGAAAGTCAAGGGCGGCCATGGCGATCACCACGGCGGCGCCTGGAAGGTCGCTTTCGCCGACTTCATGACGGCCATGATGGCCTTCTTTCTGGTGATGTGGCTGGTGGCGCAAAAGCCCGAAGTTCGTGAGGCGGTGGGCGGTTTCTTTCGCGATCCCGGCAAATTTCAGCGTGAGGGTTCGTCCGGCGTTCTGAAGGGTTCGCCGTCGGTCATTCCCAAAGTCGCCACCGACATCGGCCTGAAGTCCAAGAAAGTGGAGGAGGCGAAGGGTCCTACTGAGGTCGAGCGGAAGGCCATGAACGACGCCGCACGGAGAATAGTCGACGAACTCAACAAGCAGGAGGCCTTCCAGCGTCTGAAGAAAAACGTCGCCATGCAGATGACGTCGGAGGGATTGCGCATCATTCTGAACGAGTCGGAGAATGCCCCTGCCTTTTTCGAGCCCGGTTCGGCCAAACTGCTTCAAAAGAGCGCGATAATCCTGGTCACGATAGCCCGTGAGTTGGGCCAGTTGGACAACCGGATCGTGATCGAAGGTCATACCGACGCCAGCTACGCCGGCGGCAAAGACTACACCAATTGGGAATTGTCGGCCGACCGGGCCAACTCCGCGCGGCAGTTGATGGAGGTCTCGGGTCTGGAGGCCTCGCAGATTCGTGAAGTGCGCGGTTATGCGGATCGCTTCCCGATGATTCTCGATAACCCCTCCGACGCCCGCAACCGACGGGTGACGCTTCTGGTTCTCTATCGATCCTCAGAAGACAGCTACGACCAACTCGAGGTCGGCAGCGACATCATGGCCGAGATTGAGGAAGAATAACAAGCAAGTCCTTCTCTCGCACTGTGCACGCAGCACGGAACCTATAAACATCTACCAAAATGTCATTCCGGCGAAAGCCGGAATCCAGTTCCGCTTTGAAAGACTGAACAGAGGCTTTCGCCGGTATGACGAGGAAGAAGGCGGAGCCGCAGGGCGGGATCCTTGTGACTCCGCGATCTTTAAGTCCCCTTTTGAGAGGGCATTTTGGGGTGTGTTTTTCATTGTGGACGGCACATGTCCACATTTGCCCCGGGAGAACCCACTCTGGCCATCGGCCACCCAGCCCGAGAGGGGAATCTTCTCTTGCCATGCCCGCGCCGGCGGGCATCCCTCCGATACGTCATACTGAGCGCAGTCGAAGAATGACGTTTGGGCCGGTACCACACCCAGAGCGCCGGCGTCGGGGTGGGTTGGTCCAAAACCAAGCTTGAAAAAACTGGCATCTTGTGAACTTTCCCGTATATTAGACGATACAAAACGAAAAGAAACACCCCGGTCAGAAGTGACTCGGGGTTTTCGTGCTGCCTGAGAGGATGTGACGCCCTGCAAACCAAGACACCGACACTTGACGCGACCCGGACATTGCCGGCTATCCTGACTCGACTCCGCGAATACGGACCATACCGCAAACTGCTTGCAGCCCTGGAGGGATCGCCGTCGACGACCGTCACCGGTCTGGTCGGGTCGGCGTCATCGTGCGTGATATATTCGCTGGCGCACGATCTGCGGCGCCCGATCTTGGTAGTCGCTTCCGATGCCGAACAGGCCAACGACCTCTATGACGACCTGCACTTTCTGATGGGTCCCGGTCGCGTCGGGCATTTTCCGTCGCGTCAGATCCTGCCGTACGATTTCCGCGCCCCGGTCGGCGAGATTATGGGCCGCCGCATCTCCACGTTGGCCGGTCTGTTGGAGGGGCGGTTGCAGGTCGTCGTCTGTTCCATCCGAGCCTTGATGGAACCGACGATCGCGCGCGAACATCTCACCGAAAGCATGATCAATCTCAAAGCCGGGGGAGAGGTCGATCTCAACGACTTGGTTGATCGTCTGGTCAAGCTGGGCTACCGTCGTGTGCCGGTGGTTGAAGAGGTCGGCGATCTGGCCGTGCGCGGCGGCCTGGTCGATTTCTTCACGCCCGATTCGGATGCGCCGGTGCGCCTCGAACTGTTCGGTGACGAGATCGAGACGATCCGCGAGTTTGACGTCGCCACCCAGCGCACACTGCAGAAACGGGACGAGGTTCGGCTGCTGCCGAAGCGGGAGGTCCCGATCACCCAGCAGTCGTTGGAAAGGTATCTGGAAATCCTGCCGGCCGACGACGCCGATTTCATCCGCGCCCGCTATCTGAATGACCCGGAATTGCCGGGACTGGAATGGCTGTCCATTCTCTTCAAACTGCCGCAAGGGCGGCTGTTGGATTTGGTCGATCCCTCGGGGATCGTGTACATGAATGGAGAGGGAGCGCTTAAGGCCGAGGCGGAGACGATTATCAACGAAGCGAAGTTGCTGCACGAACGGTTGCGTGGTCGTTTGTCAAGTCTGCCCACCGCCGAGCAGTACTACCAGCCGATCGGCGATCTCTTCGCGGCCGTGGGTGAACATGTCTGCATCGACCAGGCGCCGTTCCGCGGCGGACGCGCGGGCATCATCGACTTCGCCTGTAAACCTCATCCCTCGTTGGGATCGCGATTCGACTTGCTGGAAAAGACAATCCACGACTTCGATGCACAGGGTATACGTTACTTGATAGCCACCGCGACCGACAGCCAGAATTCGCGGCTAAGCGATCTTATCACGGAACGCATGTTGCTGGAGGGGGCGCCGCCGCTGGAAGTGGTGAACCTCAAGGGGGGTTTCGTCTGCCCCGACGGTGGTTTCGGATTGCTGACCGACCACGAGATTTTCGGTCGCTATCATCGCCGCGTCCGCCGCAAGAAGTTCAAGGAAGGAGTGGCCATCCAGGACTACTCCAACCTGAGCGTCGGCGACTTTGTCGTGCACACCGATCACGGCGTCGCGCGCTATCTCGGGCTGGAGACGCTGCGAGTGGACCATCGAAACCGTGACTGCCTCGCTCTCCAGTACGCTGAGAAAGACAAGCTGTATGTTCCGATCGAAGAGTTCAACCGCGTCTCTAAGTACTCCGGCAAGGACAGCGCCCCCCAACTGACTCGGCTGGGCGGTCCCGGCTGGGAGAAGCTCAAAAAGAAAACCAAGAAGGCCATCGCCGACATGGCCGCCGATTTGATCAAGCTGTACGCCGAGCGCAAGGCGAAAAGCGGCTTCTCCTTCGGCGAGGACACCGTCTGGCTGCGGCAGTTGGAGTCATCGTTCGTGTTCGATGAAACGCCCGATCAGCAGAAGGCCATCAACGACGTTAAGCACGACATGGCCGAGGACAAGCCGATGGATCGTCTGATCTGCGGCGACGTCGGGTTCGGCAAGACCGAGGTGGCCGTGCGCGCCGCCTTCAAGGCCGTCGAGGCCGGCAAACAGGTGGCGGTGCTGGTGCCGACGACCGTACTGGCCCAGCAGCATCACCAGACGTTCAGTGATCGGCTCAAGGAGTTTCCGCTCAGGATCGAGATGCTTTCACGCTTCCGCAGCCGCCAGGAACAGCTTGAGGTCGTCGACGGTCTGGCCGACGGCACCGTCGACCTGGTGATCGGGACGCACCGGCTGTTCTCGAAAGACGTGTTCATCAAGGACCTGGGACTTCTGATAATCGATGAAGAGCACCGCTTCGGCGTGAGGCACAAGGAGAAGCTGCGAAGGCTGCGCAGCACCGTCGACACCATCTCGATGACGGCCACACCGATCCCCCGGACGATGCAGATGTCGCTGATGGGGGCGCGCGACATGAGTCTGATCACCACTTCTCCCAAGGACCGCCTGCCGATTATCACCGAGATCGTCGATTTCGACCCAGCGATAATCGCGGCTGCTATCCTGCGCGAGATCGACCGCGGCGGTCAGGTGTTTTTCCTGCACAACCGCGTGCAGACGATCGACGCCATGTACAACTACCTGAAGAAGCTCGTACCGCAGGCCGAGATCGCCGTGGCTCACGGTCAGATGCACGAAAAGTCGCTCGAGGGGATCATGCTGGCTTTCATGCAGGGACGTTACGACGTGCTGTTGTGCACGTCGATCATCGAGTCCGGACTGGATATCTCCAGCGCCAACACCATCCTGATCAACCGAGCCGACCGGTTCGGGCTGGCGCAGTTGTATCAGATTCGCGGACGGGTGGGGCGCAGCGCCCGTCGCGCTTACGCCTATCTGCTCACGCCGCCGATTCGACGGTTGAAAGCGGACGCCGTCAAACGGCTGCGCGCTCTGGAGGCGCACTCCGATCTCGGCAGCGGTTTCGCGCTGGCCATGCGCGACCTCGAAATCCGCGGCGCCGGGACGATCCTGGGCGCGAGGCAGTCCGGTTTCATCGAAGAGATCGGTTTTGACATGTACAACCGACTGCTGGAGGAAGCCATCGCTGAACTGAAGGGTGTCACGCTCCAACCGTTGCCCGAAGCCAAACTGGAACTCGATTACGAATTGCACATCAGTGACGCCTATGTCGATGACCGGCATCAGAAGGTTGACGTGTATCGTCGTCTGGCCGATGCTCGCAGCCTGGACGACGTGGAAAAGATCCGCGATGAGCTTATCGATCGTTTCGGTCGCATGCCGCAGTCGACGGTCAACCTGATCGAGGCGACGGCCGTGAAACTCGCTGCCGCGGCGCTGTGTATCGAGAAGGTGCGCATGAAGTCCGGGCGCGCCCAACTTACGTTCAACAAAGGTCGTCAACTCACCCGCTGTGAGGTCGAGTCGTTCCGCAAGGCCACCGACTGTCCGATGTCGTTCGACCTGGCCGGACGGGTCGGGATCGGTCTTGACCTGGGCCGGGTCAATATCGAGACCCGCCTGAATTACCTGCGTAACGTTCTCTGCAAGATCGGGTAGGCAGAACGAATAACCTGTCCACGTTCGGACTGTCTCTACTCGCCGGACTCTATTCGATCAAAATCGAAACCGACCACAGCCGCCTCGACTACTTCGACAGCGTGGCGCTGACGAGTGACACGATCCTGAGCCTGGTAATCCGTCAGGATTACAGCATACCCGATCTGATCTACCTGGCCTTCTGTGACGAGGAAAGCGGCAGTATCCCGCTTGGTGTCGAGGACGAACGAGCGCTGCTGGATCAACTCAACGATGACATCGGTGGGTGGCTGCTGTTAGATGCAGCTATGCGGCTGTCGTCTCAATGTGTCCTGTGGCGTATTCCGACCCTACCTGAACGGAGGTTGTGGGAGGTGGTCGAAGCGGTTGCGTATCAGTTGAGGGCGGCGAGTCCGCATCCGGCGCTACGCATGTCGGCGCCGGGGTACAGCCTGTGCCCGGATGACTTCGTAATATTCGGTCCATCCGACACCACCTATGTGATTCCTTTAGACTCCCTCGTAGTCGAACCCGGTGACAGCATCATAATCTACTGAATCGGCCATCACCGGTCGTGCGGCGTTGCAAAGGCGTGATTGTCCCCGGCGGTCGACGGTCACCCGGTTGTCGGCGCCCCACCCCTTGCTCCGCGCTTAGAACGCGCTCCCCAGGCTGAAAGTGAAACGATTGGTATCGTAGTCCGAAAGCTGCCAGGTGAACAGCAGTTTGAAACTCATCGGTGGCACCCGTCCCAATCCGAATCCGATCTCGCTGTACATTTTGGGCGCGATACGCACGTGGTCATCCCCCGGCTGGGCGGGATGACCGTCGAAGTCGGTCCAGAACGCGCCGCCGTGCAGACTCAGCGGGAACGGAATGTCCTGGATCAACGGCAACCCGGTGCGGCGATACAGCCAGCGGCCGAAATCGTGTCTCGCATAGACATAGGCGGCCCGGCTGCCCTTGAAGTTGGTCTCGCCCAGCGTCTTGAAGTTGATTTCGGCGCCGAAGAACTCATCGCCGAAGTCGACCGTGAAGTATTCCTGCGGCGGCAGGGAGCGATCCGAAGTCCCGACCAGCAGTCGAAACGTCGTCACCCCCATGCCCAGGGTTCGCTGTTGCCGAACCAATGTAAAATAATAACGCACGAAATCGAAATCGTTGTCGACAAAATCGGGTGAGGCGAATTCCAGATTCGCGTCCATCCTGATCATCGGAATAGCACCCACGGTGACTTCTTCATCCTTCAGTTTCATCAGCGGCCGCGAGTCATAGGCAAGCTCAACATGACCACTACGCATCGTTCCCTCGACAATGGATGGATTGAACCGATGTTTCTTACGGTCCCGAAAAAGACTGTACTCGGTGTGGTTGACCTCGCTGTATTGTCGGTGGTCGCCATAGCCGACACGAAGCGACACACCTTTCGCGATTTTTCCGAGCACCCCCACATTCACTCCACGACTCCGGTAGTAATCCAACGGGTCGGTCTTGTTGGCCAGCGCCATAAGCGTCGGGTTGTAACCGGACGAGAAAAACGTGGGGGCTGCAATTATGTCGTCCTCGTAGACGACGTCGATATCGAGTTGTTGTCGCTGCCACAAGCGGTAGGTTACACCGTAGCGATGCTGCCAGCGTTTGCGATCAAAGGCGTAACCGATCTTATAGGCGAGGGAGGTTCTCGGCAAAAGGGAACGCCTGACGCCGCCGTGACCCAGAAAAACCCCTTCGACACGATTGAAGTGAAAGAAGTTCTCATCGAACACGGTGTGCAGCAAAAGCCAGCCCAGTCCGGATTTGAGTCTTTTGCCGAGCGAACGAGGTGCGTTTTCCAGGGAATCGATACGTGCGTAACCGTGCAACTCCAAATTCGTCAGCGGCACCAACTGACCGGTGTACCACGATGCCGAATCGAAATCGTCGGCCTCCGGGTCCACTTCCAACGCGTAGTCGAACGTGCCGCGCTCGTGATCGACCTCGAACGAGTAGTTGTGAAGGGCCGCCACATAATCGATAGAGTAAACCGGCAGCTTAGGGACGGGTAAGTCCAGATCGAAGGCATACGCGATCTCAACCGGCATCCAGTACTGGTTGTCGAATTGCGCGCTACGCTGGCGATAACTAACTCCCGACATGAAGGGTGTTTCAAAACCTTCACTGACACCACCATCAATGCCGACCACCTCGAACGAGGAATCGGCGATGTCCATGGTGGCCACGAACAGCGGGTCACGGCTGTTCTTCGGTTCCACTTCGAGTCGAAAAACGAGGTGCTCATCTATGAAGACTGTGTCTATCAGGTAGTAATTGTAATGGTCCAGCGCGTCGGTCGCGGTCGGTGAGACGACGTTGTATCGGCCGAGGTCGACACGGTCGGCATTGAAATTCAGAATCTCGCCGATAGTAACCAAAGTACCCTCAGCCTCGATGTTTGAAGAGACCTTCCGGGCGGTGATGATCTCCTTGTACTTGTCGGGCTGTTCCCAGAAGCCCTTCATCTGCGTTTCGGTGATCAGGACGACACTCTCGGAATCGGCCTTCGAGGTGTCGCGCACCAGCAGTTTGGTGTAGGCGTCGAAGTCGTAACTTCGCAGTCGGGAGAGGATCTCCTTCTTGCGGGCGATGGCCTCGACGATTATCCGTTGGGCCGGATCGTAGGCGCGGCTGTAGACTTTGGTGCCGGGAATCTCAATCATGGCCGGCCGCATGCCGACATCGAGCGCCGTGTCGGCGTCGGACACGCGGACGTCCCGAACCTCCGAGTAGTGCGCCACGTGGCTGAACTTGAACTGATATTCGCCGGGGTCCAGCCGCAAACGGTACTGTCCCTGGTCGTTGGCCAGCATGGCCCGGCCGCTTCCCAACACTCGAATCGTCGCGCCGGGCAGCGGTTCGCGGCTTTCCGCGTCGAAAACCGTTCCCGTTATGACGCCGGCCTTAAGCGATGGGACCAATGCAACGAAGAGTATCACCGGCAGCAGTCGCAATGTCGTCTCCTTATCTCGATCGTTCCTCGTCTTCAGAAGTCCGGTCAATATATGCGCGGGTCCGGTCGACGGCAACGATAATTCGATCGACGCCGACGTAACTGCCTATGCTTGCAGGGAACCGGGTTCAGGCTTGCTCCGAGCCGGTAAGCGTGGTAGATTGTGAGGTCGCGCGTCGGTCGGCGCTTCCGTAAGGAGCGGCCGTGTCGGCTTGACGATAACCGTCATGGAACCGCGTGGCGCCGCCGCTGTTGCAGACTGATAGAGAAAACGTGAACAGCTTCGGCTGAGAAGTCGACACCGGGACGAAGGACTGAATGAGGTTATGAGACGTGCAGGTTCCGCGATCGCTGCATACATCGAGCTGACCAAACCGTCGATCATGCTGCTGGTGGTCTTCACCGGTGCGGCGGCACTGGTGGTGGAGGGCAGTTTGCTGGATGAACCAGGTCGGCTGGCGTTGGTGCTCCTCGGACTGTTTTTGACCGGCGGCTCGGCTAACGCGTTGAATCAGTATCTCGAGCGCGACATCGACGCGCGCATGGCGCGCACTTCCGGCCGACGTCCTCTGCCCACCGGTCGCGTGCAACCAACCGCGGCGTTGGTGTTTTCCATCGCCATCGGCGTTGTCGGCATCGGGCTGTTCGCCTGGTTTTTTAATCTGCTCACAGCCGGACTGGCCCTGACCAACATCATGTTCTACGGCCTGTTCTACACCCTGTATCTCAAGCCGTCGACACCGCAGAATATCGTGCTGGGGGGCATCGCCGGGGCCATGGCGCCGGTCGGGGCGTGGACGGCCGCCACGGGGCGAATGGATATCTTGCCGTGGCTGATGTTCTTGATCATCTTCATGTGGACGCCGCCGCATTTCTGGGCTCTGGCCCTCCGCCTGCAAGACGACTACCGCCGAACGGGACTGCCGATGTATCCGCTGGTCAGGGGGGACCAGGCCACCCGTGACAGTATTTTCCGCTACACCATCGGTCTGGTAGCGGCCAGTTTGACGCTTTTGTATTTCGGCATGCACTGGACGTATCTCGCCGCCGCTGTGTTTTTGGGCGGGATTTTTCTCGTTAAAGCCTGGACTGCTCGTCGCACGGTCGACATGGCACGGCTGCGTGGTTTGTTTCGGTATTCTCTTTTGTACTTGTTCGGATTGTTCACAGCCCTTATTATCGATACGTTGGTCTGAGTTCCGGCGGCGCACCGAAACTGACATGGCGTTGGGTTCATCGCGCGCTTTCATCCGGCTCCGATCAGTCGGTGAGGACGGCGTGAATGCCGCGTCTTCACGGAGTGATTGCCGGGAACCTACGGTAAGGCTCGATGGTTTAGGACCGCGGAAAAGTAACACAGTGTCGGATGGAGGACAGCTTGTCGGTGTCAAGTCGAGTTGATTATGGTTCCACGAAGTCCTTATTGGCTTGACACGACCGAAGCTTTTGAGTAGTTTGCACCGCCGGTGCGGTTGGGTAGCCGGGCCGACGTCCAGGTGGAAACCGGCCGGCCGACGGATACGGCTGGAGACGACAATAAAACAGATGGCTCGAGCGTGACTCAGATATTTCCAAAGTGGACTAACCGTCTGCCGCTTTACGCGGCTGTTGGGGCCGTGGTTCTTGCCGTATCGGCGGTCGGGGCCGTTTGGTATTACGGCTCGCCGTGGTACACCGATGTCGGCTATCGTCCGATTCAACCGGTCGCCTACAGCCATAAGTTGCACGCCGGCGACCTGGGGATCGACTGTCGCTACTGCCACACCGATGTGGAGCGATCGGCCGTAGCCTCCGTGCCGCCGACGCAGACCTGCATGAATTGCCACAAACTGATCCTGCCCGACAGTGCCAGTCTCCAGCCGGTCCGCGACAGTTGGGTTTCCGGAATACCGCTTCAGTGGGTGCGTGTTCACAAGATACCAGACTACGCCTATTTCGATCACGGTGCCCACGTCACCCGCGGCGTCGGCTGTATCTCGTGTCACGGCAACGTGACGCAGATGGACGTGGTCCGACAGGTCAAACCGTTGAGCATGTCGTGGTGTCTGGACTGTCACCGCAACCCGGAACGGCATCTCCGACCGGTCGACGAGGTCACCAATATGGACTGGACGCCGGGTGACGACCACCATGTGTTCGTGGCGGATTTCACGAGAACGCACGGCGTGTTGCCGCCTACCGATTGCTCGGGGTGTCATCGATGAAAACCGAGAAGAACATGTCCGGGAGAAACTACTGGCGCAGCTTGGGGGGTAAAGTGTCACCCCGGATCGAGGACCGGGACCCGGCGCCGGACAGTTGCGGTCATGACGGTGACAACTCCTGGTCGCGCCGGAATTTCCTCGCCCTGACGGGTGCCTCTCTGGCGATGGCCGGTCTGGCCTCATGCCGTCGCCCCAAGGAGAAGATCGTCCCCTATGTGCAGGCGCCGGAGGAGATCGTTCTCGGCCGACCCAAGCAGTACGCCACGACCATGCCGTTCGGCAATCGCGCCTACGGTATGCTGGTGACCTGTCACGAGGGACGTCCGACCAAGATCGAGGGCAACCCGCTGCATCCGTCGTCGCAAGGTGCCACCAACGCCTTCATGCAAGCGGCGCTTCTGGACCTGTACGATCCCGATCGCGCCGGCGGCGTGATGCACAACGGCGTGAAGAAGACGTACGCCGACTTCGTCTCCTACTGGAAGACGCTGGAAGAGAAGTTCCTGGCCAATGGGGGAGAGGGGTTGGCGGTGCTGGCGGAACCGTTCGCATCTCCGACCTTGTCCCGACTCAAGCGGGAGTTCGAGAGACGCTTTCCCAATGCAACGTGGACGACATGGGAACCGATCAGCGACGAGAACGTCGTGGCCGGCATGAAGCTGGCCTATGGCGAAGAAAAGCGACCGGTTTATCACCTCGACAGGTCGAAAGTCATCCTTTCGCTCGATTCCGACTTCCTGATGAGCGAGGGGGATGACGTCGCGGCGGTTGGAGGATTCGCAGCCGGGCGTCGCATGACCTCTGAAGCCGACGAGATGAACCGGCTCTATGTGATCGAGAGTCGTTTCAGTGTGACCGGCGCGGCGGCCGATCACCGTCTGCGCGTCAAGCCCTCGGAGGTTGCGCCGCTGGCTTTGGCGCTGGCGAGGGAATTGAAGAAGAATGGACTGAAGCTCGACGGGGTTCCGGGCAGCCACAGCGCAAGTCGGCATGAATTCTGGTTGTCTGCGGTCGCGCGTGATCTGTTGGCTAACGTGGGTGGTTGCCTGATCCTGGCGGGACATCAGCAGCCTCCTGAGGTGCATGCTCTGGTGTCGATTCTCAACTCCGCCCTGATGGGTTTCAACAGTACTTTCTTCCTCACCAGCTTAGTTGATAGAACGAGTTCGAGCAAGGCGGCTTTGAAGGATCTGGTTTCTGCTGTGTCGATGGGTCACGTCGATTCCCTGCTCGTATTGGGCGGCAACCCTGCTTATGAAGCACCGACTGACCTCGAGTTCTCAATTGCCCTCCGTTTGATTGCCAACACGGTACACTCGTCGCTGCATCGTGATGAAACTTCGCGTCTCTGCGCCTGGCACCTGCCTATGGCGCACTTTCTGGAGTGTTGGTCCGACGCGCGCGCCTGCGATGAAGACGAGACCTACAGTGTTGTCCAGCCGATGATCGAACCGTTGCACGGCGGCAAGAGTGTGGTCGAAGTGCTGAATCTACTGGCTACCGGCAACGATGAACCGGGTCACAATGCTATCCGCGCCACCTGGAGCAGAATGCTCCCTGCTGACTCTGAGAAGGAATGGCGGCGTACACTTCATGATGGTGTGGGTCCCGCTGAACGATCTAGCTATTCAGGGATGGTGAGACGTGGCGCCATGACTTCGGTTGTCGGCAGCACGGCTTTTGATCTCACGAGCGAGACCGGTAACGAACTGGCCGTCATCTTCGCCCCCGATCACTCCACCCACGACGGGCGTTTCGCCAACAACGGCTGGTTGCAGGAGATGCCCGACCCGATCACGAAACTAAGCTGGGACAACGCGGCGTTGGTAAGTCCCGCTACCGCCAGGAAGCATGACTTGCACAGCGGCGATATCGTCGAATTGACACTGAACGGTCGCTCGATTGAGATTCCGGTCTGGATCGTTCCCGGCCAGGCCGACGACACAGTGGTCCTGCCGCTCGGCTACGGGCGTCGAAACGTCGGTCGTATCGCCGCTGGCGTGGGAGTTAACACCTACGCGCTCCGCACCGGCGATGCGATGTACTTCGCTGCCGGCGCCGCCATGACCGGGACCGGCCGCCGTCGCGACGACATGGCCAACACCCAGGATCACTCGAGCATGGAAGGTCGCCCTATCATTCGCGAGGCGACGCTCGACGAGTATCGCCGACACCCGGAGTTTGCGCGTGAGATGGTCGAGCACCCGCCGCTCGTTTCATTATGGAACGAGCACGATTACAGCAAAGGCTATCAGTGGGGAATGGCCATCGATCTGAACGCCTGCATCGGCTGCAACGCCTGCGCCGTTGCCTGTCAGGCGGAGAACAACGTTCCCATCGTGGGACGCGAGCAGGTCCACAAGGGCCGCGAAATGCACTGGTTGCGGATTGACCGCTACTTCGAAGGTGATGAGAGCAACCCCCGGATGCTGTTCCAGCCGGTTGCCTGCCAGCACTGCGAGAACGCACCATGCGAGCAGGTTTGTCCGGTGGCGGCGACGGCGCACGACAAGGAAGGATTGAACATGATGGTTTACAACCGCTGCATCGGCACCCGCTACTGCTCGAACAACTGTCCTTACAAAGTCCGCCGTTTCAACTTTTTCAGCTTCACCGGGGACCTTGCCGAGACCGTCAAGATGGCGCAGAACCCTGATGTCACCGTGCGGTCCCGCGGCGTTATGGAAAAATGCACCTACTGCCTGCAGCGAATCAACCGCGCCCGTCGCGACGCCAAGTTGGCCGACGCGACTATCAAAGACGGCGACGTCGTCACCGCCTGTCAGCAGGCCTGTCCCACCGGTGCCATTGCGTTCGGCAACGTGAACGATCCCGACAGTGAGGTTTCGCGGGTGAAGAAACGTAACCGCAGCTACGAGTTGCTGGCTGAGTTGAATGTCAAACCGCGAACGTCGTTTTTGGCCAGGCTGCGCAACCCCAATCCAGAGTTGGAGGAAAGCTGAGTGCGCGGCCGGTTTGGACATAAGAACAGAGATAGGACACTAGCGTGAGTTCGGACGCGACCAGATCCGCTGCGCTCCTGACCGAGCCGCCATTGATCGCCGGTGACCCCACCTTTCAGTCGATTACCTACGACGTCAGTCGGATCGTCGAGGGAAAACCGCCCCGTCCGTGGTATCCCGCTTTTGGGCTGGCCGTATCGTTGGTGATGGTGCTGTTCGGCATGATCGGCTATCTGTTCTTCGAGGGTACCGGCATCTGGGGACTGAACAACCCGGTCGGGTGGGGCTGGGCTATTGTCAATTTCGTTTTCTGGGTCGGTATCGGTCATGCCGGCACATTGATCTCGGCGATTCTGTTTTTGCTGCGCCAGCGCTGGCGGACGTCGATCAACCGTTTCGCCGAAGCCATGACGATATTCGCCGTCATCTGCGCTCTGATGTTCCCGGCTATTCACGTCGGTCGCATCTGGGTGATCTACTGGACCTTCCCGCTGCCCAACCAGATGGGGATGTGGCCGAACTTCCGTAGCCCGCTCTTGTGGGACACATTCGCGGTGGGGACCTATTTCACGTGCTCGGCGCTATTCTGGTACGTTGGTCTGATCCCGGACCTCGCCACCCTGCGCGACCGGGCCACCCAACGCCTGAAGAAAATCCTCTACGGCGTCTTCGCACTGGGTTGGCGCGGCGGCAATCGTCAATGGCGACATTACGAGGTCGCGTATCTCGTGCTGGCCGGCGTCTCGACGCCGTTGGTCCTATCGGTGCACAGCATCGTCAGCACCGACTTCGCCACCAGCGTCCTGCCGGGTTGGCATACCACGATCTTTCCGCCGTACTTCGTGGCCGGCGCCATCTTCTCCGGATTCGCTATGGTGATGACGCTTTCGATCATCGCCAGAAAGCTCTACGGGTTGGACCACATCATAACGCTGAAACACCTCGAGAAGATGAACATCATCATGCTGGTGACCGGCAGCATGGTCGGGTACGCTTACTCGATGGAGTTCTTCATGGCCTGGTACTCCGGCAACGAGTACGAGCAATTCGCTTTCATCAATCGCGCCTTCGGGCCCTACGCCTGGGCCTACTGGATTATGATATCGTGCAACGTCCTGGTGCCGCAGATGTTCTGGTTCAAAAAACTGCGCACGAGTATTCCGGTGATGTTCGTAGCGTCGATACTCATCAACGTCGGCATGTGGTTCGAGCGCTTCGTGATCGTGATGACGCTGCACCGCGACTTTCTCCCCTCGGCCTGGGACTACTACAGCCCGACGATTTACGACATCGGCATCTTCGCCAGTTCGTTCGGGCTGTTTTCCTCACTCTTTCTGTTATTCTTGCGGTATCTGCCGATGGTGGCCATGTCCGAGGTGAAGGGCATCTTGCCTCAGGCGGACGTTCACCACGGTCACACCGAAAGGGCGGGGGGGAAAGTCTGATGGATGCCAGGGGTAAACTGGTTGCATTGCTGGCGGAGTTCGAAACGCCGGGCGCCTTGTTGGACGCCGCGCGAAGAGTGCGTGAAAGCGGTTACACCAGGTTCGACACCCATTCACCCTTTCCGATTCATGGGATGGACGAGGCGATGGGTTTGAAGCGCTCGCCTCTGGGCTATTTCGTCGGTGTCATGGGAACGCTTGGTCTGCTGGGCGCGCTCGGATTGCAGGGCTGGATCAGCGCTATCGATTACCCGCTGGTAATCTCCGGCAAACCGCTGTTTTCATACCAGGCTTTCGTGCCGATCACCTTTGCCATCACCGTGCTGCTGTCGGCGTTGGGCGCCTTTTTCGGGATGCTGATTTTGAACCGGCTGCCGCGTCTGTATCATCCGCTCTTTTTCTCGAAGCAGTTCTGCCGGGTGAGTGACGGCGGCTTCTTCATAAGCGTTGACTCTCGCGATACGCAGTTCGACCAAACTCGCACCAGAGAACTGCTGGCCTCGCTCGGAGGCATATCAGTGGAGGAGGTGTGGGAATGATCCGATTGATTTCCTGTCTCGCATTGGTGGTCGTTATCTCTGCTGTGTCCTGCTACCGTGAGCGCGTGTCAGAGCGCGAACCGATACATATCAATCCGAGTATGGACAGCCAGCCGAAGAACAAGCCGCAGTCAAGCAGCGCTTTTTTCGCCGACGGTGCGGCTATGCGTCGGCCGGTCGAAGGTGCTGTCGCCAAGGGCGATCTTCGAGAGGATGAGATCTATTACACCGGCAAAGACCCATCGGGGATTTTCGTCGCGCCTTCGCCCCTGCCCATGACGAGAGAGTTGATGCGGCGCGGCCGCGAACGTTTCAATATCTATTGCGCTCCGTGTCATAGTCGGGTGGGGGACGGCCGCGGCATCATGATCGAGTACAAATACGTCCCCCCGCCGACCTTTCACCAGGAGCGCATTCTGCAAATGCCGGACGGCCAGATATTCGATGTCATAACCAACGGCGTGCGTAATATGCCCTCCTATCGTCACCAGATTCCGGCGCCGGACCGCTGGGCGATCATTAGTTACTTGCGGGCGTTGCAGCGAAGTCAGAACGCCACCGCCGGCGATGTGCCGCCTGGGATACTCGACAGCATTCGGTAAAGGTTGAGAGAATGAAGTTCGACGGCAACACCTACACGCTGAGCGAATCCGGGAAGCCGGGGAGGGTGAGTTTGGTCGTCGGGATCGCGGGTTTGACTCTGAGCGCCGTGGGCTATTGGGTGGACGCTGCGCAGATGTTCCACTCCTACCTGACGGCGTTTGCCTTCTGGGTGTGGATTGCGCTGGGCGGCCTCTTCTTCACCATGCTGCACCACCTGGTCGACGCCAAGTGGAGCATCGTGCTGCGCCGGCTGTCGGAATCGATCATGATTTGCCTGCCGTTCATGGCGTTGTTCTTCATCCCCGTGCTCATCGGTATGCATGACCTGTACCATTGGAGCCACGCCGACATCGTGGCCGCCGACGCGCTCTTGCAGAAGAAAGCCAGCTTTTTGAACCCCACCTTTTTTGTAATAAGATCGATTGTCTACTTCGGTGTATGGTCCCTTTTTGCCGTCTTGTTGTATCGCATCTCGCTGCGTCAGGACAGAGGTCACGAACAGAGTATGCATTTGACGATGCGGCGTATCAGCGCCCCCGGCATGGTTCTGTTTGCCCTCACCAGCACTTTCGCCGCCTTTGACTGGCTCATGTCGCTGGATGCCCACTGGTACTCGACCATTTTTGGTGTCTACGTCTTTTCAGGAAGTTTCCTGGCCGTGCTGTCGTTTGTGATCCTGGCCGCTTGCTACTTGCGAAGGCGCGGCGTTTTGAGCAACACCATTACGGTCGAGCACTATCACGATCTGGGCAAACTGACTTTTGCCTTTATCATCTTTTGGGCCTACATGGCCTTTTCCCAATACTTCTTGATATGGTACGCCAACATTCCGGAGGAGACAGTGTGGTTTCTCCGCCGCTGGGATAACCCGTGGAAGTACGTGAGCCTGGTGATTATTTTCGGACACTTCGTGTTGCCATTTGTGGTGCTGTTGACACGCGCCGCCAAACGCACGCTGGCCGTTCTGTCGACCGTCGCGGTTTGGATTCTGTTGATGCGGTGGGTCGATTTGCACTGGCTGGTCCTGCCGAATTTGCATCACGATGGCGTGCATCTTTCATGGATGGATTTTACGACCATGATCGGGATCGGCGGCATGTTCGTCTGGTTTTTCTGGCGGCGGTTTTCTTCGCGAGCATTGGTGCCGGTCAATGATCCGGGTCTGGAGAGATCGATCAGGTTTGTGAACCGATGGTAAGCGAACAATGAGCGCCCAAGTGGACAACAGCAATACGACTAACCGGAACGACGGCTATGACCGGCAGGACATCAACGTGCGGTTCGTCGCGGCGGTGACGTGTTTGGTCGTCGTCGTCATCGCTGTGGCGGTGTTTGTGCTGTACAAGTACTTCTTGTACCAGAAAGAACGCCAGGTCTTCGAACAGACCCTGCGGCCGCAATCAGAGAAGCTGTTGGAACTGCGAGCCCGTGAAACCGAGTTGCTCACCACCTACGGTGTCAACGACAGTGTCTACGGCGTTCTGCGCATCCCGATTGACAGCGCCATCGAATTGATGGCCGTCGAGGCCGACAAGATCGCCGCGCCTGCCGGGAGGGATCGCTAAGTGCCGAGACCTGGTGTCAGATGGGTGAGATGGCCGCTGCGGGCGCTATTGGTCGCGGCCGCTTGGGCGTGCGGTACGTCGGCGCAACTTGTCCGTGAGAACCCGGCCGAGCTTCAAAAGATCGATGTGGTCGAGCATCTCGGAGAGCGGATCCCGCTCGATCTCATGTTTACCGACGAATCGGGTCGCTCGGTGCGACTCGGCGGTTATTTCGCCCCGGAGCGTCCGGTGATTCTGGTGATGGGCTACTATCGCTGTCCGATGTTGTGTAATCTGGTGTTCAACGGCCTGGCTGACGGAGTAGAACAACTCAGTTGGCGGCTGGGCGAGCAGTTTACCATCATAACCGTGAGCATCGACTCTTCGGAGACGCCGGAACTGGCCGCCGCCAAGAAGGCCAACTACACTCAGTTTATGCACGGCGTCGACTCGCTTGCCGGGTGGCACTTCCTCACCGGTAAGGCGAGTCGGTCGCGGGCGCTGGCCGATGCCGTGGGTTTCGAGTATCGCTGGGATGACGACTCTAAACAGTGGGCGCACCCGGCGGTGGTGATGCTCCTGTCGCCGGACGGCGTCATCACACGTTATCTGTACGGGATCGAGTTCCCTGAGCGCGACCTCCGTCTGGGTCTTTTGGAAGCGTCGGAGGGCCGGATCGGCACCACCATCGACCGCATCATCCTGTACTGCTACCACTATGATCCGCAAGCCGGCGGCTACGTTGTCCTGGCGGAGAACGTCATGCGCCTGGGCGGCGTCGTCACGGTCGTGCTTCTCGGAGGCTTGCTCGTTATACTCTGGAGACGGGAACGCAGGAGACGCTACGCGGTCCGCGCAACGTCCGCTTCGACACCGGGGAGAGGAGTGTAGGCAGCCATGAATAGCGCTACCTCTTACATGCCGCCCGAATCATCCACCATCGCCGGTGAAGTAGACGCCCTGTTCTACTTCATCATGTACGCCGGTCTGATCCTGCTGGCTGTCGTGACCCTGCTGGCGGCTTTTTTCGTTCTCAAGTATCGCCGCACCAAACGCGAACAGACCTCCGGTATTGCTTACAACACGCCGTTGGAGATAATCTGGACGGTGATTCCGACCATCCTGATCATCATCGTGTTCGTATGGGGTTTCAAATCCTATCTCAAAATGCGCGTGGCGCCCAAGGACGCGATCGAGATCAAGGTCACTGCTCAGAAGTGGTTCTGGAGTTTCGATTACTCTGAGGGCGTCACCACCGTCAATGAGCTGGTGGTGCCGCAGGACAAACCGGTCAAGCTGGTGATGTCGTCGCGTGACGTTATTCACAGTTTCTTCGTGCCGGACTTCCGGGTGAAAATGGACGTGCTGCCGAACCGTTACACGGTCACCTGGTTCGAGGCGACGCGGCGCGGCAACTTCAACATCTTCTGCGCCGAGTACTGCGGCAGGGGACATTCCGAGATGCTGGGCGTGGTTAAAGTGGTGTCGCCGCAGGAGTACACCGGGTGGTTGGAGGAAGGCGCCGCCTTGGGCGAGGGGCTGACGCTGGAGGAGTTGGGCGCCAGGCTGTATATCGCCAAAGCGTGTCACACTTGCCACAAAATCGACGGCGCGGCTTCGACCGGACCGACGTTAAAGAACCTCTTTGCTCACGCCGTCCCCCTGGAAGACGGGACACAGGCGATCGCCGACGAGAACTATTTGCGTGAATCGATGTTGAACCCTATGTCCAAAATCGTGGCAGGGTTTCAGCCGGTCATGCCGACCTACCAGGGAATCCTCAAGGACCGTGAGCTCGACGCCTTGATTGCCTATATCAAATCGTTGCAGATCGAGAAGGACGCAACGGATGAGTGAACACGCCACACCAGAGGTCAGCTATCTCAACGACCCGAAGGGGACCAAGAGTTGGCTGTTCACACTGGACCACAAGCGGATCGGCCTGCTTTACCTGTTCGGGATCATGGCGGCGTTTTCTTTGGGTGGCGTGTTCGCCATGCTCATCCGTTTGGAGTTGCTTCACCCCGGCAAGGACATTGTCGACGCCGACACTTACAATCAGTTGTTCACTTTGCACGGCGCGGTCATGATATTTCTGTTCATCATTCCCTCGATCCCGGCGGCCTTGGGTAATTTCGTCCTGCCGCTGATGATCGGCGCCAAAGACGTCGCTTTCCCGCGTCTGAACCTGGCCAGTTGGTATATTTATGTCGCGGGTGTGCTGCTGGCGCTGTTCTCCCTGTTTTCGGGCGCCGTCGATACCGGCTGGACGTTCTACACGCCCTACAGCACCCAGACCAACACCTCGGTGATCTCAATGACCTTCGCCGCCTTTGTGCTCGGCTTCTCCTCGATCTTCACCGGGCTGAACTTCATCGTGACCATCCACAAACTGCGCATTCCCGGAATGACCTGGTTCAAGATGCCGCTGTTCGTCTGGGGTCTGTACGCCACCGCCATTATCCAGGTGCTGGCCACACCGGTGCTGGGGATTACCTTGCTGCTGCTGATCGTGGAGCGCGTCGCCGGCATCGGCATTTTCGATCCCGCCATGGGGGGCGACCCGGTGTTGTATCAGCATTTCTTCTGGTTCTATTCGCATCCGGCCGTGTACATCATGATTCTCCCCGGCATGGGCATCATCAGCGAGTTGATCGCGGTGTTCTCGCACAAGCGGATTTTCGGGTACAAAGCCATCGCTTATTCGAGCCTCGGTATCGCTTTCGTGAGTTTCTTGGTTTGGGGACATCACATGTTTGTCAGCGGACAGTCGGAACTGGCCGCCATGATATTTTCGTTTCTGACTTTCTTTGTCGGTATCCCTTCGGGTATAAAAGTGTTCAACTGGCTGGCCACGATGTACAAGGGCTCGATCGATCTTAAAGCGCCGATGTTGTACGCTTTGTCGTTTCTGTTCTTGTTTACCATCGGAGGACTGACCGGCGTCTTCCTTGGCGCGCTGTCGGTCGACGTGCACTTGCATGACACCTATTTCATCGTGGCGCACTTTCACTACACCATGATGGGCGGCACGGTCATGGCCTTCCTGGGCGGACTGCATTACTGGTGGCCCAAGATCTGGGGACGACTTTACAATGAAACGTGGGCGCGGATTTCTGTGCTGCTGATCTTTGTCGGTTTCAACATGACCTTCTTCACGCAGTTCCTTCTGGGCGTGCAGGGGATGCCGCGACGCTACTATAACTATCTCGATCAGTTTCAGCCGTTGCATGCGTTCTCATCGTATGGATCGTGGGTGCTGGGTGCGGGTTTTCTGGTGATGGCAATCTACCTGATTCATGCCATCTTCCGCGGTCGACCGGCCGGACCCAATCCGTGGGAAGGCCTCACTTTCGAGTGGACCACGCCCTCGCCGCCGCCCCACCACAACTTCGATAAGGTTCCTAAAATGACGCACGGTTTCTACGATTACCACCTGGTGACACCGAAGAACGAGTGAGTGGTGGCGAGCGAGCACCGTACCATGAGCGAATCATCTCCCCATACCGGATTCGTCGCGCACCACTTCAGCGACGCCGAACAGCAGCGCGAATCGGCCAAGCTGGGCATGTGGGTGTTTCTGCTCACCGAGATACTTCTTTTCGGCGGTCTTTTCGTGGCGTATTCTATTTATCGCGCCTGGAACCCGGAGATCTTTCACAATGCACACGTGCATCTCGATATTACTCTGGGCGCGCTCAACACGGTGGTGCTGATCACCAGTTCGGTGACGATGGCGCTGGCCATACGCAACATGCAACTCGGGATGAGAAAGCAGGCCATGGTCAATCTGACCGTTACGCTCTTGCTGGCTAGCGTCTTCTTGGTGGTTAAGTACTTCGAGTACAACCACAAGTTCCATCTGGGTCAGTTGCCCGGTCGTTTCTACACTTTCGAAGGTATCGCGGGTGGTAATCCGCACATCTTCTTTAGCGTTTATTTTCTGATGACCGGTCTGCACGGCATCCACGTGCTTGCCGGCATGGCCGCCATTGGTTGGATGCTCATTAGGACCGGTCGCGGTCATTTTTCGGCCGCCTACCACACACCCATCGAGATGACCGGATTGTACTGGCACTTGGTCGATATGATCTGGATCTTTTTGTTTCCGCTTTTGTATCTGGTAGGGTGAACGATGTCCGCTACGAATCATCATAGCCAATCGCACATACTGCCGCTGTCGTTGTACCTGACCGTCGGGGGAGTGCTGCTGGTGCTCACCGCGATCACCGTCACCCTGTCGTTCTTTCATTTCGGGGCTTACAATTTGTTGGTGGCGATGATCATTGCGGCTGTCAAGGCGGCGCTGGTGGCGCTGTTCTTCATGCACCTCAAGTACGATAGCAAGGTGTACATGACGGTGTTCGTTGTAGCGATTCTTTTCTTGGCGGCGTTCATTATCTTCACTATGTTCGATACTATGGAACGCGATCAGATATACCGGATCGAGTCGGAGCCGATCAGTAAGCAGGCGGTGTTCTACCGCCGCGATGCGACGCCCGACAGCCTGAGGGCCGAACGAGACGCCGTCGGAACGGTTTGCGACACGACGGCAGGGCAAACGGGGCATTAGTTATCGATGCCACCGTGCGACCGAACCGGCACGACAGTTGAGGTGAGTATCCAATGACCACGTTTAAGCGCATGGCGCTGGCGGCGACCGTGGCGACCTATCTGTTGATCCTCATGGGCGGGCTGGTGCGCGTGTCCGGCGCCGGGCTGGGCTGCCCGGACTGGCCGCACTGCTTCGGACGGTGGATGCCCCCGACCAGCGTCGATCAACTGCCGCCCGACGTCGACCCGGAGCAGTTCAACTTCCGTCTGGCCTGGACTGAGTACATCAATCGGTTGTGTGGCGTCGTGGTCGGACTGCTGATCGCCTTGACGGCGGTTCTGGCCATACGACACCACCGCGGAACGCCGCGCTTGTTGTCCCCCAGCATTGGTGCGGCCTTGTTGGTGGCCTTTCAGGGCTGGCAGGGCAGTCAGGTGGTGGCTTCGGAGTTGAAACCGATCGTAGTTTCCGCGCACATGGTGCTGGCGTTGGTCATCGTCGTCCTGTTGACCTATGTGACTCATCAAGCGTACGCTCGCGAGTCCGGTGAGTCGTCGAAGGGTCTGTCGCTAACGATGCAGCGGCTGCTCATCATATTGGGGGTGGTGGCGGTTGCGCAGGTGGCGCTGGGTATCCAGGTGCGTGAGAGGCTTGAGGTCATCGCCGCCGGTTTCCCGCGTCTGAGCGATCAGGAGTGGCTGACCCGGGTCGGGATGCCCAACCACATCCATCTGTTCGTCGGCTTGCTGCTGACGGTGTTGACCTGGGCGGTTATTATCAGAATCCTGCGCCTCAAAGACGGCTTGACACCCATGGCCGTGCGATACGGCAAGTGGCTTTTGATGCTCACCGCCGCGCAACTGTTGATCGGGCTTAGCTTCATCAATTGGGGTCGCGTGCCGGTTCTGCAACTGATACACATGTGGCTGCCGACGTTGTACGTGGGTGCTCTGCTGCTCTTGTATCTGACCGGTCGCGCACCAAGGAGGACGGCATGAGAGGGATCGGACTGCTGGTAGCATTGCTGGTGCTCGCTTTGCTGCTGCTCGGGAGCGCCATGTTGATGCCGTGGACGCAGGATGAAGGTGGATCGCTTCCGGTGCTTGACTCGCTGCCGGAATTCGAATTCACCGAGAGCAGCGGCCGGCCGTTCGGACGGGCTGATCTCTTAGGCAGAGTATCGGTCGTCGATTTCATTTTCACGCGCTGCAAGGGTCCGTGCCCGATCATGGCCGGCAACATGGTGCAACTGTATCAACACTTCGAGTCGGATAACACCGTGCAGTTCGTTTCCATCACGGTCGAACCCGATTATGACTCGCTCGACGTGTTGCGGGAGTACGCGGCGGCTCAGGGCGTCACCGATGACCGGTGGAAGTTTCTCTGGGCGCCGATTGACCAGGTGGTCGCTTTGTGTGAGCTGGGATTCATGCTGGCGGCTGACGACCTGCCTGGCGGTCACACGACCCGGTTCGTTTTGGTGGATGACTCGGCCCGCATCCGCGGCTACTACGGCGGCATCGAGAGCGCCGAGACCATGCAACTTGAGCACGACATCAAGAAACTGGCAAGCAATCTTCGGTGAGCGTAAGCGACCTGCCCACCGTTAACGCTGCCCTGAATACTATTGCCACCGTTTTGCTGATATTGGGCTATCGTTTCATCCGCCGAGGCGAACAATCATCGCACCGGACCTGCATGATCTCCGCTGTGATCGTGTCGGCGCTGTTCCTGGTCAGCTACCTGGTCTATCACGATGCCGTCGGCTCGGTACCGTATCCTCATTACGACTGGACCCGCCCGATCTACTTCGTCGTTCTCATCCCGCACGTCATCCTGGCCGGACTCAACGCGCCGTTCATGCTTTTGACGCTGGGCTTGGCTTTACGCGGCAAGTATTCCCCCCACCGTCGGTTGGCCCGGTACGTCTGGCCGGTATGGGTATTCGTATCCGTCAGCGGTGTTGTCATTTACCTGATGCTATATCGATTATGATCATGGGTGCCCGATCCCGACGACGCTCACTTTAGAATCACCAGCTTACCTATCTGCGTGCCGTACTCCGACTCGACCACCCAATAGTACAGCCCCGAAACAACCCATTGAGTGTTGCGTGAGATGATGTTCCACCGATGCACCGAGGCGGCGCCGCTGCCTTCGGGTTCGTCGTGTTCCATCCGGCGCACCAGATCGCCGTCGAGAGTGTAGATCGAAATGCTGCACTTATGCGGCAGGTTGGCGAACATTATGGTCCCGGCTCGCGCCGCGGGCAATTCGTCGCCGCGATTCTCCAGGCCGCGCTCGACGTAGTCGCCGTCCAACCGGTACGGGTTGGGATAGCAGTAAACGTCCAGCTTGCCGTCGTTCAATACCGCGGGCATCTGATCGACCGCCATCGCCTCGACCATGTTCTGGTCCGGACGTGACTCCAGCGCCTCGAGGCTCTTGGGGGGATGACCGAAATCAAACGCGGTCACCGATACCCAGTACGGCGCCGTCGGCAACAAATTCCGGATGGCGTACTGATACTCGTAAAATCGCATGCGACCCGCCTCATCGACGTCACTGGTGTCGTTGGTGGCGTCGGGGTAGACCTTCTGGATACCCATTGGGTCGGTAAGGCTCGACGCGTTGTAGTCGACCGGCTCGAAATAATATGTTTGACCGCCGACTTGTAGTGGTTCGACAATGGTATTATCGGCCGGATCGAAGTCATCGCCGTACAGAGCCTTCAGCGAATCCAGCGTGAACGGCAACTCGGTCAGCATGTATCGTTTTCGCCTGTCATCCCAGTGGTAGCGGCTGAAATCGTATCGGTCGTATGACGCCAGCAGAGTCGGCTGGTCGAAGTGCTCGGAGCGGGAAATATACACCCGATAACCCTCGAAATCGCGCGCATAACTGAACGGATCGAAGAAATTTTCGGTATTGCGGCCGTTCCAGCGCACCGTGATCTGTCCCTCCTTGCAGATCACCCGCACCTCCGGCGGCGGCGGCGGCGTGGCCCCACGGAAATCCGGAATGCCGTCGCCTTGGTAGTAGATCCTGACGCTGTCTCCGGTCAGGGTATCGAAGCGATCGAAGTACTTGCCGGAATCACCGTCGTAGTCGGTATCGACACCCGGGTTGTCGAAAATCTGCTTGGCCCAGCGCACGTTGGTTATCAGATCGTCGAAATCCAACTGCCGCATGAATGGATACGGATTAAGAGTGTCGAAAATCTCGCGGAAAGCTCCGGGGTCGTAGTGGACGTTCTCACCCACCGCCATGACCACCGTGTAGTGCACGGCGTTTCCCGGCGCCATGGTAAACGGTCCATACGACACCAGAATGTGCGGGAAGTGTCCGCGGGCCAGCAGGCCGCCGTATTCGTGCGGCGGCAACCAGCCGTCGCCGGTATGATCTAAGGCCGCCTCGTAGCCGTTGTAGTCGACCTCGGGTTTGGACATGAGGTAGTACTTGTCGCGGTCGCTGTAGGGGATACCAAGCCCGCCGGCGAAATACCGCAGCGGGTATTGATGCGTCCCGTTCTGACGCGGTCCCCAGTTATATCGCGCCCCCTCCTGATCCACCCACCAGTTGAAGTTGTACAGGCTGGCGCCCTTGGGTACGCGCAGGGGAGCGATTGCGAAGGCGCTGGTCGTTCTCAAAAAATCCCATCCGAACGACCACGACCAGCCGTCGGCGTCAAGTACGTACGCAGCGCGCAGATCCTCCATGCCCAGTTCCTCAAACTCGTGCGGCGCCGATTTGATGTATCCCTCGACGTCGTCATAGGGAGGCCACGGCTGCTCGCCGCGGTGATACACACCGCCGACGTAGTACAGCCCCACCCAACCGTCATAGATGCTGTCGCGCCCCATATTCTGGATAAGATAGTCGACCAGTATGAAGTCCTTGGCGTATTTGTACGACCACGAATAGCTCGTCTGCGTCACATGCAATCCCATCGGCTCATGACCGCGACCGTCGTGCGAGTTGTACGGCACCCACCAGTGGTTCTCGGCCGTGTCGGTGTACACTGCTTCAATCTCCAGCTCCGCCCTGGCGCCGCGGTCGTAGTAGGGAGACACAGGGTCGTTGGAGCGCACCGACATGTCGCCGAACGGCCATTCATCCGGCCAGAATTCCAGCGGGTAACCCTGATCGTAGGCGTCCCAAAAATCCCAGGCCACCTCCATGCCGGTGGTTACCAAAGTGTCGCCCCGCACTACACCCCCCACCCAGAGAGCGGCGTAGTCACCATGCTGGATCCGGCTGTACCCGGGATGGTAAAAAGACGGCGCCTGTTTGCCCTCGCCCGGCATCTCGAAGCCGAAGAGGTTGCCGATGACGCTGTTGTTGTTTACGACGTTCCACAAATCGCCGTTGTCGTGAATGCGCATGGTGATGTAGAAAAAGGCGGTGCTCTTCTGATCCGGCCGATCGCTCTTGCCGCGTGCGGCGTCCGGCAGGGGCAACCGCTGCGCCCGGCCGTCCTCGACCACGAACATCAAGCACAGCAGGACGATCAAACCGATGGTGCGAATCAGACGACTCAACACGCTCACAAAAGGGCTCTCCATTCCGATCTCGAAACGCAAGTTCAATATAACCGGGCGCCGTCTACTTGACAACCGTTCCCACGTGATACGAAAGGTTCACACGTTGGCTCGGCCGGCACGGTGTCACCCCTGGCGCTCGCTCGGCCGCACTGGTTTTGGCGCGATTATCGGAACCGCCCGGTGATGGACTTAGAATCACCTGAGGATCACCAGTTTGCCGATCTGGCTGCCGAACTCGGATTCCACCACCCAGTAATAGAGGCCGGTCACCACCGCCTCGTTGTTGCGGCTGACCAGATTAAAACGATGGACCGAAGCGGCGCCGCTGTCCTCAGGCTCGTCATGAACCATGGTGCGGATCAAGTCGCCGTCAAGCGAGTATACGGAAATCCGGCAGCGGTTCGGTAGGTTGGCGAAGTAGATAGTGCGCGCCCGGTCGGTCCCGGTTTCATCCAGGCGGTTCTCCAGTCCCCGAGCATAGTACTCGTCATCGACCTTGTATGGGTTGGGGTAGACGTAGACGTCCAGTTTTCCGTCTTTCAGCACGGCGTCGCCGTGATTCTGGGCGAATACCGGCGCCATGGAAAGACGAATCGACGACTCCAGCGGATCGAGCGACTTGCCGGGATGACCGAAGTCGAAAGCGGTGACCGACACCCAGTAAGGAATGGTCGGCTGCAGGTTCTCGATCACATATTCCCACTCGTAATAACGAACGCGGCCTTCTTCGTCGACGTCGGACGTATCGAGTTCTGCGTCGGGATAGACTTTGTGGATGAGGCGCGGATTCAGGTAGTCGGACTGGTTGTAGTCAACCGGTTCGAAGTAGTAAAACCGGCCGTCGTGCTCGAACGGATCGTGATGATAGTAAGCCAGCGGGTCGAACGACTCGCCGTACATGAGGCGCAGCGAGTCGAGCGTGAACGGAATCTCCCTCAGTTCGTAACGGTTTCGATCCGGGTTGTATGTATAGCGGTTGTAGTTCTCGTGGTCGACAGAGGCCAGCAGAACGGCTTCCTGTTCGATAGTCGAGCGCGACAGGTAGACACGATACCCCTCGAAGTCCTTGACCCGCGTCATCGGGTCGATATTGTTCTCCGTCTCGTAGCCGTTCCACCGGAGGATGATCCGACCGGACTCGGCCCTGACGCGCACCGGCGGCGGCGGCGGCGGCGACGCTCCCCGGAAATCCGGCACTCCGTCACCTTCGTAAAACACCTTGACCGACTCCTGCGTAGCCTTGTCCCAATGGATAAACCATCGGCCGGAGTCGCCGTCGCGGTCGGTGTCGACGCCGGGGTTGTCGTAGATGACGCGCGCCCAACGCACGTTGGTGATGAGGTCGTCGAAATCGAGGTAGTTCATGTACGCTTGGGGAGCCTGGGCGCTGAACATCTCGCGATAGGCATTGGGTTGAGTGTGCGCGTTCTCGCCGATGGCCAAAACCACGGCGAAATGCTCAACTTTGCCGGGCGGCAGGTCGAACGGTCCAAACGAACTGACGAAATTCACCTGGTGTCCGCCGGCGATCCGCGCGGCGCTGCGGTGGGGCGGCAGCCAGCCTTCGTCGGTATGATCCAGCGCCGCCTCAAAGCCGTCGTAGTCGACCTCCCGTTTGGACATCAGGTAGTAACGATTGCGGTCGCTAAGGGGCATGCCGAACCCGCCGTAGAAGGTGCGAAACGGGTACAGCCCGGCGCCCTCCCGCCGCGGACCCCAGTTGTAGTGGGGTCCGCCGGCGCTGTTCCACCAGTTGAAATTGAACTCGCTGGCGCCGTCAGGCACGTGCAGCGGGGCGATACCGAGAACATGCGGTGTACGCACGAAATTCCAGCCGAACGATCCGGCCCAGCCGTCTTTGTCCAAGCACCAGGCGATCCGCAGCAACTCGTCCCCCAGTTCTTCGAATTCGTGCGGCGCTGAATAAATGTAACCCTCGACGTCGTCCGGTATCGGGTAGGGCATCTCGCCGCGGTGATGGTTACAGCCGCTGTAGTAAGCGCCCACCCAGGCCGACTTGATGGTGTCCCGGCCGATGTTGGCAATGCGGTAGTCCACGATTAGAAAATCCTGGGCGTACTTGTGCGACCACGAGTAGCTCGACTGCGCCACACTCAGGTTCATCGACTTGTGACTGCGGTTGTCGTAGCTGTTATAGGGGACGAACGACTGGTCTTCGAAGGTGTCGGTGAAGGTGGCGTGATACTCCAGTTCACCGTGGGCGAACAGATCGTAGTACGGTGAAGAGGGATTGGACGACTTTATGATGAAATCCCCCAGCGGGAAGGCGTCCGGGTAGAATTCACGCTGGCCGATTTCGTCGATAGCGGTGGTGACCAGCGTGTCGCCGGCGACTACGCCGCCGATCCAGAGACCGGCGTAGTAACCGTGCTGGATGCGGCTGTACTCAGGGTAGTAGAACGACGGCGCCGTCTTACGCTCATTGGGCAGCGCCGTCCCGAAGATATTCCCCACCACGCCGTTGTTCACGATCGTGGTCCAAAAGCGTCCGTTCATGTGCACCAAGGATTCGATCTGGGGGGAGGCGGCGGATTTGGACGGCGGCATGTCGAAGTGGCTGCGGCTGATCACCGGCAGCGAATCTTCCGGCGGCGAGTCCTCCGGCTGTGCGTAACTAACCCCACTAAAAACGGCCGTCAGCACAATAAGTAGTAGCGACAGCCGGGTAAATTCTGCGGCAGTTCTTAGCAACGATGTCATTCTCGCAACCGAGCCAATATAGTAAAAACTGTTGTCGTTTCCAACTCCTATCTAAACCGCCCGCCGGCGCCTTTTGTGCAAAAAAAACCGGCCCGGCCGTCGGCCAAAGGCAGGTCAGGGACCTTGCGCTCCTGACACGATTGCCTGTCTCTGGTCGGCTACCCCCGACCGCTTGCGGCGGCATCGGAAGGCTCAGGACAAGCCCTGGGGCACCTTAGCTTGATTGTGGGCGGCGTATGGCCGGATGCGCCGCCATTAGACCGAACCTTGATTAGCCGGCGGATGTGGACGTCCGCCGCTCACGAAGTCTCGACAGGGTGGCTTTGCTGCAAACAGACCCGCCCATCTCCCCCCCAAAAATCACTTGCCAAGCCGCAACCGACACTGTAGACTCTATACAGGTAGTTCCGTTGGGGGTGGCGAAATAAACACCGCCTGAGATCATACCCCCCAGACCTGATCCGGGTAATACCGGCGTAGGCAAACGGAGATGTGAACCGCATCCCCACGGCCCGTGCAGGGCAACCTATCGATTCAGGACGGAATCTTGCACAAACTGTTACGTTTAACGCGAGGTTACTGTCATGAAACAAACCACCACGACCATCGTCATGGCTTTCCTGTTGGCGACGACGGCCTACTCTCTGCCACTGAACGGTCGGGTTGTCGATGCCGACGGCCAACCTATCGTCGGCGCCTCAGTGGTCACCGATCTGGACGGCGTCGGCGCCGCCACCGACGATCACGGCGAATTCAACCTGCCGGCCAGGGAGGGCATCACCTGGATCACCGTTTCGGCCGTCGGGTATCGTGCGCGACAATTCGATGCCGACGATCTGCCGTCGACTGTCAAGCTGGAGCGCCTATTCATCCGGGGCGAGGATATCCTGGTTACGGCTGACCGGGCCGAGATGGGCGTTACGCCGGTGGCCTTCGACAATCTCTCGCGCCGGGAGATCGAGCGCGACTACACGGTCGGCGAGTTTCCGCTGTTGCTGAGCAGCACGCCCAACCTGTACGCTTTCAGCGACGGCGGCACGCCGCTGGGTTACAGTTACATGAAAATCCGAGGCTTCGACGACAAACGGATCACCACCTACATCAACGGCGTGCCGCTGAACGACCCCGAAGACCAGGCCACCTACTTCGTCGACCTGCCCGACTTCGCCGCCAACGTCACCGACATCCAGGTGCAGCGGGGGGTGGGTAATTCGCTGTACGGTGATGCCTCCTTCGGCGGGTCGGTGAACATCGTGACCAGCGGTTTCTCCCGCGAGCGCAAAACGGCGCTGTCGTTCGGGTACGGTGAGTACACCTCGGGCGGTCATTCGGTCAGCGACATCTACAAACAGAGTGTGGAGTATTCATCCGGACTGATGAACGGCCGTTGGGCTTTCTCCGGCCGTTTCTCCAAGCAGAAAACGGGCGGCTACCGCTTCAACAGTTGGTATCACGGCTGGAGCTACTACTTTTCGATAGCCCGCCTGGACCCCAGCATGTGGACGGAGCTTTATGTCTACGGCGGTCCGATGAAAATGCACCTGGCCTATTCCGGCGCCTCGCGCGAGCAGATAAATCAGGACCGCCGCGTGAATCCATATCACGGCTACTCCAACGAAACCGACAACTTCAACCAGCCGCACTATCATCTGCACAACGTCTACCGCATCAACGACCGTGCGACATTGTCCAACACTCTCTACTACATTCGCGGCAAAGGGTATTACGAGCAGTTCAAGACCGACCGGGACTATTTCGAGTACCATCTCGACCCCTCGATCACCGATGGGGAAACTTCCGGTGATCTGGTCCGCCAACAGTGGGTCGAGAAGAACCAATATGGTTGGAACCCCCGACTCGACGTCACTCATGAGCGCGGCCGCCACTCGCTGGGGGGGTCGTTTTACTACTTCGAGTCCGACCATTGGGGACAGGTTGTCTGGGCGGAGCACCTGAACGACACCAGCGATCCCCCACGGTTCGACCCCCAGCACCGCTATTATCAATACTACGGTAAGAAGTGGGTCGGTTCGCTCTGGGCGCAGGAGAGCTATGATCTAACCGACAGGCTGTCCGTGCTGGCCACCGCCCAGACGCGCTATCAACGCTACAGCTTCGATCAGGAGCGGATGGGCGCTTTCCAAGGTTATGACTACACGGTCGATTGGTTGTTCTTCTCGCCGCGTCTAGGGTTGAACTACAGCGTTAACGACGCCTGGACCCTGTACAGTTCTTTTGCCGTATCCTCGCGCACGCCGACCGACGCCGCCATCTATGACGCCAACGATCCGTGGATTATGCCCAACCTCGAAATCGAGTCGGTGTCGCTCACCGTCTCAGGTGACTCTGTCGTTCGGTTCGGTGATCCCACCGCGGCCAACGAGCACGTTTACAACCTCGAGCTTGGCGCCCAATATCGCCGGGCCGACTTCCAGTTCGGCGTCAACGGCTTCTGGATGGAGTTTCGCGATGAGATCATCCCGTACGGCGGCATCAATGAAAACACTGGGCTGCCTATCACTATCAACGCCGACCGCTCGGTCCATGCCGGCGTCGAGTTGACGGGTGCGGTCAAGCCTCGGGGCGACATAATCCTCGAAGGAAATTTCGCCTACAACCACAACCGGATTAAGGACTACATCGGCGAAGTCGCCGTTGATCCAAGCGTCGGCGACGTCTATGTGGAACGCATTGATTTCGCGGACAAGGTGATCGCCGGTTTTCCCGAGTACCTCGGCAACCTGATTCTGGAGTATAACCCGGATCCCCTGAAGACCACTTTCAAGGTTCAGTTCGTCGGTCGGCAGTACCCCGAACTGTTCAATCTCGATTCGCTGGTCATCGACGCCTACACCATAGCGTCGTTCGCGGCGGCCTATCGTATGGTCGGCTTTGCAGGGTTTGGCGACGTCATAGTGCAGTTCAGGATCGACAACCTTTTCGACGAGAAGTATGAAACCTCCGGCTACGGCTGGGCTTGGGGCTGGTCCGACGCTCAGGGTCAATCGACGACGCTGGTGAACGAGGCCGAGTACTTCGTGGGGCCGGAGCGATCCTTCTACGGCCAGCTACGATTGGAACTGTTCTAGCAAGCTCCGCCGCTAGTCTATGCACCTTGTTGATTACGCCATCGTTGTTGTCTACCTCGGCGTGCTGCTCTGGTTGGGGCTGATCGGCCGATTGCGGCGAGACAGCAGCGCGGGTGAGATAATCCTCGGTGGGCGTATGCTCACTCTGCCCGCCTTTGTGGCGTCATTGGTCTCCACCTGGTACGGCGGCATCCTCGGCGTGGGGGAGTACAGCTTCAGGTATGGGTTGTCGAATTGGCTGGTTTTTGGTCTGCCGTACTACCTGGCGGCGGCGCTGTTTGCGATTTTCCTGGCGCGGCGGGCCAGAGAATCGGAGCTGCTGACGATTCCCCAGCGTCTGGGCCAAGTGTACGGTGAGAAGACGGCCCTGGCCGGCGCTACCGTCATCTTCATCATGACCGTCCCGGCGGCGTATATCCTGATGTTGGGCGTTCTCTGCCAATTCCTCTTCGACTGGCCGATCTGGCCCGGCATCCTGGGCGGCACCCTGTTTTCGATTGTCTACGTGTACACCGGCGGTTTCCGGTCGGTGGTGCGCACCGACCTTTTTCAGTTCGGACTCATGTTCGCCGGGTTTGCCATGCTGCTGACTATCCTCTATGCTCGCTATGGTGGGATTACGTTTCTTGAAACCAACCTGCCGGCGGCGCACCTCACCTGGCATGGGGGCAACTCGGCGTGGTACATCGCGGTCTGGTACGTCATCGCCCTGGCCACGTTGATCGAGCCAGCCTTTTACCAGCGGTGCTATGCGGCTCGGACGCCCCAGACGGCGCGACGCGGAATCTTCATCTCCATCGCCTGCTGGTGTCTTTTTGACTTCATGACCACCAGTTGCGGCCTGTATGCCCGGGCTCTGCTGCCCGCTCTGCCTGACCCGGTCGGTTCCTACCCGGCTCTGGCCAGGATGGTGCTGCCGGCCGGACTGTTGGGACTTTTTGCGCTGGCGCTGCTGGCGATAGTAATGGGGACCGTCGATTCCTACTCGTTTTTGGCGGCATCCACCTATGGTAACGATGTGGCGCCGCGTCTTCGGTTCGTCGATGATTCCAGAATCAGCTTTCACACACGCGTGGGGCTGGTCATATCCACCGGTCTCGCGGTGGTGATGGCGCTGTTCTTTCGCTCCGTGGTCGACATCTGGTACACCCTCGGTTCGATCGGGACGCCGGCTCTTTTGGTGCCGGTCTTCTTCGCCTTCGTCGGTCAAAGGCGCTTGCCGCCGCGCGTCGCCTTTGCCTCCATTCTGTCCAGCGGGGCGATCTCGCTGGTTTGGTATCTGTCGAGCCACCTGACGACGGACGGCGAGTACTGGTGGCGCCTGCAGCCGATCTTCCCAGGGCTGGTCTGGTCGTTGATTCTGTTTGCACTCTTTTCGCGCCGTTCGGCCGGCCCGAACTTGCCACCGGGCCGATAGTTGCCTATATTAGGCGCGTTATGAGTGAGCTGATTTACATGTCGAGAGAGGCGCTGGTCAAGCTTGAGGCTGAACTGAGGCGTCTCAAATTCGAAGAACGTCCGAAAATAGTGGCCGAAATTAAACGGGCCAGAGAAATGGGCGACCTTTCCGAAAACGCCGAATACCACGCCGCCAAGGAAACACAGTCCCACCTCGAGCGAAAAATCTCCGATCTGGAATTCAGGCTGTCGCGAGTACGCCTCATTGATACTGACGCCATCCCGACCGACAAGGTCTACCTCTACGCCAAGGTGCTGGTCAAAGATCTCTCCGACGGCGAAGAGATCGAGTACACCATTGTGCCGCCCGATGAAGCCGACGTCGACAGCGACATCATCTCGGTCAAGTCACCGGTGGCGGCCGCCATGCTGGGACGGGCTGTGGGCGACACGGTGGCCGTCAACGTCCCGGCCGGCACTATCAATTACGAGATTCTAAGGATTTCCCGCGACTAAGTTGCAGTATTCGGGCAAATCGGCTTGGTCGCTACGCGTCATCCTCGTAAAGAGCTTCCAACTCCGATTCCTCGAAGAAACTTTCGTCGTCCACCGGGCCCAGATCACGGGCCAGGCCGGCGCAGTTTTCGGAGCAGTAGCACTCACCCCCCACCAGGACCGGCTCCTCGAAGATCTTATCGGCACAATAAGCGCAAACCACTTGGATGCCTCCAAAAGCCTCTTTATTCACGTCTAACCGCCGGTCAAACCGAGCGGGTTTTCCCATATCGGGCCAATTTTAGTTTTTCTTGGTTTATTCTGTCAAGAGGTTTTTTTACAGTCGAGACGATTGTTTTACAGCCGCCCGGATCGACGGGATCACCGCGCCGGCAGCGGTTTGCCGGACGATAGGAAGCGGCGGGCGGCGCGCCGCTGTGCAAGAAAAGGTCTTGACAAAACCGAGATTTCGACTATAATCATATCAACATAGGTAGGTTTAGTACACAATTATGACATCAGCAGACGTTTACAAGAGATTTTGCCGAAACAATAGTATCCACTATGGTTGTTGCTGTAATAGGCGCAGATGGCGAGGTGTAACCTAGACTGCCTTTGAAGCGGTTTGTTAAACGGTCCACCTTCGCCGAGGTGGGCTTTTTTTGTGCCGATAGTGAATAGAAAGAACACTGAAAGATACGGACGGACCTATGAAAACTGAACAGCGGAGAATAAACCCCGTCACGGATCGGGTCGGACTCTACGCCGACAACATCACCGAAGCCGTCGGCAACACGCCCTTGGTGCGGCTGCGCCGGATGACCGCCGAGCGCGGCGTCAAGGCCACTATTCTCGTTAAGCCGGAGTTTCTCAACCCGACCGGTTCGGTCAAGGACCGGATGGCGGTGTATCTGCTGGACCAGGCGGTCGAGCGGGGCGAGCTTAAACCGGGCGGCACGATCGTGGAGGCGACCTCCGGCAACACCGGCGCCGCCGTGGCCATGTACGCCGCCGCCCACGGATATAAGGCGATCCTGACCATTCCCGACAAGATGTCCGCTGAAAAAGTCGACACCCTCCGGGCTTTCGGCGCCGAGGTGCATATATGTCCCACCGCCGTTCCGGGCGACTCGCCGGAGAGCTATTATGAGACGGCCAAGCGGATCCACGATGAAACTCCCAATTCCTATCTGGTCGGGCAGTACTTCAACCTCGACAACATCGAGGCTCACTACCGCCTCACCGGACCGGAAATCTGGCGCCAGACGGCCGGGCAGATCGACGTGATCGTCGGCGGCATCGGCACCGGCGGCACGCTCTCCGGGGTGGCGAAGTATCTGAAAGAGCAGAACTCCGAAATCGAGGTGGTGGCCGTCGACCCTGTCGGCTCGGTCTACTATCAGTATCACCGGGACAAAACGCTGATCGAGCCGCATCAATACCAGGTAGAGGGGATCGGCGACGACCTGCTCTGTCCTACCGTCGATTTTTCGATGATCGACAAAATCTACCAGGTCACCGACACCGAGTGTTTCCTCGCCACCCGTGAATTAACCCGCAAGGAGGGCATTTTCGGAGGCGGTTCGTCGGGCGCAGCAGTGCACGTGGCTTTGAAACACGCCGCCGACCTCGATGAGGACCGCATGGTTGTGGTGATTCTCCCCGACGGCGGCTTTAAGTATATATCGAAGATATTCAACGACGACTGGATGCGAAAGCACGGTCACATCAATTAGAGGGATCATGGATGAATTCCTGAAAAACAAGCACTTCGCCACGCGCGCCGTTCACTCCGGCCGGGTGGAACGCGACGGCACCGACTCGGTGACGACGCCGATCTATCCCAGTTCGACCTATCGTGTCGGCTTCCCCGGTGATGAATCGGGCTATGTCTACTCCCGCTGGTCCAACCCGACCCGTCTGGCGCTGGAGCAGAGTCTGGCCTCGCTGGAAAACGGCGCCTATGCCTACGCCTTCGCCTCCGGAATGGCCGCCGTCCACGCCGTGACCAATCTGCTGAAGGCCGGCGACCACGTCGTAGCCGTCGATGATCTTTACGGCGGCACGATGCGGCTCTTCGGTCGTCTTCTGACCGAATTCGGGTTGGAGTTCAGCTACGTGGACGGTCGCGATCCATCCAACTTTGAGAAAGCGGCGAAGGATAACACTCGTCTCTTCTGGATCGAAACACCCACCAACCCGCTGCTGCGACTGGTGGATATCGCCGCCGCAGCCAAGATCGCCGGGCCGCAAGGTATCCTCACCGTGGTCGACAACACTTTTGCCACTCCCTATTTGCAGCAACCGTTGAGTCTGGGCGCCGACATCGTGCATCACTCCCTGTCCAAGTATCTGGCGGGGCACTGCGACGTTATCGGCGGAGCGTTGATCACCAATGATGAGGCGTTGGCTGAGCGGCTCTGGTTCAACCAGTACGCCGTCGGGGCGCAGCTCGGGCCGTTCGAGTCGTGGCTGGTGCTGCGGGGTCTGAAGACGTTGCATCTGCGCATGGAGCGACACTGCGACAACGCCCGCCGTGTAGCCGAGTATCTTTCGGGGGTCGACGTTGTCGACCAGGTCTTCTTTCCGGGCTTGGCAGGAGACACGCTGCCGAACAACATGCAGGGAGCGGGGGGGATGGTGTCGTTCAGCGTCGCGGCCCATTTCGAGATGGTCAAGTCGTTCGTCATGGCGACTAAGCTGTTCGTGTTGGCCGAATCGTTGGGCGGGGTGGAGTCGTTGATCAACCACCCGGCCTCGATGACTCACGCTTCCATCCCGCGTGAGTTGCGCGAGCGGCGCGGCATTGGCGACGGTTTGATTCGTCTGTCGGTCGGGCTGGAGAACGTCGATGATCTGATCGCCGACCTGGCTCAGGCCTTCGATGTCCTGCGCCGTGGATCGGCATCGCGTTAGTAGCATCGCAAAATCCCGAGCCGTGCCCGGCTCTTCACATACTATTCCGGATTGTTCCGGGAGAATACACATCGTCGCGGGCGACTTGCCCGACTGAAAAACCAAACATGATCGCCCCCTGTGGGTTGTCGAGGTGTCACATGAAAGTAAACAGCTTCAACCCGGTCGCGTCCGACTACTCCAAGAAGGTCGCTCCTTATCGGTATGCCCAGTTTCTAACATTGGTCCATGAACTGGACCTTTTCGGTGATGAGCAGGTGCTCGATATCGGCAGCGGTCCGGGGGAATTGTCAATGGAGATCGCCAAACAACTGGCGGCCGGCGGCTTTTTGCACGGCATCGATCTTTCGCCCCGAATGACCCGTCTGGCTCGGCGCATTGCCGCGCAACAGCGCCGCAGCAACGTCGCTTTCGCCACCGGCGATGCACTGAAACTCGCCTTCGAGGCCGACTCATTCGACGTCGTCGCGTCCTCCAACGCCTTCCCCTGGGTACCCGACCGTACGCGTTTTCTGCAAGAGGTCTTCCGGGTGCTGAAACCGGGCGGACGGTTCGGTCTGGTGGCGCTGTCCGACCGCTGCTATCGCGAGTTTGCCGCCGCCTTCAAGCGCCTGGCGTCCGAATATCCCGATCTGTTTCCCGCCGGCAAACCGTTTGAACAGATGGGTGCCCGGCTACACACTTCCCGGGAACTGGCGCGCCTGGTCGAGAGAGCCGGATTTCAGGTAATGAAACGGTTCACCGTGGCCACCGCGGAGCCGGCCACCGCCGCCGCCTACGTCGAGCGGGTCAACGCCATCGTCCACGAAAACTACCTCGACCACCTGAGCGACGAGACCCGGCGCTCATACGCCCGCGAACTTCTGATTCGGGCGTTAGCCAAACGCAACGGCGACCTTTCGATCACCGAGTCCTCGGCCTTCGTTATCGCCAAGAAGCCAGGCTGGGGGTTGGATTACGTGATCTGAGGATTCGACAAAACATCTTTTGTCGGTTCCGTTCGGGCGATGAACGGCTGTCTTAGCGTTCTTGGACACCGGTCGTAACTCCTAATGATCTGCGCAAGATAAATGGGGCGCTTAACGGGGCTAAATTACTATCGGAAAAAGGGGCGACTTAATGTGCTCCTATACCTAAGACGTAATAAAACGGAATAAACGGAAAGGGTGGATGTGAGTCGAAAATAAACATAGACATGAACGGAATACGAAGAGTATTATCTGAGTGTTAAGTTGCTTGTATGTAATACGATAAGAAAATATGAACGAAACTTGACACAAAAATGAAACAAATATAGATTACTTTTTGTGATTCATCATGTGCCACCAGATTCAAAGTAGGTTAATGCTTGTTCCTCTGAAAGCCAAAGAGCCAACTGTTTTTCAAATCAAGTACAAAATTGACAATTGCAAATACACCAACTCAATTGCTGATTTTTATGCAAGACCTTGAAAACTTGCCTCGGAGCAGAGCAAGTTGGAACGTTCATCTTACAAAGAATGTACGGTGGTAATTCGGTGGCAGGCTTGGCGGCAAAGAATAAAAGTTGGGTGACCAATTCAAAGCAAGAAAGAACAAAAAGCATGCTCGGTGGAAGACAGAGAGTTCAGTGACAACGGCCCCTCTGTGCCAATAATAGTGGGACACGGATTGAGAGAAGCATGGAGGGTGGGAAGCGGAGCGAACGATGTCAGAAAGTGTTGTCCCAGTGAGCACGGAAGTGGTC
>Ga0214473_10000408_pt1 | contig 60631 bp, 54 predicted proteins | sample RVTome_7_FD_203509 | JGI IMG/M metagenome (GOLD analysis project Ga0214473, IMG submission 203509) | Soil microbial communities from uranium-contaminated site in the Upper Colorado River Basin, Wyoming, United States - RVT98D197 | ecosystem: Environmental > Terrestrial > Soil > Contaminated >... | reverse complement strand
CTCGGAATGGAGGAGATAAAATCGAGCCTGGACGAAAACGAAAGATATCTGGTTTATTTTCTGCCCCCAAACTATATAATGCAGGGCTTAATCGCGGATACCGGGGGCGACTGGAGGCTCTATAAACAGCACCACAGCATAAGCCTGATCACGGATTGGATATTCCATCCTTTCAGGCACCTTGAAGCGGGCCATCATTCGATGCACGTGGAAGGGATGGATGCCGGAGGCGTTATGAGGAGGCTCATTTTCCTGAAATTGGAAAACGTGCGCCTGGAAAGGCCCTTCGACGCTTTCTCGCTTTCCGCCGTAAGGGCGCCTCAATTCATTGTTGATGTCGATGTCCATAATCTAAAGATTTCGGATATGAAGAGCCTTTCAGGCCGGACTGGATGGGGGACGGTGCCGACCCCGGTCTTCTAAACGGAGAGGGGAAGGCGAGATGCCTTCCCCTCTTTTTTAACCTTAGAAAGGAGATTTCTTCCGGCTTTCAAGTCTCCCGGTCAGGGCGTGACGACACCGGTCAGAAACAGCGGCCCGTCGACAATAATGCCCACCCCGGGGGCATAGAATTTAACATCCTTCGAGTTGGGCTCTATAGGGGAAGTCTCCTCCGTTTCGAGGCACCGTTCAAATACCCCGGCAGGGGTTTCTACAACGGCATCGAGTCTTATAACTTCCGCTCTATCCATGGCAACGTCAGGCGCCATCTCCTGAAAATACCTCGCACCCAAGAGAGGACTCCCCGGCATGATGACGCCGGGAACAGCGCCGTCCACGCCCGCGCGCCAGGCCCCCTCGTGGGAGACGATAACGCCGCCTTCGAAGATATCCACGTCCTCTCCGAAGTAGAACGCATTGCCGGTTTCAGTGCAGATGGCAAAGAAGTTCCGGGAAATCTCGGCGAGTTCGCCGTCTATGGTCTCAGACTCCTCCACGACCCGCGTCTCAACGCCCTCAACCATTTCTGTCTCGTTGAGCACGGTTATCACAACCTGGACCTCTTCCTTCCCTTCAAACCCCTCCAGTGTGAGTTGATGGCCGGGTTCGAGTACAAAGTACGTGTTGCTCCCGGTCGAGGAAAACGTACATTGCTCGATGAAGAAATCCTCCGTGAAGGCGTGCTGGTCGCCGCCCCCGAAGGTCAGGGCCCCTGCCGAGGCCGCAAATCCCGCGAGCACCAGCAAAGCAAGACTAAAAATATACATTTTGCCTTTCATAATTACCCCCTGTTGCCGTGATGTTTGTGCGGTTTTGGCTTAAGGCTACTCCTCTCTTACCGGTTAGTCAATAACGAAAAAACAAGGCGGAAGACGGGAAGTGGATGTTCTTAAGTTGCCCTGACCCGTTTCCTTTTATATGCTTTAAAAAAGAGCTAACCAAAAATTCAGCCCTTAAAGGGGGTCACATGAAAAAGAAAGCCGTCTGCCTTTTAATTTTCCTCTTTTTATTTGCCGCGCCGGGGTTCGCGAAGGATTTTTCGGCGGATGTGGAAAACAGGGTCAAGGGCGGTCAGCCCATGACTGGAAAGGTCTTTCTCTCCGGCGAAAAGGTGAGGACGGAAATGGCCGGGATGGTGAGTATCACGAGATTGGATAAAAAAGTCGTTTGGATTCTCATGCCGGAGCAGAAGATGTACATGGAACAGCCCCTGAAGCCCGAAGACCTGGCAAAGGCAGGTGAAAAAAGCGCCGCCGAGATCGGGCGGAAATACCTGGGGGAAGAAAGGGTCGATGGGAGGGCCGCAAAAAAATACAAGGTGACCTATAAAACGGACAAGGAAGAGAATTCGATGTACCAGTGGATCGATAACGAGCTCCAGGTGCCGGTAAAGCTCGAATCGGTGGACGGCGATTGGACCCTGCTCTATAAGAACGTAAAAGTGGGCGCGCAAAGGGCAGAGCTTTTTGAGGTGCCCTCGGGCTATCAGAAGGTATCGGTGGGGATGCCCCCCATAAAGATGCCAAAATTCAAGTAAGAGTGGAAAGAAATGGAAGAGTGCGGGCTAACAAAGAGGGATTTTCTGAGACTCCTCGGGGTGGGCTCCATAGGTTTTGGCTTTGGGGTCGGTATCTTCGACGGCATATTCCAGGCAGGAGAAGGAACTCAAACAGTGAGGGGGAAAAGCACGCGCGAACTCCTTCTACTTGGGACTCAAAACTTCAAAGGTTTCAAATTCAGCGAGATAACGCCCAACAAGGATTTTTTCACGGTGCAATATTCGGGGGAGATTCCGAAGGCAGACACTAAAAAATTTCAATTAAAAGTGGAGGGCTTTGTGGAAAAGCCTTTTTCGATCTCTATCGAGGAAATCGAAAAAATCCCCGTTAGGAAAGAATTCGTCACGCTTGAATGCATAAGCAATCCGGTGGGAGGGCCGCTCATCGGGAATGCCCTCTGGGAAGGAGTCCCGTTAAGGGCATTGATTGAAAGGGCCGTTCCCAAAAAAGGCGCTGTGGATACGGTCTTCTATGCCGAAGACGGCTATTCGGACAGCATCCCTTTCGGCCTTTCCATTAATGAGGAAGTCTTTCTCGCCTTTAAAATGAACGGCGAGCGGCTCCCGCGGGAGCACGGGTCCCCGTTAAGGGCTGTCATCCCCGGGATATACGGGATGAAGAACGTGAAGTGGATATCGAAGATAGAGGTCGTGAATTACGACTACAAGGGTTTCTGGCAAAAGATCGGATGGTCCGACGAGGCCGTAATACCCTTGAAATCACAGATAAGGCAGCCGGAGGAGGGGAAGAAAATCCCGCGCGGAAATTATGTTATCGGCGGGTTCGCCTTCGGCGGGAGGCACGGGATAAGCCGTGTCCAGGTATCGATAGACGGGGCGGACTGGCAGGAGGCGGAGGTGAGAAAGCCGCTCTCCAGGTGGGCATGGAGCCTCTGGCGCTTCGACTGGAAACCCCGGCCTAAAGGCCCATATGCGATTCGGGTGCGCGCCTTTGACCGCGAGGGCAAGCTCCAGGAGAGCCCGCCCCTCGAGAGTGTAGACACTCACATCGAGGGCTCAAAAGGGATCCATTCAATTAAGGTAAAAGCGGAATGAAACGGCTTACCCCTCTTAGTCTCCCCTTGTAAAGGGGAGAAATAATCCCTATTAGTTTCTCCTATTAGAGGGGTAGCCGCAAGCTTTAGCTTGCGTTTCTTGGAAAGGATTTCGCGGGCTAAAGCCCGCGGCTACTCATCTAAAGATTAACAGATTAAGACGGGGTGGGCGGGGCAGTGAGAGAAATTCATTGTCGATACCTTATTATGCTCTGCGAATCTGAGCTATTCCATTCGCACTGGGAGAGAAAAAGGGCATCAAAAAGGGTTCCGATATTTTATCGAGTTAATGAATTTCGGATTCACTGAGTTCCTTGAACTCCCTCGCCTGCGGAGCGGGAGAGGGGTTTGGGGTGAGGGTGGGCAAGATGTCACGCCTCTGCCCGCCCCGCCTTACTGCTCCATCAATTTCTTTTTAATAATGAGAAGCTCGAACGCGAAAGCGGCCATCGTGGAGAGCCGGTTTATATATGTGACGTTTGCGTCGAGGACGCCTTTTGTGCCGTTGTCGGCGTAAAGGAGGCATATTATCCTGTCCCGGATATTCACCGGGACGAGTATGGAATCCTCCGGCGCGCCCCCGAGCGTTTCGATGAATTCCGCATTGCCGGGGATTTTCAAAAGGGGCCCCCGGTAATATGTCTTTCTCATGATGACATCGCTGAAGATGGAGGGGAGGGCGGCGCTCGATGTGAAATTCTTGACCTCCAGGTCCTTTGCGAGCCAGCCCTTTATCTCCTGGCCCTTCAAGATGAAGAGCGCGGCCCTCTTTGCGACCTTCCTGCTTTCCGTGAGGAGGAGCCCCGCCACCTCCTCTCTCGATTTGACGGAGGCGAAGGCCTCCTTCACCTTCGAAAGGAGGCTCTCATCGTGCTCGTTGGCGCCCTCCCGCGATTCATCCTGCCCTATCTCCTTGTCGAGTATGCTCACGAACCGGAGGTCTCTCTTTATGCCGTAATAGCGTTCGAGGGCGAAGAGGAGCCTCAGTTCGCTGGCAATATACGGGATGATGTCATAGCCCGTGAGGAACCTCAGCTCTTCGATGTTCTGGATGATCCTGGGGTCGAGCATGGCCACGTGCAGGCGGTTTTTTTCTTTCCTGAAGGGGACCGCCTTGTACTTTTCGGCTAACTTCAGGGGGAGCGCGGCCACGGTCTCTTCATCCACGCTCATGAGTTCGGAAGGGTTTGCGGCGGGCACCTTGAGAAACCCGCTCAGGAATTTCGAAAGCTCCTCCTCTTTGAGGATGCCAAGCTCTACAATGTTTGTGCCTATCCTCCCTCCGAAGACGACCTGCCGCTCGAGGGCGAGCCTAAGGTGCTCCTTCGTCACAAGGCCGGCTTTTACGAGGGCCTCCCCGATGGTCATCCGTTATTTTATACCATATTTGGCAAGCCTGTGCCGGAAGGAACGGAACGAGAGCCCAAGAAGCCTCGCGGCCTCGATCTTTTTCCCGCCGGCGGCGTCGAGGGCCTTCAGGAGATATGAGCGTTCTATATTCTCAAGACAGTTCTCAAGCTCCATCCCCCCTCCGAGTTCGGGGAGTACCTTTTCATTGGAATTTTCCTTAAATACCTCCGGCGGTATGTCCTCTTCGGTTATTGTTTCCTTATCAGAGAAGAGGAGCATCCTTTCCACGATGTGCTCGAGCTCCCGGATGTTGCCCTTCCAGGGGCAGGAGATGAGCGCATCGAGGGCTTTTTTCGAGAACGTCCTCTTTGCCCTCCTCTTTGAGAGGAAATGCTCTATGAGGGCCGGTATGTCCTCTTTCCGCTCGCGCAGGGGCGGCAGATGGACCGGTATGGCGTCCAGCCTGTAGTAAAGGTCCTCGCGGAAGGCGCCCGAGGCGGCACGCTCTTTGAGGTCCTTGTTCGTGGCCGAGATAATCCGCACGTCCACCCTGACATCGGCGGTGCCGCCAAGACGCCGGAAGGAACCGGTCTCGATAGCGCGGAGGAGCTTGGACTGGAGCGCAAGGGGCATCTCGCCAATCTCGTCCAAGAAAAGGGTCCCCTTGTCGGCTATCTCGAAGAGCCCCTGCTTGTTCTGGTTGGCGCTCGTGAAGGCCCCCCGCATGTAGCCGAAGAGCTCGCTCTCCAAGAGCCCTTCGGGGAGGCTCGCGCAGTTTATGGCCACGAAGCTCTGGTCTTTTCTGGCGCTAAGGTTATGGATTGAACTGGAGATGAGCTCCTTACCAGTGCCCGACTCCCCGGTTATGAGCACGCTTGCCCTGCTTTCCGCTATGCGGGGGATTGCCGAAAGGATCTCCTTCATCCTGGGGCTCCTCGCGATAATGTCCCGGAGCTCGTAACCCGACCTCTGCTTGAGTACCGAAAGCTCCTTTTTGAGTTCTCTTTTTTCGAGGGCCTTGTTTATCGTGAGCCTTATTTCGTCTATCTTGAAGGGCTTGTGGACAAAGTCGTATGCCCCCAGCTTCATGGCCTCAATCGCGCTCTCCATCGTCCCGAAGGCCGTTATCATTATCACGAGGGTTTCGGGCGAAATGTCGCGCGCCTTCTTGAGTATCCCGAACCCGTCCACCCCGGGCATCTTGATGTCCGTCACAACGAGGTCGTAGATCTCTTTTTCAAGGCATTCGATGCCCCGGGCCCCGTTTTCGGCCGTGGTGACCGCGTACCCCTCCGATTCGAGGAGCATGTTCAGTATCTCCCGCATGTGCTTTTCGTCCTCGACAATGAGAATTCGCGCCTTCTGTCTGTTCATTCCGCTCGCGGTCCTTCTTCCTTTATTTTCTCAAGGGGCAAGAGGACGCTGAAAGCGCTCCCCTCCGGCCCGGTCCGAACCCTTATGCCGCCCCCGTGGTCTTCGACTATCCTCATGGCTATCGAGAGGCCGAGCCCCGTCCCCGTGTCCTTGGTGGTAAAGAAAGGGAAGAATATCTTTTCCCTGTTTTCGGGCGGGATGCCGCATCCCGTGTCGGTGAACCGGACCTCGGCGAACCGGCCGTTTTTCACGCTCTCGATCCTGAGCGTGCCCCCTCCGGGCATCGCCTCAAAGGCGTTCAAGCCCAGGTTCAGAAAGACCTGCTGAAGCCTCTGGGGGTCCGCGTTCAGGTTTATCATCCCCCTGAAGTCCCGGTCCACATTGATGTTTTCGGGAACGGATTTCGCCAGGAGGTCGCAGGTCCCCCTCAAGAGCTGGTTCAGCTCTATCCCCTGGGGCTCGGGCCTTGTGGGCCTCGAATAAGTGAGAAAATCGGTTATGATCCGGTTGAGCCTGTCCATCTCCGAAAGGGCGATTTGCATGAGAGACTCCCTCTGGGGAGGAGAGAGCCTTGCGTTCTTGAGCATCTCTATGGAGCCCCTGAGAGATGCCAGGGGGTTTCTTATCTCGTGCGCGATATTGGCCGAAAGCTCGCCTATGGCGGCCCATTTCTCCTTCCTGCGGATCTCTTCCTGCATGCTCTTTATCTGCGTGAGGTCCTGGAAGATGGCTATATAGCCTATGTCCTCCCCCCCGCCGTTTTGCATCCTCGTGACCGTGATCCCTATGACCTTTTTCTCTTCCCCCGCCGATATCGTCCCCTCGGCCCGCGCATGGATCTGGTCCAAGTCGCCCAGAAAGGGAAAGATGTTGTGGATATCCTCCCCCACGGCTTCTGTCCTCGTCCTTCCGGTAATCGTCTCGGCGGCCTTGTTGAAAAAGAGGACCCGTCCCTCGAGGTCCGTTGTGACGAGGCCGCTGGGGACGTTCTCCACGACCTCCTTGTTGAATACGGCAAGCTCCCTGAAATCGAGCGCCTTTTTTTCGAGGTGGAGCGTTGTCTTCTCGAGCCGGGAGGAGATATATCCGGTCAGGTATGCCGATACAAAAAGGGCAAGGAAATTGGAGAAGATGTTGTAGATGAAATCCCTCTCTCCGAGTCCCGGGCTGAAGGGCCCGGCAAGCCCGTAAAACTGGTATTCCATGAGCATGCCGTACAGGATGCTGCTGAGAGAAGCCATAACTATCCCGGCCCGCTTGCTTAATGTTATGCCGGCCCCTATGACCACGAGTATCAGGAGAAAGGAGAACCAGCTCTCTATCCCCCCCGTCAGATGTATGAGGAAGATTATGGAAACCACATCAATGACAAACTGCGTGTAGGCCATGAGGACCGGTTTTACGCGAGGCAAGAGAAGGATATAAATAATGTTCAGGAAGTAAAGAACGCTTATAAAGTGAAATACAGGGTTTCTGGCCGGGGACACCGCCAGCCCGATCCTGAATAGGATGAACGAGCCCAGGAGGGCCGTGACGATGAATATCCTGAAGGCTATCAGGGCCTTCAGCTTTTCCTTAAGAGGATCCCTCTCCCTCATCCCCCCGCGCCTTAGGCCCTATTTTGCCACGAGCTGCATAATCTTGAATATGGGCAGATACATGGCAACGACTATATAGCCCACCGTCCCGCCCAGAAATACCATCAGCATGGGCTCTATCATGGAGGTCAGGTTCGAGACGGCCGCGTCCACTTCGTCGTCGTAGAAGTCGGCTATCTTTGAAAGCATCGTATCAAGCGCGCCGGCGGACTCTCCCACCGATATCATCTGGGTCACCATATCCGGAAATATCCTTTCCTTGCCAAGGGGCTCGGCCAGCGTCTTGCCTTCCTGGACCGCCTCCCTGACCCTGTAAACCGAACGCTCGATCACCTTGTTGCCCGCAGTCTTCGCCGTGATTTCCAGCCCTTCGAGGATCGGCACGCCGCTCGACACGAGGGTCCCCAGGGTGCTCGTGAATTTGGCCACCGCCACCTTCAGGAGAAGGGTCCCGAATACCGGCAATTTGAGGAAGACCTTGTCGGTCGCGTATTTTCCCTTCGGGGTCCGACGGAATTGGACGAGACCGATAACCGACCCGATAATGGAAAAGAGGAGCACCATGCCCCCTATTCCGCCGAGGAATTTGCTGATCGAGATGACAAGCTTTGTCGGGGCGGGCAGGGTCCCCCCGAGCGCGGTGAACATTTGTGAGAACGTGGGCACCACGTAAACCATGATCACGACGATGACGATTATGGCCACAGCGGTGACCACGATAGGGTATATCAGGGCGCCTTTGACTTTTCTCTTGAGCTTGATCGTCTTCTCCATATAAGAGGCGAGCCTGTTCAGGACCGTATCGAGGATGCCGCCCGTCTCGCCCGCCGCCACCATGTTGGCGTAGAGCTCGCTGAATATCCTCGGGTGCCTGGCAAGGGCGTCGGCATAGGTGGAGCCCCCCTCCACGTCGCTCTTTATCTGGCTTATCACGCCGGCGAACTTCTTGTTGCCGACCTGGGAGGCCAGTATGTCGAGGGCCTGCACAAGGGGGAGTCCGGCGTCTATCATGGTGGAGAACTGTCTCGTGAAGACGACCACGTCCTTGTCTTTCACCCTGCCGCCCTTGAGGGAGAAACCCTTCTTTTTGCCCTTTTCCTTGATAGAGGTGGGGACTATATTGCGCTTCCGCAGCTGGGCAATCACCTCGTCTTTTGTGCCTGCGGCCATCTCCCCGGATTCGATGACCCCCATCCGGTTCTTCCCCGCCCATTGAAAAACTGTGGCCATTTTTTACCTCCTCGTTGGAGGAGCCTTTTTGAACATACCAAGGATCTCCTCCGGTATCGGCGAACGGCCGAGGGCCTCATCGTAGGAAATAAGCCCCTTCGTGTACAGCTCGAAGAGGCTCTGGTTCATCGTCTGCATCCCCGAGTGGGCCTGTCCCGTCTGCATGATCGAATATATCTGGTGGATCTTGTCTTCCCTTATGAGGTTCCTGATGGCGGGGGTGGGGATGAGTATTTCCACTGCAAGGACCCTCCCCTGTCCGCTCTTCCTCGGCAGAAGCTGCTGGGCTATTATGCCCTCCAGCACGAACGAAAGCTGCACGCGCACCTGCTCCTGCTGGTGGGACGGGAATACGTCTATTATCCTGTTCATGCTCTGAACGGCCGAATTCGTGTGGAGGGTGGCGAGCGTGAGGTGCCCGGTCTCGGAGACGGTGAGGGCGGCCTCGATCGTCTCCAGATCGCGCATCTCGCCTATGAGGACCACGTCCGGGTCCTGCCTCAGGATGTACTTGAGGGCGTTCTTGAACGAGTGGGTGTCGGCGGCGACCTCGCGTTGGTTTATGAGGGACTTTTTATGGGTGTGTAGATACTCTATGGGGTCCTCCACGGTCACTATATGGTTCGTCCGCTCGGCGTTGATCTTGTCAATGAAGGCCGCAAGAGTGGTGGACTTGCCGCACCCCGTGGGCCCCGTCACAAGCACGAGGCCGCGCGGCCTTTTTGCGATCTCGTTTACGATGTCCGGAAGGCCCAGCTCCTGGAAATTCCTGATCTGGAAGGGGACTCCCCTGAAGGCGCCCGCAACGGCCCCCCTCTGCATGAATATGTTCCCCCTGAACCGGGAGAGCCCCTTCAGGCCAAAAGAAAAGTCCAGCTCGCTCTGCTCCTCGAAGCGGTGCTTCTGCGCGTCTGTGAGAACGCTGTAGCAGAGCGATTTCGTATCCTGGGCGGCAAGCGGGGGGTGGTCAATGGGGACAAGCCTACCGTCAATCCTCAGCCTCGGCGGAGTGCCCGTCGTTATATGGAGGTCCGAGGCCCCCTTGTCTATCATCAGTTTCAAAAGCTCATAAAGGGTCGCCATTATTCATCTCCGCTCAATCTATGCCCGTTAATCTTCTCATTAATTCCCTCATTAATCCTCAAAAGTTACGCGCAAGACTTCCTCTATCGTGGTTGTCCCCTCTTTTACCTTTGTAAGACCGCTCATGCGGAGGGTCTTCATCCCCAGCCCTATGGCCCTTTTTTTAATCTCATCCGTGGAGGCCCCCTGCAGGATCAGGTCCTTCAACTCGTCATGAAGGAGCATGACCTCATACAGGGCGATACGCCCCTTGTACCCTGAATTATTGCAGGCCGGGCATCCCTTCCCTTTGTAGACCTTGAGTTCCTGCGCCTCGTCCTCCGAAAAACCCACTTTCACGAGGGCCTGCGGGGGGGCCTTCTCGATCTCCTTGCACTGAGTGCAGATTTTCCGGGCAAGCCGCTGCGCCAGTATCAGGATTACGGAGCTTGAGACCAGAAAGGGCTCGATCCCCATGTTGAGGAGCCTGCTTATGGTCCCGGGGGCGTCATTGGTGTGGAGCGTGCTTAAGACCAGGTGCCCGGTAAGGGCCGCCTTCACCCCGATCTCGGCGGTTTCAAAGTCCCTGATCTCGCCCACCATTATGATGTCCGGGTCCTGCCTCAGGAAGGCCCTCAGGGCCGAGGCGAACGTGAGCCCGATATCTTCTTTTATCTGCACCTGGTTTATGCCCAGAAAATTGTATTCGACCGGGTCCTCGGAGGTCATGATGTTTGTCCCGGGCTTGTTCAGGTAATTAAGCGCGGAATAAAGGGTCGTGGTCTTGCCGCTCCCCGTGGGCCCCGTGACGAGGATCATCCCATAGGGCTTGTCGAGAGCGGTCATGAACTCCTGCATGGCCTTCTCCTCGAACCCCAACTTTGTCAGGTCCACCTGGAGGTTCGATTTATCGAGGAGCCTCAGGACCGTCTTTTCCCCGAAGAGGCAGGGCAGGGTGGAGACGCGGAAGTCTATCTCCCGTTTTCTTCCCAATTTCAGCTTTATGCGCCCGTCCTGGGGGAGCCTCCTCTCGGCGATGTCTAATTTGGACATGATCTTTATTCTCGAGGTGAGGGCCGCCCTTATCTTGGTGGGCAGGTTCATGACCGAATAAAGGACGCCGTCAACCCTGTAGCGCACGCGAAGCGAGTTCTCATAGGGCTCCACATGGATATCGCTTGCCCTTGTCTTGATGGCGTTGACGAGTATCCCGTTGACGAGCTTCACGATGGGGGCCTCGACATCCTTTACCGCGTCCGCTTCCTCTTTTTCCTCTATGGCCTCGATGTCGTCCAAGGCGCTCCCCACGACCTTGTCGAACTCGTCCACGTCCACCATCGTGTCGACCGAGGGCCCCTCGTCCCCGACCTCCTCTTCCTCGCTGAGGACGAAATCCTTCGCCTCGAGGATCTTGGCCGCGGCCTGGGTATCCTGTTCGGCGGGTTTTTCATCAGCCCGCTGCTGTTGCCTCAAGGCCGCCTTTCCCTCGCCTCCGTAATAGTAGGCGATCGCGTTTATAATGCTGCTTTCGTTTGCCACAGCGACCTCGACATTATAGCCCGTCAGGAATTTCACGTCGTCCACGGCGAAGATGTTCGAAGGGTCGGCCATTACCACGGTAAGGCTTGCCCCTACCCTCGCAACAGGCATGATCTGGTATTTCTTGGCCATTTCGGCGGGTATGAGTTTTACAACGGAGGGGTCTATCCGGGCCTCGGAAAGGTTCAGTGCGGGGACGCCGTATTGCTTGCTAAGGAAATTTACAAGTTTTTCCTCGGTTATGTAGCCGAGTTTTACGAGCGCGGTGCCGAGCCTTTTTCCTTCCCGGCGCTGGAGGGCAAGGGCCTGCTTGAGCTGTTCCTCGGTAATTACTTGAGACGCTATAAGCATCTGCCCGAGCTTAGCCGTTGCCATTGCGCTACAATATAGCTAAAAGGGGCAGATTATGTCAATTATTGTCACAAAATTATTTGTTATTGCTCTATATCGAAGCTGAAGTCCTCTATTACGGTGTTTGCGAGGAGCTTGCGGCACATCTCGGCCACCTCCTCGCGGGCCTTGTCGGAGTTTTTGCCTGGCAGGAAAGTAAGCTCTATCAGCTTGCCCACTCTTACGTCCTCAAGCCCCTCGAAACCCAGGCTTTTCAGCCCCGAAAGGACCGCCTTCCCCTGGGGGTCGAGGACCCCCTGCTTTAACCGTATATAGACCTTTGCTTTCATATGTATGCCTCCAAGTTGTCGGCTTACTTTTTTTCCTCCCCCTTTACGGGGGAGGGCGAGGGTGGGGGTGGTGCTTCCTTCACCCTCCCCCAGCCCCTCCCATCAAGGGAGGGGAGTCCTCTTATGAATGGGGGATGGTCGCGCATTTCACCTGAATTATGCACCCCACCTTGCAAACTGAAGCCAGCTTTTTTCCTTTAATTGCTATTTAAATACTCTCTTAAAAATGTAATCAACGTTCCTCAGGTAAGGCTCAAGAGAGAATAAGTCCTTGATTTCCCTGGAAGAAAGATACTTCCGGACCGCTTTATCCCTTAAAAGAAGTCTTTGAAAATCCTCTCCCCTCCTCCAGCTCTCCATTGCCCTTTTCTGGACGAGCCTGTAGGCGTCCTCTCGCGTGAGCCCTTTTGAAACGAGGGCCAGAAGGACCTTCTGGGAATTGTAGAGGCCATGGGAGAGGGCCATATTTTTTTTCATCCGTTCGGGATAGAGAACGATGTTTTGGAGTATGCCGTTCAAGCGGGCAAGCATGTAGTCCACGAGGATGGAGCTGTCCGGGACGATTACGCGCTCGACGGAGGAATGGGATATGTCCCTTTCGTGCCAGAGGGCAACGTCTTCGAGGGCGGCAAGGGCGTTTGCCCGGACGACCCGGGCGAGGCCGGAGAGGTTTTCGGCCCCCACGGGGTTTCGTTTATGGGGCATCGCCGACGAGCCTTTCTGGCCTTTCGCGAAGGGCTCTTCCGCCTCGAGCACCTCCGTTCTCTGTAAATGCCTTATTTCCACCGCTATCTTCTCCACCCCGGCCGCGACGAGGGCAAGGGTTCCCAGGTACTCGGCGTGCCTGTCCCGCTGGATTACCTGAGTGGCCACGGGCTCCGGCACGAGCCCCAGCTTTTTGCAGACCTTGTCCTCTATTTCCGGGGGTATATTGGAGAACGTCCCTACGGCCCCGGAGAGCTTCCCAACGCTTATGACCGATTTTGCCCGCCGCAGCCGTTCAAGATTTCGCCTCATGTCCTCGTGCCAGAGGGCGAACTTGAGTCCCATTGTGGTGGGCTCCGCATGGACCCCGTGGCTCCTCCCCATGCAGACCGTGTCCTTGTATCTCAGGGCCTGGGATTTGAGCGTACTCATGAGGGCCTTTACATCTCTTATGACGAGGTCTATGGCCGCTTTCATCTGAAGGGCAAGCGCGGTATCCACGACATCGGAAGAGGTAAGCCCCTTATGAATGAACCGGGAGGCCGGGCCCACTTTCTCCGCTACCGAGGTGAGGAAGGCTATTAGATCGTGCTTTACCTGCGCTTCGATCTCGTCAATCCGCTTTACGTCAAAGCCGGCCTTTTCTTTTATCTCCTTGAGGGCGGCTTTGGGTATCTCGCCCAGTTCGGCCCAAGCCTCGCAGGCGGCAAGCTCCACCTCGAGCCACCTGCCGTATCTGGCCTCAAGCTCCCAAATGCCCCCCATCTCCGGGCGCGTATATCTCGGTATCATCCTCCACCCCGAAAAAATTATTCCGCTTATTTTACACGTATTTCGGCGATGCTGTAAAATTTTTTAAATAAAAAAGGGGGGGCGTGGAGCCCCCCTTAGTTCAAGGTTAGGAATTTTTAGAATTGGACGTCGAATGTCAGATAGACATCCTGGGCTTTTTCAATTGGCGTAAAGAACTGCGCGTTCATAGGATTGTCGAGGTCATCTATCTTCTTGGGCGCGCCTACCCAGTTGTTTGAGCCCGTGTAGTCGAAATCATAATATTGGTATCCGAGCCTGAAGAAGGCCTTTCCAAGCTTGGAGATGGGCTTCTTCTTCAGCTCCTGTATGACATAGAGCTCGTAGACCTTGCCCCTTGTGCCGAGCTTCGAGGTCCAGAGGTCGTCGGCCGCCGGAATTACTGAAATCCAGTTTTTGGAGCCGTAGTTGAACTCGGCCCCTATCTTGGTCCCGGTAGCCGGGATGTCGTACCTGCCGCCCACGTAGATTGCATAGCCGGTATGCTCGTCAGTGGGGCAGATGCCCGTTGTAGGGTCGCAATCATTAAGGAGGCCCGCTACAGGGTCCGGAATGCCGTCTCCGGTGAAATCGGCGAAGGCGAAGGTGCTCGTGGAGGTCGGGTCGGTCCTGCTCACGGCAGAGGAAACGAAGAGGTTCAGATTTTCTTTAACCTTGCCCATAACGACCCCGCCCAGCCAGTGGATGTTCCCGAGGTTGGCTGAGACAGGCAAGGTTACCTCTATGAAAGGTTCGCCGGGAGCGGCGGGTAAGCCGGTTGCGGGATTCACGTGCATTGTGAAGCCGTCGCTCATCGTGTCGAATATGTTAAAGCCGGCATTATACTGTAATTCGATGTGAAGATTTTCCGTGTCATAAGGGACAATATTCAAGCCCACGAAATCCACATCATCAAGATCGGGGACGCTGTCGCTTTCCCAACCCGCGTCAAAGCCCCTTCCGTAGCAGAACTTGGCATATGCGCCGGGGAGTGCTTCGATATAGGGAGCATATCCTATCGAGAGTCCGTCAAAGGCGTAATCCACGAGGATGTTCGGGATCCCTGCCGTGCCGAGCTTTTCCTTGTTCTGCCTTATGTTGCTGGGAGCGCCGCCCGTGGAGGGCCTGCGGCCCACCGAGAACCATGCCGGCTGGCCGAACACATTGCTCCATGTGGCATATGCGTAATCAACTCTCAGATTTGCATCCTGGGGCACATGGGTTACCGAGCCGTCAAAAGGGTTTACCCTGTCGGCAAAGAACGGGGACTCGCCGGAATTCATAAGCGGATCGGCGGTCTCGTGGCCCCATATTTTGTACATTAGAAGACGGGCCTTTACCTGAACATCCTCGGTGGCCCTGGCCTTCACATTAAGGCCCAGACGGTTCGTGAGAAGAGTTTCGTTCTTTACATCATGCCCGCTCACGGGTGTGGGCAAAAATCCGCCCGTGGCAGGGTCAACGCCGAACTGGAAATAATCAGGCACATCCCCCTTAAGATAATCAAGCCTTGACCTGAAATCTCCGCCCAACTCAAGCCACGGGGCCACCGCCCCTGTGGGTTCGGCCGGGGGCTCCTCCACAGCCGCAGCTTCCGGGGCCGCCACTGCCTTCTCTTTTTCAAGCGCCTCTATCTGCTTCTGGAGGGCCTTCATCTGCTCTTCGAGCGTGTTCAGCTTCTGGCGAAGCTCATCGGCCTGCCCCTGAGCAAACGCCTCCTCCGCAAACGCCTGAAAAGGGAGAAGCAGAAAGAGGGCGGCAAGACACAACAATACCTTCCTCATACCTTCATCCTCCCTGGAAAAAGATTTTGAAGGAATGTTAAAGGATTTCAGGCCTAATTGTCAATAAATTTATAAACTTCTAAAATTCTAATTTTGTTTATTAATTGCCTAATTAGGAGTTTAAGAAACATTATAATTGTAATTTGATAAACAAATTTTAGAAACAAAAAAAAGAGGGCGTCCTTTCGGACGCCCTTAGTTGACGGGGGGAACAAAAGCTCTTTCTTTCTCTTACCGGTCCGCCGTGTTGACGGGAAGCCTGCCGGAACTCACCCGGTGGACCCGATGGCAGGAGGGGCAGTGCTTCAGGTCATCGCTTGTGTGGACCAGGCCCTTCCATAAATTAAACGACCAGTCCTCCATGTGGCATGAGAGGCAGATTCCGCTGGCCAGGTCCTCCCTCACCTTTGCCGGGTTGATTATGTGGACCGAATCAATCGATTCCATGTGGGCATAGGCCTCCCCGTGGCAGGACCGGCAATCGATGGGGTAATTGTGGTAAGCGGCCCTCCCGTGGGCCTCAAGCGGGAAGGCGTTCACTATTTCCGCATGGCAGGCCCTGCATTGCCTTCCCACCGCATTACCTTCGGGGGGCTCAATCGTAATGCCGCCGGAGAGAAGACCTGCCAGAAACGATAAAAAGAGAAAGACTCCAAGACGCCTCATCACTCCCTCGCGTTCTTTTTAAAACAGGAATCAAAGCAACCCCAAAGCGTATTTTTTTATTTCTGTTTTGTCTAAATCCTATCTCAGGGAGGATGAAAGTCAAGAAGGAAATAGTTTTGGCTGGCTATAGGGGAATCCTATGGAAACAACTCAAGATTGTTTTTCTACATCTCTACCCTTGTCACCACGCCGTGGAGCTTGTTGGAGGGGAGCTTGTAGAACTGGACGAATGCGGGGGTGAGCCTTTTTATCGCCGAGAAGATTTTCCAGAGGATATTGCGGGTGACGATCTCCTCCAGCCCGTAGAAGATGGCCTTTTCGTCAATCCCCGCCTGCTTGAGCATGTCCTCCACGTCCGTCACCTCCATGTACCCCACATGGATTTCATATCCGCGAAGTCCCGGGGCGGTTTCGGGAAGAAAATGTCCGCGGACCCCGAAGGGATGGTCTTTGGTGATAATCGACACTATTATGTTCTCTTCATAAAGGATCCCGTTAGTGAACATCGTATGGGGTATGTAGGGGGGGATCTCGTTGATGTCCTTTGCGAAAAAAAGCGCCGAGCCTTTTATTTTCGCAGCGACCTTGTATACCTCGTTGTATTGCTCGAGGAACGTATCGAGGGGAATGGGCCTTATCCTCTTATAAAGCCTTTTCTGCCCCTGCCTGTAGAGGTTTATGACCGCAAAGGGTATGAACGCGAGGATAATCGACCAGTAGGCGCCCTGCGGTATTTTTGAACTGTTCGAAAAGAAATAGACCAGTACGACGGCCAACCCAAAAGCGGCCACGGACATATGGTAGTATTTCTTTCTTCGGGCAAATATCCATATCATCATGAACCCCGTGATCGACATCGTCCCGGTGACGGCCAGGCCGTAAGCCGCGGCAAGGCGGTGAGACTCCCTGAACTGGAACATTATGAAGAGGACCGAAAGCAGAAGAAACCAGTTCACAAAACCTATGTAGATCTGGGACCTCAGTTCCGCCGAGGTGTACTCGATCTTGAACATCGGCATCAGCCTTGTGGCGATCCCCTGGTAGACTACCGAGAACATGCCGCTTATCATCGCCTGGGAGGCGATGACCGTGGCGACTACGCTCAGGAGAAGGAACGGCACGTAAAGAAAACTTGCCTGGTTGTAGACCATCTCGAAAAGAGTGGTCTTTGCCTCCGGGTGGCGCAGGAGAAATGCTCCCTGCCCGTAATAGTTAAGTATGAGGGCCGTAAAGGCCAGCGACCATCCCCTCCTTATCGGCGCGCTCCCCAGGTGGCCCATGTCTGCATAAAGGGCCTCGCCCCCCGTTGCGCAAAGGAAGACCTCCGAGAGGACAAAAAATGCCACCAGGCCGTTTTTCCACATGAACTTAAGCGCGTAGTAAGGGTTCAAGGACTTAATGACTATCGGCGAATCGATAATGGAAAGGACCCCCGAAAGGGCCAGCACGGAAAACCACACGACCATGACCGGGCCGAATGCCCTGGCCACCTTCTCCGTGCCCTTTTTCTGGAAAGCAAAAAGCATGATGGCTATCGCGGCCGCTATTGCGATTAGGATATCCTGGCTCGTGCGCTCAAAGCCGGGGATGAGTAGGATCCCCTCCACGGCGGAGAGGATGCTTATTGCGGGGGTAATGACGCCGTCCCCCATAAGGAGCGATACTCCAATAATAGTGAGGAAAGTTATGAAGGCCACCTGCCTTGCCGATTTGAGGTGTGCGACCAGGATCTCTTTCAACACTATGTTTCCCCCTTCGCCCTTCAGGCCCAGGCTCATGGCAAGCCACGCATACTGGACGGTGACGAGTATGGTCATCGTCCAGAAGATGAGCGACAAGACGCCGACGATGTTGTCCACCGTGGGTTTTAGGAGGAGGAATACGACCGTTATCGTGTAAATGGGGCTCGTCCCGATGTCCCCGAAGACAAGCCCCAGCGATTTGACTATCCCTTTTATGGGCGATTCTTTTAACATTCTCTTTGAGACCAACCGCTCAAAGCATATAATATACCCGTTTTTTCAATAAATTATAAGTGACAGGGCTTTTTGACAGCCTTTAATACGTAGTTATATAATTTCAATCATGAGACTCAGGCTTCTTTTCCTTCTCTTTCTAATCCCTCTTATAGCCGGGACCGCGATAGGGGGCTATATAGGCGTTGTAAAAGGGACGCCCTCCATACAGGAGCTGAAGAGGCAGACGGTGCCCGGCACGAAGCTCTTTGCCGACGATAACACCCTCCTCGGGGAGATAAGCCAGAAAAAGAGCATCCATATCCCCTTGAGGCAGATCCCCGAGCACCTTAGAAATGCAGTTGTGGCGGTCGAGGACTCCCGTTTTTACAAGCATAAGGGCGTGGACATAATCGCTATAGGGAGGGCGGTCCTGAGCGACATCTGGCACCGGGAGTTCAGGCAGGGGGGGAGCACAATAACCCAGCAGCTCGCCAAGGTTACTTTTCTCTCCCCGGAGAAGACCTTAAAGAGAAAGCTCCGTGAGGCGGCGCTCGCCATAAAGATCGAAAAGAACCTTTCAAAGGACGAGATATTCGAACTATATCTGAACCGGGTCTATTTCGGGCACGGGGCATATGGCGTGGAGATGGCGGCCAAGCTCTACTTCGGCAAGTCCGCACGGGACCTGAACCTGGCCGAGTCGGCCCTCATAGCGGGCATAATCAGGGCGCCTTCGAATTACTCGCCCTTCAATAACGCAAAGAAGGCAAAAGAGCGGCAGGCCATCGTCCTCGAGAGGATGCGCGAAGAGGATTTTATTACCAAAAAAGCTTCCAAAGATGCCCTCTCAAAACCCCTCATGCTCTCGGCCAGAAGGCCGGCTTCGGAGTCCTACCAGTATTTCACCGATTACGTGACCCGCTATCTTGAAAAACGCTACGGGCCCGAGAAGGTCTATAACGGCGGGCTCAGGGTATATACCACCCTTCAGAAGGACCTTCAGGGAGAGGCCCAGCAGGACCTCCGGGAGGGGTTAAGGGAAGTGGATAAAAGGCGGGGCTGGCGCGGCCCCCTGAGGCGGTCCGAGGTGTCGAAGGACAAGAAAAAATCGAAGAGCGGCGAGATGGCCTTTACGGTCCGGCCCGCTCCGCAGGAGATAACCGAGGCGGTCGTGCTGCAGGTGAAGCCCGATAAGGCCACACTCGACGTTGGCGGAAGGACAGGGACCCTCAAAAAAGAAAATGCCCTCTGGGCACAGAAGGTCATAGCCCCCGGGACCGGGAAAGTCACTTTCCTTCAGAATTTTAATCTTACAAAGATTCTCAAACCAGGCGATGTGGTGCTTGTCCGTATAAAATCCGTCTCCGGGAAGAACTTCAACCTGGCCCTCGAACAGGAGACGAAAGTGGAGGGCGCCGTAATAGCGATAGACCCCAAAACAGGGTTTATAAGAGCGATGATGGGCGGCTACGATTACCGCCTTAGCGAGTTCAACAGGGCCCTGTACGCAAAAAGGCAGGCCGGAAGCTCTTTCAAGCCCCTGATTTATGCCGCCGCCATGGACAAAGGCTATTCCCCATCTAAAGTCTTGATGGACGAGCCCATCTCATATGAATGGGGAGAGGACAGCAAATGGGCACCCAAGAACTATGACGGGGAATACTGGGGGCCGATTACGTTGAGGCGCGCCCTTGCCTTCTCGAAAAATGTGGTCACGGTGAGGCTCCTCGAAGAGGTTGGCATTGACGACGCTATATCCTTCGCGCAAAGGATGGGGATTAACTCTTACCTGCCGAGGGATTTTACGCTCGCGCTGGGCTCTCTGAGCATAACCCCCATTGATCTCGTATGCGCTTATGCCCCGTTCGCAAACGGGGGGATAAAGATCACCCCCGTGGGCATTAAATATATAACCGACTCCAAAGGGCGGGTGCTGGAGTCCCATGAGCCCCCCGGCGAGAGGGTAATAACCCCGGAGACGGCTTTTCTCGTCACTTCCATGCTGAGGGATGTAATCAGCTACGGGACAGGCTGGAAGGCGCGCTCCCTCTCGGGCATCGCGGCGGGAAAGACCGGGACCACGAACGATTACAGGGACGCCTGGTTCATCGGGTACACCCCGAACCTCCTTGCCGGGGTCTGGGTGGGCCTGGACGACATGAAGCCCTTGGGACATGGCGAGACGGGGTCGGTGGCGGCCGCCCCCGTGTGGGCCAATTTCATGAGATATGCGCTCGGCAAATATCCCCCTGAAGTATTTGAGCAGCCCCAGGGGATTGTGAGCGTGCCCGTGGACGCCTCCACGGGCGAGATAATAAAAGATTCGGCGCCGGGGGAGAGCCCATCCCCGTACCAATACCTGGAATATTATCAGGTGGGCTCGGAGCCGCCCTCCGACGAACCTCTTCCCGTCTCACCCGAACCGGAGAGATGGGATTACGATTAACGTGAAAAAGGGAGGGGAAAATGCTTAGGAAAATTATCCCGTTTCTGGTCTTTTCTCTTATTGTCTGCTCGGCCGCTTTCGCCTCGAACGGGTATGAGGAGGCGCTCAGGGAGGCGCTTGGGGCCTATAAGAAAGGCGATTACAAGAGGGCGGTCCTCGACCTCAAAAAATACGTAAAGACGAACCCCCGGGCGGAGGCCTATTATCTTCTGGGCTATGCCCATTACAAGCTGGGCCGCCATGCGGAGGCCAGGCGGTATTTCAATGAGGCCTATCTCATAGACCCCGAGCTAAAGCCGGAAAATATTTTTAAAGAGGAAACCGGAGGAAAATGATGAACTCTCTGCCTTCCCATATCTTCAGGGAGTACGATATCCGCGGGATATGGGGGAAAGACCTTAACGGGGAGGTCGTGGCCGCCATAGGAAGGGCTTACGCCGTCTACCTCAAGGAAAAGACCGGCAAGGAAAGGCCGAAAATAACTATCGGGAGGGACGTAAGGCTGAGTTCCCCGCCCATGTTTGAGGCCCTCGCGGAAGCGATACTTAAAAGCGGGGTAGATGTCATTGATATAGGGACGGTCCCTACCCCCCTCCAGTATTTTTCTCTTTTTACCCTCCCGGTGGACGGCGGGGTAATGATAACGGCAAGCCATAACCCGGCCGAGTTCAACGGGATGAAGCTCTCAGTCGGCAGGGACACCCTCTTTGGCGAAAAGATACAGGAGATAAGGAAATACGTCGAGGCCGGAAAGTCCGTTAAGGGCTCCGGAGGCATGGACTCCCATGAGATCATACCCGAATACGCGGACTACATAAAAAGGCAATTTGCCTCTTTTCAAGGGCTCAAGGCCGTTGTAGATTGCGGCAACGGGGCCGCCGGCCTCATCGCGCCCGCGCTTATAAAAGAACTCGGCGCGGATATAAAGGAACTCTACTGCGAGCCGGACGGGAGGTTCCCGAACCACCACCCGGACCCGGTCGTCCCCGAGAACATAAAAGACATGATCAAGGAGGTCAACCGCGGCAATGCGGGGATTGGGATAGGGTATGACGGGGACGCCGACAGGCTCGGCATTGTGGACGAGGGCGGGGACATGGTCTGGGGGGACAAGCTCCTCACCATCTTCTCCCGCGATCTCCTCAAAACCCATCCGGGAGCAATGGTAATAGGCGAGGTAAAATGCTCGCAGACTCTTTACGACGACATAGCGAGGCACGGCGGAAAACCCCTCATGTGGAAGACGGGGCACTCCCTTATAAAAGACAAGATGAAAGAGACCGGGGCGCTCCTTGCCGGCGAGATGAGCGGGCATCTATTCTTCAAGGACAGGTATTTCGGTTTCGATGACGCCATATACGCAAGCCTCAGGCTCCTTGAAATAATGAAAAAGAGCGGCCCCCCGTATTCGGTGAAGGCCCTTCTTCGGGACCTCCCCCCGATGACGGCAACCCCGGAGATCCGGGTGGATTGCCCGGACGAGAAAAAATTCCGGGTGGTAGAGAAGATGAAAGAGGCCCTTAAGGATTATGAGATGATAGACATAGACGGGGTCAGGGTGAAGTTCCCCGACGGATGGGGGCTTATCCGGGCCTCCAATACGCAGCCCGCCCTCGTGCTGCGCTTCGAGGCAAAAGACGAGAAGACCCTTAAAGAATACCGCCGGATAGTGGAAGAGAAGCTCAAAAAGCTACTTTGACTTTTTTTCCTTCAGCTTGGCCGAGAGGTAGACGACACAGTCTTCGCAGATCCTGCCGTTTTCCTTGTTGCAGATCATGCGGTTCAGTTCCCAGCAGGGCTTTGTCTTGTCTATGAAGGCCGAGCAGGTGGCCCTGCGCTCTTCCGAGCAGCCCGTTATCTCCCAGCAAGGGGCGTAATTGAGAAGCCTTTTTATGCCCTCTATGCTTATCTTGTTCTTGTGGATGAGGTCCCGGATGCACATGAGCCATTTGATGTCGTTTTCGGAGTAGAAGCGGTTTTTGTTCCTGCGGTGCGGCTTGAGTAAGCCGTGCTTTTCGTAAAGCCTCAGCGTCTGGTCCGTTGTGCCTATAAGTTCGGCCACCACGCCGATGGGGTAAAGGGGCATGTCCTGCCTCTGTTTATCCGTGAACTTCTCTCTCATTTTCGGCTTATTCATGAATCCAAATCGGGTTCAGGTTATTTATAAATTCTGAATTTATTATTTAACCTAAAATGGCTGAAAAAAGCAAGGCCCCGTTGAATCGTTAATCGTGTTGATTCGCCAATTTTGTTTGTATATCCTTTTGTTATGAGAATAAGGAACTTCGTGATCAGCCTCTCCGTGCTTCTTCTGGCCATGCTTTTGTTTGTGCTCACGTTCCCTCCGAACGGGGCGAAGCTTTTCAGGAAGGAAGGCTGCATCCATTGCCATAAATTCAAAGGGGAAGGCGGGGGCGTAGGGCCCGACCTTGCGGGGGTCGCGGAAGACCATTCGGAAACCTGGATTAAAGAGCAGATAAGAGACCCCAAACTGCACAACCCGGATACCCGGATGCCCTCATTCGCCTATCTTTCGGAGAGGGAAATTGAAGCAATTGTAAAATATTTAAGGGAAGAAAAAGACTAAAAACTCCAATTAAAGCGAGGAATGTAGCCGCAGGCTTTTAGCCTGCGTTTTTCATAAGCGCAACCTAAAGGTTGCGGCTACAATATTATATTGCGAGGTGAAGAATTTATGCAAAGCATCCTGATTGCCGTCCTCCTGTTTCTGTTGGTTCCTGCACATTCCTTTGCGGAAAGCATTCGGGTCGCTTCAACGACAAGCACCGAGAATACGGGGCTTTTTGACTATCTTCTCCCCGTGTTCGAGAAAAAGACAGGCATATCCGTGCAGGTGATAGCCGTGGGGACCGGGGCGGCAATAGAGCTTGGCAAAAGGGGCGACGTGGACGCGGTATTCGTCCATGCGAAGGATTTGGAGCTGAAAGCCCTCGCGGAAGGCTTTTTCGTTGACAGGCGCGAGGTCATGTACAACGATTTTATTATCGTGGGCCCGACGGGAGACCCAGCCCGGATAGCCGGTTCTAAAACTGCTCCCGAGGCCTTGAAGAAATTGGCGGGATCAGGCAAAACCTTTATAAGCAGGGGGGATAATTCGGGGACCCATATAAAAGAGAAGGAACTCTGGGAGAAGGGAGGCATAAATCCGGCCAGGGGCAAAATGACTTACATGGAGGCCGGGCAGGGAATGGCGAAGACCCTGAGGATCGCAAATGAAAAAGGTGCATATGCCTTGACTGACAGGGGCACTTTCCTCTTTATGAGGGACGAGCTCGATTTAAGAATAGTTTTTGAAAAAGACCCGCTCCTTTTTAATCAGTACGGGGCAATGGCGGTAAACCCGCAAAAATTCGGGCACATTAAATATAAAGAGGCCAGAATTTTTCTCGACTGGCTTATATCCAAAGAGGGGCAGGCCGCAATCGCGGCTTTTAAGGACAAAAAAGGCAACCAGCTCTTTTTCCCGAACGCGAGCTGAGATTGCGGGGTATACCCTGCAGCCTGCCGCTATTCCTCTGCTTCGAACAAAACTTCCTCCGTGATGGTCCTGTTCCCGCTTGCCTCCGTAGCTATCACCTCAACCTTTAGTTCAAGTAGTTCCCCCGCTGTTTCAAAGTCGGCGATCAATGCGGCGAATTCCGGTGAAACAGTGAACGATGTTACGGATGCCGGGAAGGTGGCGGTATTCACGAGCACGCGCTCCTCCACCAACGGATCCTCGACAACCATTTCGACGACCACTTCATAGCCGATAATTTCCGGGTCTCCTGCTTCTGAATTATCGGTCCATTCAACGAAGGGGAAAGCCCCGACATCTAAAGAGACCGGGACCGGAAGATCGTGAGTGAGGGTTGCCGTGCCCTCCAGTTTGAGCCCATCGACTGTCTTGCCCTCAAATGAATATTCCCCTTCCGGGAACATGGCAAGAAATGCTGCAATCGATTCCTCAAGGTTTTCCTCATCGAGCGGCGGCTCCGCACTCTCGGTGAAGACCTCTGTGCTGCCGATTTTCTTCAGGCTTCCACCGTTTTTGACACTGAACGTTGTGCCGTTTGGTCCTTTAACGTCAACCTTCTCCCAACCTGTAGCGTCGAAAAAAATGTGAAGGCCGAGATCCAGGTCCGTGGAGTTGTACTCAAAGAAGACCGCTGTTTCATCGAATTCCTCGGCATTATTTCCCGCAGCCCAAGTTTCCGGAATATCGGGCCCGAGGATAAGAAAACCCATAGCTACTACAAGGAAAATCAGTAATAAACCTGTCCGTCTCGTTATTCCAAATTTTTTTTTCCTGTCCATTGCCGAAAACATGTCGGCCTCCTTTTGTTTTTATTTGCGTTTTGCAGGCAATCTGGCGCTCGGTCAATAAGAGGAGAGGATTTATACTGCTCTTGAAACAAGCTTATCTAAAAGATGACCCATTGTCCAGATACAAAATTCAGGAAGCAAATATGAAATCGCTCCAAGTGCTGGAAAAGAAAAGAGAATCGGAATCGGGGTTGAACGCCAAAAAAATACAAGCTCGGAGGCAACAAAGAGGGCATTAAGATTAGTTACCCCTCTACCAGCTTTCCTTTTTCAATGCGAAGAACCACGTCGGCCACTCTTTGCGCCTGGGCCTCATCGTGCGTGCAAAGTATTATCCCGCGGGACCCTTTCATATCAAGGATGGCCCGCTCTATTATCTCCGTATTTTCCCTGTCCACCGAGGCCGTGGGCTCATCGAGGAAGAGGACCTCGGGCTCTATCGCTATGGCCCTTGCGAGGGCAAGCCTCTGCGCCTCCCCGCTTGAGAGAGTGAGCGCGTTTTGGCGCGCTTTTTCCACAAGCCCCATCCGGGAAAGGGCGTCCATCGCCTTTTCGCGCCGCTCGATTTTTCCCATGCCCCTTATTTTTAACCCGTATTCGGCATTTGCGAGCACGCTTTTGTTGAAGAGGCCCAAATCGGCAAGGATAAGAGTAAGCCGCCTTTTAAGAGAAATCCCCTCCGACACGATACCCTTATTATTAGAATAAATTACCGAGCCTTTGTCCGGAATTTCCAGAAAACTTAACACCTTTAAAAGGGTCGATTTTCCCGAGCCGTTTGGCCCCATGAGGGCATAGATCCTTTCGGGGCTGAATTCATAACTAATGCTGTTAAGCACTGGCTTTCCATTAAATGATTTGGAAATATCCTCAGCCCTTAGTATCAGGCCCAAAGCCTGCCTCCCTTCTTCTGGAAAAAATACAGGGAAAAATTCACGAGAAGCCCGATAATGAGGAGGAGAATGCCCAGGGCAATCGCAAGCTCGAATTCCCCTTTATCGGTCTCAAGCGCTATCGTGGTTGTCATCACCCTTGTATACCCCTTTATGTTGCCGCCCACGATGAGGACGGCCCCCACCTCGGCCATTACCCTTCCAAACGCGGCCATAATGGAGGAGAAGATGCCGAACCTGGCCTCATGAATGACCGTGAGGCTGTGCTGGAAGGGGCTTGCCCCAAGCGTCCTTGCCGCCTCGCTTACGGCGGGGGGGACACCCATGATGGCCGAATGGCTGAGCGCGGCTATTATCGGAAACGCAAGCACAAACTGCGCGATAAGCATGGCCCAAGGGGTATAAAGGAGCCCCATCGGGCCAAGCGGCCCGCTCCTCGAAAGTACAAGATAAAGGGCAAGCCCCGCCACCACAGGCGGAAGCCCCATAAAGGTGTTGAAGATATTCAGGAAAAGACCCTTTAAGGGAAAGGATTTCTTCAAGGCAAGAAAAGAGGCGACAGGCAGGGCGGATACGAGCGCCCCAGCTACCGCCCCAATCCCTATCAGAAGAGACAGCACCGTTATGCCTATGATCTCCCGGTCGGGGTGGATGATAAGCCGGAGGGCCTTTCCAAGCGCGTTGAATATGAAGTCCATTTTCTAAGATATACCACAATATAGCCCATTTTTTCCCTGATATAATTCCTTTATGGGCCGTCTCTCTCTCGACAAAGGGATAGAACTCTTTAACAGGAGGGAATACTTCGAGGCCCACGAGGAATGGGAGAAACTCTGGAGGGGGCTTCATGATTACAGAGAAAGGCGTTTCGTGCAGTCCCTCATAATGATAGCGGCGGCCCTTTACCATTTCAAGAGGAAAGAGTACAGGGGCTGTGAGAAGCTCCTCATAAAAGGGATCCCCCGTCTCAGGGAGACGATGGAAGTCGGGGAGGGACTGGAAATCGAAAAATTCCTCCGTGAGACGGAAAGGTTTGAGGATAAATTTCTAAAGGGGAAGGCCTCGGAGAAGGACTTCCCTTTACTTGAATCAAAGGTGACCGGACTCAATATATTGTAGCCGCAACCTTCATTGCGCTATATGAACGCAGGCTAAAGCCTGCGGCTACATTACTCAAAAGAAAACCTTTTATCCGACCTCCGCCAGGGCCATCGACCCCTTCAGGTGCTCGGAGAAGAGTTCGAGTGTCCGGGGCAGGGTCCTTTTCCTGTGCGTGACCATGTAAAAGTTCCTCGTCATTTTCAGGCCCCTGACCTTTATTTCCGTGAGGGCCCCGTTTTCCAGCTCCTCGGCAACGGCTATCCTCGAGAGGGCCGACACCCCGAATCCCGATTTAAGGACCTCCTTAACGGCCGCCGTGGTTCCGAAGAGGCCCACCACGTTAAGCTTCTCCACAGGGAGGTCCAGCTCGGAGAAATAATGCTCCATCGTCTTTCTCGTCCCGGAGCCCTCTTCCCTCAGGATGAAAGGCAACCCCTTCAGCTCCTCCGGGGCGATCTGGTTCTTGCCGTTTTTGGGGGATATATCCTCTCTGCCTACGAGTATAAGCTCGTCTTCCATGAAAGGCGTAAAGGAGAGAGACCGCCCCTCCATCTTCGCGCTGACGATGCCCATCAGGAGGTTATGCTCCAGGACCTGGCGGGTTATGGCCTTTGTGTCTTCTATGAGCACCTGGAATGATACCCCCGGATAGAGGGACCTGAACTCGCTCGTCAGGCGCGGGATTACATAGGTGCCGGGGATGGTGCTTGCCCCTATCAGGAGCTCTCCCTGGGCCCCCTCCTTCGAATCCTTGACCGAGGTTTTAATGGCATCGAGCTTCTCTATGAGCTCGACCGCCCTCGGATAGAGGAGAAGCGCCTCCTTTGTGGGAGCTATGCTTCTGCCCAGCCTGTCGAAAAGACGGGCGTTAAGGGTTTCCTCGAGAGTCTTTACATGGTCGCTTATGGTGGGCTGGCTCAAATGAAGCTCCTCCGATGCCCTCGAAAAACTCCGGTTCTTGTAGACGGATACAAAGACCCTAAGCTGATGGATGTCCATTCTTAGCCCCCCGATATGTTTTATATGCCCAGATTCTATACAACTTAAAGTGGCAAATCAATAGGTAAATTTTAAAAACACGCCAAAATCCCAGTTCCCTGCCCGAATAGAAAGCCACTATAAGTTGCATAGAGCTATTTTATAGCACAGGTTCCGGTAGTATTGCAAGGGGGTTAAAATTCCCGGAGTAATAATTCCGGACAAGCCGGAACGACCAATTAAGGCAAAAAAATACGGAGAGAGGGCGGATGCCCTGCCCTCCTTTTTTACTTATGAGGAAAGGCGGCGGAAGATATCTTTAAGGGGCAGGCCGGTCTTCCTCGCGGCCTTTGCGCAGTCCTCGTATTCGGGGTTCTCAAAAGTCTTTCCATTAAGAGTGCGAGTTTTAAACCTTATAGGGCCGAATTCTGTCTTTCTCAAGACTATTTCTCTCGGAAGGACAGTCCTCCGGGCCGCGTACTTTCTTATCCCGAGTGTGCTCGTCTCCTCGAAGATTATCTTTCTCATGTCATCGGCTTCTTTCTCATTAGAAAGGACTGTTATCTTAACCGCCGGGCGGGATTTTTTCATTATGATGGGAGTTAAAAATACATCGAGGGCGCCTTTCTCAAAAAGCCTATCCATTAAATAAGAGTATATCCGGGGGTCCATGTCATCTATGTTCGTTTCGAGCACGATTATTTCATCGTGGGCCGCATCTCTCTCGCCCAGATAGGCGCGAAGGACATTGGGGTGCTCTTTGATATTCTTACTGCCTGCACCGATTCCCATTCCCTCAAATTTCATCACAGGCATACCTCCAAATTCTCTTACAAGGCGCCTTGCGAGGGCTGCCCCTGTCGGCGTGACAAGCTCATAGGGGAACCCCGATGAATAAACGGGCAACCCCCTGAGAAGCATCCCTGTGGCCGGGGCGGGCACGGGGAGCCGCCCGTGCTCGCTTTCTATGAACCCTCCCCCCACGTTTAAAGGCGAAGAAGTTATTTCATCAATTCCCAGCATTCGAAGACAAATCAGCGTGCCGAGGATATCAATCACCGTATCAGGCGAGCCAAGCTCATGAAGGTGCACTTTCTTGATTGTTGCGCCGTGCACTTTTGCCTCGGCCTCGAAAAGGCTCCTAATAATGGAAAGCCCTTTCTTTTTTATCTCCTCACTTAATGTGGAACCATCGATAAGTTTCCTCATCCCGGCAAAATCGAGCGGCTTTGTTTTCCCTTTAATTGAGACATCGAATTTTGTCGCCTTAACGCCTCCGCGCGAGACCTCGTGGACATTCAGTTCATATCCCTTTAATGGGATTTTTTTAAGTCCTTTCTTAAGCGCCTCGAATGATGCCCCGGCGGAGAGGAGGGCGGCTATGAGCATGTCCCCGCTGATGCCCGAGGACAGGTCGAGGTAAAGGATTTTTTTCATTTTGGCCTCACCATGAGGACGTCTCCGGTTGTGAACCTCAGGACTTTATTTCTCGCAGAAAGGAGGAGCCTTCCCTCTCCGTCTATGTCCTTGGCCGTGCCCTCGAAGACCCTTCCTTCGGCGTGTATGGCGATCCTCTTGCCTATCGTGTCCGAAAGGGCGCGGTAGGTGCGAAGGATGGTCTCTATACATTTTAAATTATAAGCGCTGCCCCGTTCTTTTTCCGCTGAGAGGAGGTAAAACCAGTGTTCGAACTCCTTCTCTATGGCCGCGATGAGGGAAGCCCTGTCCGTCTTCTGCCCCGTCTCGATAAGGATAGAGGTGGCGCTTTCTCTTAAAATTTTTGGGAAGTCCCGCCTCCTTGCGTTAACGTTTATCCCGATCCCTGCCACCGCAAAAAGTATTCTGTCCGGGTCGGAACGGAGTTCGAGGAGTATGCCGCCGATTTTTTTTCCGTTTGCCACAAGGTCGTTTGGCCATTTCAGGCGGACGGGGAGCCCCGTCCGGGCCTTTATGGCAAGCGCCGAGGCGATCGCGGCGGCAACTGCCAGAAGGGGGCCCTTTCTTGGGGGCAGAGGTGGCAGGGGAGGCAGGGGGGGCCTCACGAGGAGGCTCATATAGATATTCAGGCCCGGGGGCGAGGCCCATCTCCTTCCCAACCTCCCCCGTCCGGCGCTCTGGCTGTCGGCTATTATGATTGCCCCTTGCGAATTAATAAAACCCCTTTCGGCAAGCTGGACGGCAAGCTCGTTTGTGGAGGGGACGAGGGGCTTATAGATTATTTTCTTTGAGGGGATAAGAAGGGAAAGTTCTTCGGCGGACAGCTCGGGGCGGCTTATGAGCCTGTAGCCCGATTTGCCCCCCTCTATCACGAACCCCTTTTCTCTTAAACGGCTGACCTTTTTCCATACGGCGGCCCTCGATATGCCAAGGAGCTTGGACAGCTCGGGGCCCGGTGCAACCCCTTTCTCCTTGAGCGCTTTCAGGAGCAAGAAACTTTCAGGCACTATTTCTCTTGGGGAAGGATTACCACTTCTATTTTTCCCGCAAGCTCTTTCTTGAACCTTTCGGCATCAGCCTGGGAGCCGACGATCGAGCCCCAGTGCATGGGGATGGCCACCTGGGGCTTTATGTCGAGGGCGGCCTTAACTGCCTCTTCGGCCGTCATCGTGTAGGTGCCCCCAACAGGGAGGAGCGCGATATCGGCCTTTATGTCCTTCATCTCCGGGATGCGGTCCGTATCGCCGGCTATATAGATGCGCTTCCCCTCGACGGTAAACACATAGCCCACCCACTTTTTCTCTTTCGGGTGGAATTTCTTCCCGATGTTGTAGGAGGGGACGGCCTCGATAGCCACGCCCTCTATACTTAGCTTATCGCCGGGCCTGGCCGTCTTGATTTTCCCCTTGAGCTTGGCCGCGCAGTCGGGCGGGGCGACGATGACGGTATCGGGCCCCTGCACCTTCGCGATGTCCTCCGGCGAGCAATGGTCGTAATGCTCGTGCGTAACGAGGATTATGTCCGCCTTCCCTTTTTTGGAGAGCTTGAAAGGGTCGGTGTAGATGGTCTTCTCCCCTTCTATCCTGAAACTGTCATGCCCAAGCCAGTGAATTTTCTCGACGATAGACATAACGGACCCTCCTTCTTTCGGGGCTTTTTCCGCGGCCCCCGCCTGGTATTGGGTAAAGAAAAGACATCCTATTATAAGCGCAAAGAGAAAGTGCATGGCTTTTTCCCTCCTCAGGATAAAAATTATATCACATGGGAAAGCACCCCTACCGCGCGCGGCATCATAACCCCACTTTTATCCTTCCATCCTCTAATACACCATCCACTGTCCTGGCAGGAAGAGGTCCTCATAGGTCATGATGGCGAAGCGGTCCGTCATGCCGGCTATGAAGTCGCATACCACGCGGTGGGGGTTGGCCTTCTTGTTGAAGGGGACGTCCTTGAAGACCTCGTCCAGGTGGTCGAGGTAATAGGTATAGAGATCGCCCAATATTTTGTGGGCCTTCTTGAATTCCACCTTCGTGCGGTCGCTCTCATAGACCCGCTCGAAAAGAAAATCGCGCAGGGAGTACATGGCTTGAATGATGGTGTCGCTCATCCTGAGCGTGTCTTTCGTCATGCTCTGGTTTTTAATCGTCTCGAAGATGAGGTCCTTGACCATCCTGTCTATCCGGTCGGAGTAGGTCTCGCCCAGGACTTTGGAGATTGGGGCCGGTATCTCGGACCTTTTTATGACCTGGGCGCGGAGGGAATCGTCAAGGTCGTGGTTCAGGTAGGCTATGGTATCCGATACGCGCACGACCTGCCCCTCGATGGTTATCGCGCGCTCTTCGTCGCTCTTTGGCAGGATATTTCCTTTCCCCTTCGAGTGCTTGATGATGCCGTCCCGCACCTCGTGGGTCAGGTTCAGGCCCTTCCCGTCCCGTTCCAGATAATCCACCACGCGAAGGCTTTGCTCGAAGTGCTCGAAGCCCCCCGGATGGATCTCGCGGAGGACCGTTTCCCCGGCGTGCCCGAAGGGCGTGTGGCCCAGGTCGTGGGCGAGTGCTATGGCCTCGGTCAGGTCTTCGTTCAGCCTCAGGGCGCGCGCTATGGTGCGAGCAATCTGGCTCACTTCGAGCACATGCGTCAGGCGCGTGCGGTAGTGGTCCCCCCTCGGCGCGAGGAAGACCTGTGTCTTGTGCTTCAATCTCCGGAAGGCCTTGGAGTGTATTACCCGGTCCCTGTCCCGCTGGAAGCAGGTCCGGATGTCGCCTTCTTTTTCGGCCCGCTTGCGCCCTATGCTCTTTGCGGCAAGGCAGGCCCGGGGATGCAGGGTCTGCTTTTCTATCTCTTCTGTCTGCTTCCTTATGCTCATGGGGGATTTTTCAGACTTCGGCGAAGCGCATCGAGATGACCTTCGAGATGCCGGGCTCCTGCATGGTTACGCCGTAGATGTAATCTGCCGCCTCCATCGTGATGCGGTTATGTGTGATGACGATGAACTGGGTGGTCCCGGAGAGCTTTTTCACCATCTGGGCGAACTTGACCGTGTTGGGCTCATCGAGGGCAGCGTCCGCCTCGTCCAGCACGCAAAGCGGCGTGGGTTTTATGAGAAAACTGGCAAACAGGATGGAGAGCGCAGTAAGGGATTTTTCCCCCCCCGAGAGCAGGTTGATGTTCTGGAGCTTTTTGCCAGGGGGCTGGGCCACAATGTCAATGCCGGTTTCGAGAATGTTCGTATCGTCCGTGAGGCGAAGCTCGGCCCTTCCCCCTCCGAAGAACTCCAGGAATACCTCGCCGAACCTGGCGTTCAGGGACTCGTAGGCCTCCCGGAGGTTCTTCCTCGTGGAGGTGTTTATCTTCCTTATCGCCTCTTCAAGCTCCGAGATGGATTTTTCGAGGTCTTCGCGCTGGGTGCTCAGGAACTCGAACCGGCCCCTCAGCTCTTCGAATTCGTCTATCGTGGAAAGGCTCACGGGCCCCAGCTCCGATAGCTTCTCTTTAAGCTCAGCTATGCGTTCCATCCATTCCGATAATTCGTCGCCCTCTTCTGGTAGTTCAGCCTCATGGGAGGCGAGTTCCACGTTATAGGCGGCGAGGATATTGGCCGCAAGGTTTTCGAGCTTAAGCCTTAATTCCGTAACCCGCACCTCCCGCTCCCCTATGGAATGCGTGAGAATGTCTATCTCCTGGCGGAGGGATTTTATCTTCTCTTCCATGTCGAGCGCGGCCTCCGAGAGTTCATCAAGTTCAAGCCGTTTTTTCTGTGCGTTCTCTTTGACCCTCTCGGCCTCCTTGATTACTTCCCTCAGCTCGTCCATGAGCCTCCGGGCTTCTTCTTCCTTTTCCCTTATGCGGGTTTCCGTTTTATTTCTTTCTTCATTTACCCTCCCGAGCCTGACAATGAGTTCCTCTTTCAGGCCCTGGACGGAGGCGGCTTCCTTTTTCAGGCCTTCGAGGTTCTGCTTCATCGTATTCAAGCTCATCCTCGTTTCGACCTCTTTGGCCCTTTCATGCTCGAAGCGGGCCTTCTTCATCGAAAGCTCTTCCTGCACGCGGGCGATCCTCTCCTCCCTTTCGGACTTTCTGTCCTCGTGGGCGCCCTTGTTTTCAAGCCTTTCGGCCAGGCCCTCTTCCATGCGGACGAGTTCTTTTTTCAGCTCCTCCTCTTCGAGCTTGAGGTACGAGATCTTCCTCCTTATCCTTTCGATCTCCTCGGAGAGGGCCTGCATCGAATGGCCGAGGATGGAGAGTTCCTTCTCCGCTTCGTGCGACCGGGCCTCAAGCGAGGTCAACGTCTCTTCCTTTTCGCCGATTTTAACAGCGAGGGTTTTTGCTTCCTCCTCCCCGCGCCCGATATCCTCGCGGAGGGCGGCTATCTCCCTTTCAAGCCCCCGGAGTTCTCTTTTTTTCTGGAGGAGCCCCTTGTTCCGGCCCCCCGTAAGGGTGCCCCGGGGATCGAGTATCTCGCCGCTAAGGGTCACGAACGTGAACCCGTTGAGGTTATCAATATCAATGATTTGGAGGTCTTCAAGCTCGCTTACAATTAAGATATTGGAGAGGAGCGATCTCACGAGCCCCTCATAGGTCCCCTCGGCCCTCACGAAATCCGATGCCCTGCCGAGCACGCCCTCTGGGATAGGCCTCATTTCCTCCTGATTAATCGAGAGCGGGATGAAGGCCGTCCTCCCGATGTCTCTGCTCCTTATCGCCCGGAGGGCCTTTATCGCCTCGGTATTGTTTTCGACCACAAAGCCCCAGGCAAGCTCCTTCAAGGCCGCTTCGATGGCCCTCTCGTATTCCGGCTGCGCCTCGATCACATCCGAAAGAGCGCCTCTTATATGCAGGTCTTCGGAAGTCAGGAGTTCTTTTGTGGCCGGATCGAGGAGTATCTCCCTGAGCGATTCCGCCCTCGAGAGCACGGAGGCAAGGGCCTCCCTTTTTGAGGTAAGCTCCGCCCGAAGTGTCTCGGCTTTTTCTTTTACTCTCGAAAGCTCATTTAGAAAGGCCCCTATCTCGCTTTGCAAGAGGGCCTTTTCGTTTCTCATCTCTATCCCTCTCGATTCGAGGGAATTGAGCTCTCTCTCTTTTTCCCCGAGGGTTTCCGCCTCTCTTTTTATCTCCGATTGCAGGCTTTCGCCCTTTCTCTTCAGCCCGGTTGCGGTCGTTTCCGCCCTCGCAAGCTCGTTGGAGAGCCCCGCAAGCTCGTCCGTCACCCTGAAGAGCTCGCGGCGGGCCTCCTCGATCGTCTCTTCAAGCTCCTCTATTTCCTGTCTTCGCCCGCCGAGTGCCTCGTTCTCTTCCGAGAGGAGCATTTCGAGGGAGGATATCGCGTTATTCAGGGATTCCTCTTCGCTTAGAAGCTCGGCACTCCTCGCATCGGCTCCGGCGATACGCCCCCTCGTCTCCTCTTCTTCTTCCTTCAGGCGGGTGATGTCGGCTTTCAGGGATTCCTTTTCAGTGTTGGCCACGGCCATCAGGCGCTCTTTTTCGGCCCCCCTGCGCTCAAGACCCTGGAGTTCCTCGTACAGGGCATTCAGCTCTTTTTCCTTTTCGGCGGCAAGGAGGCGCCGCTCCTGGTATTCGTTCTCCGTGGCCGAGAGCTCGGCCCTCAGGGCGGCGTCTTTTTCCTTGAGCGTCTGGAGGTTTTCCCCCGATTCCTTTAGAGACGAGCCAAGCTCAAGGAAGGCGCTCCTTGCGAGCGCGAGTTCCAGCACCTTTAGCTCCTCGAGGAGTTTTTTATATCGTTCGGCTTTTTTTGCCTGCCTGTCCAGCGAATTGATCTGGCGCTTGACCTCCCCTATGATGTCGTTTATCCTCTGGAGGTTCACCCGGGAGGAGGCCAACTTCGATTCGGCCTCGGCGCGCCGGACCTTGTATTTGACCACCCCGGCCACCTCCTCTATCAGGAAGCGCCGCTCCTCGGGTTTCGAGTTGATTATCCTCGATATGTTGTCCTGCTCGAAGATGGAATAGCTCTTGAGCTCAAGCCCCGTGTCGAGGAAGACGTCCTTCACGTCCTTCAGGCGGCAGGAGGCGCGGTTAATCATGTAATCGCTGTCTCCGGAGCGGTAGAGCCTCCTTGTGACCACCGTCTGCCCCCCGTTATTGGACGGTTCCGCCCCCCCGTTGAGGCCGGCCACATGCATGTTGACCTCGGCCATTCCCCGGGGCTTTTTTGAGTGCGAGCCGTCGAAGATGACCTCCATCATCTTGTCCCCACGGAGGCTCTTTGCGCTCTGCTCGCCCAGGACCCATTTGAAGGAATCCACGACGTTGCTTTTGCCGCACCCGTTGGGGCCCACAATACATGTTATGCCGGGATGGAGGTCGAAGGCCGTTCTCTCGGCGAAGGATTTGAAGCCTATGAGCTCAAGCCTCGTTACGCGCATAAGCAAAAAGAGTGGATGAGATAGTATACAAATTGAGAAAGCGCAAAAACAAGAATAAAAAGGGGGCAGGTTCTTCTCCCTTGTTATAGAAAAAGGCCATGAGGCACATTAAAAAATCTTGACAGGGGGTAAATTCGTTCTTATACTTTCCTTAAACGGGCAAACCTTTTAGTCGTCCATTTTTTCCCCGAATTTTGAAAAAATCCCAACGAGTGCGCGCGTAGAGAATTGTGCTCTTAAGGGTGGGCGGGGGAGAATGTGAAAAATCACTTCTGCTCAAGCGAAGGGCCCATTAGGAGGAAATAATGGAAGAAGTAATTGAACTGATAAAAAGCCTGATTCAAAGAAAGTTTTATGGTGAACTGCTTATCAAATTTGAGGCAGGAAAGATAATCATATGCAAGAAGGTTGAAAGCATAAAGGTATAGGATAACTTAAAGCGGTATCGGAACAACCGGGCCGATTTTGGAGCATTGCGCTCCAAGTCGGCCCTTTTGTTTTCGTGGCGGTCCGAGCGAAAGGGGGTGAGAAGCGGATTAAAACAGGGTTAGGGAAGCGGATTTTTTTTCGCAGGAAGCAAAAAAAGCGAATAAATACGGAGGGAAAGGAAATGAAGAGTTTTATCACGATAGTTTGCCTGCTCGCGGCGGTGGTCTTTGTAGTGCCGGCTTTTGCCGGCGAGGAGCCCTACAAGGCTGTTGTCGATGAGGACGCGAATACCCCTGTCTTCTACATCAGCCCGAAATTGGACCAGTTCCTGCATATTGACACCGATTATCTGAACGAGAGGTTCGTCACCCAGACCGTGCGGAGCGAGCCCGAGGTCTGCTGCACCCAGGCTACCCGTGCCGCAATCCCACCTTTGTGTCCGGATCAGATCGCGGGTACCGACGCATTGACCTCTCTCACAAGCGCGGGAAACAGCGGCTGGTACGAGTGGTGGATCCAGGTCCCCAAAAAGCCCGAGGGCGAGCTGAATATCGAACTTGAATGCGGCGTGCTCAAACCCAATTCGGAATTCATTTACGGTGCGAGGGCGATTGAAATCTGCGCAGCCGAGACCGGCGAGATAATCTATCCCAACTGTACGCGCAAGCCCGGCAGCTATTTAAAACCTGCCGCGCTGCCTACGATAGAGGCCGTTGCCTACCCCGGATGCCAGAACAGTTTCTACCCCTTCCATCTCACAGCCTACAGGAACCCGGGTTCTTATCTTGTCACCAGAAATTCTTCAACCCGCTATCTGGCGAACTCCGTATCCTTGCAGGTGCTCGACGGAGGCCCCGGAGCGCGCATCGCGCTCAAAGGCTGCATGGACAAGACCATTCTCGCAAAGTGGCCCAAAGACGGCGAAGGCAATGCCTGGGGAGAGATCGAAACCTCGCTCAGGGCAGGCGATATCATCAAGGTAAGGATGTACATCCCGAACACGAATACCGCCGACGTATACTGCAACAAGTATTCGGCCAAGATCGGGGGGATCGGCGAGCCCGCGACCCTGCTCTCCGATGCCAACTGCCCCGTGGTGTGCTTTGATTTCGACTCCGATGGGTTCTGCGATACCTGCCCGGATGTCGTTGTGCCCTACGGCAAATGCGACTAAGAATTAACCGAGCAGGAGAGTAACCGAAAATAATCGAAACAGGGGCATGGGGAGAGAAGCAAATGCTTTTCTCCCCTTTTTAATCGATAATTTTGACTTCCCAGCGATAAATTTCTCCTTTCTTATGGAAAAAGCCGATCACGCCCATTTGAAAAATCTTGACAAAGGGTATGTTCCTTTCTATGCTCGTTAATAGTAGATGCTTTCCTGCCTTACCTTTCTTATGATACCGTGCGAGATTTGATGCCGGGCCAGATTTGAAACCGATTCTAAGAGGGGAAATCGCGCGCCGCCTTTTCGTATTCGCCCTTTAGAGGGGATTCATAAATGCAAAGTGAGGGATAAAAAAATGCAACGATTGATTTTCATCCTGTGTGCTCTCATGCTGAATGTTTTTTTCCTGTGCGGGGATTCCTATTCGCAACCCTGCACATCCCTTGAGGAGGCCATAGGGACAGTGACGATCAGCCCCGAAGGGGAAGGCATGCTGTTGCAGGCCACGAACGCCACGCGCGAGGAAGTCCTTCAAGGTTTTGCCGACCGGCAGAATATAAGGGTGAAGTTTTTTTGCGAAGACCCAGCCCTCGATCAGCAAAGGAGCCCTCTCACTCTGGAGAGTCCTTCTCTTATGGAACTCCTGAGGGATTTTTTAGGGCCGGGCTACAGCTTCAAACTTTTTGACGGGGAGGGCAAAGCTTTGAAGGGAGGAACGTCCGGTCCGGTAAAGGAGGTCAATATCTATCCCGAAGGTTGCCTGAAAACGGACCGGCCCATGAGGACGTTTATGGCCTTGAGCGAGCATTCCGTCTTTGTAAGAGGTTCCACGCCAATTCGGATGGAAGAACTCGCCCGGATAATCAAAGGAGAGGGGCCGTCCTCCCGGGCCCAGGCGGTGTCACTCCTCGGGGCCGGAGGTGAAAAGGAGGCCATGCCCCTCCTGATAGAGGCTTTGAAGGACAAGAACCCGCAGGTATGGTCCGAGGCGCTCCACTATTTGAAGCGTCTCGGGGGCAGATCCGGCACGGAGGAGTGTGCCCAGGCGATTTCCGAGAGGATCAAGGAAACGCCTTGCCCCGAATTTTTGGTAGCCCTCGCGCAGCTTGATAAAGAGAGGGTCTGGCCGGTCATAGACCGTTTTATCGATAACCCGGACAGCAAGGCCCAAAACGCGGCGGCAAGAGCCCTGTCCCTGACCGGAGATAAACGGGCCATCGGGTATCTTTCGAAGATCGCTTCCGGCCCGGACATCGAGAATTCCCGGCTGGCAATCTGGGCAATGGGCAAGATCGGCGACGAGGAGGGGGCGGAGGCCCTTACAGCCCTTTTAAAGGAAGAAAACGGACCGCGCAGGGCGTTTGCGGCCCAGGCAATTAAATTTCTGTCTGACGCCGACAGGGCCAATGCGGAGGCAGAGCTCGAAAAAGTGATAAGACGGGCCGATGTCTCCGATGAGATGCTTGCCGCACTTGCCCAGGTTTCATATCTGAAACCTCTGGAGGGCCTGCTGGGGGACGCCGATGCGGGGGCGGATGTGAAGGTAAAGGCACTAAAGGCCCTTGCAGGGGCCGGGTCGGAAAAGGCCGTGGAGACGGCGGGCACTGCCCTCGAGGACAACACCCCGGAAGTCCGTCTGGCGGCCGTAAACGCGATTGCGGAAATCGCAACGGAAAACACCGTTTCATATTTACTTCACGCGGCGGAGGATAAAGAGCCCGGAATCAGGAAGGCGGCCGTGAGCGGGGTTGCCGGTTTCGGCCCGACACCCTCCGTCCTTGCTGCTTTGGCAAAGGCGCTTGGGGACGCCGACCCGGAGGTGAGGAAGGCCGCCATCGACGGGTTCGATGAATTCGGAAAACCAAATGACGAGATCGTCTCCATCTTAAAAACCGCCGCCGCAAACGGCACGGACCCTTACGTATCCAAAAGGGCCGAGTTTATTCTCCGTGTCTGGGGCTTGACGGCTTCCGGGGAGAAGGCCCGGCAGTAAATGAAAAATTCGTATAAGAGGATTAAAAGCTATCTCAAAATCGGCAGTTCGTGAAAAAGAGTCATGCCCGCGAAAGCGGGCATCCAGAAAGGCTTGGAAAAACTGGATTCCCGCCTGCGCGGGAATGACGACGAGAGGCCGATCATGGGGAAACGGGATTTTAAAATAGGTTCCAAAAAGGGGTGCTGTCTGAAGGAGGAGAGAGGTGAAAACCGTAATCGGTCTGGTCTGCCTGCTTGCCGGAACGGTCTTCTTCATGCTTGCTTTTGCCGGAGAGGAGCCTTACAAGGCCGTTGTCGATGAAGATGTCGACGTCCCGAGCTTTTATGTCAGCGACAAGCTTGCCCAGTTTTTGCATCCTGGCACTGCTTTCTCGAACGAGGTCTTCGATTCCCAGCACATACCGATCTCGCCCGAGGTCTGCTGCACGGAAGCGACCGTATCGGCCGGCCTCTGTCCGTCGGTCCCCAATTCTTTGACAGGCGCGGGTAACAGCGGGTGGTATGAATGGCGGATACAGCTTCCCAAGGAGCCCGTGGGCGAGATGAATCTCGAACTGGAATGCGGGGTGCTCAAACCCGGCGCATTCGCTATCTGGGAAGACAGGTCAATTGAACTTTGCGCGGCTGAAACCGGCGAGATTATCGGTCCCAACTGCACGCGCAGGCCCCGCACGTGTTTAAAAGCTTCCGCACTGCCCGCGATCGAAGCCGTGGCCTACCCCGGATGCCAGAACGCTTTTACCCCTTTCCATCTGACCGCCTACAGAAACCCGGGCACTTACGCGGTCACCAGGGATGCCGCCAACCATAATATCAGGAACTCCGTTTCCCTGCAGGTGCTGGACGGGGGTCCGGGGGCGCGCATTGCGCTGAAGGGCTGCATGGACAAGACCGTCCTCGTAAAGTTGCCCATGGACGGCGAACTCAATGTCTGGGGAGAGTACGAGACCGACCTTAGAGCGGGCGACATCATCGAGGTCAGGATGGTGGTGCCGACCGCGAACACGGTCGATATATATTGCAGCCGGTATTCGGCGAGGATCGGGGGGATAGGCGACACTCAGACCCTGCTGCCCGACTATCTCTGCGAATGGGAGTAGCCGGGGAGATGCAGCGATGAACGTAAACCTCTATGCTAAGATAGTTGACGATGAAGAGGGCCGTCGTGACCGGGCTCGGCGCGGTCACGCCTTTGGGGGAGAGCTTTCAAGCTTCCTGGGAAGCCCTTAAAAAGGGTGAGCAGGGAACAGGTCCCGTAACCGGGTTCGATGCGGGCAGGCGGCCCCTTTTTTCCTCCAAGGAGATAAACCGCCTCGACCGTTTTGCGCTATACGGGGCCTTTGCGGCCCAAATGGCGCTCCTTGACGCAGACCTGCCCGGAACAGGGCTTGAAGCGGGCATTGTCATGGGCTCAAGCAGGGGAGGGGTCATGACGATGGAAAAGGCCCTTGTATGCGGGAAAAAGATCTCCCCTTATGCCATGCACGCTTCAACAGTCGGCATGGCGGCCTCTTATATAGCCCAGAAATTTGAGATAAAAGGTCACTCTTTTGGGATATCGAGCGCCTGTGCCTCCGGCATGCACGCACTCGGGGAGGGCGTAAGCCTTATAAAGAGCGGCGCGGAAGAGGTCGTCCTCGCGGGCGGGGCCGAAGCGCCTCTTACAAGATTATGCATTGAAGGATACGGCAGGGCGGGGGCCCTCTCAAAGACAAATTCGAGCAGGCCCTTCGATTCCCGCCGGGACGGTTTTGTGCTTTCGGAAGGAGCCGCAGTCCTCGTTATAGAAGAATACAAAAGAGCAATTAAGAGAAAGGCCAAAATTTACGGCGAAATAGTCGGATACGGGAACACAATATCGGCCCTCCATGAGACAAGGCCGGATATCGAGGGCGAAATGCGGGCCATGAGGATGGCCATTAAAGAGGCGGGGCTTAACCCGGATGAGATCTCCCTGATTGCCGCCCATGCCACGGGGACCCCTTTGGGCGACAGGGCGGAGGCGGAGAGTATCCGGAATGTATTCGGCAATAAAGTGCCCGTTCTTGCACTAAAATCACTTAGCGGGCATATGCTTTCGGCCTCCGCCCCCTTCGAGGCCGCAGTCGCCCTCATGTGCATGAGGGAGGGGCTCATCCCCCCTTACCCCCATTTAAAAGAGAACGACTCCGGACTAAAAATCTCCGTTAAAGGGGGAAAGGTGAAGGCCCGGTACGCGCTCGTTAACTCGTTCGGCTTTGGAGGGTTTTGCGCGGGCCTTGTGTTAAAGACCGAACCTCCGATTTAAACACGTTCAGGGCTCTTTAAGATATGACTCTAATCACTTTTTTTAATCGCTCCTCTTTCATATAATCCGTAAATCTGATCACTTGTGGCTTAGGGGAAGGGGGGCAAAAAACTTGCCTGGTTCCGCAAGAGAATTCTTCCAGGAGGGGCTCAACTTCTTTAACAAGGGGAACACGCTCCGGGCCCTGACCTTTTTCGAGAAGTCTTACAACGTGGACCCCTCGGAGCCGCTCTGCCGGTCCTATATGGCCCTCCTCCTCGCTTCCGAGCGTGGACAGCTTCAGAAAGGGATAAATCTTGCCGAGGACACTATAGCCGGATCGCCCAAAGAACCTGTCCTTTATCTGAATCTGGCCAAACTCTATTCCAGGGCTGAGCGAAAGAAAGATGCCATAGAGACCCTGCGTGCAGGGATGAGATGCGGACCGGTCTCCGAATCCGAGGCCCTGCTCAATCTGCTTAGCCGCGCATGAGACCCCTCTTCTCATTTCTTTCGAGGGGCCATTTTCTTAATAGGTATGCCGGGATCATGCTGAAAAAACTCGGTCTAAGACGCTGGAGAGTACCAAAATTACAAAAAACCGTAATTCTTAACTATACCGGGGAACCCCGGTGAAAGGAGCAAAATATGAGTGAAAAAGCATTGGTCGGCCCGGATAGCGGCTTCGAGAAGCCGGTCTCCATAATAAAGCTCCCGGAGCGCACTCAAAATGTGCCTGAGCAAGGCGTTAAGCACGAAGAAAAGGCCTTCGCGGAGCAGATCGATAGCCTATCCGCAGAGGTGAACGCGATAAGAAAGGGAAGCCGGCTCACGGGCAATATAGTCATCAGCCACGACCTGGAGATCACCGGTGACGTCGAGGGCGACATCACGAGCGAGCAGAACGCCAACATCTTCCTCAAGGGCGGCTGCAAAGGGAATATCAAGACCAATGGCGGGAGCGTGGAGATAGAGGGGAACATGACCGGAGGGGATATCGTGGCCGGGGGGTACGTGAAGGTCACGGGCAAGTTTCACGGCGGAAAGATACAGGCAAAGGAGAAGATACATATCAACGGGGAATTCAGCGGCACATTGGAAAGCTCCGAGATAGAGGTCGGCTCAGGTGCCCAGGGGAAGGGAGAACTCGTCTACAGGGAATTGCTCTCAATCCAGAAAGGGGCCAGAATAGAGGGCCGGATCATCCGGATCGAGGGCGAGAGGAAAGAAGAGCCAAAACGGAAAGAGGAGCCGAAAAAGAAAAAACATTTCTTTTCGAAGAGAAAATAAACAGAACCGGGAGAATGCAGTTCAGATATTTTTCTCGTACACCCTGAACCTCTTATACTCCCTTGCCCCGATCATCTCGGTGAGCTTTATGACCGGCAGGTTGTCTTCCAGAAGCCAGGATAATTCCACCTGCTTCCAGCGGCCCTTGAAGGACTTCAACCCCTCGAACCCCTTCACGAAGAGGAGCGCGTCCACCCCCTTCCCGCGCCATTCCTCCTTTATGCCCAGCAGCATTAGCCTCGTCCTGTCTATCCGCCTCGAATAATAGAGCGCCTTTACTATCTCCACCGGGCCGAGCCTCCCTTTTATTTTTCTCAGCACCTGGTTGAAATCGGGCACAAGCCCCAGGAAGCCCACCGGGGAATGGTCATATTCGGCTATCAAAGTAAGCTCCGGCATGAGGGTCCCCTTAAGCCTCTTTGTCATATCGGCAAGTTCGTCATCCGCTATCGGGATAAAGCCCCAGTTGTCTTTCCATGAGGAGTTGTAGACCTCTTTAAAGAGCATGAGTTCATCTTTTATATGCCTCATCACCACATTGCGGACCCTGACGCCTTTCTTCTCCGCAATTTCGGCCACGCGGGTGACCTTTGGAGGGAGCGCGTCCGGCATGGGGAGGATGAACGCGAGGAGGTCTTTTGCCTTTCTCATCTCGCAATCCTCCATGAGGGCGTTGTAATAGGGCGGGTTATAAGGGGTCATTATCGTGGGGGGGTCCTCGAAGCCCTCGAGGAGAAACCCGCACTCCTCATTGGTGGAAAAATTCATTGGGCCGCGCAGGATTCGCAATCCGGCCCCCTTCAGTTCTTCGCAAACTCTTTCCAGCAAAAGGCATGCGGCCTCCGGCTCCTCAACCGATTCAAAGAACCCGAAAAAGCCCGCCCCGTCCTTGTGGAGGGCAAGGTGGCGCTTGTTTATGATTGAGGCTATCCGGCCGAGCGTTGCTTTTCCGTCTCTTAAAAGAAAAAATTTTACCTGGGCGTAATTGAAGAACGGGTTATCGGAGGAGAATATCTTCTTCTGCTCCATTATGGGAAGGGGACTGTAAAAGGGGTCGCCCCTGTAAATGGAAAAGGGGAAGAGGATGAAATCACGGAGGGCTTTTCTGGAATTTACCTGGATTATTTCGGGCACAGGTTAGTATGCCATAAAAAACGATCGAGTCTATATGGGGGCTGGGTATCCGCCCAGCTCATTGAAATGTGATGAGGGTGCATAAACGCGGCAAGCTTGTTTTATTTGCTCTTTTATATTCCTGATGAGCCGCTTTCCTCATGCTCCCGCTCTTTGCAGGATGCCCAGCCCACTTTGGCCTGTCGCGCTGTCGCTCTGTCGCGCTATGGAATCAGCCCCATCGCTTTCCCCACCTTCCTAAATGCCTCGAGGACTATATCCAGGTCCTCCTCGGTGTGGGTGGCCATGTAGCTTGTCCTTATGAGGGCCTTGCCGGTGGGGACGGCGGGTGAGACCGCCACATTGGCGAAAACACCCTCTTCCTGGAGGAGGCGCGCCATCTTGAAGGCCGTCTCGTCCTCGCCTACAAGGACCGGGATAATGGGGGTCTCGGTGGGGCCTATCTCAAAGCCCAGCTCTCTGAGGCCCTGTATCATCTTGCGGGTATTCTGCCACAGGCGCTCTATGCGGTCTGGCTCGGACTCTATGATATCTATGGCGGCGCTCACGGAGGCCACGGAGGCCGGGGGAGGGGAGGCGCTGAATATGAGGGAACGCGCGAAGTGCTTTATGTAATGGATAACGGGCTCGTCCCCTGCGATGAAACCCCCTATGGAGGCCAGCGATTTGGAGTAGGTGCCCATGAGAAGGTCAACCTCCTGTTCAAGCCCGAAATGCTCTGCCGTGCCCCGTCCCGTCTTGCCGAGGACGCCTATGCCGTGGGCGTCGTCGACCATGAGCCTTGCGCCGTATCTGCGGCAGAGGGCCAGCACCCCCGGGAGGTTAGCGACATCCCCTTCCATGCTGAAAACCCCGTCCACGACGACGAGGGCGGCTTTTCCGGCATGGTTCGAGAGGACGCGCTCCAGGTCGGCCATGTCGTTATGCCTGAATTTCACGATATCGGCGTAGGAGAGCCTGCACCCGTCTATGATGCTCGCGTGGTCCATCTTGTCTATGACCACTATGTCGTCCTTCACGCAGAGGGCCGAGATCACGCCGAGATTCACCTGAAAGCCCGTCGAGAATACGAGGGCCGCCTCCTTGCGCATGAAGCGGGCGAGTTTTTCCTCGAGCGCCACGTGGATATCGAGCGTGCCGTTGAGGAAGCGGGAGCCCGCGCACCCCGTGCCGTATTTCTCCACGGCCTTCACGGCGGCCTCTTTCACCTTGGGGTGGTTCGTAAGGCCCAGGTAATTATTCGAGCCCACCATGATCATGCGCTTCCCTTTCATGTAGACCACAGGGTCCTGCGCGCTCTCTATTACGCGGAAATAGGGATAGATGCCCAGGGCCATAACCTCTTTGGCCTTCGTGAATTTCCTGCACTTTTCGAAAAGGTCGTCTCTATTTACAGCCATCGATGGATCCTGTACCAGTCCGCCGTCCACTTTATCCCTTCCTTTAATGTTATTTTTGAAATGAAGCCAAGCTCCTCCCTTGCTTTTGAGGAGTCGCAAATCCAATCCCTGTAAGAAAGTTCCCTCATTTTATCCCGATTTATAATGGAAGGAAAGCCTTTAAAAAGGGAGCCCGCCACGGCTACGGCAGACATCAGAGGACGGGGCACGGGCAACTTCAGAGGCTTCTTGCCGTAAATACTTGAAATCAATGAGATAAGTTCATTATTCGTATAAGGCCTCTCATCCGAAAGGAAGTAAATTTTACCCCCGGAGCAGTCGCTCTCGGCCGCTTTTATTATCCCGGAGATTAAATCGTCCACATAAATAAGGGAATACCGAGATTCTCCCCAGTACGGATAGAAACCGCTCCTCAGGAGCTTGAAAAGGAGGAAGAGGTCCCTGTCACGTGGGCCGTAAACCGCCGAGGGCCGAATTATTACGACCGGGAATTTGTCGGCATACCGGAAAACGGCCTCCTCGCCCTCGCGCTTGCTTTTCCCGTAATGGGAGACCGGATTTGGCGCATCGGTCTCTTTGACAGGCTTTCCTTTAATAGAAGGCCCCGCCGCCGCCTGGCTGCTCAGGAATACGAACTTTTTAAGGGAAGGATTTTCCCGGAGAACGGCTTCGGCCATGTGTTGGGTCCCCTTCGCGTTCACGTGATAAAAATCCTCTTCCCGCCTTGCCTTCGTGAGCCCCGCAAGATGGAAGACATAATCCACCCCCTTCGCGGCCTCTCTGAGGGAGCCGGGGTCCGTGCAGTCCCCCCGGCAGAGGATGAATTCGAGCCCGTCCAGCCATTTAAGGGCCGATGTGTTGCGCACGAGGCAGCGCACTTCATAGCCGCGCTTTAAAAGCGCTTCCGCGAGATGGCTCCCTATGAAGCCGCTCGCACCCGTAACAAGCGCTTTCATGGCCAGAGGGCTTTCATTTTTAAATGCCTTCTCTTTTGAAAAAGGACTTACCGGCAGGGATATTTTGATGGATTCCCCCGAAAAGAGTCAACTGAATCTCAGCGCTCTTCGAGCCTCTTGATGCGCTCCTCTATGGGGGGGTGGGTGCTGAAGAGTTTTAAAAGAGCGCTGCCGCCCCTCAGGGGGTTCACTATGAATAAATGCGAGGTGGCCTCGTTTGCGGCCATCGGTATCCGCTGGGCCCCGTAATGGAGTTTTCTCAATGCATTGGAAAGAAAGCGCGGGTTTCCCGCGATGCTCGCCCCGGCGTCGTCGGCCGAGTACTCCCTCGCCCTCGAAATGGCCATCTGGATGATTACGGCCATGAGGGGGGCCAGTATTATCATCAGGAGCGCGCCCAGGGGGTTGCCGCCCTCGTTGTCGTCCCTGTGGCCGCCGAATATCATGGCCCACTGCGCCATATGGGCCATATAGCTTATTGCCCCTGCGATAACCGCCGCCACGGTGCTTATAAGGATGTCCCTGTTCTTTATGTGGGCAAGTTCGTGCCCGATGACGCCCGCCAGCTCATCGGCTGAAAGGAGCTTCATGATGCCTTGGGTCACGGCCACTGCGCTGTGGCTCGGGTTTCTACCCGTGGCGAAGGCGTTGGGCTGTTCGGCGGGTATTATATAGACCTTGGGCATCGGGAGGCCGGCCTTTTGGGTAAGCCTCCTTACGATACTGTAAAGCTCCGGGACCTCGCTCTCGGAGACCTGCCTCGCCTTGTACATCCTGAGGACCATCTTATCGCTGAACCAGTATACGAACACATTCATGCCGAGCGCCATCACGAGCGCAAACGTCATCCCCTCTCTGCCCCCGAGCAGGTTACCCACCCAGAGGAAAAACATCGTAAGGGCGACGAGCAGGAAAGTGGTCTTAAGGCCGTTCATCTTTGCCTCCTTATTGCCTCTTAGAGCAAAAAAGCAAAATTAATCCTTAATTTAGAATAACCGACCGGCCGGCGATTTTCAAGGCAGGCCATGGGAAAAACAAAGACAATCTCAAATTTGAAATTTGAAATTTGAAATTAAATAGTCAGGCGAGTTGGGAGAGCACCACTTCCAGCTCTTCCAATTTAAAGGGCTTCCGGAGGACCTTGATCCCCTTTTTCTTGAAACTTTCGGCCATCTCGTTGGTGATATAGGCGGAGCAGATTATCACCTCGGGCTTCTTGCGGGTGGCGATTTCGCTCAGTTTATTAACCAGAATTGCGCCATTTTCCTCAGGCATCCTCAAGTCCGTGAACATCAAATCGATCTCTTCTTCCTGCAGGGCGGTTACCGCCTCGCGGGCACTCGAGACCGAAATTACCTTGTGTCCCCAACGGATTAGGGCGCGCTCAAGGAACCACCGTACGAGCTGTTCGTCGTCTACGATCAGGATATTCATGCGAATTCAACAAAATAAAGTAGCAAAAAGCATGCTATGTTTTTTAAATATTTTACTGATAATAAAAAGATAGGAAATCTCTATGGCTGCTGCTTCCGGTTACTCCTTGAAATATTATACTACTCTTTATCGGGGAGGAAGCCGAACTTCTGCATCCTGTAGCGGAGGGTGTCTCTCGTCAGGTTCAAAAGCTTTGCCGCCTTCGTCTGGTTTCCCTTCGTGCTGTCCAAGGCCTGCCTTATGAGCTCCTTTTCAACCTCCTCAATGTCCAGTCCGCTCATAGGGAGCCTTATATCGACCGCCTTGTATCCCGCCCCCTGGAACTCCTTGTTGCAGACCTCCATCGGGAGGTGTTCGGGCAGTATGTACTCCTCGTTTTCGAGGATCATGGCCCTTTCGATGACGTTCTTCAACTCCCTGATATTGCCCGGCCAACTGTAATCGAAGAAGAGCTTCTCGGCCTCCGGCGCAAGCCCCACCACGTTCTTCCTGAATTCGTGGTTAAAGAGGTCGATGAAGTATTTGGCCAGGAGCGGTATGTCCTCCTTCCGCTCGCGGAGGGGGGGGAGGTGTATGGGGATGACCTTGAGCCTGTAGTAGAGGTCCTCCCGGAAAGCCCCGCTTTTCACCTCGTCTTCGAGGACCTTGTTTGTGGCCGCGATTATTCTCAGGTCCACCTCGATGTCCTTTATGCCGCCCACCCGCTTGAATGCCTTGTTTTCTATCACTTTTAAGAGCTTTGCCTGGGTGCTGAGTTTCATGTCGGCTATCTCGTCCAGGTATATAGTGCCGCTGTCGGCAAGCTCGAAGAGCCCTTTTTTGGTGGCCTTTGCGTCTGTGAAGGCCCCTTTCTCGTAGCCGAAAAGCTCGCTCTCTATGAGGGTCTCCGGCAGGGCCGTGCAGTTTATCTCTATGAAGGGCTTGTCTCCCCTGGCGCTCTGGTAGTGTATGACCTTCGCAACCAGATCTTTGCCGGTGCCGGACTCGCCCTGAAGGAGCACCGTGCTGGCGTCGCTCCTTGCGACCTTCTCCATGAGCTCGAAGACCTTTTTTATCACAGGGGACTGCCCGATTATGCTCTCGAACCCGTAGCGAGAGCTGAGCTGGGAGCGGAACTGGAGGACCTCTTTTCGGAGCGTGCAGGTCTCGAGCGCCTTCTCGAGTATAATCTTCAGTTTATCCATATTAAAGGGCTTTTCCACGAAATCGTAAGCCCCTAATTTTATGGTCTTTACGGCCGTCTGCACGTCCCCGAAGGCGGTTATCATCACCACCACCGCGTCCTTGTTTATCTCTTTTATCCCTTCGAGCACGGTGATCCCGGAAATATCGGGGAGGTGAATGTCCAAGAGCGTCAAGTCGGGGCTTTCGTCCTTGAAAAGAGTGAGCCCGTCAAGCCCCTTTTCGGCTGTGAATACGGTGTAGCCGTCCTTCGAGAGGTTCTGTTCAAGAGACCACCGAAGGAGTTTTTCGTCGTCTACTACAAGTACCTTAGCTTTGGCCATTCTTTAATCTTGTCAGACAGGGAATTATAACATGAAAGGTGCTTCCCAAGCCGGGCCGGCTCTCCACTTCGATTGTGCCGCCGTGGTTTTCTACGATGTTCTTGCTGATGGCAAGCGCGAGGCCGCTCCCCGTGTGCTTTGTCGTAAAGAAGGGCTTGAATGCGTTGGCGGCGGCCTCCGGGGACATCCCCGCCCCGGTATCGGCGAATATGACCTCCATATGGTCCCGGCCCCTCTCGGCGAGGCTTATGTTCAGCACTCCGCCCGATGGCATCGAGTGCAATGAGTTCAGCATTATACTGAGAAAGACCTGCTGCATCTGCTCGGGGTCCAATTGGACCGGCCGTGAATCGCCCGCTTGGGAGAGCCTTATCGTTACCCCCTGCTTTTCCGCCTGCTTCGAGACGAGCCTTTTGGCCCGCTCTATGACCGGGGCCAGATGGGTGCTTATTAGGCGGAGGTCGGGGGGGCCGGCGAACATGAGGAGGTTCCGTATGGACTGGTCGAGGCGGTCTATCTCGCTCAATATTTCCCTAATGATCTCTTTTCTCGGGTCGGTATCGGGGATGTCCTCGGCCAGCACCTGTATGGCCCCGCTTATGCCCGCAAGGGGGTTTTTGATCTCGTGTGCAATAGCGGCCGCAAGCTCCCCCAGGGAGGCCATTTTTTCCATTTTCGCCCTCGCCTCGCCGTGGGATGCCTCGAGCCTGTTTTTCAGGGCCTCTATAGAGGCCAAGGCCCCGTTTAAGTCCCGCGCGAGCCCGCCTATCTCGTCCTTCGCCAGCACGGGGGCCCTCGCGCTCAGGTCTCCCCTTGCGACCCCCTTTACGGTCTCCCTGATCTCTCTCAAGGGGCGCGTCACCAAATAGTTAACAAGAAGAAGAAGGGGCAGGAAGACGCCCATGAAATTCAGGGCGGAAAAGAAGTAGAAATTCCTCCGCAGGGCATGGAGCCTGTCCCGGGTGTACTTTGAAGACAACTCCACGTTCAGCACCGTGATTATCTCGCGCTCGGAGCCGTGGCACCCCTGGCAGGGCCGGGAATTATATATCGGCATGTAGGACTGGGCGGGGATGCGGTGCTCGTCCGAGAGGAGCCGGGGGGTGAGAGGGAGGTCGAAAAGGGCGGGCCGCTCGCCCCTCGTCCCGGCAAAGCTCACGAGCTTCCCTCCCGTGCTGAAGAACCTTATGGCATCGAGGTCTTCCGTGACCAGGCCCGATATGAACTCCCGGTATTCGGAGCCCTTGCCCTGGAGCATGAGCCCCACCATCCCGTTTTTCACCATCTCGGTCATCAGGGTAAGGCGGCGCGTGTTGTCGTTTATCAGGTTCTCTTTCTGGTTCTGGTAATCGCAGAGATTGAACGAGCCGAAAACGATGAAGAGCAGGCCCCCGCTGACGAGGGCATATTTGGCCCTGAGACCCAGATGCTCCCCCCTTTATTCCATGCTTCCGTAAGCGTGAAGTCCGCTAAGAAGGAGATTGACCCCCAAATATGTGAATATGACGGCTACAAACCCCATCACGGCCACGACCGATATCTTATGCCCCCGCCATCCCCGAAGGAGCCGGGCATGGAGATAGAAGGCGTAAACGAACCAGGTTATCAGGGACCAGGTCTCCTTCGGGTCCCAGCTCCAGTAAACGCCCCAGGCCTGGTCGGCCCAGATGGCCCCGAATATGAGCCCGCCCAAAGTAAAAATCGGGAACCCTATCGCTATCGATTTATAGGTGATTTCCTCGAGCATCTCGGGCGAGAGCTTGAAGCCCTCTATCACCCTCTTGAGGACGTACCCGTACCGCCAGATAACGAAAATTAAAAGTGCGCCCAAGATATAGCTTACGGCCTGGACGGCCCCGGAGCCGCTCATGAAGGTGCTCTTGAAGAGATAGCTCCTTATGAACGCCTCGGGCTTCATCCCCGCCCCCTTGTAGATGAACCAGTCTATGCCCATCGAGACAAGGACAACGGCGAAGATGCCGAAGGTTATGCTCCAGAAGAAATAGGAGGCCTCTTTCCGCTTCTCCGTCGTCGCTATGAGGTACATAAGACCCGTGCTGAACGAGAGCGCGAAGGCCGCGTATGCAATAAAGCTCATCATCACGTGCACGAGAAGCCAGTTGCTCTGGAGCGCGGGCACCAGCGGCTGTATGTCCTTGGACATTCCCGAGAGGTCAATGAAGGCCAGCGCCAGCCCGGCCACCGGCGTTACGAACGCGCCGAAGGAGCGGTTCTTATACTTGAATTCGATTATCAGGTAGCCAAGGATCAGGCACCAGACGAAAAACACCAGCGACTCATAGAGGTTCGTAAGGGGGATGGACCTTATAAGGCCCATGCCGGAGAACCTGTAAAACTCGCTCCACCTCAGGAGGATGGCCGTGGTCTGGCTTGCGAACCCGGCGATGGTGATGCCGGTGGCGGCCACCCCGATCCCCCTGTTTTTAAAGGCTATATAGGTTATATAGGCGATCATGGCAAGGATGTATGCCACAGTTGACAGCCCGAAAAATACGGAGCTTTGCATTATTTCTTTTCCTCCTTCAAAAGCGCCGTGAGCTTTTCTATTTGTCTTTCGAACGAGAGCTTGTTCTTGCTTGCCGACCCGGCTACTTGAACTTTTATGTTGCCGCCCTTTTCGGGCTGGAGCCTTACCCAGAGCTTTTTGTGGCTCATGAAGAAGGCGACGAAGAGGCCGATGGCAAGGGTTAGGCAACCTAAATACACAACCCAGACGCCGGGGTCCTTTCTCGCCTGAAGGCCGGTATATTGTACGCCCCAGAAGTCCACGAGCTGGATCAATGTACCGTCCTGGAGAAACCCGCTCTCGGGCTCCCTCTTCAGAATCCACCTGCCAGAGACCTCGCCCCCCGTGGACTTTATCTGGAGGCCCACAGCCGGGTTATTCATCACATCGGCGTATGTGACGGGCCTTCCCATCTCGTCGGCCCTGAGTGCAGGGGAGAAATCGACGAGGGTGGCGGTCGCATTCGACCCCGGGATCGTGAAGGACTCCCCGAGCCTTGCGCGCTTCGTCTCGGAGGCCCCGGAAGGGGTCTTTATGTTGAAAATCGCCTCCCCGGAAGAGACGTCGTCCAGGAGCCCGAAGCTCGACTGGTAAAAGGTGACCCCTTTGTATTTGAGAGGGCTGTTCACCTCTATCCACTTGCTTTTTACGGGTTTTTCGCCCTCGAATACCGTCAGGAGGCTTTTGTAAGCCTTGGGCATATCGCTCCTGCCGTAGAATTCCATATCGAAATCATCGCATTTCAGCGTAAAATCGAGGGGTATTATTCCGTACCTCTTGAGCCTTGACTTTAGCTCGGCTGTGCTGATGCCCAAGCTCCTTGCGAGATAGTCGAGGTCGCCTCTCGCCGTCTCCAGCATATCCAAAAGCCGGCCTCTTTCCGCGAAATCGGCCTCGCTCTTTAGGGGCCTGTTCTGAAAGACCACCGAATAGGCGCTCCCCTCGGGGATTTTCACAAAGGCCTTGAACCCGAAAAATATCCCTATGACCGCGCCGATCAGGATTATCAGGATGCTGAAGTGCGATATGTAGATGCCGAACCTGCTCCAGGGCGTCTTCTGGGCAAAGAACTGATAACCGCCGCTTTCATCCGCGCCTTCCTTTGCGTTAAACCCTATCGACTTAAGGGCCTTCCTCGCCCTTTCCTTCGCGCCCTCCTGCCCTCCTTTAATGACAGCCTCGGACGTTATCCCGAACGAGTTGAAAGTATCTTTTGGAAGGGGTTTTAGCGGTGTAGTAACCTGCCTCCATATTGCAGGGAACCTGTCTATCGAACAGACAAGTATATTAAGCGCAAAAAACATGAGGAGCGCCAGAAACCACGAGGAGCGGTACATGTCCATGAAACCGAGCTTTTCGAGTACGGTGTAAGCGCCGGGCGCCAGGCCCTGCCCTACGAATTTCGCAATGATCGTGATGTTTCTTTCCGGCGGAGCTTGCTGCTCGATTATGGTGCCTATGATAGATGTAAGGGCAATGAGGGAGAAGACCACGATAGCGAGCTTGACCGAGGAAAAAAAGCTCCATATCCTGTCAGAGACGCCTTTTTGCTCCAAATTAACGATCTCCTTTTCCGGGAAGGTGTTTCATAACTTTTTAGCCTAATGAGCTACTGTAATAAACCATATATAATAATATTTCACTTTAAAAAATAGCAACCAAAACCCCTCTTCTCAAGCCCCTCTTCATCTCCCCTTGTAAAGGGGAGAAATTAAAAGAAGAAAATTGTGTTTTCCCCTCCTTGGCAAGGAGGGGTCAGGGGAGGTTGGCTTTTTGCCAAGGAGCCTGTCCGAGTAATGTAGCCGCAGGCTTTAGCCTGCGTTCATATAGCGCAACCTGAAGGTTGCGGCTACAACTGGTAAATCAGGAAACGGTATTGTCGGACAGACTTCTAAGGAGAGTTTTGGTAAGCGAAGGTCAACTCCGGGGCTTTGCTCTCTCGCAGGCGGGGAATGCCTTTTCCCCGATCACCCTCGGCCTGTCCCTCCTCGCGTCCACAACGCAAATAAATCCGAAAGGTTCTTTATAGGGGTTCGATAGCTGGTGGGGCTCGTTGGGGCAGATATAAATCGTGTCGAGGTAGTCCACCAAACGGGTCTTTTTCCCCAGAAGGACCTTTCCTTTGCCCTTTATTACAAGTACCACGTGTTCGTGCCTGTGGGTTTCGAGGCTTGTAAAGCCTCCGGGGGCAAGCTCCAGATAACGAAAGTGGAACCGGGCCCGCTCGCCTTTTTCCCCTGCCATGAGCATATGTTTCACCACGGAGGCCCAATCCTTTCCGCCGACCTTGTACTTGCGGGGGGTTATGCCCTTCCAGCGGCAACCCTTGGTATGTTTCACGATCCTGCTTTTAGGCTCTTTCATTTTCATTTATCCGTTTTTACTACTCTAATTTCAAATCTCAAATTTAAAATTTGAAATCGCAATCTATTTATTTGCAAGTCCCCCTTATAAGCCGGGCTTTACTTTTCACATCTGAAATCTGAAATCTCAAATCTGAAATTTAATTATCACTTTTAGAGAATCCCCGGCCGATGCCGCCAGGGCATATGCCTTGCCCGCCTCCTCAACTGAAAACCTGTGCGTCACGACCATTTGTGCCCTCACATGGCCTTTCTCGATCATGCCGAGGGCCTCCCGGGTTTCCTCGGGCCCGGTCGAATAACTTGGAATTATACTCGTTTCATTGAAATAAATCTCATTGGGGTCCAGGGTGAGTTTTTCGCCCGGTTTGGCCGGCGTGAATAGGACCACCTTGCCCCCGGGGGCCGCGGCCCTGATCCCCATCTCCATCGCCCCGGCGCTGTTTGGGCCGCAGATGACGAGGTTTGCCATCTTCCCGCCGGTCAAGCTTTTAAGGGTTAATAAGGGGTCGTCTTTTTTCGCGTCTATGGCAAAGTCCGCGCCGAGTTCGAGGGCCTTTTTCAACCGGAAGGGGACCATGTCTACCCCTATTACCCTTTTAGTGCCCAGACTCTTTAGTGCTATTACGTGAAGGGCGCCCATCACCCCAAGCCCAATTATAAAGGCGGTATCCACCTTTGCGCCCCCGGCCCGTTTTATGCCTTTCAGGACGCAAGCCAATGGCTCAATTAGAACGGCATCTTCGTAGGATATGGGATCGGGAAGTCTCAAGGTGTCATTTCTCAGATTTATTTCCGGTATCAGTATGTATTCCGCAATCCCCCCCGGAATTATCCTGCTCCCCTTCCATTCCGGGCAATGGACGTAGTCGCCCCTTCCGCAGAACTCGCAAGCCATGCATGGGGCATGGTGATGCACAAAGACCCTGTCCCCTACATGGAAGTCCTTTACGCCCTGTCCAAGTTTCACCATTACCCCTGCGGGCTCGTGCCCCAGTACAAGCGGGGCTTTTTTCTCTATGTACCAGGTCATGAGGTCGCCGGAGCAGATGCCGCTCGCGGCGGTTTTGATGAGGGCCTCCCCCGGCCCCGGCTCCGGGACAGGCATGTCCTCGATGCGGATGTCGGCGGAGCTATATAGTTTGGCGACTTTCATTCGGTTTTTATTACGTACTTAATCCCTTTCCCCTTAGCGAGCTTTTTCAGCGCCTTTTCCGTATCCCTTAGTGGAAATTCCCCCGATATGAGCGGCCTTACGTCTATTTTTCTCTTTGCCAGCAATCTATAAGCCTCTTTCACATCATCAGGCCTGTAATGGAAGGAACCCTTTATCATTATTTCGTCATAATGTAATTTTTCGGCCGTATACGTGATCCGCGTCCCTTTCTTAAGCCCGCCGAAGAGGATGGCGGCGCCGCCGCGCCGGAGATAATTTACCGATTCCTCCCAGACCTCTTTTCTCCCGGTGCACTCGAAGACAAAATCCACGCCCAAGGGGGCAAATCTCTTAAGAGCAGAGTTCATTTTTTCGGGCTTAACGGCAATTTCCGCCCCGAGCTTTTTCGCAAGCTTCAATCTTTCGGGCTCAAGGGCGGCAATAGCCGTCCTCACTCCCTTTGCCCTTAAAAGAAGGAGGTGCAAAAGCCCTATAGGCCCGGCCCCGATCACGAGGGCCGTATCGCTTTTTTTAAACCGAAGCCCGCTTAAGCCATGGACGACACAGCTTAAGGGCTCAAGGAAGCAGGCCTCCTCGAAGCTCAGGTTTTTTGGTTTTTTAAATACGTTCTTTTTTACGATGTGAGCAGGGAGAACGAGGTATTCCCCGAAGGCCCCCAGCACCTTTGTATCCATAATGCTTTCGCAGAGGTTTTCGAGCCCCTTTTCGCAATATGCGCAGAGACTACAGGGTGCGGTATGAACGCTCATTATCTCGTCCCCGGGTTTAAAAGACTTGACCCCTCTTCCGGTCTTTGCCACAATGCCCGAAAACTCATGGCCGAGGGGACCCGGCATGGGGATGAGCTTATGGCCCCTGAGATATGCCTTTAAGTCCGTGCCGCAGGTCAAGGCGGCCTTTATCCGGACCAAAAGCTCGCCCCTTTTGAGAATTGCCTTTTCGGGCGAAAAAGGGATTTCCTTAACGGCGATTTTTTGGGGTCCTATAAGCCATGCCTGCTTCAAACTACGAGATCTTAAGCCTTCCGCCCCAGATTTGCCCAATCACTGCCGCCGTTACGAGAAAAGGCACATACGCAAAGCCGATGTGGGAAAAAACCCTCCCCAGAAACACAAGCGGTATGGGCAGGTGGATGTAGAGGAACCAGCGGAAAGAATATTTCCGGGCCTTGCTCCGCCAGTACCCGAAGGGGATGTTAAGAATCAACGTAAAGGCGCAAAGAGCCGCCACGGCCAGGGCCGTTTTAGAGGAAAAATCCATATAGGAAAATAACTTAAAAGCCGAAAACCTGTCAAACCGTTTTCCGTTAAAGAAAAAAAGAGGTTGCTTCGCTGCGCTCGCAATGACCGGTTAAGAAAAAATTTTTGAGTCCCCCTTTTCTAAGAGGAGAGGAAAGATTATCGGAAAAAAGGGTGGGGTATCCGCACAGAGCGGGAGCATGAGGAAAGCGGCGCATCAGGAATATGAAAGAGAGCGGACAAAACAAACTTGCCGCGGTTATGCACCCCGCGGGTGTGAGGATACCCCACCCTTTATAAAAAGGGATAGCTCACTCAGGCTGATCCTCTTTAGATTCTATATCCCAAAAAGGGTGCTATTATTTAGAATCATGGTGTACATAGAAGAGCTTGGGGGGGAGCCCGTTTTCCGCCAGTCCGTGGAGATCGTGGAGAGAAAGGGCCTCGGCCACCCCGACACGGTCATGGACAGCATCTCGGAAGCCGTCTCCCTCTCGTTGTCAAAGGCCTATATGGAAGAATTCGGCACGGTCCTCCACCACAATACGGACAAGGGCCTCCTTGCTGCCGGCAGGGCCCGCAAGGATTTCGGAGGGGGGAAAATACTCAAACCCATGCACCTTTATATCGGGGACAGGGCCGCCTTCGAAGCGGGCGGAAAAGAAATCCCCGTCCGCGAGATAGCGCTGGAGAGCGCAAAGGGCTGGCTCAGGGAGAACTTGAGGTTCGTAAACCCCGAAAGGCATGTTAAATACAATGTGGTCCTTGCCCCGGGCTCCGTACAGCTTGCCGGGATATATTCGAGGAGGGAAAAAGTTAAGGGGGCAAACGACACCTCGGCGGGCGTGGGTTTCTGGCCCCTCTCTAAGACCGAAGAGGTCGTCCTCGCGGTGGAAAAATTCCTTAATTCCCGCGCCTTCAAGCTCCGGTTCCCCGAGACCGGAGAGGACGTGAAAGTCATGGGCGTGCGCGAGGAGAGGAGCCTTTTCCTGACCATCGCCATGCCCCTTATAGACAGGTTTTTGCGCGCGGAAGGGGATTATTTTGCGAGAAAGGATTTTATTCTTGAAGAAATAGGAAAATTCCTCGACCCGTACAAGGAAGAGTTCGATCTCATAGACCTGCACTATAACAGCCTGGATGAGCGCGGGAAGGGGGCAAACGGGGCATATCTCTCCGTGCTCGGCACCTCGGCCGAGGACGCCGACAGCGGCGCCGTGGGGAGGGGGAATAGGGTGAACGGGCTCATCAGTTTCTGCCGCCCCATGACGACCGAGGCCGCCGCCGGCAAAAACCCGGTAAGCCATGTGGGAAAGGTATATAATGTCCTTGCCCATGTCCTCGCCCGGCGCGTTTACGAGGAGGTGGAAGGGACCGAAGAGGTGTATGTCTATCTTGTAAGCCGGATAGGCGTCCCCCTCGACCGTCCCCAGCTTGCCTCCGTAAAGGCAAGGCTCAAAAAGGGCGTAAGGCTTACGGATGTTTCGGGTAAAGTAAAAGAGATTATTGAGGACGGGGTCTCCCGGAAAAGCCTGCTTGCCTTTACCCGGGCTTTACGGCAGGGCAAATACCCGGTCTGCTAATAATGGGACTCATTAATAAGATGTCATTCCCGCTTGTCGGGAATCCTTCTGAAGAAAGAAAAAAGAGATTGCTTCGCTCCGCTCGCAATGACGCACAAAGGAGGTCATTGCGAGGAGGACCGCAGGGCCGACGCGGCAATCTCGTTTTAAAAGGAGCGGATAAAGATTCCGGATAATCCGGAATGGCGAACGCTTAGAGATGAAAAAACATTCGTTTTTCATAACAGCGCTTTTCCTTTTTTCCTTTATTGGAATCTGCCGTTTATGGGCCTATGAGCTAAAGGACTACGAGATAGCCGTTGGAGGGGGGAGAAACCTCAATTCCCTGCCCACGACGCAGTTTATTCTGATAGGGGCAAAAAACATGCGGGTGGAGAAAAACCTTTTTTTCCGCGTGGAGCCCACCCTTGAATACATCGTTGACGAGGAGGAGATGCTTGTGGGGGGCGCCTCGGCGGTGCTGAGGTTCGCCTCCCCGCATAAGGGAATAACTCCTTTTGTTGACCTGGGGGCCGGCGTGAACTACGCCGGGGATAATTTCTATGCGGACCGCGACCTGGGCGGCCATTTCCTTTTCAACATCATCCTGGGGGGCGGTTTCAACCTGGGAGACGACTACAGCGTCTCCTACCGCTACAGGCACCTCTCCAACGGAGGGCTCGGCATATCCAACGATGGGTTCGATTCCTTTTACATCCTTTTCGGGCTCTATTTCAAGTAAGAGCTTGAGGACGCATACCTTTTACTGTATTAAGGACCCAATATATTTGTAGCCGCACAAAAACCTTCATTGCGCTATATGAACGCAGGCTAAAGCCTGCGGCTACGAATCAATCTCAAAATCGGTCAATCCTTTTTTGTATAATATGCTGATAAAAATGCTTTCAGAGGGGAGGTCTTTTCATTTAATGATCAAGATAGAGCTTGCCTCGAGAATCCGAAATCTGCCCCCGTATCTCTTTGCCGAAATAGACAGGCTGAAACAGGAGGCACTTAGGGCGGGCGTGGACCTTATAGATTTGAGCATCGGAGACCCCGACATCCCGACCCCCGGCCACATAGTGGAGGCCCTCAAAAAATCCGCCGATAATCCCGCACATCACCGATATCCTTCCTATGAAGGGATGCTCTCCTTCAGGGAGGCCGTGGCGGACTGGTATAAAAGGCGCTTTAATGTCTCCCTCGACCCCCGGACGGAGGTCTTGTCCCTCATAGGTTCCAAGGAAGGCATAGGGCATATGCCTCTGGCCTTTGCCGAGGCGGGCGACTTTGTCCTTTACAGCTCTCCGGGCTACCCGGTCTATCCGGTATCGGCCCTCTTTGCCGGGGCCGAGGGGTATCCCATGCCCTTAAAAGAAGAGAACGCCTTTCTTCCGGACTTGAAATCCATCCCTCGGGATGTAGTGAAAAAAGCGAGGCTCATGTTCATAAATTATCCCAATAACCCGACCTCGGCCTCCGCCCCAAAGGGCTTTTTTGAAGAGGTCGTGGAGTTCGCGGCAAAAAATAACATTATCGTCTGCCATGACGCGGCCTATTCGGAGATTTTTTTCGAGGGCAGGAAGCCAAAAAGCTTCCTCGAAACATCCGGGGCAAAAGAGGTCGGCATGGAGTTCCATTCCCTTTCCAAGACTTACAACATGACGGGCTGGAGGATAGGGTTCGCGGTCGGCAACAGTGAGGTGCTTGCCGGGCTTGGGAAGGTGAAATCGAACCTGGACTCCGGCGTCTTCGAGTGCGTGCAGGATGCCGGCATAGCCGCATTGAATACAGGAGATGATGTCCTTTTGCCCCTGAGGAACATCTGGGAGGAAAGGAGGAACGCCCTTTACGAGGGCCTCTCAAAAGTGGGCCTCCACGCGATAAAGCCCCTGGCGACATTTTATTTATGGGCCAGGTGCCCGAGTATTTCTTCTTCCGGAAGAACTTTGGACTCGCGTGCATTCTCGAAGCTTCTCCTCGAAAAAGCGGGGGTCCTCGCCACCCCCGGCGTGGGCTTCGGCGCTCCCGGTGAGGGCTATATACGTTTCGCGCTCACAACGGACATGTCCCGTATAAAAGAGGCCGTGGAAAGAATCGGCAAAGCGATTTAAAAATCCAGCTGATATAGTGCGTACAATCCGTGTCTTTAGGGTCGTCATTCCCGCGAAAGCGGGAATCCAGGGAAAAGTCACTGGATTCCGGGTCAAGCCCGGAATGACTACTTTACGGGAGAATTCCTATTGCACACTGTTTATATCGGCATAGGCTCCAACCTGGGCAATAAAGAGGAAAACCTTAAAAAAGCCCTTCAGTTAATAGAAAGGAAGGGCATTAGGATAAAAGATTTATCCTCTTTCCACGAAACGCCTCCTTGGGGTAAAAGAGACCAGCCTCTGTTCCTGAACGCCGCAATTAAGGCGGAAACGGACCTCTCGCCGGAAGACCTCTTAAAGGCCCTCTTAGAGGTGGAAAAGGAAATGGGGCGCGTGCGCGGGGAAAAATGGGGGCCGAGGATTATCGATTTGGACATCCTCCTCTTTAACGGGGAGGTCGTTGAGAGGCCGGGGCTCAAAATCCCGCACCCTTACATGCACGAGAGGGAATTTGTCCTCGTGCCTCTTTCCGAGATCGCACCCGATCTCGTGCATCCTGTCTTGAAGAAGACTGTAAAGGACCTTCTAAGGGAACTGAAGAAGGATTTTTGATCCTGCAATACTAATCTGCTTTGTTCCGTCATTCCGGGCTTGACCCGGAATCCAGTGACGTAGCCTTTTTTTTGATATGAACTGCTTTTAGACAAAGTCGCTGGATTCCCGCTCCCCGCTTACAGC
>Ga0214473_10000407_pt1 | contig 60661 bp, 56 predicted proteins | sample RVTome_7_FD_203509 | JGI IMG/M metagenome (GOLD analysis project Ga0214473, IMG submission 203509) | Soil microbial communities from uranium-contaminated site in the Upper Colorado River Basin, Wyoming, United States - RVT98D197 | ecosystem: Environmental > Terrestrial > Soil > Contaminated >... | reverse complement strand
GCCCAACTAGATAATCCTCCGAGCCATTGGGGAATGGAAGCTGTGTCCATTTGCCAAGCTCCGCCGCAGTATCGTCTCCGATTTTTTTGTGCGCGGCTTCAACCATTACAATTGAAGGGTCAACTCCTACAGCTTTTGCAAAACCGAGCGCTCGATATGCCATAAGGTCTTCTCCACCGCCACAAGCAACATCAACAAGATACTTGCCCTGCGACTCTTTCAAATTATTACGTATATATAGCACTGAAGGGTGGATTATTTCGGAGTTCGCATCTGCCTCTCGCGCGGCGATGTATTTTCTCCCCATCTGATCGTATTGTGTGTCAATCTGATCAGGGAGATCTTTTTGAGGTGGAAATTTATCTATTGTCATAAATCAGTATAGCAAGCAGTGCAAGAATTTTTCTGCATGAATTATCGCAAGGGAGGTTGCGCTTGCCATTCTCGATGCCGCTTAAATATGCTCTATGCACCCTCTGCTAATAAATATAAAAAACCGCCGACAAAAGTAGAGAAAGAGTAGGCACCGGTTATCCGAACGGATTTTGCCTTGCCGATGGGATTGGGTAACTCCTGCGAATGCCAAAATCAGCCATAAGTATAACGAGTCGGCTGCATTTCCTCGTCATTCTCATTTGTTTGTCAAGTTCCCAACATCTTCTGGTAATCAATAACATCCAGGAAACGACCGAATTTCTCGCCCGCTTTTTTGTAATGGGCACATTTCTCAAAACCCATTCTTTGAAACAACTTTATGCTTGCGGTGTTTTCGCCATAAAGTAAGAATTTTTTAGTCAAGAAGTTTTTGGTAAAATTGTTGAAATTACATACTTTTTCAATATTATTTCCAAATATTAAACTTTTATTCTGTGTTTGATTGCAACAAAGGGATGTATTAAAAATAGTCTGGAATGAGACGAATACCTGTCTTCTTTTTTCTCATCTTACTCCTTTTCGCTTTAACGGGGTGCGGGAATGTCCTCTATCTCTCCAAACTAGGGTGGCATCAATCCCGAATTGCGCATGATAGTGCTCCTGTCGAAGAGATCCTTCAGGATGAAGGATTGAATGCCGACATAAGAGAAAAGATTCAGTTCATTCAAGAGGTGAAGCATTTTGGAGAGGAGCGATTGGGCCTGACCAGGACGAAAAACTATTCAACCTTCTTCGAGACCCGGGGTTCTATCCTTCATGTGGTAACCGCTGCTGAAAAAGACCGGCTTCAACACTATACCTGGACGTTTCCCGTTGTGGGAAAGGTGACCTATAAAAGCTTTTTTACCCAGGAAGGGGCCCTGGAAGAGAAGGGAAAGCTCGATGTGAAGGGATATGACACGTTTGTCTCCCCGGTGGATGCGTACAGCACTCTTGGCTGGTTCAGAGATCCGATCTTCTCTTCCATGCTCCTCTGGGATGAAGTCGTTTTAGCGAATCTCATCCTCCATGAGATGACCCATGCCACGGTCTATTTTACGGGGAAAACCGACTTCAACGAGCAACTGGCGACCTTTATCGGAAATCAGGGAGCCATTCGTTTCCTGGAAGAGAAGTATGGAAGCGGATCGAAAGAGGTTGTGAAGGCCGTTCAGATTCGGGAAGATGATCTCCTCTTTTCGGATTGGATCGATCAGGCCTTTCAACGGTTAGCCCGTTATTATGATCGAACGGATTCAAGAGATGAGAAGTTGAAAGGGAGGGAGGAACTCTTCCAGTCTTTCAAGGAAGAGTTTAGACAGATAAGATATCAATTCAAATCAGGCATCTATCTGGGTTTCGAAAAATCCGACCTGAACAATGCGGTTCTCCTGGCTTATCATCGATACGTTCAGAAGCTCAATCGATTTCAGGCCCTTTATGATGGGGTGGGAAGGGATCTCAGGAAGGTCATCGAAATTTTCAAGAATGTCAAAGCAACAGGGAAGGACCCAGCTATTTTCTTGGAAGAGGCAGGATCTATTCCGTAGTTCCTCCTTGGGATAAACCTAAAAGACTGGATTCCGGATCAGGTCCGGAATGACGTATTGTGTGAAGTCATTTCTGAGACAATTAGGCAAGCAGACCCATTCCCCATTCCCTGCCTACTGGCAGGCAGGCGCAATCCACCACGGTACGGGCGATCGTACCGATCGCATTCCGAATTGGGTTTATCGTTCTCTCTTCCCGGTAATGAATTCTTCCACCATCGATTTGGCCAGGTTGTCGGGAAATTGGGTAGGGGGGTGTTTCATGGCATAGGCAGAGATAGAAAGAAGGGGGCCCGAAATACCTCGTTCCCGGGCAATTTTACAGCATCGGACCGCATCGATGATCATTCCGCCGCTATTGGGAGAGTCTTCTACGGAGAGCCTTAACTCCAGGTTTAGGGGAATTTCTCCGAATCCCCTTCCTTCCATTCTGAGGAAGCAGACTTTGTTGTCATTCTGCCAGGGGACATAATCGGAGGGGCCGATGTGGATATTTTCGGGTTCCAGGGGCATACCCAGCTGGGACTGGATCGCCTCGGTTTTGGAGATGCGCTTGTTCTTCAGTCGGCTCCGGTTGAGCATATTGAGGAAGTCGGTGTTTCCTCCCGTGTTAATCTGATACGTCCGGTCCAACCGCACCCCCCGGTCCTCGAAGAGTTTTGCAAGGGCCCGATGGATGATGGTGGCGCCCATCTGGGACTTCACGTCATCACCAACGGCCGGGATACCTTTTTCTTCAAATCGTTTCGTCCATTGAGGGTCAGATACGATAAAACTCGGCATACAATTGATCAAGCTCACTCCGGTATTGAGACAGGCCTCTGCGTAGAACTGTGTTGCTTGATCGGAGCCAACGGGAAGATAGTTGAGCAGGATTTCCACTCCGGAGTCTTTCAAAACTTTTTCGACGTTGGAGGGTTTCTCGTTGGCGATGAGGAAGACCCGGTCCTCGGGATAATCCTTCATATGCTCCGAAACTCCGTCAAGCACTTCGCCCATGGAGACGATTACGCCTGAATCATTCAAATTCGGATGAATGACTTTGGTGCAGTTGGGTTTTGCAAAAAAGGCTTCCTTGAGGGGTTTCCCCACTTTTCTCCGGTCAATATCGAAAGCAGCCCCCACTTCAATATTCCAGGGTTTGTAACCTTCGATGTCGAGATGCATCAGTCCAAGCGCCTCAAACCTGGGGTTCCTCATGCTTCGCTCTCTATAGAACTCGATTCCCTGAATCAGCGCACTTGCACAGTTTCCCACGCCCACAATCGCTATTCGGATCGTATTCTTTTTCATTCGCAGTCAACCTTTCCGACGATGTCCCGAACTCTGTCTAAGTCATTCTAATTATCGCATTTACCATCAATTGTCAAGACATTTGGGGCAGGATTTGGGAGGATGGAACTTAAAAAAGTGAAAGCCATTTTTTCTATAAGCCATTCTTCTTGACTTGTCTTTTTCAATCTGTTATTTTTCGCAAAAAATTCACTCTATGGGATTATGATCAAGAAAGGAAAAGGAAAGTATCTTCGCCAACCCATTCGGCATTTAGACCTTCAGAATGTCCAGAGCCTTCTCGACCTGGTCCGGGCCTTCGAATACACTTCTTTCCAGAGCCGCAACCTCTTCAAATGTTTTGATGTCTACCTGAATATGCTGAAAGATCCCGCATGTATTATTTTTATGGGACTTTCCGGCGCTATGATTCCCGGGGGAATGAAAAACCTCCTCCGGGACATGATCGAAATGAGACTGGTCGATGTCATCGTCTCTACAGGGGCCAACATCTTCCATGACATTTTCGAAGGCTGTGGCTACAGGCATTATATCGGATCGGAAGAAGGGGATGATGATGCTCTGAGAAAACATCGGATTGTTCGCGTCTATGATGCCCTGATGGATGATGAAGAAATCAACCGGGTCATCCGGCATCTTTCCAAGGATTCAGAAAAGATCGAGGGGAACGTGATCTCTTCCCGGGAATACCTGGAAAGAGTTGGAAGGAACATAAAAAGTCGAGGCTCACTCCTCAAAACGGCGGCTGATCATGGGGTCCCGGTCTTCGTTCCCGCCCTATGCGACAGCTCGATCGGCATCGGTCTCACATTTCTCCATGCGCAAAAAAAGGTCCCTGAAAAAGGGCTTATCATCGACCAGATCCGGGATAGCTACGAAATTGCGCAGGTGAAAAAGATGGCTTCCGCAACCGGGGCCGTCTACATCGGGGGAGGAGTTCCAAAGAACTATATCCAGCAGCTTGGCCCGGTAAGCGAACTCCTGTTTCAAAGAGAGAGCGGCCACCGCTATGCATTTCAGGTTACCACCGATGATCCAAAGTGGGGGGGACTCTCCGGCTGTACCTTTGAGGAGGCAAAATCGTGGGGCAAGATTGAGAAAGAATCGGATTATGCCGCTGTTTACATAGACGCAACCATCGCCCTCCCCCTCCTGGTCGGAGCCGTTCTTCAAGAGGGAAAGATCTGTAACAGAAGGAAAAGACGCCGTTTCATATGGAAAGGGGATAGACTCAAATCCATCCAATTCATCTGATTCCTCCAGTCCTTCATTCATATTCTGTCCGTAGATGTTTTGCATGTTTAACCTCAATAGTGCCCTGAAAAGGCTGGTGGGTGTGAGCCTTTGAAAGGGTTTTACGCAGCTGGCATGTTTAATTCCGGGAAATCTCTTTTTTATTAGTTGAAAAAGGGAGTGTATATGATTATATTAAACATAAACTTATGGCCTAATGGGAGTAGGATATGTCAGATTCAGAGTATAAAATCCCGGATCAAAAAGAGCTTGAGAAAGAACTGAACGAATATCTGGGGAAAAAGTACGGGGACCGGATCCGATTGGTGGTGCCGATGCTCTTTCCAAAACACCAAACCGAAGAATTCACCAAGGAGGAGAAAGAAAGCGGCAACCGGAAAAAAAAGATTCAGTTCGATCTCAAACCCGAAGAGCTTGAAGCCTTTCTCGACGATTACATTATACGACAAGAGAGCGCGAAAGAGATCCTAGCTACCAAAATCTGCACTCACTTCAACCGGATCAAATTCACTGAAATGACCAAAGGAAAGAACCGGTATGAAGGGGTGGGAAACATCAAGAATAATATTCTTATGATCGGGCCAACCGGGGTGGGAAAGACCTATCTCATCAAATTGATTGCCAAAAAGATCGGCGTCCCCTTTGTCAAGGGGGATGCAACCAAGTTCAGTGAGACCGGCTATGTGGGCGGCGATGTGGAGGATCTCGTCCGGGATTTGGTTTATGAAGCCGACGGGGATATCGAATCGGCCCAGTTCGGAATCATCTATGTTGATGAAATCGACAAGATTGCTTCATCTAACAGTATCATCGGTCCTGATGTTTCCAGGACCGGAGTTCAACGTGCATTGCTCAAGCCCATGGAAGAGACGGAAATCGATTTAAAAGTCCCCCATGACCCCATTTCCCAGTTGGAGGCCATTGAGCATTATCGAAAGACGGGGAAAAGAGAGAAGCGCTCCATCAACACGAAGCACATCCTTTTTATCATGAGCGGGGCCTTTAGTGGTCTGGAAGAGATTGTTAAGAAACGGTTGAACCGGGAGGGGATCGGGTTTGGGGCAGAAATCCGTTCGAAGGATGAACGGGCGGAATATCTCAAGCAAACAAAAGCTGAAGACTTGATTGCCTACGGATTCGAGTCGGAATTTATCGGAAGACTGCCGGTAAGCGCCATTTTTGAGAAACTGGAAGTGGAAGACCTTTATGCCATCTTGAAGAATCCCAACAATCCGATTATTCTGGGCAAAAAGAAGGATTTCAAGTCTTACGGGATCGATGTCCAGTTTGAAGAGGATGCCCTTCACGCGCTGGCTGTCAAAGCCTATGAAGAAAAAACAGGGGCAAGAGGGTTGGTGAGCGCAGCGGAAAAAGTTCTTCTTAAGTTTGAGAAACGGTTTCCTTCTACGGAGATCAGAAACCTGGTTGTCACCCGCGCCATCGTGGAAAACCCCGACCCGGAACTGGAGCGTCTCCTTCGGGACCCGTCGAACCCTGAGCTGGAGGAGAAGTTTCAGATGCTCCTTTCGCGAGAAAAGATAGCATTGAAAGAATCGATTCGAAGCCGGGAATGGGATTTCAAGAAGCGTTACGGGATGGCCCTTTCCGACGGGAGGGTGGATCTCATCGCCCAGCGGATGATCGAAAAGGGGTATGATGTCAATACGGTTTTTGAAGAAGTGGCCGAGATTCAGCGACAAGTGGACGAATTCGAAATCAGTTTCGCCAGACGCCACGGCATCCAGATCCAGTTTGAGGAAGAGGCGGTATGCCGGATTACGGAATTGGCCCTGGAGGAGGACGAGAAGGGCGCAACCATCTGTTCAAGGCTTTCAAAAGATTACGAGCACGGGATGAAGCTTATCCGGGATAAAACTGGCCGGAGCGAATTTCTTCTTCCCCTGGAAGCCGTGAATAATCCAGAGAAGTATCTGAACAAGGCCATTCGCCAAATTTACAGTAGGCAGTCAGATCAGAAGACCGAGGTCAGCGAATAATGGCAGCGAAAGACTATTATGAGATTTTGGGCGTCGGCAAGAATGCGAGCGACGACGAACTGAAGCGGGCCTTTCGAAAACTGGCCATGAAATATCATCCGGACAGGAATCCCAACAAGAAAGAGGCCGAAGAACGCTTCAAGGAGATCAACGAAGCCTATGCCGTTTTAAGTGATAAGGAAAAGCGGAAGCAGTATGATATGTTCGGGGCGGAGGGGTTCCGCCAGCGGTTTACCCAGGAAGATATCTTCAGAGGCTTCGATTTCGATGAAATTCTATCGGGGCTTTTCGGAGGGAGAGGGAAACGGGAATTCCGCTTTGGAGGCAGGGGCGGGTTCGATTTTGGAGATATTTTTGGCGGCTATCAAAACGCAGGGCGGATGCGTCAACGAGGGGAGGACATTGTTTACGAAATGACCATCTCCCTGGAGGAGGCGGCCTTTGGCGGAGAAAAGAGGATTTCCTACCGAACGGACGGGAAGACAGAAGAGGTCTCCGTAAAGATTCCTCCTGGAATTCCGTCGGGAAAGAAATTGAGGCTGGCCGGCAAAGGGACGGAGGGGAGGAATGGGGGTCCTACGGGGGACCTGTACCTCCAAATCTCTATCATGGAACATCCAACGTTCAAACGGGAGGGAGATGATCTGATCGTTGAAAAAGAGATCCCTTTTTCAGGGGCGGTGCTGGGAACCACCATCGAAGTTCCCACCCTTGAAGGGATGAAAAAGGTGAAGATTCCTCAAGGGACTCAGAGTCATACGAAGTTGCGATTGAAAGGTCTTGGCATTCCCCATTTCCATGGGGAGGGAAGAGGGGACGAGTTTGTTAAAGTGATCGTTAAGGTTCCCCGAAGGGTGAGCGAGAGGAGCAAAAAAATGATCGAAGAACTTGCCAATGAAGGCTTCTGAAACCACTCCCATTTTTCGATTTCCCAGACTTTCAAAAGTAATACCTACCGTTTACCTGAGTGTTCCAATACGTCGGCGCATGGTTCATTTATCACTCGCAATCTATCATTCTTAACTTAAAAGCTAAAAACTATTAATGTTATCATTGACTTTTATGCCTATCTGGTAGAAAATAATAATCCAGTGGCAATAAATTTCGAACAAGAATGAGGGGGAAGTCTAATGGAGAAAATTTTTGAAGAAGTTCCGTTTGAAAAATTGAGATGGCGTTGCGACCCGGCATCATTGCCCTTCGAGACGACAGAGAGTATTGAAGCCTGCGATGAGATCATCGGGCAGGAAAGAGCCCTGGAAGCGATCCGGTTAGGATTGGACATCGAAGGGATCGGGTACAACATTTTCGTAACAGGTCTCGCGGGTACGGGACGTTTCACGACCATCAAGTGCGTCTTAGAAGAGCTTGACATGAAAGGAAGGATTCCTAACGATCTCTGCTATGTGAATAACTTTAAGAACCCTGATATGCCTCACATGCTCAACCTACCGGCCGGGAGGGGAAACGCTTTTAAAAAAGAGATGGAGACTCTTGTGGAATCACTGAAAAAAAAGATTCCCCTGATGTTTGAGAACGAAAACTACCTCAATAAGAAGAAAGAGGTCGTCGAACGGTATCGGAATAAACAAGCAGAGATGTTTAAGGAATTTGAAAAGAAAGTGAACAAGGAGGGGTTTGCCCTGGTCCAGGTCCAGATGGGGCCTTATTCCCGTCCGGGCATCTTTCCCGTCATTGAGGGCAATCCCGTCAATATCGATCAAGTCGAGGGGATGGTTGAGGAAGGGAAGCTGGCCAAAGAAGAACTGGAGCGAATGAAGGCCAAACAATCCGAACTGGTCGATGAATTGGAGACGATCTTCAAGGAGACCAGAAAATCGGAGAGAGAGATCAAGGAAGAACTTTCCGCTTTGGACCATGAGGTTATTTCACCTGCCGTGAGGGATTCGGTTTCCGATATTAAAGAAAAATTCGGTGATGAGAAGGTTCAACGCTATCTGGATGAGGTCAAGGAAGATATCTTGGCCAACCTCAACCGCTTCCGGGAAAAAGAAGAGCTTCCTTCCCCTATTCCCGGACTGGTGATGCCGCAGCCGGTCGATTCCTTCAGCGAGTATCAGGTGAATGTTCTGGTAGACAATTCCGAGACGAAGGGAGCTCCTATTATCGTGGAGATGACCCCTAATTACCGGAATCTTTTTGGGACCATCGAACGGGTTGTAGATCGATCCGGAATCTGGAAGACCGATTTCCTTCACATTAAAGCAGGCTCTTTCCTGAGGGCCAATGGAGGGTATCTCATCTTTAATGCCCTGGATGCGTTGATGGAGCCCTGGGTCTGGCCTGCCCTGAAAAGAACATTAAAGAACCAGGTGATTGAGATTCAGACCTACGACCCCTTTTATGTCTTTTCAACTTCCGCGCTAAAGCCAGAGGCCATTGAGTGCAACGTCAAGGTGATCATGATCGGGGAGGCCTACCTCTACCAGCTTCTTTATGGTTTGGACGATGATTTTAAAAAGATCTTTAAGGTTAAAGCCGATTTCGATTCGGTGATGAAAAAGGACTCCGAGAAGATCCAGCAATATTCCGCCTTTGTCCGAAAGATCTGTGATGAAGGAAAGCTGAAACCTTTCGACCGGACAGGAGTGGCTGCGGTTGTGGAGTACGGGGTGAGGCTGGCTGGGAGACAGAAAAAGCTTTCCGCACGGTTTCATCTCATTGCCGATCTCCTTCGTGAGGCGAATTACTGGGCCGGGAAGGAAGGATCCGACGTCGTAAAAGAAGAACATGTAGACAAGGCCATCGAAAAGAAGATTTACCGGGTCAATCTCATTGAGGAAAAGATCCAGGAGATGATCGATGAAGGAACCATTATGATTGATTCGGATGGGAGGGTAGCGGGCCAGGTGAATGGTCTTTCGGTTTATAGTCTGGGAGATCATTCCTTTGGGAAACCGTCCCGCATTACGGCAAAGACCTCTATGGGAAAAGCGGGAATTATTAACATTGAGAGAGAGGCGGAAATGAGCGGTCCTATTCACAATAAGGGGGTCTATATTCTGGCGGGGTATTTGAGGGGAAAGTATGCACAGGATAAGCCGATTACGATGAGTGCGAGCCTCTGCTTCGAGCAGTCCTACGGTGGCGTGGAAGGAGATAGCGCATCCTCGACGGAGATCTATGCGCTTCTTTCGAGTCTCTCCGGACTCCCTCTCCGGCAGGATATTGCCGTCACAGGATCGGTGAATCAGAAGGGGGAGATTCAACCCATCGGGGGAGTCAATGAGAAGGTTGAAGGATTCTTCGATGTCTGCAAAGCTAAAGAGTTGACAGGAAAACAGGGCGTGATGATTCCCCATCTCAATATCGATGACCTGATGCTGAGAAAGGAGGTCGTGGCAGCAGTGAAAGAGGGAAAGTTCCATATTTATCCGGTCAACACGATTGACCTGGGGATCGAGATTCTGACCGGCATGGAGGCCGGCGAGCCCTTGGATGGCGGAGGATTCAAAGAAGGTACGGTCAATGATAGGGTAGATAAAAAGCTTCGTGACCTGGGAACGAAGATCAAGGAGTTCGAAGGGGGAGAGACAGGAGCGAAAGAAGAGAAAAAGAAGAAAAAAGGGAAGCCTGTAAACAATGGATAGAATTATTCTTAATGTAATCGAGATCGGAAAAGAAGTCATCGTAAAAGGGCCTCCTCTGGAGGCCCTTTGGTTTCAGGGAAGTCGGGTAGGAAGTCTGATTACCCTAACTGACGAAGCAGGGAGAGACTATCGAGGAAGAGTCCTTCAACTCTCTTGTGGAAAAGGAGTGGTCCTTCCCTTTGAAGTCTTTCCCTCTCCAACCGAACCGGCCATAGAGATTATTCTTCTTCAAGCCCTTCCGAAAAAAGAAAGAATGGAATGGATCATTCAGAAGACGACAGAGCTGGGGGTTTCAGCCATTGTTCCTTTTAGATCCGCAAAGTCAATTTCTCTCGAAGAAAGAGAAACAAAACAGAAGAAAGCCCATCGATGGCAGGAGATTGCTGCCAAGGCGGTCAAGCAATCGAGAAGAGCAAAAGTCCCTTGGGTAGAGACGTATCGTTCATTTCAAGAGGCCCTGGCGTATTGCAATCTGGAAGGAAAAAAAATTCTTCTCTGGGAAAAGGAAGGCGAGCATATCAGGGAGGTCTTAAGATTAAATCAAGCTAAAAGAATCTATGTCATGGTGGGACCGGAGGGTGGTTTCACCGAGGAAGAAGCAGCATTAGCGAGAGAACACATATTCATTCCAGTTAAGCTGGGGCAGCGAATCTTGAGAACAGAAACAGCTGCCATTACGCTGGTGGGAATTATTCAATATGAGATGGGGGACCTGGGGTAAAATAAAGAAAGATGGGGAGATGGGTGGTTCGATCCCGGGCTTCACAGGACTCATCATGATCCTTCGACAAGCTCAGGATGACCGGTCATGGTGAGCCTGTCGAACCATCATCCTGAGCTTGTCGAAGGATGGGAGGGTGGGTCTCTCTCCTTCCTTTCCTATAGATTGCCCGAGATCTCCTCTGAATTGAACCTCTTACCAAGCAGGAGTTCGAGTTTCCAGCGATCCTCCTCCAATACCTGAATAAATCTTAATCCATACCGGTAACCATTCCAGCACGAGTTTCTTTTCAAATAAGGGTTCTTCCATACAATCTCTGCCATGACTTTGAGATGAGCCAATTCGAACTCCTTTGGGAACAGGACAGAAATATTTATTTCCTTGCCAATAGGGATGTCTCCGAGTGATTCAATTAAGAATCCTCCCTCGCTTGCGTTGACAACAATTCCTCCATGCAAGCAGGAGGCATTCTTGTCCCAATAATCGAGAGGCAGATCAATAAAAATTCTTGGATACCTTCTTCTCTCTCCGTCGTGAGATGGATCCTTCAATGTTGTCTCCAAACCTTCAGTTTTTCGTAGTACTTCGGCTCTTCGAAAAACAATGACAAGACTGATACTAAGCAAATTTTATACCTATTGAGTCCATAGAATGAATCAACTTATCAGGACCAATCTATTATATAAAACCCTTTAGAATCTAAGGTCTTCCTCCTATTTACACGATTAATTTCATACCTGTCTTAGGTGGACAATTTTGGTCAAAATTCGGTATCTATTCCATTTTTTGTCAGTCCATTTCAACCTATGAGAGATAACTTTCCGAAATCAAAGAACTAAAATTTGTCAACACTGGCACACAAAATGCACCCCTATAAGATACAATGGCCATACTGTAATCAGGGTTCTGGACCCAGGAAAAAATTTGGTCTTACTACCTTTTCCTCTCTCTTCTTTACTTTGGTAACATCCACAAGATTCGGGAGAAGACCATGTTCTGTCAGAAATGCCGTATTGAATATGACGAGAGTAGAACGTACTGCCGAAATTGTGGAAGCCTTCTCTCGGTTGATAAAAAAGTCTCCACTGGAGATACGGGTCATTCTTCTCCAGATGAAAGAAGTCGAAGAAGCGACTCTACGAGAAGAATGATTCGTATATGCCCAAGGTGCCACCTTCGCTTTGAAGTGGGGAACTATTGCAGGATATGCGGGGCTTCCCTGAAGAAAGAAGACATTCCTCCGGGTATGGAACGGAGCCAAGAAAAGAGGCTTATCAGGAGTTTATCTTCCGAATGGTTCAGGCTAATAAAATGGAAAAGCAGATTGGAGATATTTTTGGGGAACCTGGAGAAGCAGCGAAACGCCCTTCCAGAGGATACCTTCAACCTGACCTTTCACAGTTATCAGGTCCAGGTGGAGTCATTATCTTCCCGGCTTCGAGAGATTGAGGCTAAACTTGAGGCTGTCAGGACAACCGTGTCAGAAAAAATCAGACTCTTAGAGGAGGATTCCGATACCCTTCAGAAGAGGCTTAACGAGCTCTGTTCCCTTCGCCAATTAGGGGCAATCACCTATACCGACTATTCTGCCGAGAAGAATGGCATCAAGCAGCAGATGAGACCCAGAATGAAGTCTTTGAAGGAGTGTCGAAAAACAATCTCCCGGTTGTCTGTTCACTCAAGAGGAGGATCTGTCTCCCCAAGGAGAACAAGGAATCTTATTCGACGCCAATCTTTGGCGATCGCGGTTGGGGTCCTTATCATCGTTGCCGCGGCATCCGCCTTCTTCTGGATGAAGAATGATAAAGATAATCCTCCCCAAGAATCGACCCAACTCTCCCAAACAAAACTCTCTGTCCAAGGTCAGCTTCCTACGAGTTCGCCCAAAGTCCGGGAAGACGAGAAGATAAAGTCCCTCTTTGAAACGATACGCCGGGCAAATCTTGAGAAGAAGATAGACCTTTTCATGTCCTGCTACGCTGTTCATTTCAAGGACAAAAGTAAAAAGAGGTTGGCGATCCTTGAGAGCTGGAATACTTTCGATTATCTCGATCTCTCTTACGACATTAAGAAAATGACGGTCACGGCCCAAACCGCTAAGGTGAGAGTGGAATGGTTGGGCAACCTTTCTCCAAAACATGGGGGCACGCCTGAAAAAACAAAAAGTGTTCTTGATGTCTCCCTCAAAAAAGAAGACGGTCATTGGAAAATAGGAACGATTAGACCAGTGACTTAATGTCCTATCCATAAGGAGGCAAATATGTTCTGCCAAAATTGCGGCGCCTTCGACACGGATGAAGCAAATTTCTGCAGCCGTTGCGGAGAATCGCTGAGCGAGGCGCCGGGGAGAGAAAAATTTCCCCTTCTTCGAATCTGGAAAAGCGGAGCATTCCTTCAGGCGTTAGATTTTTTCAAGGTCCTTTTTGGTTTTTCATTTCATCAGCCTTCTTTGAAAATCATCGGGTTTCTCTACAGGCTGTCCATCCTCTCGGTGGTTCTCTTCGCCTTTCTCTTCATCGTCGTGGACGTTGGGGCCTCACAACGATTCGGACAGATCACCCTTCTCATGATTGTTACCCTGGCATTCCTTTTTATGGTGATGTGCGGCCGAATCATCCTTGAATTGGGCTCAGTCATTTCCCGTATGGAAATCCCTAAGCCCCCCATGGTGGAAAAATTGGAATCAAAAGATCAGATCGAGTGGAATATTGAATGACACATCCAGGTCATTTGGATGGGGTCCCGTTTTCTCTAATAAAGCAAGTATGTTGACCGCAGTTTACAGAATTCTTCGAGTGGGGCCTGCCAGTTTTGAACTATAGCGTTGGGGTCTTGAACAGCCTTGACGGCCTGTAAGACTTCCTGGGATCCGATCATTTCAAGGGTTTTATCAAGGTGGAAGTCCTTGGGATATAAGCGGTGAAGGGCGCTGATGATCTCTATCCCAAGGGCAGGGGAGTCCAGTTTCCGTCGGTCCATTAGAAAAACCCGGACACCCTGACACGCCTCGTTCTTATATCGACTGGCCTTTGGTATAAAGTCCGCTGGTTCAAATCGGACGCCTTGAATTTCCCGGTTGTTCAGAAAGGCAGCAAGTTCTTTGCCGTCGATCCACGGAGCACCCAAAAGCTCGAAGGGTGAATCTGTTCCGCGACCCACGCTAATATTTGAACCCTCCACTAAGGCTACTCCCGGATAAAGCACAGCCTGTGTCAGGGTCCGAAGATTGGGTGAAAGTTTCACCCATGTTAGCCCGGTCTCATCATACCAATGGGTGCGCTTGTAGCCGCCCATTTTAATGACTCGCAATTTGGCCCCAATCTTTCTCTCAGCATTAAACATCTCAGCCAGTTCACCCGCCGTCATCCCGTGCCGTATGGGGAGCGGAAAATAGCCTGTAAAGGATTGCAGACTGGATGCGAGAACAGGCCCCTGGACGTAGGAGGCCGTAATGGGATTCGGCCGGTCGAGGATGTAAAATGCGATTCCCTTTTTTGCCGCAGCCTCCATGGCATAGCCCATGGTGGTTATATAAGTGTAAAATCGAGCCCCTGCATCCTGGATGTCAAAGACGATGGCATCCAGACCTCTCAGCATCTCCTCTGTGGGAAGCTTGACCTTACCGTATAGACTGTAAACAGGGAGCCCAACGGAGGTCTCGGTTGATGAAGGGATATACTCATCCATCTCGCCGAAGAGCCCGTGCTCCGGGCTGAAGATTGCCGTCAGTTTCAAGTTTGATGCTTGGTGCAGAAGGTCCAGAGTGCGCTGCCCTGTTGAGTCAATTCCCGAATGGTTGGTAATGAGGCCGATACGCAATCCAGCTAGTGATGCAAATTTCTCGGTTTTTAGAACATCGATTCCTGTTTGCACATTGCCGTTCAGCGCACTTCGTTCCTGATCCTGTTTCATGGGTTCATTGTAGCCTGTGAGAAGGGGTTGGCTGGAAAGTGACTGCTCGGCCAAATTCGATCCGAATGCCGTAGTTACCAGTGTCGCGATTTGTTTTCGCAGGGATTGCACATCCCCTTTGCCATTTGGGTGAACCCGGTTGGTTAAAAGGATGATATAGATTCTTGTTATGGGATCAATACAGATTGACGTTCCCGTGAAGCCTGCATGACCATAAGAGCCAACCGGTATCCATCCACTCCCATTGGAAGCAAAAGGTGAACCGATATCCCAGCCCAGTCCACGCAAAATCCCGTTGTCAGGAGGCGATTGAGGAGTAGTCATTTTCTTTATAGTAGATGGGCTCAGGATGGTCGCTCCCCGGGTACTGCCTCCATGGAGAAGCATCTGTGCAAAGAGGGAAAGGTCATCAGCGGTTGCGAAAAGCCCGGCGTGGCCACCCACTCCCCCCATGCAATAAGCTGTGGGATCGTGGACTTCTCCCCGGAGCATTTTCCCGTTTCCCTTGTTTTGAAATTGAGTAGGCGCAATGCGGGTGTGCAGCGCAGGTGGGGGATTGAAACCCGTGTCCTTCATTTTTAGTGGAACAAAGATATACTCGGAACAGTATGTGTCAAGGGATTGACCAGAGATGCGCCGGACGAGCTCCCCCAGGATTTGAAAGTTGATATCGCTGTAGATAAGCCGCGTTTTCGGGGGACAAAGGGGCTTCTCCGCAACAATCATCTTGAGGACCGCCTCATAGCCTGATCCGTTCGACCTCAGATCCAGCCCGGCTCTCAACCCCGAATAGTGTGTGAGCAAGTCACACACTGTTATCTGTTCCTTCCCTCCCGCTTTGAACTCCGGCCAGTATTTGGACACGGGGTCTTCGAGGCTCAATTTACTCTTTTCTACCAGTTGCATGACAGCAGTAGTTGTGGCAATCACCTTCGTGAGGGAAGCAAGGTCAAAGATCGTATCCACTGTCATGGGGAGCTTATTGGGAATCAGGGCTCGATGGCCGAACGCCTTTCGATAAAGGATCTCTTCCTGGTTTCCGATGAGAAGGACTGCCCCGGGGATCCTGCCTGCACGGATCTCCCTATTCATGATTTCCGGGATAGAGGTAAGCTGTTCTTCGTTCAATACCGGGGTGGACTGTGCCCCCTTTCCGGCGATTGGAGAAGTCACAAAGGCCAGCTCTAATAGAAGGCACAAGATCAGGGGGATGAAAGCCTTCATGTCCTTTTTGTTCTTTGAATACCCGGGAAAGGGTCTCCTCTCCCTTGGAACCTGCCTGCGCGTCGTCCCCCCTTGCGGAACGAAGGCAGGGGAGAGGATTGACGAACCTGCCATGGGAAGCTTACTTACAGCTTTGTCTTATTCTTTTTTCGTTTGGGTCTGGAATGGAGCGGAGTACCTCGCTCCAATGGGCGTTATCTTTTTCAACCCTTCCTCAGAATAATTGTTCTGTGGATTCCAGAGCATCCATCCCTGGGACCCAAATTCCCTGGCAGCATGGATCTGATCTTGAAGTTCTTTACCTTTGAAATACCTCCTGTCAAAGGCATAATCCCTGAATGCCTGAAGCCACGGTCTGAAGCGAACCGATGGGAGACGTGTTCGCTCTTGGGCTCGTTTGAGGGTAAGATACACGATTTCGTAAGGATGTGCAACAGGAATTCTGTAACCGGGGATCCCATATTGAAATCCTGAGGGATAGAGCATGGGACATAAATAGTCGACAGAGGAAACAAGATCTTCAAGTTTTTGTCCGATTTCAGTATCATTCAAATTCCAGCAGACATAACCGAATATGTCGGCTGAGAGAAAGACATTGTAAGGCATGAGCCGTTCTTTTGCCTCCTTAAGAAATCCAGAGACCGCCTTGACTCTGTTTTCTTCTGTATGGGGCATTGAAAACCGGGGTGCAGACGCGTCGGGAAACCGGACATAATCGAACTGGATCTCATCAAATCCATATTGAGCGGCTTCAATGGCAATATCGATATTGTAATCCCATACCTCCTTGCTAAAGGGATCAACCCATGCAAGATTCTCTCGATCGTGCCATGTCTGTCCACTCTGCGTCCTCACGGACAGCTCGGGTCTTTTCAGAGCAAGGAGATTATCCTTAAAAACAACAATCCGGGCAATGGTATAGATGCCCTTTTCCTTCAGAGATTTCATCAAACTGCTCATGTCTCTTACGGTAATAATTTGTTGAGCTCCGACTTCCGAAGCAAGAGGAATTGAACTTTTGTATGGGATCATTCCCCTGTCTCCCTTCACATCGATCACGAGGGAGTTGACCTCGGTCTCTTCAATCAGTCTGAATGCAGATTCTCTCAAGGTTCTGTCTCCTATTCCATAAAAGGAAAGATAGAGACCTTTGGGACTGAAAGGCACGAGGTTGATTTCATGCGGGGATGTGTTGAGAGGAAGATGGATGACCTGCCTGGCTCTCATGTATCCATGAGCCTTTATCTCCACCTTCTCTCCGGGGATTTTCATATGGAATATCCCGTTTTCATCGGTCCATTCAATATCATTCTTCAATGTGACGAGCGCCCCTGCCACAGGTCTTTTTGTGAGGAGATCAATGACTTTTCCTTTCGTAAAACCCGTGCAAGGTTTGGGTGCCATGAAAAAAAGAAAAGTCAACAGGATTCCTCCGATCTTATTCACGATGAACCTCCTTTTCATTTTAATCTTAAGCAATCCTTACAAAGTCAGGCAACCCTTCTACTGCAGCACCCTCTTAAGAAATCTCTTTCTTCCCCTTGTTTTAAAGTCCGAGGCGTGAGAGTTGGTCCCTATTGCTGACAAGATAGCGAGGGAGGGCCATGAGGTTGTCAGACCTCATGATATGGCGCCGATCCATGGTAAAGGCAGCCACATATCCGGCTGCGGTTGCTTTACTCATCAACTCCTCATCATAAATACCGAAAGGCCATGCCAGCGCATCCACTTTGACATTGAGCTCTTTCTCGATCCTTTCTTTTGACTTTTTGAGCTGCATCTCCACAAAACCTTCATATTCACCGGGTTTGAGTCTCTTTTTCTCCTTTTTGAAATTAGGATGCCAATACGTGTGGGACTGAAGGTCGAGGAGCCTCGTTTCCTTCATTTCTCGGACCTGATCCCATGTCATTGCATAAGATGCATTAGACAAGGCCGAAGGGTAGAGAAAAAGCGTCGCCGGGAATTGATATTTCTTCAGGAGGGGGAATAGGTCGGTGTAAACAGATCTGTGGCCGTCGTCCACCGTAATCACGACCGATCGGTAAGGAAGAGCCTGTTTCTTACCGAGATAGAGATCCAGAAGTTCTCTCAGTCTTATTACAGAATAACCGTTGTCTCTGAGATATCGTAACTGGGATTCCAGGACGGGCGTGGTCACCGTCATGCTGTCGGCAACAACAGGTCCGAAGCGGTGATAGAGGAGAATCGGTATCCGGATCTCCTTGGGGATTCCTTGGGTCTCCCCTAATTCTCCTCTGGCTGACGGCAACCCAAACAGAAGAAGGAGAAATATAGAGAAAACCAACGAACGATACAGGACGACATCAGTCTTACTAATCAAGTATTCCTCCTTCGTTTAATTTTTTTCCCTTTCAGATAAGCGGCTAACGCTTCATCGATCACTCCTTTTACACTCTTTCTATCCCAATAAGCCAGCGCTTTGATCTTCTCTAAGTAATCATTCCTTAATATAAAGGTCGCCCTGGTCCATCCATCTCTCAGTCCTATTTGTGAGCTTTTGGCCACAACCATTGTAATGACCTCCTGCTTACCTCGTAAACTTTGTAAACAAAGTAATTGCTCTAATCCTCAATGCATTTTGTGTGCCATATCAGTGAAATGCTTCCGTCAATATTACTTGTTGGAATTCAAGTGTTGTTCTTATGGACTTTGAGAATATGACTCATAGCCTGTACTGTAAGTGTCAAAGATTGGCATTGAAATACAAAATTGTCCGCCCATAGACAATCGGCCGTGGATTCAATATAATTTGTTAGCTTCATTACAAGAAAGATGAAGACCCTCCTGATCCAACCTCCTATCCAGGATTTTTATCGGACTTCTGTCCGGATGCAGCCGATTGGACTGGCTTATCTGGCCTCCTCTCTCCATTCTAACGGATTCGAAGTAGAGATCCTTGACTGCCAGACCGAAAGAAAAAGGTCTATTCCTATTCCTCCTGAATTGTCCTATCTCCGGGAATTCTATCCCTTTCAGGACAAGAGTCCTTTTAGGCTTTACACCGGGTTTTATCATTTTGGGTTGGATTGGAAGGAGATCAAAAGAAGGATTTTAGATTCAAGGGCTGATGTCTTTGGAATCTCCTGCTCCTTTACACCTTACTATGGTGAGGCTTTGGAGATCGCCCGGATGATCAAGGAATGGGATGGACGGAGGATCATTGTGATGGGGGGAGCCCATGTCAGCTGTGATCCTGAAAGTATTCTAAAGAGGCCTTTTGTGGATTATGTTGTCTTGGGCGAAGGGGAAGTCCGTTTCCCGCTCCTTCTGAAGCAGATCATGAGAGAAGGAGTGGGACGTCTTGGAGAGATTGACGGGATCGGTTGCCGGTTGAATGGAGAAATCCGGATCAATCCTCTCCAAAGCTTCATCCGGAATCTCGATGAGCTTCCATATCCAGCAAGGGAACTGCTCGACCTTGATCGCTATCAGATAGAGAAAAAGCGTTCAACCATGATGATTACCAGCAGAGGGTGCCCGCACGGATGCACTTATTGCTCGGCTCGCCTTGTCATGGGGACAGCATTTCGAGCTCGAGATCCGGAAGCCATCCTCGAAGAGATGACGGATTGCCAGAAGAGGTTTGGTATCAAAGCCTTTGATATTGAGGACGACAATTTCACCTTTCACCAGGAACGGGCAAAGAGATTGATGAAGCGGATGATCGAGACGTATGGTGAAGAGACCCTTACCCTGACCGCCATGAACGGTGTCTCTTTCGCCTCCTTGGATTTGGACCTCCTCCAGTTAATGAAGAAGGCCGGTTTCAAGACCATCAATCTCTCTTTTGTTAGTTCGGATCCTTCTACGAAAGAAAATATGAAAAGACCTATTCCACCGACTGATTTTGATCACATTTTGAGAGTGGCAGAGCGAGTAGGCCTTGACATCGTCGCTTATGCCATCCTCGGCTTACCCGGTCAGACCATTCAAGAAATGGTGGACACATTGATCTACCTGATGGGAAGAAGAGTTCTTATTGGTCCCAGCATCTACTACCCGACTCCGGGGACCTCTCTTTTTGAGGAATGCGGGAGAGACTGTTTACTTCCGCCTCATCCGTCTCAGTGGAGATCCAGCGCCATTCCGATCGAAACGAAGGAATTCAGCCGTATCGATTTGCTGACTCTATTTCGGTTGGCAAGGGCCATCAATTTCGTTAAAGGAAAGATCGATGAGGGAGAATTAAGCGAAGGGGTGACATGGAGGGAGCTTTTGCAGATACTCAAAGAAAAGGTTGAGGATGAGATTGAGGTTAAGGTAAATGATCGTGACGAAGCCCGTCGCCATACGTCGCTTGCCATCCGCTTTGCTTCGAAAAATAGGGATGACACCAGGACCTGGGTTGATCTGCTTCTACTACTTATCAGGGAGAGGTCGTTTTACAGCTTGAGAAAGGGTTCCGCAGGAGGTTTCTCTCTTATGAAAGAAGTAAGTTCAGGAAAAGTCCTCGATTCTTTTTTTGACAAAGCATTGGAAGCACTTATCCTTGGGAGTCGATAAAGGAGGGAAAAAATATGGCTGCAATCATCACTTCTATCTATTTGGTTCGTCACGGGCAGACCGCATGGAATCGAGAGGAGATCTTCCGGGGAAGAACTGACGTTCCCCTCGACCAGACCGGATTAAAGCAGGCGGAGCTGGCAGGAGAATATTTCAAAGAAATGAAGATCCACGAGATCTATTCAAGCCCTCTGTCCAGGGCTTTGCAGACAGCAGAGAAGATCTCTCGGGTCCATCATCTTCAGGTTCATCCTTTGGAAGGGCTTATCGACATGAGCTTTGGGCAATGGGAAGGGCATGCGCATCAAGAAATCCGAAAGATGGACCAAGAAATCTACCGCCAATGGAGTGAGGAACCCCACCGGGTTAGGCTCCCAGGCGGCGAAAGCCTTGAGGATGTCCGGGGCAGGGCGATGGCGGCGCTGGGGAAGCTTATCACAGAACACCACGGGAAGACGCTGGTCCTTGTTTCCCACCGGGTTGTCAATAAAGTACTCATTTGTGGCATCTTAGGCATCGACAACTCCCATTTCTGGCAAATCACCCAGGATACCAGTGCGATCAATCTCATCCAACACAAGAATGGAAAATTTATCCTTTCCCTTTTGAACGAGACTTGTCATCTTAAATCAATGAAGGAAAAGCCGTTGAAAGTCGATTTTTAGGAAGGTAATGGGGGATTAATTTTTTCTCTTCAGGAATTTTTCAATTCTTTTTCTGAGGTCATCTCTTACCTTTCGAAAAAGCATTAACCTTTCTTCAACTGTTCCATTTGCGGATACAGGGTCTTCGAGAGACCAGTGAATCCGTTTGCCTTTTCCTGGAAAAGCAGGGCAGGTGACAGCCGCATGGTCGCAAAGGGTGATAATATAGTCAAAAGGCTCACCCAGAAACTGATCAACTGATTTTGAAGTCTGTTGAGAGATATCCATCCCAATTTCTCCCATTACCCGGGTAGCCAGTGGATGAACATGAGACGGCAGAACCCCGGCACTTGAAACACTCCACTGCCCTGAGCTTAGGGTCTTCATCAATCCCTCAGCCATCTGACTCCGAGCGGAATTCCCCGTGCAAACGAAAAGGATTCTTTTGATTCTCTCCATTCACCCTCCCTTCTTTGAAGGAGTCTTTGAAGGGTAGGATGCCTCGATCACGCTCCTCATCCCCCCGCGGACATTGAATTCACCGCTCACAACGGCCCGGACCGGCTTGACGGCCTTGATAAGATCCCTGAGGATTCGGTTTACCGCATTCTCGTAAAAAATTCCCAGATTCCTGTAAGCGAGGATATACATCTTTAATGATTTCAATTCCACACACCATCGGTTTGGAGTATAGCGGACAGTAATTGTCCCAAAATCGGGGATACCTGTTTTGGGACATACCGAAGTGAATTCAGGGATGGAGATTGTTATTTCGTAGTTTCTGAACTGATTCTCAAAACATTGAAGTCTTGGAAGGGGTGTATAAATTCCAGAACGAGCGTGGGCTATTGAGTATTCCGGCATCGCATTTCCTTTCTTATTTTTAATCATCTTAATTTATAAGCGTGGTATAATCAATAAAACTGGGAAAAAGGCAAAAGGAATGTCCAAATGGCCGATTTCCGGCCATTTTGACATTCCTTTTCATCAGGGGCAAAACCAGAAAGTTCCAACAATAAATCCCATATGAATTTAGGGGTATCTTAGCAAAATATAATTAATGCATTGATATTATTAAATAAATATGAATATAAATAATGCTTGACATTGGCACTATACTTGAATATATTAATATTAAAATAAAATAAATTTTAGGATCCGGCAATGAAGTAGACAGACCCATCCGTTTTGGATAGGGAAAAATAAATGGATTAATAACAAGCCCTTTCCATAAAATGGATGGAAGGGGTTTTTAATTCAATATAGAAAGGGATGACTTCCGTGAGACAAAACAAAAAAATGGAAAAAGAATTAGAAGGATTAAACCTTACTCCTTTGGATACGTCGGCGTTCTTGAGTGGAAATGCGAATGCAATCACACCTGTTCCGCCAGCATCCTTTAAGGGTGATGAAGGGGAAGAAGAGCTGGAAATCCTTGAGATCGAGGAAGAGGAGACTGAAACGGTCGAGGCTGAGCAGGCCGTAGAGGAAGAGACCCTCTTTCATCCCCAGGATATCACTTGGGAATACCTGAAAGGCCTTGAAAAGATTTCTCTTCTCACACCCGAGAAGGAAGTTGAGCTAGCTAAAAGGATCAAAGAAGGTGAGCGTCAGGTTAGACTTCTTGAGGTGAAGGCGAGTCGCCTGAAGGCTCAACTTAGCCCTGTGCCGGGTTCAAAAAGCGGGAGTAAGCGGCCCCACAACGGCCAACGGACGGGATACAAGAGTAAAGGAAAGAACGGGAAAAAACCAAAGGTTAACCCATCCGAAGCCCGTGAAAAAACGATGCTTTATAGAAAGGCACTGAATCAGCACCAGCGGGCTCTTCTTGAAACACAGCAAGCAAAGAATGAGCTGATTCAAGCAAACCTGCGACTGGTGGTCAGCATTGCAAAACGGTATACCAACAGGGGACTCTCCTTTCTGGACCTCATTCAAGAGGGGAACCTGGGGCTTATGCAGGCTCTGGTCAAATTTGATTATACGAAGGGTTATAAATTCAGTACCTATGCCTCTTGGTGGATCCGGGCGGCGATTTTAAGGGCTTTTGCAGAGAAGTCGAGAACCATTCGGATTCCAAATTATCTCTTTGAAATCAAAGGGAAATTAATGAAATCCTTTAAAGCCCTCATGAAAAAATTGGGTCGAGAGCCAACCTCCCAGGAACTCTCAAAGGATAGCGGGATTCCGCTACACGATGTAGAGAAGATCCTTAACCTGACAGAAGAACCGATTTCTTTGGATATGCCTATCGGAGAAGAGGATAGCACTCTTGAAGACCTTATTGCCGACGAGAAAAGCCTTTCTCCGAGTGATTCACTTCTTGAAAAGGACTTGATTCACCATACCCGGAAATTGCTTTCAGGTCTTTCTCCGAGGGAGGAGAAAATTCTTCGACTGCGCTTTGGGATAGGGGAAGATGGTGAATGCACCCTTGAAGAAATTGGGAGGCAATTTGGGTTAAGCCGGGAGAGAATTCGGCAGATCGAAGCCAAGGCTATCGAACGACTAAGAGACCCGAATCGCCATAAGGAAATAAGAGAATACTTCGAATAAGAGAGCTTTGAAAAACTGCTCCACGCTCTCTCGATTACGCAGATTTTAAAGAATGGTTACACAGATTTTTGTTTATTTTCAAATATATTTCTAATCGGTGTAATCGTTTCATAATCAATGTAACCAGAGATTTCTGGATTTATAGAAATCTCAATAAAATACTTTGCCCTGCCTGGAACAGGCAGGGCAAAGAGATTCTCAGTTTTAGATCTTTTAAAGGGGCTCAGTCTTCGATTGTGATGGCCTCAACAGGGCAATCCTCGGCAGCCTCTTTGCAAGTGTCAGCGAATTCTTCGGGGACTTCATCCACTTTGGCTTTGGCCTTGTCATCTACCATCTCAAAGACTTCCGGGCAAGTTTCTGCACATAATCCGCATCCAATACAGGTTTCTTGATCCACAATCGCTCTCATCCTTCCTGTCTCCTTTCAAACAAATGTATTATTTTTTCATTATTCCTAATCGTTTCTGACAAATCAAGTCGCTCTTCTGAATTTGTAATAGAGGTATCCTAAGACGCCTCCCATGGCAATCAACATCACGACGGAAATGATTGTCTCGGCAGAATCCAACCGGTTTGCGACTTTCTCATAAGTAGCCCCGATCCACCATCCCACGAAGCCCAGGAAAAGACAACGGAAGATCGAGCCCAGAAATGTATAGAGGCTGAAAGGCTTCAGAGGGATCCGGAGAAGTCCCGAAAAGATGGAAACAAGAGAAATAGGAAAAACCGGGATCGCGCGAAAAAGAAAGAGGCTCAGATTTTCTCTGCGACCCTGGAACCTCCTCTCCATTCTTTCAATTTGACCCCAATCTACGTCTAAGAAACGTTGAAACCGAACCACCAGGGCCCTCCCGCCATAATAGCTGATTCCGTATCCGATATAGGAACCCAGGGTGGAGGCTACAGTGCCGGGAAGGACGATGATCCAGAGAATCTGGAGAAGGGCGTTTGGAATTGAAAGATCGGTGGGAATGAGGATGGCGCCGGCTCCCATAATGATCATCGGAGAAGGGATAGGAATGATGATCTGTTCAATCATCACCCCGATGAAGACCGAGAGCTGACCATGGGCCTTCATTATTTCCATGATCCACTGGGTAATTTCCGATATCAAGAAATCCTCCTGAGATGCGGATACTTCATAACCTCAGATGAAGGTTCCGTCAAGTAAAACAAGAATCCCGGGAAGCCAGAAACCCTATTGATTACTGCATTAATCGTCAGGTCTTATCGGATTTTTGACGGTTTTGAAGTTTTATGGTGTGGGTGAAGAAACGTGTGCAAAGCGAGGTTCCCTTTTCACTTCAAAGGGTTTGAAGGCCACAGACTTCTTATGAAGATATGATGTAACGATCCGGACTATTTAAGTCGGTTCGCTTTTCCCGGGCAGACTGTGTTTCAACAACTGCAGGACCCGCAGTCTCTCTCTGCTTTTAGATTGGAAGAGATCAAAAACCCGTTTCCATTCGGGGTATTGACAAAATCAACTTTAATGGGCTTTACCCTTTCAAAGAGATCCTTTTCGACCACATAAGTGACACCTTCTTGAGCGAAAACCTGGTCATCATCGCTTGGTTCATCCAGAACCAGGCCCAGCGAGGGCCCGGATCAGCCACCCTCATTATAGATGATCCGAATGGCGGAGATTTTCTCCTGATCTTTAACAGCTTCTTTGATCATTTCGGTGGCTTTCTGCGTGACGTCGAACATGAATACCTCCATCGAGAATTTTATTGGCCCGCAATTCCTGATAAGCGAATTGAGTAAAAATACTATAACACATTCTTCCTATTCAGGAAATGGATACCATCCTTCCTCCTCCAGTTTACGAGAAAAATTCCCATGCAGACCAAAGGGAGCCCCACCATTAAAGAGAAAGTGAATTCCTCGTTGAAAAGGAGGGTGCCAAAAAGGACCCCAAAAACGGGAGTGAAGAAGGTGAAGGAAGAAAGTCGGCTGACGGAGTAGGTATGGATGAGCTTGAACCAGATGAAGATGGCGATGAAAGCATTGATGATCGATTGATAAAAGATGGATCCAACAATATAAACATCGATTCTATGGATCCACTGGGGTTCGAGGACGATGCTCACAATGAGCAGGATTGGGATGGAGAAGACAAGCTGGTAAAGAAAGGTGTTGATCGGATGGATCTTTTCCGCCATAAACCTCTTGATATAGAGTGTGGTGGCTCCCCAGAAGAGTGCTGCCGCGATCTCAAGGATGTCCCCGAAGAGCATGGTGGAGCTGGCGGTCTTTGGCCTTCCTTGAAATACGAAGACCACTCCGGAAAATGCGAGGATTAGCCCCAGAATCTTCAAAGGCGTGAGGCGATCTCCCCTGAGGAAGAAGTGGGCTCCCAGGGCTACCACGAAGGGACTCAGATTGACAAATATGACGGATCTGGCGGCATTCGTATAGCGCATGCCGAAGTAGATACAGGCGAATTCCAATCCAAACAACAGCCCCGATATGAAACCATGGAAAAGCATGATATCGGTATGAAATAGTCTTTCTCCCTTGCTGAGACAATAGATCACTCCACATATCGATGCGATAAGAGAACGCAGGGTTGAAGCGAAGACCGGCGATATCCCCTGGTTGGTGAATTTCACGAGAGGATAATTAAATCCCCAGATGGAGGTTAAGATGAGAAGGGTGAGGATGGCCTTGAAGTCTAAGTCGTCCTTATTCACTAAAGGAAGTGCTTGCGTTTTGTTCATAAAAAAGTGCTGTCATATTAAAGAGATTCAAGCAATCATTGTTCTAATCCAGATTTCTGATTGCATATTTTGCGAGATCGTCCGCGATTCGGCTCGCATGAGATCGAAGCTCGTCGGGATCAATTTGCCAATCCGTTTTGACTACTGAGGCAAAATAGGGCATCGGCAGGGCCTCGATTCCGACAGCCGGTATGCCATTCTTTTTGCATTCCACGATCGTTGTGCCTGTCCCACAGAAGGGGTCCAGTACGAGGCTTTGATCATTCGCTCCAAATTTCTTTATGTATTCCCTTACCAGATGTGGCGGAAAGGAGAGGACGAAGCGATACCAGTCATGAACCGGCAAATCCAAAGGGTCAATCTTGTTCGCTTCACCATTCGATCTAGGCAGGTCAAATAGAGTGAGATTCAAATGAGACATTCATACCTCAAGACTAAAAGAAATACCAAAGTATTTGGGTGTCAGGGTTTTAGCCCGTTACCTCCCTTTTTCGGGGACTGGGTAGCTAAATGAATTCTTAACATTTGCCGTTTTCCTTGTTCCTCTCAATAATTGGACACAGCCCTTGTCAATCCGATAGTCGCCGGGATTTCATCCCATGTTCTGCCTTCGAGCTTTCGCCCGGCCTTCTTCCTGCTTGGACCACCCCACTGTTTAAAAAAGAATGGCACCTTTGCCCTCTGACATTGGTTACGGATACTTATAGCCCAAGAGGCATCCATTGGTCTTGCCTGATGCCCGGATTCTCCCCCTACAATGACCCAATCTATCCCTCTGAGATTGAGACCACGAATAGGTCCAAGAAGTGGTTCAAAGGATATAAATTTAATTATTGCTCCAACTTTGCGAAGATGGTCGACCCTGTAAGCATACTCTTCATTTTCGACACTGACTCCCATCCAAATATTGAAATTCCAGGAAAGCTTAGGATTGAGTTCAAGAAGGCGGTCCGATCTTTTCGTCAGAATCTGGAAACGGTGCCAGTGTGCCTGTTTCATGATGTGAAAGACCCTCTGGATAAATTCAGCAGGAACATCCTCATGAAAAAGATCGCTCATCGAGTTCACAAAGATAGTTCGTGGTTTTTTCCACATCAGTGGCAGTTCTATGGCTTTCTCGTGTAAGGAAAGCTCAAACCCCCTGGTATAGTTGGGCTGACCCATTGCCTGAAGCCGTCTGGCCATGTGCTCGGCATAGCAATGCCTGCATCCGGGGCTTATTTTGGTGCAACCGGTGACAGGGTTCCAAGTGGATTCAGTCCATTCAATGGAGGAATTCATTGCCATCACTTTACCCCTTTGTTTCGGTAATTGTCAAAGATGTCATTCACAATCTTGGCACCAGTTCTGTTGGGTGAAGCGAAGAACAAATAATATATCACCGAACCTTTTGAGTTTCTCATTGGCATTGGTTCGGGGACATATTCGAACCCAGCCACTTTCTTAAGACGGTTACGGAACGCATCAACTACAGCCTTATTAGTCGTCTTTTCTTCCATTTCAAAGAACAATCCCGGTGTTTTCCGGTAAGCTGCTTGATGCCATGAGTGATCACCCCATACCGCGTCCATCCGCGCGATTTGACCGGTTTGGACCTTGTCAGGAGAACGCCAAAATACATTCATGTTTGCATCCATAATCATAAAATTATAGAATATTTCAATACTTTTCATCTTCCCAGCTTTCTGCAGCACCTCCCAGGTTACGTTAAGACCATACGGATCAAGCAAACACAATGCTCTGCAATAACCCTCGTATCGACATCTGGGAAAGACCTCGGTAAGGAGAACTTTGTTGCAGTCTCCTTTGTGAAAAGAGACATCTCTCCGTTCCCCCACAATCTCACGAAGTTTGTCTACCTTATCGCCGTCCAAGTCGATGAAATGATACTCGGGAAATGAAGGAGAGATGCCCAACGCATTCAAAGGACTGCCGGTTATGAATTCGCGAGTTTGCTTTTTTATGTGGACACCGGCTCCAGCGAATGCGTCAATGTATAGGTAACTCTGGATGCTCTTCTGATTGTTCATGATTGTCGAATAAGCAGATGCATATTTGCTGATAATGTCAAGCTTTACCTCTGACCAATATCCGATTTCATCATATTTTAGCATATCCGTATCCCACGCTAAACGATTGATTCTCCTTCGCTGGTCATTTTGTTACCCAAGATATCACAACCGATGGCTATGTCAAATATTTTGAGGATTGATCATCGGCTTCAACCGGTTTGCGTTGTAGCCAAAGTGGATCAATAGCTCTTCCGTTGCCTTCACCAGCATCTCTTGATATTTTTTCACATCGTAGGTGTCGTCCGGGCCGACCAGCGGAAAAGGTTTTACCCGATCATCCTTGTCTCTTGATTCCGCATCTTTGATCACATACCGTACTTTCTCGCCGGGATGGATGGGGATCCCGACATCCTCCAGCTTCTGGGCGGCGAGGGCAGTGAGGCTATCCACCTTGTAAGCATTGGGCTCCTGGGAAATCCTCTTCCCGACGGCCAGATCCTCTTTCTTTGCGTGTCCATCCTTCAACACCAGGCTGTATTCGATGAGAAGGTCTAAAACTCTGGGAATCTTCGACCGATAGTCCTCCACATTTTTCGCTTCTCCTAGGGCATCGATCATCCGAAGCTGAGCCTCCCGAATCAATGGAGGCATATCGCTCCGGCGGAACGCCAAACCCCTTGCCTTAATCTTCCCATTTTTGAAGAGGCCGAAATAACGGTTGGCCACCGGGCTCTCCGGATTTCCCTTTGAGGGGAGAAATGCCATCCATCGGTAAATTCCCTCGAGACTCATTGTGATTCCGGTCGCTTCGCTGATCTTCCGGCAGAGATCAAGGACCTCCTCTTCCCGCAGCCCTTTCTTGCGGATCCAGAGGGAGTCAGTGATAGCGTGGAGAAGCTCAAACCCTTCCTCCTCGCAGATCTCCTTGGCCTGAAGGAGTTTGTCTCTTCCAAAGGCGGTGACCGCCTCATGGGCCTCGATCCTTCCGAAACGGGCATTCCGGTAACCCAGGTATCCGAAGCATGTAACAAGCATCCACTTCAGGGCTGTCTGCTTCCGATCGTAGTTCTCTTTTTTCTTTATCTCTTTGTCGTTCAATCCGCAATCAGACTGCTTTGCCATTTTTTTGAGCCATGTCCTTCTTGCCAGGATGGGTCTGAGGGTCTTTGGGACGATCCCCTCTTTTTTTTCGCAAATGGAATACCCGTCTTCCGGTACCCGGTGGTTCTCACAGCAGCCGCAGAGCACTGTCTCCGGAGAGATATTATGAATAGCCATGATCGTCGGGTACATGGAGGCATAATCGATTTCGGCCACATCTTCGAAGATCCCCAGCCTGGGCTGGAAGACGAGTCCTCCCTTGTCTGCAACGAGCAGGTCCCAGGCGGTTTTGAACTGCTCCGGCTCTCCCTTTCTCCAGGGGATGAGGATCCCTTCCTGAAAGGCCCGGTCAAGCTGCATGGAGGTGATGGCCGTTCCGGGAGAGGTGCGGGCCATCCGCTGGACCGGGATTTTGGCCAACCGCGCCAGCTCGATGACTCCCTCCATGCCTGATTCGCCATAGATGAAGGAGTTCCTCCGGTCGATGTGCCACCTTCCGAGAAAGATGTGGGCCGGGGCCTTATAATAAGTCCTTCCGTAGGAGAAGTAGGAAAAACCCTTTGGATGGACCTGTCTTGTCACGGGGTAGGGCTCGCGGTCCCAGGGAAGGAGGGTCTTCCATTTTTTCTCCATGGCAAAGAGAAAGGGCAAAAGTGAGGCGTCTCCGTCATCGCTCAAAATCACATCGGGATCGAAATGTTTGAGGAACCTTCCGATCTCTTCGATATCCACATGCTCCATTTCCACTCGATATCCTTCACATTCTAATACAAGGGTTTGCCCTGAACCGTTCTGGTTTAGGGCATAAAGTTCCATTACCCGGAGATCCGGCAGGTCTCCATCATCCAACCATACGGACTCGGAGGAATCGGGGTGAATCTCAAAGAGTCGGCTGTTCTCATATTCGGCAACACACCGGCCCGTAGGGAAAAGCACCTTCTCATACAGATAAACCTGAGGCAAAGGGATGTCACAATTGAAGAAGGTGATTTTCTCTTCCCACGAGGGGAGTATTTTGGGAAGCCGGGCATAGTCATCCGGGCTTCTCATTTCAATCTCCATCACCTCCGCTTCCTCTCCGCTCCAGAATTCCTTCTTGTGGGTCCACTGGTATCCAGAGGTCCAGCCCCTTTTCTGGAAAGAGTGGACCAAGGCAGAAAGATCCTGCTTCGTTCCCTGGGCATAGAATCGAGGTCGAAAAGGATCTTCGAGCCGGCGGAGTGAACCATTTTCTTCCCTAATCCAGAGAATCATGGAGGACTGCAGAGGATAGAGATCGAAAAGCCAACCCCGGGTTTCCATGACTTCACCTACCGGTTAGAAAATAGCATAGGGCATGGAGCATAGTGCATAGTGCAAAAAGAAAAGGGATAGATTTCTTTCCCTATTCTTTCTGTTCCTTTTCTCCCATTGCTTTCAATTTTGCTCTCAACTCGACTAAGACCTTCTCGTGTTCGAGGAGGATGGAAATGAGGATGGTCTCAAAAGGCCAGGGTCTTGATGCATAGACTCCAGCCTGCACATGAAGTCTTGCCTCCTCGAAGAGCCGGTCGAGAAATTGCTGGTCCTCTTTCCTCAGCCCTCTTCGGAATTTCTTCCATTCCTGGACTTCCTGCTCCAGGACTTGGCTAAAAGGAAGAACGGTCCTGCCCATAATAAAACCTCAATGCAAAATGCAAATTGTAAATTACAATTGCAAAATTCTTTTATCTTCCATCATAGGTGTAGCGTCGGCATTCATGCCGATGAGATCTTTTTCATCTGTTCACAGAAAATGGGGGCCCTGCAGATTCTGCTTGCGATAAGGAGACAACTTTGCAATTTTCATTTTGCAATTTACAATTTTCACTGATATTTTGTACTGGTTCCTTTTCCAAGATCATCTTTGGTCCTTGATCATCGATCTCTATCTTCCAGACCCGATCCGGGAATTTAAAAAGCCTCCTCATGAGGTACGATCTCTTCGAATGAGAGTTAATCGGAGGCTGGAAAATGAGAAAAGGAACCCCGTCTGCGGCCATGCCTTCCACTTTTTTTAACGCCCTCTCGAAGAGAGGGCGGACCTCTTTCTCCGGTACATCCTCATCCAAAAAGGTGGTGATGGGTCCCAGAAGGATGACCCATGTCCTCAGTCTCGCAGAGATGGCCTTCTCTTTTTTGAGCAGCGAGGACAGTTTTTCTCCCATGAGTGCAGCCATCTGATAGCTGGTAAAGGCCCTTGCTATTCGGATCTTCTTGAGAAGGGTTTCCGGAGAGACCGATATGGTTCGGGCAAAGAAGGAGACCATATAGGGATCGAAACGATTGGCTCCGTCCAGCAGGATGATATCCATCCCTTGACCTGCCATCCATCCCGCTACATAGGAGGAAATCCCTCCCACCCCGTCTCCCCAGAAAAGAACTTTTTGAGGAAAGGGCCTCATCAAAACCAACTGAGACAGGGTTTCATCGAACGAACTCTTTATGGGCCAATCCATCTCGACTTCCTCAAATCCGAAATTCGAATATCGGCGAAGCGTCCGTCAAGGACCAATCCGAAACAAATTCAAAATTTTCAAAAAATTCAAATTTTTTTGTTTGAATCATTTCTATTTTGTCATTGGTATTTGTTTCGAATTGATCCCTTCGGGACGCTTCGCCCGGATTTCGTGTTTCGAATTTAGTCTTTTCCAAGCGCGATTGTCGATGCGTCATTAGCACTTTCTAAATATCCCCACCACTCTTCCCAGGATTTTGACCTCTCCCGAGTCTTCCTCAATCTGGATCGTTTCCCAGCGCTCGTTGTCCGGCTTCAATTCGATTTTTCTTCCCTTTTTGAAAAATCGCTTCACGGTCGCCTCTTCACCGATCAGAATCGCCACAACCTCCCCATTCTCCGCCAAAGGCTGGGATCGAACGATCACGAAATCACCAGGGAGGATAAAAGGAGACATGCTGTCACCACTCACTTTCAGAAGAAAGGTTTCGCCTTCCTTCGTCCATTCTGTTGGAAGAGAGAGGGTTCCTTCTATGTTTTCGACTGCAAGGGCGGGTCTTCCTGCTGCAATCCTGCCCAGGATAGGAATCTCCCGGGTCAGAGCCCTTGCCGCCAGGTTTCCATGGGAGCCCTTAGATTCATGGCCCTGGTAGACAAGAAGTTCGAGCCCCCTGGACGTCGACCCCCTCCGCTTCAAATAGCCTTTTCTCTCGAGGGCCTTAAGATGGTCGAAGGCTGCTCGGGGATAGATGTGGAAGCGCTCGCCGATCTCCCTGACAGAGGGGGGATAACCTCTCTCTTTGATGAAGGCTCTGATGAAATCAAAGACCTCTTTCTGCCTGGCCGTCAGTTCCATGTCCACCTCCTGGCTTAAAGATACTATACATTTGTTTAGTTGTCAAGCCCGATATAACAAAGGGCGCGAATGGCAGCAAATAACCCGAATCTTTTATTGGTTTATTGTATTTACTGAGATTTTTAGGTTAAAATTAAGCGATTTTTGCATATTATATATGTCCGTGTGAAAGCGTGTGAAGGAAGATATTCGAGCGATTAAAGAGAGAGACCCTGCCGCCAAGAGCTATCTGGAGATCCTTCTCTGTTATCCGGGCCTCCATGCAATCTGGCTCCACCGGATCGCCCACTTCTTGTATTTACAGGGATGGTACACGACAGCCCGATTGCTCTCTCATTTCAACCGATGGGTTACAGGCATTGAGATCCATCCCGGTGCAAAGATCGGGAAGCGGATCTTCATTGATCATGGGATGGGGGTGGTGATCGGTGAGACCACAGAGATCGGGGATGACTGCCTTATCTATAAAGGTGCGGTTTTCGGTGGTACAACTCTCGAAAGAAAGAAAAGGCATCCTACCTTAGGCAATCGTGTCGTTGTGGGTTCTAATGCAACGATTTTGGGGGCAATTACCATTGGCGATGGAGCAAGGATCGGTTCGGGTTCGGTGGTCGTGAGACCGGTACCCGCCGGCGCCACGGTAGTGGGTGTTCCGGGCCGTATTGTTGAATCGTTAACAGCCGAAAAACTGGATCTCGACTTCGAGCATGGGAATCTTCCCGATCCGTTTTCGGATCTTATGAAGATGCTTCTTCAGCTTCATAACAAGCTTGAGGAGAGGGTGAAACGGTTAGAGAACCAGGCTGAAAAAGTATCGTCTTCCTGAGGAGTAAGAAATGGCAAAGTATCCTAAGTTCTTGTTAGAGCACTTTCAGAATCCACGAAATGTGGGAGAGATTTCGAATCCCGATGGGGTAGGAACAGTGGGAAACGCCTCCTGCGGGGATATCATGCAGATGTTTATCAAGTTGAATGGAAATCGAATTGCGGAGGCAACATTCAAAACCTTCGGCTGCGGGGCAGCCATCGCCACCAGCTCGATTCTGACGGAACGGGTTAAAGGAGCGACTCTCGAGGAGGCCCTGAAGATATCGGAAGAGACAGCCAAGGAGGTCCTGTCCCAGCTGCCCAAAGAGAAATTTCCCTGCTTTACGCTGGCTGCCGATGCTTTGAGGTTGGCAGTCGAAGAGTGCCGCTGTAAACAGACAGGGAGGCATGATCACAGGGAGTTTAAGCTGATGGAAATGGAGAAGGAATAGAGAATACGATGGCACGAGACGATAAAGTCATATTTCTTAAAAACCCCAGCCAAGTGCTCGAACAGGTGATCAAGAATTTCATTCATGAAGACGAGCAAAACCGAAGAACTCAACTGGATCACGGGGTTTATTGGGAGGAGCCTCTCGTGGGATTTGCGTCAGGGATGGATCCCCTTTTTTTTGAATATAAGACAATTATCGGTTCTTTCCATTTAACGCCCCCGGAAATCATCTCCGAGGCTGTGAAAAAGAGAGGAAAAGGGCTGCTTCTTTCAGAGGTCGAGCAGATCAGCGTCATTTCCTGGATCCTTCCTGCTTCCGAGGAGACCCGCAAAAGCAACCGAAAGGAAGATAAGTTTCCTTCTAAGCTCTGGGCCTATGGCAAGAATTTCGGAGAAGCGTGCAACAATGCTCTTAGAAACCGTGTCGTAAATTTTTTGGAGGACCTGGGATATGCCGCAGTAGCTCCGATTCTCACCGAGGCGTTCCAATCTTTCCGAGATGAGAAGACAGGGTGGGTCTCTTCCTGGTCTGAGCGCCATGCCGCTTATGCCTGCGGCCTGGGGACATTCAGTCTCAACGACGGCTTTATCACGGCCAAAGGGATGGCCATGCGCATCGGGAGTGTGGTCACCCTTCTGAAGTTGACCCCCAGCGAGAAACGATATCGTCATCCGAAAGAGAATTGTCTCCAGTTTAGGAATGGAAAATGCGGGAAGTGCATTTCGAGGTGTCCTGCGGGCGCCATTACAGAGAATGGACATGATAAGGATAAGTGCTGGAGGTATATCACCTCCGAGTCCCTTGAGGCGAAGCATTGGGAATATGGATTGAAAATTCCCTCTTTATCTTGCGGTCTCTGTCAGACCAGCGTTCCTTGCGAATTTGAAATCCCAAGACCAAATCTGATCGCCTAAGGCTGACATAGCCAGATAAAGAAACAGCGCGAAGTCAAGCCTTGCGGGACAGAGGCAAGGAGAAAATTAAGGTGAGGGGGCACGGAAAGGAAAATATGAAGATTGAGGTGTTAGGAGATGGTTGCGTCCGGTGCGATAAGATGTATGAGAATGTTTTAGAAGCGATCAAACGGAGCGGCAGGGAAGCTGAAGTGATCAAAGAGATGGATGCGCAGAAGATCGCGGACCACAAGGTATTCTCTTTACCTGCTCTGGTCATCGATGGTGTCGTAAAGGTCTCGGGAAAAGTCCCAAAATTAGAACAGATTGAGGAATGGATGAAATAGGGGGAATGTGGAATTGTGAAAATTCTCCTCTCACTTCTTCTTCTCCTCTTTTTTCCTGTCCAAGGGACGGCCCAACAACCCCCTCCCATCGCTGTTTACGTCTTCTATACGGAAGAATGTGTTTCATGTGAAGGGATCCTCCAGAGTTACATCCCCGCACTTAAATCGGTTTATCCTTTACTGGATGTCAAGACCTTTGATGCCAAAAACATCTCCTATTATGATGCCCTGATGAAACTTGAAGTGACGTTCGGGCGAAGGGGAGACGAATTCCCAGTTCTGTTCATCGGCGATCAGATGCTTTCCGGAAGCCAGGAGATTATGGAGCGGCTGGAACCGTTGATTCTGGACTATCAGATGAAGGGTGACCTGGCCCCATCCTTGCCTCCCATTGAGACTTTGCCGAGATCCATCCCCTCTGGGAAAACATTTTCTGTGGATCTGGCTTATTTCTACCAAAAGGGGTGCCCGAAATGCGACCGGGCGACCTCTCTTCTTAAGTACCTGGGAGGAAAATATCCCCATCTCCAAATCAAGGAGATTGACCTGAACACACCGAATGGAAAGCGTCTCAATGAGAGCCTTTCGAACCGCGTCCATCTGCCTCCGGAGAAACGGCTCATCGCCCCGAGTCTTTTTGTCGGCATGGATTACCTCACACCTGAAGCGCTCACCGAATCGAATGTGGAGGCTTTGATCCGGAAATATGAAAAAGAGAAGAAACCCTCATCGCTCAACGTGGAAAAAGGCGAGCTTCAAAAGGCCGAGGAATCGATGGTTGAACGCTACCGGTCGCTTGGGTTGCTGACCATTCTTTCCGCCGGTTTCATCGACGGGCTCAATCCTTGCGCCTTCGCCACCCTGATCTTTTTTGTCTCCTATCTCACTCTTGTAGGCCGCAGGCGGAAGGAAATTCTATGGGTGGGCCTGGGTTTTGCGGCGGCTGTCTTTGTGACCTACCTCTTGATCGGCTTCGGCCTTTTTCGTTTCATCCAACACTTCTCTTTCTTACCCCTTTTTTCCAGAGTGGTCTATTTCGTGACGATTCTATTCGCGTTTGTTCTTGGAATTCTGAGTCTCTACGATGCGATCCAATTGAGAAGAGGCCGTCCCTCCGAGATGAAGCTTCAACTCCCGGAATTCTTAAAGAAACGAATCCACCGGACCATCCGGGAAAAAAGCAAGTCCACCCATTATTTTTTCGCTGCCATTGCGGCGGGGTTCATCATCTCCCTCCTTGAATTTACCTGCACCGGTCAGGTCTATCTTCCGACCATCCTCTTTGTCCTGAACATCCCTTCCCTCAAAGCAGGTGCATTTTTTTATCTCATCCTTTATAATATTTGTTTCATTTTGCCTTTATTCATTATTTTCGGGATCGTTTACTGGGGAGTGACCTCTGAGGAGCTTACTTTTTTCCTGCGGAAAAAGGCCATGACCATTAAGCTCGTAACCGCGTCGCTCTTTTTTGTCCTGGCCGCAATATTGATCGTTAATTTCCTTTAAAGGAGGAGCAATGAAACGGAAGATTATTCTTTTTGGAGCGATTCTCGTCATTCTGCTGGCAGGGGCGTCTCTTTTTTATTTTTTGTATCTGGGGCATCCCGGCCGTCAGACTCTTGCAGGGGTAAACCATGAGAGAATTACAGTGGAGGAGTTTAACAAGGAGCTCGAAAAGCTTGAGGAACCTTTACGGGAGATGAACCGGGAAGAGCCACAAAACCTCCTGGAGGGGATGATCGTTCAAAGGCTTCTTTTACAAGAGGCTAAAAAGGAAGGGATTTCGGCCCCCGCGAAGACTTATAAAGATACAGCAGAGGGAAAGAATGGACCGACGGTTGAAGAGACGCGGATCATGGAATTAATGAAGAAAAAATTCTCTTCCAAACCGGAGGTTACCCAGGAGGAAGTCCAGGCATTCTACTCGGTCTTTAAAGGCCAGATAGGAGAAAAACCCTTAAAAGAGGTGGCCCCAATGATTGAACAAATGATCCGTGAAAGCAAGCAGAGGCAGGCCATAGAGGAGTTTGTCAAGGAACTCCGCACATCCGCCAAGGTTGAGATCGATCAAGGGCGTCTGCAGAAAATTACGGTCAAGCCTCCCGAATCGAATACGTCGGATGACTTTAAGAAGGCTCTCACGGACGGGAAACCGGTCCTTGTCGATTTCGGCGCGAACTCGTGCATTCCATGCCGCCAGATGCGGCCGGTTCTCAAAGAGGTCGAAAAGGAATATACGGGAAAGGCGAAGATTCTTGTGATCGACGTTTATCAATATCAAAACCTTGCGCGGGAATACAAGATTCAGGTTCTTCCCACGCTGGTTTTTTTCGATTCAAAAGGGAAAGAAGTATTTCGGCACTTCGGGATCATGGAGAAAGAAAAGATTGTAGGAAAGTTCAAAGAGATTGGCATGGAATCATGATCCAATAGGCAAACAGGGTTTGGGAAAGACCACCTATGATGACGAGAATATTCATGATCATGCTCAATACCATGGTCTTACTTTCCTTGCTCCCTGATCTTGTCTTTGCGTCTGGCAATCCCCCCGCCAAAGGGGAGATATTGCCGGCAATCAAGCTTCCGGTTCCCACAGATCCGGATGAAAAATCCTATCTCGGAGTCTCCGGCGGCAATGTTTTTCGAATTCCCCAGATCAAAGCCACTGTTGTGGTCATAGAGATCTTTAGCCTTTATTGCCCCCAATGCCAGGCCTTTGCTCCCGAAGTGAATGTCCTCTATACCATGATTGCGCAGGTTCCCGAGTTCAAAGAGCAGATCAAATTAATCGGAATCGGCGCGGGAAATTCGCCCCTTGAAGTGGAGACTTTCAAGAAATCGAATAAAGTCCCTTTTCCTCTTTTCCCCGACGGGGATTTCACCATCCACAAGCTTCTGGGAGAGGTGAGGACTCCATACTTCATCGTTATCAAGATCAATAGAGAGCGGTCTCACGAAGTGATCTACTCGGAACTCGGCGCCTTCGGGGAAGCGGAAACTTTTTTACAGCGAATCCTCAAAGACTCCGGGCTCAAACAGGGAAACTAATCTGCCAAGGATTTCGTGATCACCGATACGATCTCCGACGCGGCTTGAGGACGGGCCAATCGTTTTACAGCCTGTTGCATTCTTAAAAACCTTTCTTTGTCCTTCAGCAGAGTGTCTATCTTGTAAGCGAGAGCAGGCAGGTTGTTACACCGGATTGCGACACCTTCTTCGAGGAAGTGGTCGCAGTTTCTCTCTTCCTGGCCGGGGATTGGGTTTACGATGACAAGAACGAGCCCCCGGGCCAGAGCCTCCGAAGAGGTCAGTCCCCCCGCCTTTCCTACAAGAAGGTCTGAAGCGGCCATCCATTCATCCATTTTGCCCGTGAAACCGACAATCTTCATGGGATGCCGGGATTCAGAAAAGGTCTTCAGGCGACTTTCCAGCCGGGTATTCCGGCCGCAGATGACCGCCATCTGGACAGGATGATGAATTTCCTGGAGGGCATGAATGAGGGATTCAACCGGTCCCACGCCGAATCCGCCGGCGGAAACCAGGACGGTTGTGCGATCCGGATCAAGGCCGAGGCGAAGACGCGTTTCTCGTTTGGGTTTTTCGATTTCAAAGACCGGATCGACGGGAATTCCGGTGACAAAGATCGTTTCTCCGGGGATTCCCAGAGTAGAAAGGTAGACACGGGTTTCCTCACATGCCACGAAGTACCAGTCCACGTCACGAAACAACCACATGGCATGAGCATCCCAATCTGTCACCACAACACCGATGGGGATCTCAAGAATCTTTCTCTTCCGAAGGTAAACGAGGATCTCTGCCGGAAGAAAGTGGGTACAGAGGGCCAGTTTTGGATTCTCCTGCCGGAGAAGCTTGATGAAAGGGCCGGTGTTAAGCCGGTTTAGCGCCATGCGCCTTTTCTGAAACTGCCATGGCCGGTCAAAACTTTTGTAGATCCATCCAAGGAGATTAGGTTGATGATCCATGAGCTCCACGTAGAGGTCCGAATAGATTCGCCGGAAGATTGGATTGGTGTAGCGAAGGACTTCTCCGTGGCGGGCGGAGATTCCCTGTGTCTTAAAAGCAGCAACCAGGGAATGTGCGGCGCTCAGATGGCCTGCTGCCGCCGCAGCCGATAAAACCATGACAGGGCCTTGTTTGGATGCTGCGGGTCCTTTCATTTTTTCATAGGAGGTCAACGCCATGCAGATTCAGGTCAGGAGTTTTTCAAACTCTCCAGGACTTCCTGAGGTTCGGGAAAACGGTTTTCTTTCTTCTTGGAGAAAATCAATTTCTTGTCGGCCATCACTTCGAAAACCCCCCCACCTGATTTAATCAGCTTGGCATTGAGGCCGAATTCCTTTTGGATGGCTTCCGCCAGACCGGCGGCTTGAGGATAATAATTTCACTCCCCACAGTATTCGATAGAAATCTTTTTTACCATTGATGTTCTCCCTTCTGTTTATATGAGACTCAATCGGTGCGTATAAGTATCCCCCTAAATCGATTCCAATGTCAAGTCTTCAAAAAGAGAGCTCTGAAAAAACCACTTTCCGCTCTCTTGATTACGCAGATTTCCAAAAAGGTTACATAGATTTTTCTTTGTATGAATGCATTTATAATCGCTGTAATCGTTTCATAATCGGTGTAATCAAAGATTTCTCACCTTTTTCAGAAATCTCGAAAAAGATGAAAATGATCTCGGGGATTTTCCCCTTGACGTACTACCTCCGTTATTGTACATTCGATTCATCCCAAAACAAGTTCTTATCAGGTTTCATATGCTGTCAAGCGGGGGACGGTATAAGATCGTATGACAACAATATGGTGAGTGTTAAAAAAAGAAGGGAGGGTTTAACAATGGGGAAAATGAAAGTGTTCATGCGGCAAATGGTGGGTTTAACTCTGATTGTTTTCGTCATGCTGTTGGCGACCGTTTCGGGCGTAAACGCAGCTTCGCAGCCACAGTATGGGGGTATCCTGAAAGTGATTGATGTGGCGGAAGGGGCGCAGCCGCTTGGCGCCCCATGGGACGTCAGGGGAATCGATTCTAAGCTCATGAAACCCGTCATAGAGAGTCTTATCCGCGAGGATATCAAGGGGAATTACCACCCCTGGCTGGCTACGGATTGGAAAATCGATCAGGGCAAAAATACCATCACGGTTTCTCTCAGGAAAGGCGTCAAGTTTCACGACGGGACGGACTTCAATGCCAAGGCTTCCAAGTGGGGCATTGATCAGGCGATAGAAGCAAAACAGGTTAGGGGTTTCCTTAGCGTAGATGTTATCGATGATTATACGATCCGGGTAAACGTAGACAAATACCAGAATAACTACCTGAATATGCTTGCAAGCTCCCCTTGCAACCCGGTCTCCCCGTTGACCTTCGAGAAGAAGGGTAAAGAGTTTGCCATGTGGAATCCCGTCGGGACAGGACCCTACAAATTTGTAAGTTACGAGCGCGGCAACAAACTCACATTCACAAGGTGGGATGGCTACTGGAAGGGAAAGCCCTATCTTGACGGCATAGAATACCTTATCATCAGGGATCCGATGACACAGCAGGCGGCGATGCGGGCAAGCGGAGCAGAGAAGGTGCAGGTCCTGTGTGTCACTTCGGGTGAACAAGCGGCCATGATGAAAGCGCAGGGATTTGAAGTGCTCACCATGTCTATCGGACCCGTATCGCTGATACCCGACAGCAAAAATCCCGAGTCGCCCTTATCCAATAAGAAAGTGCGCCAGGCCATATCGTATGCGATCAACCGGGAGGCTATTGTGAAGGCGAGAGGGTTCGGGTTCTGGACGGCAGCCAATCAGATTCCCGGTCCCGGCCAGCTGGGCTACGTAAAGGGTATGGAATACGGCAAATACGACCCAAAGATGGCCAAACAGCTCCTCACAGAGGCAGGCTTTCCCAACGGATTCAAAATAAAGATTTACGTCATGCCTGCGATGGTTGACAGGGATGCCATGGTCGCGGTTCAGCGTTTTCTTGGCGAGGTGGGGATCCAGGTGGAGCTTGAATTTCCCGATGGCGGCGGGTACACGGCCCTTAGATGGAAAGACGGATGGCGTAATTCGTTCCTGGCTCAACATACCCGAATGCTTGCCACGACCAACATCACTTACAATTTCTATTGGCAGGAAATTACCGGGCAATGGCCCAGCCTCAAGAGGACAGAAGGTCTTCTGGATAAGCTCGATGCATCCCTTAAGACCCTTGCTCCGGACGATGCCAAAATGCAAGAATTAACCAGGATGCAGGCCGAGGATGCCATGATCATTCCGATCTACTATATTTACGAAATGTATGTGGTTCAGCCGAACGTACACGACACGGGTTATTGTGAGTGGTCCGCTTCGACCGTCAATACGCCTGAAACAACCTGGTTAAGTAAGTAAATGAGCATGGGTTTGCAGTGCCGCTGCGATGTTGATTACCCCCATACTAAAGATCTGTTTTTCTCCTTTCCGGTATGGGGGTATTTTTTTGCTTCCGGCCGCGCTATTTCAGTTTCCGGGGATGCCAGTGAAGCCGCACGGATCATCCGTATGATGAGACGGTGAGTACAAAAAAACAGGGAGGTTCGACTATGGGAAAAATGAAAGGATTCATGAGGCAAAGGATTGGACTGACTCTGACTGTGTGCGCCATCCTGTTAATGTCTATCACGATCGCAAAGGCGGCAACGGAGCCTCAGTACGGTGGGGTCCTGAGAATTATCGATGTGGCGGAAGGTGGACAGCCAATTGGCGTCCCATGGGAAATCAGCGGAATCGACACCAAACTCCAGAAACCATTTATCGATTCTCTCATCCGCGAGGACGTCAAGGGAAACTACCATCCCTGGCTGGCCACGGGATGGAAAGTCGATCAAACCAAGAATACCATCACCCTTACGCTTAGGAAGGGGGTCAAGTTCCACGATGGGACAGATTTCAACGCGAATGCTGTCAAGTGGATCATCGATAAGGCGATAGAGAATAAACTGGTGAAGGGCTTTCTTAGCTCGGATGTTGTCGATGACTCCACTGTTCGCATCAACGTCGACAGATATCAGAACAATTATCTTAATCTGCTTTCAGGCTTCCGCTGCAGTCCGGTCTCTCCGACTGCGTTCGCTAAGAATGGAATAGACTGGGCCAGGTGGCATCCTGTCGGGACAGGACCTTTCAAATTCGTTAGCTATGAGAGGGGAACCAAACTCACCTATACAAAGTGGGAAGGCTACTGGCAGAAGGGAAAACCCTATCTTGACGGCATCGAATATCTTTTCATCAGGGACCCGATGACGCAGCAGGCGGCCATAAGGGCAACCGGGTCCGAGAAGGTGCATGTACTGTGCGTCACTTCGGGCGAGCAGGCGGCCATGGCGAAAGCGCAGGGATTTGAAGTGATCAGCATGCCCATCGGACCCGTATCGCTGGTGCCTGACAGCAACAATCCCGATTCCCCCTTATCGAAGAAGAAAGTGCGTGAAGCCGTGTCATACGCCATTAACCGGGAAGCCATTGTGAAGGCAAGAGGGTTCGGCTTCTGGACGGCGGCAAATCAGATTCCCAGCCCCGGCAGGACAGGCTACGTAAAGGACCTGCCCTTTGGCCAATATGACCCCAAAAAGGCGAAACAGCTCCTCACGGAGGCGGGCTACCCCAACGGATTCAAGATAAAGATCATCGTCATGCCCGCCATGGTTGACAGGGATGCGATGGTTGCAGTCCAGCGCTTCCTCTCCGAGGTGGGAATCCAGGTGGACCTTGAATTCCCCGATGGAGGCGGGTACATCACCCTTGAATGGAAGGACGGATGGCGTAACGGCTTCATGGCCCAACACACCCGTATGCTCGCTAATGCCAATATCACCTATAATTTCTACTGGCATACAGTGGCCGGCCACTGGCCCAGCCTGAAGAGACCGGAAGGCCTTGTGGATAAGATCGATGCATCCCTTAGAACCGTCGAACTGGACGATGCTAAAATGCAAGAAATGACCAGGATAAAGGCTGAGGATGCAATGTTCATTCCTCTCTACTACGTTTCCGAGATGTATGTCGTTCAACCGAACGTGCGCGACACGGGGTATTGTGAGTGGTCGGCTTCGACCGTCAACACGCCGGAAACTACCTGGTTGAGCAAGTAAATTGCCTGGGTTTGCAATTTCGGCTCCGATTGGGTAAACTACCCCCATACCAGATCTGTTTTTCTCTTATTCGGTATGGAGGTAAAAACTTTTTGGCTGGAGGTTTCTGAAAAAATTCAGAAAGCTTAGAGAGCGAGAATTTTTAAGCTCTCTTCCGGAGGCCGGTTATGACAACATACATCATTCGGCGATTGATGCATGCCGTTCTGGTTATCCTGATCGTCAGCCTGATCGTCTTTCTTTTGATGCGCCTGCTTCCGGGCGATCCCATTCTAATGTATGTTGCCTCGGGAGATCTCCAGTCATTCTCATTGGAACAAATTCAACATCTTAAGCACCAATTGGGGATGGATAGACCCTTGTTTGTCCAGTATTTCGACTGGCTATGGAATGCTGTGCAGGGCAACCTGGGGAAATCCCTTTTGCACAAGTACGATGTGCTGGAAGAAATTGGCAAACGATTGCCCATTACCCTCTATTTGGGCCTGATCGCTTTTGCAATAGGCTGCGTTATTGGCCCCCTGCTGGGTGTGATCAGCGCGGTGAGGCGCGGCAAATGGCTGGATAGTTTGGTCACTGTGATTGCAAATTTGGGGATTACGGCCCCTCCATTCTGGCTCGGCATTTTGTTGATCTACCTGTTTAGCCTCTACCTCGGGCTGCTTCCCGTCTACGGCTACACATCGCCTTCAGTCGATCTCTGGAAGAACTTGCAACAGAGTATTATGCCGATCTTTGTCTTAGCCACCTTCCCGATCGCGTCGGCTGCGCGCCAGACCCGCTCAAGTGTCATCGAAGTGATGCGCCAGGACTACATCCGCACCGCCTGGGCCAAGGGATTGAGCGAAAGGGTGATCATCATACGGCACGTCCTTAAGAACGCCCTTATGCCGGTCGTTACCCTGCAGGGGATGTTGCTTCGCAATATCATTGGCGGATCGGTCATTGTTGAAACCGTATTCGTCATCCCGGGCATGGGCAAGTTAGTCGTGGACGGCATGCTGTCCCAAGACTACACAGTTGTCCAGGGAGTGATCCTGGTCGTCGCTGTCACAGTCGTGGTCTCAAACCTGGTCGTAGACGTTCTATATGGCTGGCTTGATCCGAGGATCCAGTATGAATAAGGAGGCGCAATCGATGCCAGAGGGAACCCTTCCACCGATCAACGAACTTCGGCGTTTCGTTCGTGTGTTGTTGAGCCGAGGCGTCGTTCTTTTCGGCGTCATTATAATTTTAGGTACCTTATTCGCTGCGGTTTTTGCGCCCCTGGTAGCCCCTTACGACCCGGATGCCCAGCTCCTGGATGATGTGTTGCAGCAACCAAACCGCAAGCACCTCTTGGGCAGCGATTCCCTTGGCCGGGACACGTTGAGCCGCATCATCTTCGGCACCCGGATTACATTGCTGGTGGGGGTGGGAACCGTGATCATTGCGGCCTCCCTCGGCACGGTCATCGGGTTGATTGCCGGATACTTTGGGGGATGGGCATTTACCGTCATCATGCGGTTTACGGATGGAATCATGGCGATACCGTTCATATTGTTGGCCCTTGTCGTGGCTGCCCTCCTGGGCACAGGAGTCAAGGGCGTCATGATCGCAGTCTCTTTCGCCCTATGGCCGGGTTACATCAGGTTAATCTGCGGCCAGGTCCTGTCAGTCAAGGAAAATGAGTACGTGATGGCGGCCCGTTCCGTGGGCGTGCATCATATAGGCATCATGTTTCGCCATATCCTGCCAAACTGTCTTTCTCCTTTAATCGTACAGATGACCATGATGATGGGGCTCGCTATCCTGATCGAAGCGTCTCTCAGTTTTCTTGGGTTTGGGATAAAGCCTCCAAGTGCTGCGTGGGGGTCCATGGTTTACGATGGGTATAAATATCTTGTGATGAGGCCGATCCTTTCTTTAGCCCCAGGACTGGCGATCATGCTTGTTGTCTTCGCCTTCAACATGGTAGGCGATGGGTTGCGCGACGCCCTTGATCCACGACTCAGGGGCACCCTGTAGGAATGCGGAATGGCGAAAGGGGAGTGCGGAATGTAAGACAGGTAAATGCGGAATTCGTAGTTAGGAGTATTCCACATTCCACACTCCGCCACGGTACGGGCGGTGTCGGTACGACAGCCGTACCGGCTCGTACCGACCGAATTCCGCATTCAAAAAGGGAAAGGATATCGGATGACAGTGGTATTAAAGGTTGAGAACCTGAGAACACGTTTTATGACCGAGCGCGGCCTGGTCAAGGCGGTAGACGGTGTTTCCTACGATATCCGCGAAGGGGAAATCGTTGGCCTGGTCGGGGAGAGCGGCTGCGGTAAATCTGTCAGCCAACTGTCATTACTTCAGCTCATACCGGTCCCTCCGGGTGAAATCGCCGGCGGCAAGGCAATTTTTGAGGGCCAGGATGTGCTTCAACTCGAGGCCAACGGACCGGAGATGCGCTCCATTCGAGGCGGTAAGATCGCCATGATTTTTCAAGAGCCGATGACTTCGCTTAATCCTGCAATGACGATCGCCAGGCAGCTGTCTGAAGTGATGCAGTTGCACCTGAATATGGATGCTCAAGCAGCCAGGGACCGAAGCATTGAGTTGCTCGGGTTAGTGGGAATCCCCGATGCGGAGCGCCGCGTGGATGACTACCCCCATCAGTTTAGCGGCGGCATGCGCCAACGGGTGATGGTGGCCATGGCGGTATCCTGTAACCCCAGGCTTATCATCGCCGATGAGCCCACTACGGCGCTGGATGCCACGATCCAGGCCCAGTTGCTGGAGCTCATGAAAGACATCGTGGTCCGCTTCAACACCGCCATGGTATTGGTTACGCACAATCTCGGCATTGTCGCCCGCTATGCTCAGCGAATCAATGTGATGTACGCCGGGCGCATTGTTGAATCGGGTACTGTTAAAGAGATATGGGACAACCCGCTCCATCCTTATACTATAGGCTTGCTCCACTGCGTGCCCAAATTGGGTAAAAAAGTGGTACCGATTGAAGGTTTTCCCCCTCATCTAATCAATATGCGTCCCACGTGCCCCTTCTTACCGCGTTGCGGATATCGAGCCGAGAAGTGCGCCAGGGAGCCCTGGGCTGAACTTGAGTTCATAGAGGGCCAGCATTATGTAGGATGTCACGTGGATACCAGGTCGGTTGTCCCAACAGCTTCAATCCTGCCTGGACGGGACAAAAGGGCCGACAGGACGCCGCACGTCACGGCCAGACCGGAAGTGACCCGCCCTGGAATCCTTGAATCCGGGGGCGACATAAGGCCAGGGCAGGATGACATCATTCTCGATGTGAAGGACTTGCGAATGTACTTCCCCGTGACCAGGGGGCTTCTACGGCGCAAGGTTGCCGATGTGAAGGCGGTTGATAATGTGAGCTTTAAGATAAGGAGGGGAGAGACGTTAGGCTTGGTTGGGGAGAGCGGTTGTGGTAAGACCACTGTGGGCCGCTGTGCTCAGCGCTTGTACCGACCGACGGGGGGGCAGATTCTCTTTAACGGACAGGATGTCGCCCGGTTGTCAGAAAACAAGTTGGAGACGTTGCGGCGTAAGATGGCGGTTGTCTTCCAGGACCCTTATGGCTCGTTAAATCCGCGCATTAACGCCGGCAGTATTATTGGCGAGCCGCTCAAGGTGCACCGTTTGGTGAGCAGTAATCGAGAATATGAAGAAAAAGTAGAGGAGCTCTTTCGTATGGTCGGCCTTGACCCCAGCATGACAGACCGTTTTCCCCATGAGTTCAGCGGCGGCCAGCGTCAGCGTATTGCAATAGGCCGGGCCTTAGCTGGAGACCCATCCCTGATTATCTGTGATGAGCCCGTTTCCGCTCTGGATGTCTCCATCCAGGCTCAAATCATTAACCTGCTGCAAGAGCTTCGTGAAAAAAAGGAAGGCCTGACCTATTTGTTTATCTCCCACGATCTCCTGACAGTACAGTACATTAGCACCCGGGTAGCGGTCATGTATCTCGGCCGCATTGTAGAAATAGCCGCCTCTGAGGAACTCTATGATAATACGCTACACCCCTATTCACGGGCGCTGCTATCGGCGATCCCCATACCTGATCCTCATCTCGAAGAAAAGCGCGAGAGGATCATCTTACAGGGTGATGTGCCGAGCCCGATCAATCCGCCCCCCGGATGCTATTTCCACACGCGCTGCCCAATGGCTGCGTCAAGGTGCGGCCAAGAGGCGCCGGAGTTGCGCGATGTCGGCGGCGGCCATCAGGTATCCTGTTTCAAGGTGTAGGATAAGTGTTATAAAGTTACTTGGGTTATTCAGGTTACTTGGGTTGCTTGAGTTATTGGGTTAACCCAATAAACCCAAGTAACCCAATGAACCCAATGAACACGGTTAGGAGGAATATAGATGCATTTAACCGATGAAGAAAAAAGACTATTGGATGGTAAGCAGGGCGAGATCAAACAAAAGTGTATGCAGTTCTTGGTCGCCTACGGAGAGGCTGCCGGTGCGGAAAGGCTGGTTGACCTGGATGGAACGGTTGACCTCCATCCCGGCACATTCTGGGTGCCTGATTATATCATTACACCAGAAGAGATCGAAGAGCTGGTGAAGAAGGGTGAGAAATTCATAGTGCCGACCTTCGCCAACAAAGCAACTGCCCCTGGTTTTATTTTTGACGGGTGGGAGAACTGCGGCACCCTGCCCGACAGCGATCCAAAATATCATAAAAAGTGCATAGAGCCCTTCAAGCTATGGATTCAAATGGGAATGATTCCTACTTTCTCATGCGACAGTTATCTGGTAGCTTCATACTTGCCCGCAGCGGGCCAGCATTGTGCATGGGTGGAAAGTTCCGCTATCCCATGGGTTAACGCTGTTCTAGGCGCAAGGAGCAACTTCGACGGGTGTTTCCAGACAGCCTATCTGGGTAAGGTTCCGGCATATGACTTACACATGGATGAGAAACGGGTGGCAACCCTATTGGTAGAATGCGCCGCTGAACTGAAAACGGACATGGACTACGATTTGTTCGGTTGGGCGGTAGGAGAGGCGGTTGGTCTTGAAGTTCCAGCCCTTGTCGGGATTGGCAAGCCGACCACGAGTCAACTGGTAAAGATGAATTCCGCCTTGGCCACGGGCGGGCAGGTGTACATGTATCATATCCCCGGTGTCACTCCGGAAGCCCCTACATTGGAAGCCGCTTTCAAAGGGAATAAACCTAAGAAAAAGATAATCATAAACCGCAGCGACCTAAAGAGAGTTTATGAGATGATGAATTATGCTTCCAGCGACAGTGTGGACTTCGTCTATCTGGGATGTCCCCACTACAACATTGACGAACTTCATAAAGTAGCACGGTTGCTCGACGGTAAAAAGTGTAAGAAACCCATATGGGTCATGACCAATCCTCTCATCTTCAAGGCAGCAGAGATGATGGGGCTCAAAGATACGATTCAAAAAGCGGGAGGAGCTCTCCTCTCCGGTTCCTGTTGCGGTTTGCTGGGCGGGGAGATGCCGCCAAGCGCCGTTATTGCCACGGATGCGGCCAAACAGGATTACTACATCACTGGAATCGTTTACCCCAAAAAGCTTGAAGTCCGGTATGGCACTACGGAAGACTGTATCGAAGCGGCACTCACTGGGAAATGGAAAGGCGAGTGGAGGTGACACACATGATTAAGGAAACCAAGAAAATTGTTCTGAAGGGCAGGAAAGTCATAGGCGGTATCGCAGAAGGAGAAGCGCTGGTATCTAAAAAGCCCCTCATGGGCTGGGGCAATGTGAATGTAAAAGGCGGCTTTACCGTGGAAAGGAACCACCCCTTATACGAAGTTCCTTTTAAGGGTAAGGTGTTGGTTTTCACCGAGCCGAGAGGTTCCGGCGGTTTTGTTGGGTACGGCAGGACCAGGGACTTCGGTAATCATCCTGCCGCTTTTCTCTACAGGAAAGGGAATAACCTGACGGTTTTTGCTGCCATGAACATGAAAGTGCCAACGGTTACCGACTTCGACCAGGATCCTACGGAAGTCATTGAAACAGGAGACCATGTTATTGTTAACGGCGATGAGGGAATCGTCGAAGTGATCAAAAAAAGATGAATGGATCTATGCTTCCAAGGCCTGCCCTCGACACCGATCGGGGAACGACAAGAAGGAGAAGGTCTCCGAAACCCTCGAATGCATGACGGTGGCTGGAACCTTCCGAAGTGGAGAGATCATGGAATTCCTGACCGAGTCCAATAAAATCCCCATCGCAGGCAGATATGACGTGATCGTGGTCGGGGGCGGCATGGCCGGTATCGGCGCGGCCCTCGCAGCCAGGCGTCATGGATGCAGAGTGCTGGTCATCGAAAAGAGTGTCATGCTGGGAGGATTAGCGACACTGGGATTTATCGCCTACTATCTCCCCTTATGCGATGGACGGGGCAAGAAGGTCACCGGGGGCATTGCCGAAGAATTGCTCCATCTCTCTATCAAGTACGGCTATAATGACTTGGCGCCAGAATGGAAGGACGGGAAAGGCACTGGCGCCAAGAAACGTTATACCTCCATTTTCTCACCCCCGGAATTCATCTACGCGCTCGATGAGTGGATGGCTGCGGAAGGCATCGACCTTTTGTTTGACACGGTCTTCTGTAAGCCTGTGATGGAGGGCAATCGCTGCCGGGCCGTTATCGTGGAAAACAAATCCGGCCGGAACGCCTACGCGGCCAAGGTATTCGTCGATTCTTCCGGGGATGCCGATCTTTTTTCCAGGGCAGGGGCCGGGTGCGTCGAGGAGAAGAATTACCTTGCGTTCTGGTTTTATAAGACGAACCTGAAAATGATGCAGAACGCCGTGGAAAGCGGCAATGTAAAAGATGGCATCTCCCTGGAATGGCGAGGAAGTTTTCGGCAGGACGGCTCTTACACGCTCGGGGAAAAGGAATACAAGGGCACCGATGCCAAACACATCACTCGTTTCATTTTGAATGGCAGGAAAATCCTGCGACAAGAAATTGAACGGAATCGCGAGGAGAACGGTTCGCTCATCGCGTTACCCGGGATGGCGCAATACCGCCGGACACGCCGTATCAAGGGCGGTTTTGTTCTGAAAGAGGCGGATGCCCTCGCGCATTTCGATGACTCCATCGGCTGCACGGGCCATTGGCTCAAGCCCGGTATCGTCTATGAGATTCCTTATCGCGCACTGTTCACAAGAGATTTTCCGAATATTTTGGCTGCGGGTCGTATTATTTCCGCCTCTGGTGATGCATGGGAAGCCACACGGGTCATCCCGCCCGCAGTGCTGACCGGGCAAGCAGCCGGGACGGCAGCGGTGTTGGCAATCAGAAAGAAATGTCCTGTAGCCAGCATCACGGTGGCCGATCTTCAAAAGGCCCTTCGCAAGGCAGGAGTGCTCTTACACTACCAGCCTCAGTAACCCTGCCAGTTGCATAAAACCCTCTCAAAAGGCTGGTGGGTGTGTTGGAAAAGCTTTACAGCGGAACCTTTTGGCGTTTGCCTGCTTCGTTTCCAAGCATAATGCAGAAGTCACGTGAAGTAATATCGCGTGTTACCCATAAAATATAATAAAAATCCGCTTGGAAAAGGTTTGGAAACACACCCAACGGCCTTTTCGATGCAACGCTGAGGTAACCTTTACTGTATCTGTCCGGTTCCCCTATAAACGCCGTACTCTTTGGCAGCCTCCATCATGGCCCGCAGGTTGTCCGGATTGCCTTCATCTACAGCAGCCCCACCTGCAAGAATGTACCCGCCTCCCGGCGCACACGTCTCGATGAGCCTGCGGCACTGTTCCTTGACTTCTTGAGGTGTTCCGGTGCAAATGATTGAAGATGGAAGGTTGCCCGCGATACAGGCGTTCTTACCGACAATCTCCTTGGCCTTTGCCATATCCACGGTCTCAAAGTACCATATGACCTTACCGCGAGGCATATTCTTGATGATGTCAAGGCGGGGCATATAGTCTCCCTCGGCAAAAGGCATGGGTACGAGTCCTTCTTCGATCAGGCCTAGCATGACCTTCTTAAGGGTGGGCCAGTAAAAGGTCTCGAACTGTTGATTGGACATGAAGCCGCCCGGCCCCTTATGGAGGGTGAACATGACGACCGGGCTCTCTGATAGTTTGGCCGCATTCACGGTCCTTTCGATGATGATGGGTGTCACCCGCTCCATCGCCTCCTGTAGCTTTTCCGGGCGTTTGTACATGTCGAGCATGATGCTTTTGGTCCCTCTCAGACTGTCGCCGAGGAAGTCGAAAGGCGCCCGGCTCCTCCCTCCGAAGAGAGAAGGAATTCCAGATTCCCGCGCTATCCGAGTTAGATTTCCAACGGTTGCGAGCCATTTCGCTGCCTCCTGGGCCGCGTCGAGAAGGGCCAGAACCGACGCCCTCACCTCCGGATCGGCAAACTGGGTTATATAGAAAATGGGGAGGTATTCGATGAGAGGAACCTGGCCGAGCTTTCGAAACCCGGCGAAAGCACCGACCGTGCGGGGCAGCCAGGTACGTATCAGGTAATCGAGAGGGTCTTTGATGAGGGCATCGTATTCCTCGGGACGCATGTATTCCCCCTCGACATACTGATAGGTCGTTGCATCGTCCGGGAGGCCATGCCCCGGCCACTGGTGCAATTTATAATCGAGGATGTCATATACTCTTCCCGGGGAAACAAAGACAGGACCTGCAAAGGTATCCAGCTCAAAGTCTCGCATAAATGTAAGCCATGCCCGGCGGAGTTCTTCGTAATCATACATGACGGTCTTCAAGCTGCTTCCAGCGTATCGGGCGGGGAAAGACAATCCAGCGGGGAGCATGACGGGCACGCGATCTGGCTCTTCGAGCTTAATAGCCTTGATGAACCTGGCAACCCGTGCCTTGTAGGCCTGTTCAGCCTCGGGACTGGAGAATGCGATGTCGGGTGCTGAAAGCCATCGCCTGAAACGCTCTTCCCGTTTTTCTTCTGATGACAGGTTTGCCCACTGTTTCTCCGTTCCCATTTTTTAAGACCTCCCTACGTTTTCCAAGCCGCATCGAGCATAAAACTTATACACGAAATCCACCCGCGATGCAAACAATTTAAAAATGTTAAAGTGAGTCAAAATCAAAAGATAATTTTCACAAGTCTATTTTTAAATTGACAATAGAGATATGTTTTGTAGTATCATTAATTCAGTGATTTTATTAAAACTTTCTCGTTCCAAGGGGGTGGTGGATAGAGAGAGCCTTTAAACCTTCCTCAAAAATACTTATTTCGATCGATCATTTAGCTTTATACCTCTATCCGGCCGTTGCATCTGCTTAAAGGCCTTCCAAAAAAGAAATATTATCTTAAAACTAATTCCATCGATCTTTTACGAGTTTGAGCCTTGAACCAATGGGTAGTAAAGCCATTGCTTTGGGGAAAAAAATGGAATTGAAGTGCGGCGGGACAATAGAAAAAAAACACTTTAAAGATAGGGGAAAGCTTTTTGGAATTGAGCCTTTTTCCCATTGCGATACCGATTGTCCGTACCTGGAAGGGAACTGTTTAAGTCATTGTTCCGGTCTATCCATACCTCAAAGACCGTGCTTGCAGGAAGATTTTAAGAATAACGTCAGAATAAAAACGGCGAGAATTTCGAACCTGGGAGAGGCTCTTAAGATCACAGAAGAAATAGAAGGACTTGTTCAAAGGGGTGAAACTTTGACGGAGAAGCAGAGGCATGATCATGAATTTGCAAAAATTTTTCTGAATGAGCTTAAAAAGAGAAGATCGGATCCAGAGGGAAAATGAAAAAATAGGGGGACATCCATTCTCTTGAATGGACCACCCCAAAATTGATTCTTTCAATCAGATATTTTTCTCATTTTGCCATTTTAGGACACCTTGCTGACAGAGTTTGCAGAAATGGGTAGGCTTCTGGTCAATCTCTTCTACATAAGTGGAAGACTTCATCACACACTTCAAGGCGAAACAATGAATAAGGCCAAAAGTGTGACCTAATTCGTGGATGCCCTCTTTAAGAAGACGCTTTTTTAAAAGCGCTTGATCATCAGGAATACCGTAGAATTGGTTACGAAGCCGGTGGGTAGAGACTAAAGCCGCTGGCCCATTTAACTGGGCTTCGCCAAAGAGAAAGGTAAATATGGGGATAAACAGGTCCAACTCTGTTACCCCTAATATCTTCATGGTTTCCGGAGGCGTATCATTGATTAACTCAAGCAGGAGACCCGTGGAGTTGTACTGATTGCGGACAGGGTCATAGACAAGAGAAAGGTTAAAACGACGATTGCGGACCCTCGTCACAGGTGAGAGCATATCGATCGTTTTTGAATCTACCTCTAAAGTCCATCCCTTATCCCCCTGATTTATTGTTGAACCGATGCCTGGCAACTGAATCGCGTTGATTTTCCCAACAAGTTTTTGGGCAAAATCATCAACCCCCACCTTCACCAAATTCTTCCCCTCCGGGGCTGCCCAGCTGTGCCCCAGATGGTAGTAGATCTCCTCTGGAAGGCTAAACCATTCATTGATGACAGGAACATACTTTCCAGCCGCCTTAAAGACCCTTTTTGCAGGCCTGGTCAAAAATCTCCAGAAAACGATAAAGAGCAGAAGAAAACCGATGACAAGCAGATATTCAATATGTTTTGTGGCAAAGATGTCTACATAGCTGAAACCTTCCGTTGGGGGGTCTCCTTTCTGATCGTTACACTCTTCTTGATGGTCTTTTCTTTTATCGCCCATTCTGGAGATTCTCGTAATACCGGCATTCGGTTTACAACCCACCTGAATACCCATACTTCAGTAAATAAAATGGCAAGGGTAATCACAATCTCCATCCAAGAGGGAATATATCTTTGGCTCAAAGGCACATACCACTTATAGGCAATGACAGAGTAATTGAGCCGGTTGATGATAATTCCAACCATTGAAAGGATGGCCGCCATCCGGATGACTGTTAAATCTTGATACCGCACATCCTCCCCCTCCCTTTCCTCTTTTTTCCTCTTCCCGTTTGGTGACGGTGTTTACTCCGATCAAGAATGCAGGCCAGAGTAGAAGGACAAGGGGAACCGAATAGAGAAAGTTCTTGGTAAATTCTGGATAGGGGGTTGTCCCAAGATCTGTTCTGAACCCTATCTGTTCGAAGGGAACTTTCGAGAGATAAATGTACCCCGATCCCCCCACTTCATGCTCTCCATAAATGTGGGTTAAGTATTCTCCAGGTTTCTGGTAAATTCTCCTATTGGCTTCCTCAATCAGTTCCTTCCTGGCGCCAAAGAGAAGCGCTTCTTCTGGACAGTTCTCCACACAGGTTGGCTTCTCCCCCTTCTCAAGCCTATCCCAGCATAGGTTGCACTTCTGGATGTTGGGATTGGCACTCCTATATTCAAACTTTGGAATTTCAAAGGGACAGGAGGGCATGCAGTATCGACAACCCATACAATTGGTATTCCAGGTCACAGGTCCCTCCTTTCTTTTCTCCATTGCCTTCACCAGGCATGCCGCCGCACAACCAGGCTGATTGCAGTGCATACACTGTCTCTTTACAAAGACCTCTCCTTTTTCCGTCATGTAGCGGTTGACAACCGTCGATTGGCTCACCGTTGTTTTTCGTTCTTTATCAAATACGGATTGATCACCGATATCCGGGACGGGCAGATGATGTGCCTCCGCGCAGGCAACTTCACAGGAGCGGCATCCTACACAGTGTGTTGTATCAACCAGAACCCCTACAAATTCCGCAGGAGGAGCAGTGACATTTGCCCTGAGTGTGCTTGGGATCAAGATATTTCCCGAAGCCGCTCCTGCTATTCCTCCACCTAGCACTTTAAGAAAGCTTCTTCTGTCAATCCCCATTTGATCCTCCTCATTCTTCTATCCTCATCGGCATGGGTTCGTCTGACTCTTCGAGCAAGTGACTTTATTCCAATACAGGTAATCATGGTTAGTATTGTGAAGAGAGGCACCATAAGACTCATCCTCCTTTCTATTTCTAATCGTTATTCTGCGGAAGAATGGAATAACTGGGCAACCAGCATCTTCCACGTCCTCTCGTCGAGTTTACTGGCAACTCCTTTTATCACTTCTTCCCCATCACCATAAGCCGGCCCCAGCGTCTGATTATTGAAGCATGACATCAGGTTGGCCTTACATCGGTCAAAGTACGCCCTGAACTGAAAAGAGTCCATCAATTCTGGCATCTCTTTGTTGAGAGCTTTGGTTTGAATCTTCAGAATCCATCCTTCTCCATAGGGAGAACGGTTCGCCAATGTAGGGTCTTTTTTCAGTTTTTCATTTACCTCCACCACCGTTCCACCCAAAGGAGCCAACTGGCTCAAGTTCCATCTTCCATGGCGAACTTTCCAGGCAATGTCCCCCTGATTCAATTTGCCGCCTGGAGGAGGAATCTCGATGCCATCAATATCCCCCATCACCTGTTGGGTAAAATCATCAAGACCTACCTTTATCCTATTACCTTCCTCAAGTTTTACCCAAGCGTGCCCCATGTGATAATAGACATCTTCGGGAAACTGGGGGACCCTTCCAGGATTAGGTGCCACTGCTACCGGGGAGACCTTCGTCCAACCTCTCTCCAATTCAGGTCTGGAAACCTCTCTCTTGTGAGCCAAATGGTGTGAGATAACCTGCGCCAACATGATCACGAAGAATGTTAGAGCAACTAAGATTACTACCATTTTCACCGCCTCCTTTTCTGTTGAGAGTTAATTCTTATTGTTTTGGGTTTTCACTTTTTTATATTCTCAAGAATCGAGCCAACATTAAAAGATTCATAAATAATTTATAGCCTGGATAGAATTAGCTGCAATGACAGCGACTTAGAAGATAGGAGGGAAGGGTCTGAAAGAAGTTATTTTAGAAAAGATAGATTTGGTAATGCTGAATATTTCAGCAATACTTTTTAGTGAAGTTTTCTTAAACATTTAAAATTTATACAAATTTTGTTGTTGAAAATATAAGCATTACTTTGTTAATTTTATCAACACTTTTAGATGGCAGAATACAGGCTGCAGGAATCAGGGATTCATCTCGACTAACCCTGAGAAGTCTAAAGCTCTATTTTACCTTTCTGTAAACACTATCATCTTACTAATCAGTCCATAATTGTATGGACACTGAAAACAAACCGTTCGTGCTGAGCTTGTCGAAGCATGAACGGCGTAGCAACGCACCCTCCCTTCGACGGGCTCAGGGCGATCGGACGAATGTGGTGAGCTTGTCGAACTACAGGCTCAGGGTGAACGGTAAAAAATATGTCTTCTCAATTATGGACTCCTTAGTAATTACCGGCCTCCATTCTTGACGGAATTCCCCTAAAATGGGATTATTTATTCAATTGAGATAGATGAGTCGCTTCACAGACTCCAAGGAATCGATGAGGTAAGGTGTTCTCTATGCGAATCTTACTGGTTGAAGATGATCTGAAAATTGCTTCTTTTATTGTAAAAGGGTTAAAAGCGGCGGGTTATGCAGTGGATCATTCCACGGATGGAGAAGAAGGCCTTCATCTGGCTTTAACCCAACCTTATGACGCGGCCATTATCGACATTATGCTTCCTAAACTGGATGGTTTTAAGCTCATTGAAAGAATGCGCAAAGAAAAAGTCAATACTCCCATCATTATACTAAGCGCCAAAGATTCGATTGACGACCGGGTCAAAGGACTCCAGACAGGAGGAGATGATTATCTCACCAAACCCTTTGCCTTTTCCGAACTTTTGGCCCGTGTGCAGGCCCTGATCCGGAGAGCAGGCGGTATTTCAGAGCCAACCCAGCTGATCATGGGAGAATTGTCCATCAACCTGCTCACCCGGGAAGTGACGAGAGGTGGAAGGAAGATTGAGCTGAAACCCTTAGAGTTTTCGCTGCTTGAATACCTGATGCGGAATAAGGGAAGGATCGTCTCTAAAACGATGATTATGGAACACGTTTGGGACTACAATTTTGATCCCCAGACCAACGTGGTGGAGGCGAGAATCTGCCGGTTGAGAGACAAAATAGATAGGGAGTTTGATAAAAAGCTGATCCATACCGTTCGGGGAGTGGGATATGTCCTTAAAGAAATCTCGTAGGTTCTGGAACACCCTCGCCTTTCGGCTGACTCTCTGGTATGCCGGAATTTTTACGGTCTCATCATGCATTGCTTTCCTCTTATTCTACATGCTGATCACTTCGGTTATCCGGGAAGGGACAGATCAGGAGCTCTTAAGCCAGGTAAGGCAGTTTTCAACTATCTTAAAAGCAAGAGGACTTGACGCGGTTGAAAGCTATGTCTTTCTTGAAGCTCAAGCAGCCGGGGTAAAGAAAGTTTTTTTCCGGCTCCTCTACCTGAGCGGATATGCCTTTTCCTCATCCAATATGTCCTATTGGGAAGATATCGGTGTTCGCAAAAGGGCCATCGAGCAGCTGCTTCAAGGGGACAGCCATGTTTTTGATACGGTTGTCTTGCGAGACCGGCAGGATCAGGTTCGAATTCTTTACGCTTTGATCGGCCCGGGCGTTATTTTACAGGTAGGCCAGTCCATGGAAAACCAATCCCGAATCATCGAAGCCTTCAAGAGAATCTTCATGACTACCATGGCCTTGCTGATCGGTTTGGCCGCAGGAGTCGGTTGGTTTATGGCCCGGCGCGCGGTTTCCGGCGTGGAAGCGATCACCCGGACGGCTCAAAGCATCTCCGGTGGGACACTGGGGAAACGGGTTCCTTTTAAAACCCAAGGGGATGAGATCGATCAACTCGCAATGACCTTCAATCAGATGCTCGACCGCATTCAGGCCCTTGTGACCGAGATCAAAGAGATGAGTGATAATATCGCCCATGATTTGAAGAGTCCGGTTACCCGAATCCGGGGGATCGCAGAGGTGACTCTTACCCATGAGAAATCGATCGGTGAGTATGGAAGCATGGCGGCCAGCACCATAGAGGAATGCGACCGCCTTCTGGACATGATTGATACGATGCTGATGATCTCGAAAACCGAGTCAGGCGTAGATCAACTCCCGAATGGGGAGATCGATCTTGCAGGTCTTATCCGGGGGGCATGCGAACTCTTTGAACCCGCTGCCGAAGATAAAGGGGTAACCCTTCGCTATGATGTCCCTGATAAAAGACCTTTCGTTGGGGGTAACCGGATGATCCAACGAATGTTCTCCAATCTTCTCGACAATGCCATCAAATATACCCCACCAGGAGGAGCGGTGAGTGTCTCGCTTTCAGAGAATGATAAAAGTGATATTGCCATCACTGTTAAAGATACCGGCATTGGCATCTCCCCGGATGATCTTCCCCGAATTTTTGATCGATTCTATCGATGTGATCAGAGCCGGTCTGAGCCCGGCATCGGATTGGGTCTCAGTCTTGCAAGAGCCATCGCCCGGGCCCACGGCGGCGACATCACGGTAACGAGCCGTCTCCACCAGGGAAGCATTTTTACCCTTACCCTTCCAACCCGCAAATCTCTTAGTCGCTCTTCTCTCCCTGCATAAACAAAAAGAGGTTCCTCCGGTTTTTCAATTGTCACTGTCTTTTTTCCTCCCCAATCTCCCTAACCCCTCTTCATCCCCTCCTAACGCCCCATCCTCTCTCCCCCTCTTAAGATAAGAGGGGGAAGGGGGAGTTATAAGGGCGGACAGAGGAGGGTTAGCAACATTACCAACTTGTAATCTTCCAATCATCTTCCCGTTAAGTTCAATTCTTAGAATAGATTATAGAAAAAGGTCGAATCCGGCTGAAAACAAAAAAGGAGGTCAAACCATGGAACAGAAAAAAAGTTTCAAAAAAATCATTATCGCCGTACTAATGGCAGGGGCTTTGGTAGGGTTTGGGTATGGAGCGGCAACCGCGGTCAAGAGCTCTACCGCAGCCAATTCAACAGTTGTGAAGGATTCAGAAACGCCATGGGTTCCGGCGAACTTCAGCGAACTTGCGGAGAAGGTTCGTCCCGGGGTTGTGAATATCCAAGTGGTCAAAAAAATCAAGAATGTTGACTTTGGAATCCCCCATTTCTTCGGAAACCCATTTGGCCAGAAGAATCCTTTCGAAGATTTCTTCGGACCCTTTTCCGAAGGGAATCCACCCAGGGGTTTTGAACAGCGGGGGGTCGGATCCGGGTTTGCCATGAGCCGGGATGGGTACATCTTAACCAATAACCACGTGGTTGAAGATGCGGACCAGATTAAGGTGAAGCTCGCAAATGGAAAAGAGTATGATGGAAAAGTCGTGGGTCGGGATCCTAAAACCGATCTGGCTCTTGTAAAGATTGATGGGTCTTCAGATCTGCGTCCTCTTCAACTGGGAAATTCGGATGACCTGAAGATAGGAAGTTGGGTCGTGGCCGTAGGGAGTCCTTTCGGATTGGAACAAACAGTGACTGCTGGAATTGTCAGCGCCAAAGGAAGGGTTATTGGCTCCGGACCGTATGACAATTTCATCCAGACCGATGCCTCGATCAACCCGGGAAACAGCGGCGGCCCCCTCATCAACATGAAAGGCGAAGTGGTGGGGATCAACACGGCTATCATTGCGAGCGGCCAGGGGATTGGATTTGCAATTCCGATTAACATGGCAAAGGAGATCGTTCCCCAACTCGAGGAGAAAGGACATGTCACCAGGGGGTGGCTTGGGGTCAGCATTCAAGAGATTACCCCAGCCCTTGCAAAGTCGCTTGATCTGAAGGAGAAGAAAGGGGCTCTTGTTGCCCAGGTAGTCTCAGGCAGCCCGGCAGAGAAAGCGGGAATTGAGCAGGGAGACGTTATTGTTGAGTTCGATGGCAAAGAGGTTGCCGACTCTAAAGACCTTCCCCGGATGGTTGCATCGACTCCGGTTGGGAAAACAGTAACCATTAAGCTATCGAGGAATGGAAAAGGACTTGACCGACGGGTGACGGTTGGCGAGATGGAGGAGAAAGTAGAGGTTTCTAAAGCCCCCTCTCATAGATCCCTGGGAATAACCGTGCAGAATCTCACCGCTGAAATCGCAAAAGGTCTCGGGTTGGAGAAAGAGAAAGATACGGGAGTGGTGGTGACGGGTGTTGAGCCAGGAAGCGCAGCATCGAATGCAGGAATCCGGACGGGCGATGTCATTCGAGAGGTCAATCGGAAACCTGTCAAAGATGTGGAAGACTTTGTCCAGAAGATCGAAAAGGCTAAATCTCAGGACAATGTCCTTTTC
>Ga0214473_10000406_pt1 | contig 60665 bp, 57 predicted proteins | sample RVTome_7_FD_203509 | JGI IMG/M metagenome (GOLD analysis project Ga0214473, IMG submission 203509) | Soil microbial communities from uranium-contaminated site in the Upper Colorado River Basin, Wyoming, United States - RVT98D197 | ecosystem: Environmental > Terrestrial > Soil > Contaminated >... | reverse complement strand
GCGGAGGCCGGGGTGACGGCCGTGATTCAACCCGGCGGGTCGGTCCGGGATGCGGAGGTCATCGCCGCGGCCGACGAGCACGGCATGGCCATGCTCTTCACCGGCATCCGACATTTCCGGCACTGAGGACGGCGTACTTCCTGGAAGGCGAGGCGGAGCGATCATGCGAGTTCTGGTGGTTGGGAGCGGGGGTCGAGAGCACGCCCTGATCTGGAAGCTAAAGCAGAGCCCGCGCATCAAGCAGGTGTTTGGCGCACCCGGCAATGCCGGTATCGCGGAGCTGGCCGAGTGCGTCGACCTCGGCGCCTCCGAGGTGCGCCGGCTGGCCGACTTTGCCGTAAGTCGCAGGATCGACCTCACGGTGGTCGGGCCCGAGGTGCCGCTGACCCTGGGAATCGTGGACGAGTTCGAGGTCCGCGGTCTGCGGATCTTCGGGGCCAACCAGAAGGCCGCCGAGCTTGAGGGGAGCAAGGTCTTCGCCAAGCGACTGATGAAGAAATACAAAATCCCTACCGGCTTCTTCCAAACCTTCTACCGGGCCGAAGACGCCAAGCGCTACATCCAGGACGTGGGGGCACCGATCGTGGTGAAGGCCGACGGGTTGGCCGCAGGCAAGGGCGCCATCGTGTGCCAGACGGTGAAGGAGGCCCTGGACTCCGTCCGGATGATCATGGAGGATCGCGTCTTCGGCGACGCCGGCGAGAAGGTCGTGGTCGAGGAGTTCCTGACCGGCGAGGAGGCGTCCTTCCTGGCGTTCACGGATGGGGAGACGGTCCTCCCCATGGCCTCCTCCCAGGACCACAAGGCCGTCTTCGATAATGACAAGGGGCCCAATACCGGGGGCATGGGCGCCTACTCGCCGGCGCCCGTCGTCACCGAGGACGTCCACCACAAGATCATGAACCAGGTCATGATCCCCACGGTGAAGGCGATGGCCGCCGAGGGTCGGCCGTACCGTGGTGTCCTGTACGCGGGTCTCATGATCAAAGGCGGGGAGCCCAAGGCGCTGGAATTCAACGCCCGATTCGGCGACCCCGAGGCCCAGCCACTGCTCATGCGGATGGACAGCGACCTCCTCCCGATCCTGGATGCCGTGATCGACCGGCGGCTGCACGAGGTGGAGATCGCCTGGCACCCCGAGCCGGCGGTCTGCGTGGTCATGGCCTCCGGCGGGTATCCGGGCGCGTACGAGAAGGGCAAGGTGATCAGCGGACTGCGCGCCGCGTCCCGCCTGAAGGACGTGGTGGTGTTTCACGCCGGGACGGCCCTGGCCGGGGGAAAGGCGGTGACCCATGGGGGCCGCGTCCTCGGCGTCACCGCCCTGGGGAAGGACATCCCTGACGCCATCGCCCGCGCCTACCGTGCCGTGGAGAAGATCCGCTGGGACGGGGCGCACTACCGCACCGACATCGGGAAGAAGGCCCTGAGCCGTCCAGGCTAACGGCGAATATCGAATTTTGAATGTCGAACTTCGAAGTTCGAAATTCGTCATTCGACATTCGAAATTTCTCCGGAGGATACATGCGACGAAGGCAAACCGGATCGGCGACGGGCGCGCGGTCGCCGGTGGTCGCTCTCCTGATGGGCAGCGACTCGGACCTGCCCACCATGCAGGAGGCGGCGAAGATCCTCGAGGAGTTCGGCGTCGCCTTCGAGATGCGCATCTGCTCCGCGCACCGGACGCCGGAGAGGCTCGTCCGCTACGCGCGCGAGGCCGAGGGGCGCGGACTGCGGGTCCTCATCGCCGGGGCCGGCGGGGCGGCCCATCTCGCGGGGGTCCTGGCCGCCCACGTGACTCTGCCGGTCATCGGCGTGCCGATGGATTCGGGCCCGCTCAACGGACTGGACGCCCTGCTTTCCACGGTGCAGATGCCGGGTGGGGTGCCGGTCGCCACCGTGGCCATCGGGCGCGCTGGCGCCCGCAATGCCGCACTGCTCGCCGTCCAGATCCTGGCACTTTCCGATGTCCGGCTCAAGGCGAAGCTCACCGACCACCGCGCCCGGATGGCGGCCGATGTCGCCGCCAAGGATCGCCAGATCCAGCCGGAGCCCGCCTGATGACCCGCCTCTCATTGCGGATTTGGGATTGGGGATTTCGGATTTTCCAATCCTCAATCGGGCACCCTTTGGGTGATCCGAAATCCGAAATGGGTTTTGTGACGTGAGGTCGTATCGCGGCGCGACCCTGCTCTGGCTGCTCGCCCTCACTGCCTTCCACCTCTGGTTTATCGCCAGCGGCCGCTGGCCCCTCTCCGGGGACGAGGCCCACTACTGGGAGTGGTCCCGCCATTTGGATTGGAGCTACTACAGCAAGGGCCCCATGGTGGCCTACCTGATCGCGGCCAGCACACGCCTCGGGGGCCACACGGAGTTCTGGGTCCGGCTGCCCGCTGTCCTGCTGGGAGTCGGCGTGGCTGTGGTCGCCTTCTTCCTGGCCCGCCGGATCTTCCAGAGCGATCGCGCCGGATTTCTCAGCGTCGTCTTCCTGAGTCTGATGCCCCTGTACGTTGCCGGCTCCTTCCTGATGACCATCGATCCGCCCTTCGTATTCTTCTGGGGGTTGGCCAGCCTCCTGCTCTGCCGCATCCCCCGCCGCCGGGGCGAAGCGGCGTGGTACGGCGCCGGCATTGCCTTTGGGCTCGGGTTGCTGAGCAAGTACACGATGTTCATGCTCCCGGTCTGCGTGTCGGTGTGGTTGCTGGCCTCCCCGAAGCTTCGCCCGTGGCTCCGCCGGCGCGAGCCGTACGAGGCCGCCTTCTTCGGGCTGCTCGTCTTCAGTCCCGTCATCGTCTGGAACGCCCGGCATGAGTGGCTGTCGGGCCGCCACGTCCTGGTCCAGGCGGGCGCTGGGGGGGGCCGCTCGCTCTGGGCGTCGCTCCTCGGCGGCCCGGAGTTTTTTGCCTCGCAGCTCGGCGTGGTCTCGCCTTTCCTGTTCGTCCTGATGGGTCTGGCCGTGCTCTGGGCCTGGCGGGAGGGCATCCGTCAGGGGCGCGAGGACCTCTTGCTCCTGGCGTGCCTCTCGGCTCCCGTGTACCTCTTTTTCCAGGTCTGGAGCTTCGGGACGAAGGTGCAGGGCAACTGGGCGGCCCACGCCTACTTCACCGCGGCCGTGGCGGCCGCCGGCTGGAGTGACACCTGGCCGGTGTGGGGGCCGCGCCGCCAGGTGACCAGGCGCTTGTACGGTCTGCTGCTTGCCTCTATAATCCTGCCCGTCGTGTCCCTTCCGCTGGCGTTCTTCCCGGAGGTCCTGGAGGTCTTTGGGGCCCGGGTCCCGGCGGCCGTAGATCTGGTGAGCAAGCGATTGCGCGGGTGGCCCGAGCTCGGGCGGGAAGTGGGAGAGGTGCTGCGTGGCGCGCCGACCCCCCCGTTTCTGGTCAGCGACCGCTACCAGATCGCCAGCGAGCTTGCCTTTTACGTGGAGGGGCAGCCGCGGGTGTTCAACGCCAATCTGGGCCGCCGCATGAACCAGTACGACCTGTGGGGAGGATGGGAGGCGCTGACGGGACGGGACGGCCTGTTCGTCACCTTCGGGGCCGGGGATCCGCCCGGGGAACTCCGGGACGCTTTCCGCCGGGTGGAGCGGGTGAAGGTGGTGCCCATCGTGTACCGCGGCCAGCGGATTCGGGATTTCTCCATCTACTGGGGATGGGAGTTCCGGGGTTTCCCCAGCCGGCCCTTCAGCGGGTACTGACGTTCGGTCGTTCGGCGGTTCGGTAGTTCCCCTGAACCGCGTGAACAACCGAACTACCGAACCACCGAACCGTCGAACGCTTGTGGTCGGCAGCAGGGGAGAAGTCGTGACCACCGACGTCCAACCGACTGTCTCGATTGTAGTCCCGGTCTTCAACGAAGAGGAGAACGTCCCGCTCCTGGCCGAGGAGATTCGCCGGGCCCTGGACCCCCAGGGGATCCCCTACGAGGTTGTGGCAGTGGACGACGGGTCCACGGACAGCACCTGGGAGCGGCTGGAAACTGTGCGCGCCCAGGATCCCCGCTGGGTCCTGGTCGGGCTGCGGCGGAATTTCGGCCAGACCGCGGCCATGTCCGCCGGCTTCGATCACGCCCGGGGCGAAGTGATCGTCACGCTGGATGGGGATCTGCAGAACGATCCGGCCGACATCCCGCGGCTTCTGGAGGTGGCCAAGGACCACGACGTGGTTAGCGGATGGCGGAAGAACCGGCAGGACCCCTTCCTGAGCCGCCGCCTCCCCTCCATGCTGGCCAACTGGCTCATCTCCCGGGTCACCGGCATCCGCCTGCACGACTACGGCTGTACCTTGAAGGCGTACCGGCGGGAGGTCGTGGAGCATCTGCACCTCTACGGCGAGATGCACCGCTTTATTCCTGCCGTTGCCAGCTGGATGGGGATCAGCCTAGCCGAGGTGGAGACGCGCCACCGACCGCGCCGCTTCGGCCGATCCAAGTACGGCATCACGCGGACCGTCCGGGTCGTCCTGGACCTGATCACGGTGAAGTTCCTCCTGAGCTTCGCCACCAAGCCGATCCAGGTCTTCGGTCTGCTCGGCGCCTGTATGGCCGCCGTGGGCCTGGTGATCGGTGGCTACCTCACCGTCCTCAAGCTCGGCTTCGGCGCGCAGATTGGCGGCCGGCCGCTCCTCTTCCTGGCGATCCTGCTCATCCTGGTCGGGGTGCAGCTCGTCGTGATGGGGCTCCTGGGTGAGATGCTCGTCCGGGTCTATCACGAGTCCCAGCGGAAGGCCATCTACATGGTCAGGCGCGTGCTGGGGCACCCCGGTCGGGAGGGGTGATGGGCCAGCAGGGGCTCCCCCGGCGGACGGGCCGCCTCCTGATCCTGGGAAAGCTGCTGGTCAGCAGCCTCCTCCTGGCGTTCCTGTTCCTGCGGGTGGACCGCTCACTCTTCGTCCGCACGCTCCAGGCCTTGCCGCTGAAGGTCTTTGCTGGGTGCGCGGGGCTGTATTTCTTGGGCCATCTCATCAGCACGGTCCGGTGGCAGCGCCTGCTGCTTGCCGAGGGAATCCGGGTTCCACTCTGGCGCCTGACGCTCGTCTATTTCGAGGGAGCGTTCTTCAACCTGTTCCTGCCGACGCTGATCGGAGGCGACATCGTCCGCGGCTATGCCATTTACCGGATCACCCGGGGACACGATGCCTCCATCCCGTCGATCCTGGTGGACCGGCTCTCCGGTTTTGCGGCCCTGGTGGTCATAGCCCTGGTGGCGCTCGGCCTGGCGTATGGCGAGATCCGCGACCCCCAGGTCGCCGCCATGACCCTGGGCGTGGCCGCCGCCTTCGTGGGGATGATCGCCGTCCTGCTGAATGACCGGGTGAAGGATCGCGCGTCGGGACTGCTGCGGGGGATGGGGTTGGCCCGGTTCCAGGTGAGGCTCCAGGGCATGGTGGAGGCGCTCCACCGCTACCGGGGTCACCGCCGGGCGCTGGGGCAGGCCCTCGTCCTCTCCGCGCTGCTGCAGGCGCTGATCATCGTCACGTACTATCTGATCGGTGCCGGACTGAATCTGGGGGTCCCGCTGGCGTACTTCTTCCTGTACGTTCCCCTGATTACGTTCGTGGCGATGCTCCCGGTCTCGGTTGCCGGCCTCGGCGTGCGTGAGGGGGGCGCGGTCTACTTCTTCGCCAAGGTGGGCGTGGACGCGGCGGCAGCCCTCGGCATGTCGCTGGCGTGGTTCTCCCTGTCGCTGATCGTGAGCAGCCTGGGTGGCCTCGCCTTTCTCGTGAACACCCACGCCGCCATGCGGGTTCGGGACTGAGTGCTTGATTCCATAAGTCCGGATCGGGTTTCACCCGATACGGATCGCCCCTGGTGAGTGCGTTGAATGCGGCATTGGGAACTGAGGGGGCCATGGTAGACGTGTGGTCGGGGCTCCAGGCGCTGGATAGCTGGGGGTTTCTCGTGATCAATCGCGTCCTGCAGAACCCGGTCTTCGACGTTCTGATGCCGATCCTGAGCACGAAACGCTACGCGCTCCTGCCGGCGGCCGCCGCCATCCTCATGCTGGGGGTGTGGGGCGGGCGACGGATGTGGATCCTCCTGGCCGTGGGCGTCGTGGCGGTGGGCCTGAGCGACCAGGGGACCAACCTGATCAAGGCCGCCGTTCACCGAACGCGGCCGTGCCACGTGATCCCCGACGTTCACCTGCTCACCGGCTGCACCCGGTCCTTTGCCTTCCCTTCCAATCACGCCAGCAACATGTTTGCCCTCGCGACGGTGGCCTGGCTCGGATTCCGTCGGTGGCGTTGGGGACTCGGCGTCCTGGCCGCCGCGGTGGCATATTCCCGGGTCTACGTGGGCGCCCACTATCCCGCAGACGCGGTGGGCGGGGCCATCTGGGGTGGGGCCATCGGGTGGGCCTGTACCGCCATAGTCGCACGCGCGTGGCCCGACCGGCTCGGCGACCGCTCGAAAGAGGCGCTTGGCGGACCTGCCTGAGCGCGCCCCAGGGGAGCCCCCCGCAGTGATCCGTCTGCAAGAAATCAACGCCCGATCCCCCTCCGAGAAAGAGCACGTGTATGTCTCCCTGGTGCCCCCGGCCTTCTGCGAACGGTACGGCCTCGACCCGGTCACCCTCACCGATCCCCAGGGAAAATCTCTGGCCCGCCTCGAGGCGCCCCCGGGTGAGGCGTCGGTCCGCCTGACCCTGCGGCATCGCACCGATGCCGTGGATCCGGCACTCTTTCTGCGCCTGGATGAGAGTCGGTACGGCAACTTGCAGATTACCTGGGTCATCCTGAGCGAACCCGAGGGCCCACGGTTTGGCGTGGACCTGGATGATGAGGGAAACGTGACAGATCTGGGCGCTCGCTTCCGGAACCTGCGTCAGGAGGAGGCCGCGATGCGGGCAGGGCTGGCGCCCGGGCAGATCCGACCCGGCCTGCGGATGCTCCGGGCCGTCCTGGACCGCATCGAAGATTTCGCATCGCGCCTGGGAAAGCCCGCACTCGTCTTGGAGGCATTCTTCTACCACAACGCCCTCACCTACGAGCGCCACGGGTTTGGCTATCTCGCGGGCCAGGAGCGGTTGGAGGCGATCCATAGAGGGTTCCTGCCCGGCGGCGGTCTGGAGGCCCGCCTCGACGGGCGGACGCCCTTCCGAGCGCCCGGCTCGGGGACGACCGTTCGCGGGCGAAGCTGGGCCATCCACGATGGCATCCTCCCCCGGCGATGGTGGCCCCCCATGATGTACCGCCCCATCGGGGTCCGATTTGACGTCTGCACCGCACCCGGTCTCCCGTACTGACCCTTGACAACCCAACCACTCCGGCACAAGTTAGGTTGCAGAGCGATCGGGCCTTCGGATTGAAGACGGAATCGCTCCCGAGGCTTCAATCCGCGATCGGCGATCGGCAATCACCAATCATCAATCTCGTTGACAGGAGGTGGCGTCATGTACAAAAAGATTCTCGTGCCCCTGGACGGATCGGAACTGGCGGAGAAGGTCCTGCCCCACGTGACAGCCCTGGCCAAGGCCAGCGGGGCGGAGGTGACCCTGGCCACCGTGGTCCAGTTCACCGTGGGAGCCGTAGGCGCCAAGCTCGAGGCCATGCCGGAGGCCGTGGCGGAGCGGAAGGCGGCCCTCAGGGTCGAAGCCCTGATCTACCTGGAGAAGGTTCAGCGGGATCTGAAGGGCAAGGGGGTCACCGCCCACTGTGCCGCCCTGGAAGGTGATGTGGCCAGCCAGATCATCGCTTTTGCGGAGCAGAAGGGTTTTGATCTGCTCGCCATGGCAACCCACGGGCGGACCGGCATTGACCGGTTCGTCATGGGGAGCATCGCGGAAAAGGTGGTCAGGGGCACGGTGAAACCGGTCCTGCTGGTCCGTTCCCTGGTCGCCCGCCAGGTGCCGTGGGCCGAGGCGCAGATCGCCTGACCCCCGAAGCATCCCTGGGTGACACATCCCTTCGAGGCTAACCATCACGCCCGCGCGAACTGCGCGGGCGTGGTCGCTTGAGAGGAGAGTGCAGGAACTACCTGAGGGCTTCGCGGAAGTTCAGGAGCAGGCTGAGGCCTGAGGGATAACAGTGAGATTACTTATAAAGGATGTCATGTAACTCATTGATAATACAATATCCAATTTATTCTAACTTCCTGGATCCGGAAACAGCAGCGCCCGGGCACCCATTCTTCATGGGATGCCAGGGCGCACTCGAATCTCTCCGTTGCCCCTCCGCTCCTCTGCCCGCCGCCCGGGCGGCTCAGGGTTTCGGGGGGTACTTCTGATAGTACTTCGCGGCCTCGCTGTTCGGGTCCTTCCTCGCCTCCTCCCACTTCTCGCGGGTGGGTGCCTTGGGGAGGTTGGCGTCCCCCTTGAATATGTCAGCGTTCTTGGCGATGTAATCCTTCCACTTCTCCGGGGTGTCACTCTCCTCGAAAATGGCCGCCACCGGACACTCCGGGACGCACGCCCCGCAGTCGATGCACTCCTCGGGGTGGATATACAGCATGTCTTCGCCCTCGTAGAAGCACTCGACCGGACACACGTCCACGCAGGCATGATCCTTGATCCCGATGCACGGCTCTGCCACGATGTATGTCATCCCGCCCTCCTCCTGTCCTCCGTCCGCGTGGGTGCCCTGCCCCGGTGAGCGTGTTCGGGGCTTGGTCTCCCCGAGTCCCCCTCCCGCAGGCCGCCAGCAAGCGGGGCGAATTCTACGCGGCCCCGCCGGTGCCGTCAACCCCGATCCGAGATCTCGAACCGCCAAGGCGCCAAGGGCGAACCCATTAGCGAATGATCAGTCCGGCATAGGCGACCACCTCGTGCAGGTCCCGGGTAACCTCCCCCGAATCGGTGTACATCACCAGATCCGCCCGCGAAGCCCCCAGGGCCTTGGCCGCCACCAGCATGGCCGTGGTGGGGTGGAACCCGCACATGCTGATTCCCTCCCGGCGCACGACCCGGTGAAGCCCCTCCGGGTCCAGGGCAAGGATCGCGTCAAGGGCCTTGCGGTCTTTCTGCGTCGCCTCGTCGCGGGAGACGTAGTGGCTCATGTCGGTGCTGGCAACCAGGAGCACGCGCTTGTTCGTCTCCCGGACCGCCTTGGCCACGGCCTGTCCCACGTCCTGGCAGGCCCCGTATTCGTGACTGAACAGACAGATGGGCACGAAGCTGAAGGGACGTTCGAAGTACTGCAGGAACGGGAGCTGCACCTCGATGGAGTGCTCGCGGGCGTGGCCGAGGTGGTCTTCCTCCAACACCGCCGAGTTTTCCAGGATCGCCCTTCCCAGGTCGGGGTCGATGGGCACCTTGCCCAGCGGCGTCTCCCACTGGCCATAGGTCATGACGGCGGCGCCGGCCCCCAGGCCGGTGTGGTTCGGACCCAGGATCACGAAGACGTCCGGAAAGGCCACCCGCGCGTAGACCGCCCCCGCCACCTTCCCCGAGTACATGTATCCGGCATGAGGCGCGACCACCCCGATGGCGCGCTCCTGCGGGACCCCCCGAGGCAGGAGATCTTCCACCTGCAAGCGCAACCGGTCCCGCGTCCCGGCGTAAAACGAACCCGCCACCGCCGATCGCCGGATCATGATCTCCTCCTCCCGCAAGCCGTGGCGTACAACCTGCCCAATTGAATATCGCACATGGAGGGAGAGGTCAAGGACGGACATTCGATCATGCCATTGGCCCAGGGAGACTGGGAGAAGGGACAGGTCTGCGAGACTTCGGGGGGAGCGGTGCCGGGTGTCGATGACAGCTTTTGGGTCTATTTCTCCTTCCCTGGCGGTCGCGGATCTGGCACCCGATTCTTGACCGGCGGAATGCTTCGGAGGTAGGCCCAGAGGGCATTGATTTCGGCATCTCCAGCGTCCAGCAGCCCGTGGCGGAAGTTCGCCCAGGGCATCGGCGGCAAGATCTCGCGTCCCGTGGTTCGGCGTTGACTTTTCCCGGTGCGGAGCATCTCGATAAACTTCTCCTTGGTCCACTCCCCGAGACCCGTTTCCTTGTCCGGCGTGAGGTTCGCGGCGAAACTCACCCCCCAGGGACCGGCCCACGCAGTCAATGTTGGACCTGTGATTTGCAGAACCTTGCGCTCCGCATCTTCCGGTGTCCAGGTGGGGTACGGTGCATCCTCCGAATGCCCAGAGAGAAGCCGTGACGGATCGGGGACGAGCGTTCCCCCCGGACCCTGGACCTTGGGCGTATGGCAATCGATGCAACCCAGCGCCCTGACCAGATACTTGCCGCGCTCGACGGGGCTCATTCTTCTTTCCCACCCCAGATACACCGCCAGGAGAATCGCCGAAACGACTACCACACCCAATATGGAGAAGAGGATCGATCTCCTCATCTGTCCCTCCTGCATATCCTCATCAGCGTGTGGTGGCCACGTCCGACCTCGAGCCGATGCCGGCCTGGCCACGCCGGATAGCCGCCGCATGGCACCGACGGCACTGCGCGTGGAACGTGGCCGCTCATCCGAAGCCCTGGAGTGGCAGACGATGCGCAGTCCTCACCGGGCAAGCCGAAACCTCAGGTACCGGGGGATCCAGATCCTGGCCTCGACAGCGGCGGTGATTTCCGTGCGGGATCGGGCAGGGGCCACGCCGTCCCGGACCGCCGCCTCCGCACGGCCCTCGGACCACCGGTACCTATTGGCCAGCTCAGCCTCGCAATGGCCGAGTTTTTTCGGCAGTAGTTCTCGTAGGTGCGCTGGAGCTGCTCCAACGTCGCGACGTGGCCGGGGAGACATCCCGACAGCCCGAAGCTCTCCCGCTCCTCTGGGGTGAAGGCGCTCCCCCCCGCATCCCGCTTGACCTGGCACTCCCGCATACCATCCCCCATGGAAGATCCACGAATGACGAGACCAACGCGAAGGAGAACGGGGCCCCCACTCCTTCCCGAGAGGTGGGAACCGGGGGATGACAGCCTGGGGGGGCGCGTCTCAGGTGATGAGCACACTCACACTCTCGCCGTACTTTCCCCTCAGCTCCTTGACCAGCGCGTCGGCCTGCTCCCCTCTCACCCGAATGACGAAGTCACGGAACCCCGGGCGAGTATGAAGCGCGGTGCTGATGATGCTCCGGAAGTCCAGGCGGAAGTCGCGGAGAACGTGGACCAGCTCCTGGCAGGCCTCGGGGGTGTCGGGCACCTCGAAGGCGAGCCGCGTGCCCTTTTCCTTGTAGCCCAGGATCTCGACCATCACCTCCAGCAGGTCCGTCTCGGTGATGAGCCCGACCAGCTTTCCCGCCTCATCCACGACCGGCAGGCAGCCGATCTTGTGGTCGTGCATCAGGAGTGCGGCTTTCTCCACGCTGTTGGTGGGTTTGATGGTGATGGGCGCCTTCTTGACCAGGTCCCGGACCTTCATCTTGAGGAGGAGGTAGTTCATCTCGTAGACATCCAGGGTCGTGGCGCCCGACGGCGCGGCCTCCTTCACGTCCCGGTCGGTGATCACCCCGATGAGCTTCCCCCGATCCACGACAGGGAGGTGGCGAATCCGCTTCTCCTTCAGGATCAGTCGAGCCTCCAGGAAGGGAGTGTCCGCCTCGATGGTGATGGGATTGCGGGTCATCCAGTGCTGCACCAGCATGGTCTGTCTCCTCAAGGACCTCGCTGCGTCGCCCCCTCCCAATATGACTACAAGCCAAGATAGGCCTTCTTCACGTGAGGGTTCGCCTTGAGTTCCGAGGTGGGACCCGACAGGACAATCCGTCCGTTCTCCAAGACGTATCCGGTGGCGGCCAAATCGAAGGCCGTGGCCACGTCCTGCTCCACGAGGAAGATGGTCGTGCCCTCTTGGTGGATCTTGTTGATGACGTCCACCAGAACGTCCACAATGATGGGGGCCAGCCCCAGGGACAGCTCGTCCAGGACCAGCAGCTTGGGCCGGGCCATGAGCCCGCGGGCGATGGCGCACATCTGCTGCTCGCCGCCGCTCAGGCTGCCGGCGCGCTGCCCTTGCCGTTCCTTGAGGATCGGAAAGAGCCCATACACCCACTCGAGGTCCCGCTGGATCCCGACCCGGTCCCGGCGGCGGTAGGCGCCCATGAGGAGGTTTTCCCGCACGCTCATCAGCGGGAAGAGTCGCCGGCCTTCGGGCACCTGGGTGATGCCCCGGGCCACGATCGTCTCGGAACTCCAGCCCGTGATGTCTGTCCCTTCCAGGCGAACGCTCCCTGCTGTCGGGCGGAGAATCCCGCACATGGTGTTCAGCAGGGTGGACTTGCCAGCCCCGTTGCTCCCCACCAAGGTGACGATCTGTCCCGCCCCCACCGACAGGCTCACGCCGCGGAGGATCTGGACTTCGCCGTACCCCGCATTCAGACCGCGAATCTCAAGCACGAGCCTGCTCCGCGTACCGCCGCCCCAGGTAGGCGGACACGACTGCCGGGTTGTTCAGAACCTCCTCGGGGGATCCCTCGGTCAGCTTCTCCCCGTGGTACAGGACCATGATCCGGTCCGACACGTTCCGGATTGCCTTCATCACGTGCTCGATCACCATCAGGGTAATCCCTCGGTCCCGGATCCGCTTGATCAGCTGTACCGCCTCGTCGATCTCGACCGGATTCAGGCCTGCCATGACCTCATCCAGGAAGAGGACGCTGGGGCGCATGGCCAGGGCCCGAGCCAGCTCCATGCGTTTCCTCTCGGGAACGTTCAGTCCCTCGGCTGGCGCCCCGGCCCTGTGGACCAGCCCGACAAATTCCAGAATCTCCTCTGCCTGTCTCCGGGCCGCGGCCAGCTCCCGCGCCCCACCCTGAGCGCCGAACAGGGCGCCCACCATGACATTCTGGACCACGGTGAGGTTGCGGAACGGCTTGACGATCTGGAAGGTCCGGCTCAGCCCCAGCCGGCCGATCTCATAGGGGGGGAGCCCGCGGATGGGCCGGCCCCGGAACTGAACATCGCCGTCGGAATACGGCAGTGTCCCGGTGATGACGTTCACCAGGGTGGTCTTCCCCGACCCGTTGGGACCGATCAGGCCGAGGATCTCTCCCTCCTGAAGGTCGAAATCCACCAGGGACACGGCCGCCAGCCCCCCGAACAGTTTGGTGACGCGCCGCGCCTGCAGGATGGCCACATTGCCCTCAAATGCGTTCGATCGTTCGGTGGTTCGGGCGTTCGGTAGTTCAGGTTCCGGGGGAACAACCGAATCCGCCAGAGGCGGAAACCGTCGAACTGCCGAACGCTTCTCTCTTTAGATCCGGTACTCGCGAAGATTCTTCGCAAAGTACCGGAGCGAAAAGCCCCGCTGGCGGATCAGGTCCATGAGTCCCTTGGGCATGAAGAGCACGACCAGGATGATGATGAACCCGTTGAAGAGCTCGGCCAGCGTGACCAGTTGGGTGGCCAACACCTCTGATACCGCCGACAACACCAGCGCCCCCAGGAGCGGGCCAAGCACCGTCCCCGTGCCGCCGAACACCGCCATGATGAGCAACTGGACGGTGATGATGACTTTGAAGACCGCCTCCGGATCAATGAAGGTGATCCAGTAGGCGTACACGCCGCCGGCCAGCCCCGTGAAAAAGCCGCTCAGGGCGAAGGCGATGGTCTTGTAGAGCGGGGTGTTGATCCCCATCACGGCCGCGGCGTCCTCGTCCTCCCGGATGGCAACGAGCCCGTAGCCGAAGCGCGAGGCGGACAGCCACCAGTTCACCAGTGTCACGGCCCCCAGGATGCCCAGCATCGAGTAGAAGAAGATCAGCGGGTTGCGAACGATCGGCATCACCAGCCCTGTGCCTTTCCCGGTGAACTCCAGGTTGTACACCACCTCACGCATCGTCTCGGCCACACCCAGGGTGGCGATGGCGAAGTAGTGTCCCTTCAGCCGAAGGATGGGCAATCCGACGACCGCGCCAAAGAGCATGGCCACGATGCCGGCCGCCGGCAAGGCCAGCGCGAAGGGAAACTCCACCCGGGTGAGCAGGACGCCGGTCGTGTAGGCGCCGATCCCGAAGAAGGCGACGTTGCCGAAGGAGGCATACCCGGTGAATCCCCCGATGATATTCCAGCTCTCCGCCAGGATGGCCATCATGAAGAGGTTGATGAGGAACTGGACCATGAAGGCGGACACAATCCCGGGGGCCGCGGCCAGCAGGAGCACGACCACGACCGCACTGAGGAGCGGGGCCCAGCGCTTGGCGCTCATCGTCCCTCCCCCTTGCCCAGCACCCCGGTGGGCCGGAAGATGAGGATCAGAACCAGGAGACCGAAGCTGATGGCATTCGGATACGTGGGTCCGATGAAGGTGGAGCTGAAGGATTCCGCCAACCCCAGGATCAGCCCCCCCACGACGGCCCCCATCATGGTCCCCAGCCCGCCCAGCACGGCCACCACGAAGGACTTGAGGGTGAGCGCCCCGCCCATCATCGGGGTCACCGGGAACAGCATGCCCCACATCGCTCCCGCGGCCCCCGCCAAGGCTGCTCCCAAGCCATAGGTGACCGCATAGATGTGACCCACCGGGATCCCCGTGAGGCGCGCGGCCCGCAATTCTTCGGCGGTGGCCCGGATGGCCCGCCCCAGGCGGGTCCGTTCCATGATCAAGAGGAAGACCACGGAGAGAACGACCGTGGTCACGAAAACCCAGAGCCGGACGTACGGGATGGTCAGGCCGCCCACGGAGAAATTAGCCGCGGCGTAAGTTGGCGTGACCTGCCGGAGATCCGACGACCAGAAGATCCGGGCCAAGTTCACCATCGCAACCTCGATGCCGAAGGTGAGGAGCAAGGTCAGGAACAGTTGCGCGCGGACGACGAGGTTGAGGATCAGCCGCTGCAGGAGATACCCGTACACGAAGAGCGCGACAATCGTCACCGGCAGGGATAAGAACGGGTCCCATCCCCAGAGCGTGAAGGTCCAGTACGTGACGTACGCCCCCAGCATGATCAGGGGGCCGTGGGCGATGTTCACGATGTTCATCACGCCCCAGATCAGGGACATGCCGATCGCCATGATCCCGTAGAGGCCCCCCAGCAGGATCCCGTTGATCAACACCTGCAGTGTCAGCATCGCTCTCTCTCAGAGATAGAGGGACCGAGGGACAGAGGCACCTCGCACGCCTGCCCCTCTGCCCCTCTGCCCCTCTGCTCCTCCGCCCCCATGCCTACTTGCGCTGGCTCCACTTCGGCATGGGGTACACCGCCTTGTTGACGAACTTCCCGGCGGCGTACACCGGCACCACCTTGCCCTCCTTGATCTGGATGAGCACCTGCCCCATGGCGATCTGGCCCGTCGCCTCGAACTTCACCCGACCATAGAGCGTCTCCACGTCCAGGCCGGCAAGGGCATCCCGCACCTTCTTGGGATCCAGCGAGTTCGCCTTCTCGATGCCGAATTTGAAGGCCAGGACGGCCGCCGCCCCCGCCGCCACGTGGTAGTCCGCCTCGTAGCCGAACCGTTCCCGGAACTGCTTGTCGAACTCCCGGGCCGAGGCGAAGATCTCGCCCCCCACGTCCATGTCGGCCAGCCAGGGGGTCACCCCGTACGCGTACTCGGCCGCCTTCCCCAGCACCTTGCGGAAGTCCGCCGTCGGCGGGCCCACCGTGAACACCCACATTTTGGGGCTCACGTCCTGGGCCTGGGATTGCCGGATGAAGTTCAGGGAGTTCTCGGTGTGACCAGCCAGGAGGATCATGTCCGGGTTCTTGCTCTTGATCACGGCCAGGATGGAGGTGAAGTCTTGCGTGGCCGGCTGGTACTCCTCGTCATAGACCTTCTCGATCTTGTAGTCCTTGAGCAACTGCCGTGACCCATCGGCCACGCTGCGATCGAAGGCCTCGTTGGAATACACCAGAGCCGCTGTCTTGATGGGGGGATTCAGGTTGGCCGCCGCCGCGATGGCAGACAGGAAATAGAACTCGGCCTTGGGCAACGTGCCGAAGATATACTTGTAGCCCCGGCTAAAGATCTGACCTGAGGCCCCACCCCCCTGCACCATGGGGATCTCGTACTTCTCGGAGACCGAGCTGGCCGGGGTCACGATCCCGCTGGAGTACGGGCCCAGGAGGAAGTTCACCTTGTCGGACGTCACCAGCCGGGTGAACAGGCGGACACTCAAGTTCGGGTCGCTCTGATCATCGTACATCTTCAACTCGAGCTTGTAGGGCTTGCCCCCCACCTTGACCCCACCCGCCTTGTTGAGGGCGTCCACGGTGATCTGGTAGCCGTCCACGTAGAACTTCCCTTCCCGCGCGTACTTCCCGGTCTGGGACATTGCGGTGCCCAGGACGATCGTGTCGGCGGCCCACGCCGTCGTGGCAAGCAACAGGATCCCCATTGCCGCCAGACCCAACAACGTCCGCCACGAACCATGGAACTTCATACCTCGCTCCTTCCTCCGGGCCCCTTGCCCGTAGACCCGCCGAGGGCGGGCAGTTCTGGAGATGTGCGGCTGCCACCACCCACCGGTGTCACGCCGCACATCCGTTCCCCCGGTGGGCTCGTGCAATGTGGAGATGTCGGCGGACACACTCGGAGGGCAGCAGGTTGGGAAAGCAATGCGCATGCCACGGAGATGCCGGCAATCCACAGGGCTGGTGGGAGTCTCCTCGGGTATCCCATTGAATCAAAAAGGCAGGAAGATCGGGATACATCGATTGGTCGGTGGCAAAGGGTCTCTCGAACACCTTCCGACAAGAACCTGTGGGTTTCACGACTCCCGTTGTGGGATAAGGCGCACTACAAACTTCGTGAAGGATTCAGGATCGAGAAGGTGCGAATATCAGGGGACGTCCCTAACGTCCACCCTCCCCGGCACTGCGCCCGGACGTTCACGCGGCCGGGGGTCGGACCTGCATGCACCTCATCGGTACCAAGGTCGGATTGGCTGCGTCAAGCCGCATCGAAGGATTGTCTGATACCCCAACTTATCGGATGGTGCAGGAATGAAGGGAGGGGACGGAGAAGAAATCGCGCACGGATTTTCCAGTTGGCGGGAAAGGCCGTCCCGGAGGGAAAGACGAGGGGAAAATCCCAGTGGTTCTCGGGCCCGATTGGTATCCGCCAGGTATGGCGGACATCGCCGGACGGCGGCCGACGCTGCTCGCGGCGGATCGGATCAACTCGTCACTTGGCCGTCACTTGGTTTCCTTCTTGCGGACCGTACCGGCAAGGACCACCTGGATGGTGCTGATGAGCGCCCCTTGCCGGATGGGCTTTGGAACACAGGCCTGAGCCCCGAGCGCGTACGCCTTCCGATGGAGGGTCGGGTCGTCGCTGGCCGTAACCATGATGACGGGAATGTGCCGGGTCTTGGTCCCGCGACGGAGAAGCCGGCAGACCTCGTAGCCGTCCATGCCAGGCATCTGAAGATCCAAGAGGACAAGATCCGGGCGATCAGCCTCGGCCAGGAGGAGCCCCTGGGCGCCACCCATCGCACCCTGCACCGTGTAACCCGCGGGCCCCAGGATCGCGGCAACGAGGCTCTGCGCCTCGGCGGCGGCGTCGATCACCAGCACGCGCTTCCGTATCGTGGGGCCCATCGTGTGGTCGCCTTCTCCCTCCACGTGCCTGATGCGCCAGCGTGCCTCTGCCCCCCTACTCCCTTGCCGCTCTCATTTCACAACTTCCCTTCGTTCCACCTCCAGCTCGGGCATGCGCGCCACCCCCGGGCTCGATCTCCCGGTTCCAGCCAGGGAGGTCAGAGCGGTGCCGGATGGGAGGCGCCCGGCGGAAGGAACCGGCGGATAATTCCCTGGAAGGCTTTCCGGTCCACCGGCTTCGTCAGGTAGGCGTCGCACCCGGCCTCCCGTGCCCTGGCCTCGTCCCCTCGCATCGCCTGAGCCGTCACGGCGATGATGGGAATGGCGGCTGTGGACGCATCGGCTTTGAGCTGGCGTGCTGCCTCGTACCCCGTCATCCCCGGAAGCTGCATGTCCATGAGGATGATGTCGGGTCGCGCCGTCCGCGCGAGCTGAAGCCCGGCATCGGCCGTCCCGGCCACCAGGACCTCACAGCGCTCCTGCTCCAGGAGGGCCACGATGAGCTCCAGATTGGCGGCGTTGTCCTCGACCACCAGTACCCGGGGCATTTCAGTCTCCCAAGGCCAGACGCTCCCGCCGCGCGTCCGGCCTCCAGTGTAACCACACCGTCATCCCCCGCGCTCCCTCTGCCCCTCCGCCCTTGCTCACTGTTCCCATGGGCCCCTAGCCCGATGGTCGAGTTGTCCCTTTGTCACTCGGTCCCTTGGTCGCTCGGGCCAGCGAACGGCATGACCACCGTGAAGGTGCTCCCCCGCCCTTCCCCCTCGGATTCGGCCCAAACGCGCCCGCCATGCAGCTCGACGAGCTGCCTTGTCAGAGCGAGGCCCAGCCCCGTCCCTTCCTGGCGCTGGGCGTGGGTGCGCTCGATCTGGATGAACTCCTGGAAGAGCAGGGGCATCTCTTCCGCCTTGATCCCGATCCCGGTATCCGTCACGGCGATTTCCAGGAGCTCGCCGGCTGGAAGGCTGGCAAGCTGGGAGGCTGGGACGCCCGTCGGAGAACACGCCTCCTGGCCTCCTAGCCTCCTAGCCGAGAGCCGGATAGTGCCGCTTTCGGGCGTGAACTTCACCGCGTTGCTCAGCAGGTTGAAGAGGATCTGCTTGAACCGCACCGCATCCACGCGCAGGGGCGGGAGGCCAGCCTGGATGTCGGCCTTCACGGTCTGGGACTTCTTGTGGGCGAGGCCCCGGCCTATCACCAGGATGTCTTCCAGGGTCGAGCCGACGGTCAGGGCCTCGGGTTGCAGGACGAACTTCCCCGCCTCCACCTTGCTGAGGTCGAGGATGTCGCTGATGAGCTGCAGCAGATGCTTCCCGCTGTTCTGGATGTGGGTCAGATAGCGGGCCTGCTTCTCGCCGAGGGGTCCCACCCCCTCCCCGAGCAGCAGGTCGGCAAACCCGATGATGGAGTTCAGGGGCGTCCGGAGCTCGTGGGACATGTTGGCCAGGAATTGCGACTTGTGGCGGGAGGCGGCCTGGAGCTGCTCGTTGGCGCCTGCCAGTTCCTGGGTCCGGTCCTGGACCCGCTGCTCCAGCTCTTCGGCATGCAGCTTCACCTCTTCGTAGAGGCGGGCGTTCTCTATGGCGATGGCGGCTTGGTCGGCAAACGACCCGAGGTACGCGAGGTCGGCCGGGGTGTACTCCCGGGGCTCCGTCGTATTGAAGGCCAACACGCCAGCGACCTCGCCTTGGATCATGATGGGCAGGCCGAGGTAGGTCACCTGCCCCAACTCCCGGTCATGATCCCGGTGGGGATTTCGCGGGTCGTGCTGGCAGTCCGGGACGAACAGCGGTTGTCCGGTGGCCGCCACGAGGTTCGACAGGCCGACCCGCAGGGGGGGCCGGGGTCCTGCGGACGCCCCGGACGCGCCCCACTTCATCGCGCCCAACTGGAGGTCTCGTGTCTGCTTCTCCAACAGGAGGACCTTCACGTGCGAGGTCCCGGTGATCCGGGCAGCCTCCTCTGTGATGCGGTGGAGGATCTCGTCGAGGTCCAGCCCGGCCATGAGCGTTCGCGTAGCTCGCAGAAGGGCTGCCAGTTCTTCTCCCCGACGGACCGCCTCCGCATGCAGGCGAGCCTGCTGGATGGCGATGGCCAGTTGGTCGGCCACCTCGCGGGCGATGTCCACGTGTTCCGGGGTGAAAGTCCCAGGACGGTCTGCGCCCAGGTTGACGGCGCCAATCAGTTCTCCCCGGACCATTAGGGGCACACTGAGAAATGAACGGACACCCTCTGACTGCAGACGCAGGTCCATGGGAAGCGGTCGTGGAGGAGCCAGGGTATCTTGGACAAGCTGCACCTTCCCCGATCGCACCTCTTCGGCCATCGAATATTCCTCCAACGAGAGGCGCGTCCCCGTTCCCACCCGGGTTTCCCCGTTGGCGTGTGTGGCGAGCAGCGTCGCCACACGGGCCTGCGAGTCGAAGAGGACAACGCTGGCCCACCGGCAGGGGATCAGGGCGCGCATGCGCTGCAAGGCGGCCTGGGCAGTTGCCTGCGGCGACTCCGCCGCCAGGATGGCGAGGTCAATCTCCCGCAAGCTTTCCAGCCGCTTCACATAGCCCCGCACCGCCTCCTCCGCCCGCTTGCGCTCGGTGATCACGTCGAACACGGCTACGAAGTGATCCTTGCCGGGGCTGAGGACCGAGATGTCGAACCACATCCGCAACGCTTCCACATAGGTCTCGAACCTTTCCGGCACGCCGCTCCGCGCCACCCGGCCATAAATCTCCAGCAGCCCCGGATCGGTCTCGCGGATGCCGGGAATAACCTCGGAGACTTTCTTCCCGACCACGTTCTTCAACCCGGTCAATGATTCGAAGGCGCGGTTGACGGCGAGATAGATGAAATCCTCCGGTCGGTCGCCCTCGAACAGCAGGCGGCAATAGGCGAATCCGTTGAGCATGTTCTCGAAGAGGGAGCGATAGCGCTCCTCGCTCTGTCGCAGCGCCTCCTCCGCGTGTTTGCGGTCGGTGCTGTCCTGCTTGACGGCGATAAAGTGCCTGGGGCTTCCCTGCGCGTCTCGCAGCGGGGTGATCGTCATCTCCTCGGTGTAGAGGCTGCCGTCCTTGCGCCGGTTGACCATCTCTCCTTGCCACACCCGGCCGGCCAGGATGGTTTCCCACAGATGCCGGTAGAAAGCAGGGTCTTGCACGCCCGATTTGAGGAAACGCGTGGTCTGGCCAATGCTCTCCTCTAGGCTGTAACCGGTGAGCCGACTGAAGGCTGGATTCGCCCAGAGGATGCGTCCATCCCGGTCGGTAATGACGATGCCATTCGCGGCGGCTTCCAGCGCGCTGCCCTGGAGTCGCAGCCGCTCCTCCGCCTGTCGGTGCGCGAGGCGAATCTTGGCCTCGCGCACCTCGCGCTCTATCGCGGCGCAGAGCCTGATCAAGTTGCTTTTCAGGAGGTAGTCATGGGCGCCCGCTTTCATGCTGGCGACCGCTGTCTCTTCCCCCACCGTTCCGGACACGATGATGAAGGGAAGGTCAAGGCCGCTTTCCTTGAGCACCTGGAGTGCGTCCGGCGCACTGAAGTGGGGCATCCGGTAATCGGAGAGCACGACATCCCATGCCTGTCCCGCCAGCGCGGCATGCATACTCTCGCGCGTTTCAACCCGCCGGTGGGTCACGTCATACCCGCCGCGGCGTAGCTCGCGCAGCATCAGAAGCGTGTCCTCTTCTGAATCCTCGACCACGAGGACCCGCAGGGGGATTCCCATTTCAATCCTTCTTCCCGCTTCCTTCGACTCGGGCACGTCGGAATTCGCTCCTCACATGCCGCCGCCACGACCGCGCAGGGTCCCAGCTCCCCGGAGGATCCGTGCCCGCGGCTACTCGCCTTCCACCGGCGGCGGCTCGTTCAGAACCAGCCAGTACATTCCGAGCTGCCGGACGGCATCGACGAACTTGACAAAATCCACCGGCTTGCGGACGTAGGAGTTCGCGCCCAGCTTATAGCCGTTCATCAGATCCTGTTCCTCCTTGGACGAGGTCAGGATGACCACCCGCAGAAGCTTGGTCCGCTCGTCGGTCCGCAGGCGGCGCAGGACCTCCAGGCCATCCACCTTGGGGAGCTTCAAATCGAGCAGGACGACCGCCGGCATCTCTCCCAGGTCTCGCCCGGAATGCTTCCCGGTCCCGAATAGGTAATCCAGCGCCTCCGCCCCGTCGCTCGCCACCACGACCTGGTTGGCAATGTTATTCTTTTTCAGGGCCCGCAGGGTGAGCGCCACGTCATCCGGGTTGTCTTCCACCAGCAGGATGGATCGGTCGGCCATGGCCCCAGCCTCCCATTTTCAAATTGCAAATTGCAGTCTACAATACTCAAGGACCGAGGGTGAAGTAGAAGGTTGCCCCCTTTCCCGGCGCCCCTTCGGCCCAGACCCGGCCGCCATGCCGGTGGATGATGCGCTGCACGGTGGCAAGCCCGATGCCGGTTCCCGCATATTCTGCCTGGGTGTGCAGACGCTGAAACGCCCCGAACAGTTTGTCCTCGTAGGCCATGTCGAAGCCGGCGCCGTTATCGCGCACGAAATAGGTCGGCCGTCCGTCCGATCCCGCCCACACCCCGAATTCAATGCGGGCCGGTGCCCGCGCGGCCGTGAATTTCCACGCATTCCCCAAGAGGTTCTCCAGCACCGCCCGCAGCAGCCGGGCATCGCCTTCCGTGGCGAGGCCGCCCTGGATCACCCATTCCGCCTGCCGTCCCGGCTCGCGTTGCTGCAGCTCCGCGGCGATCGCCCCGGCCAGCGCACTGAGATCCAGGGGGGCGCGGTGGACCTCGCTGCGCGTGACCCGCGAGAGAGCCAGCAGGGCCTCGATGAGATCCGCCATGCGCTGGGCGGCTCCCCGGATGCGATGGAGGTGATCCTTCCCCTCGGCATCCACCTTGTCGGCGTAGTCTTCCAGAAGGGCCTGGCTGAAGCCATCAATGCTCCGCAGGGGTGCCCTCAGATCGTGGGACACCGAGTAGCTGAAGGCCTCCAGCTCCTTGTTGGCAAGCTCCAGTTGGTTCGAGACCCGCTTGAGCCGATCGATCATTGATAGGATAACAGAGGCCAAAAGCACGCTCAGAACGACCACGGCGCCATAGAATGCCGCCATGGTTGCCAGGGTCCTGTTCCGAACTGCAAAGGTTGTCCCGGCAGCTTGCTGGACCACCACCGCCCAGCCGTAACCCGGGATTGGGGCATAGGCCCCTACCTGCTGCTCCATCCCTACCGGGTCCTGGCTGATGAGGATTCCCCGCTCCCCCCGAAGGGCCCTCTGGACCGGGGCCACGCCAGAGAAATCCAAGACCTCTCCGTGGGGAGGGAGGTGGGGGTGGGAGACGGCCTGTCCCCGCCGATCCGTGATGTAGAGGAAGGCGCCCCCCTCCATATCCACCTCTTTGGACCATTGAAGGAATGTGTCCAGTTTGATCTGGAGAACGAGAATCCCCGTGGGCCCCCCGTCTTCTCCCCGGATCGGAATGGCGGCCGCCACCACATTGTATCGGGGCTCGGCCATGCGCCGGTAGGCCTCAGACAGATAGGGCTTCCATTCTTGGCTGACGCCTTTGTACCAGTCCCTGTAGGAGAAGCTTTGCCCACGTACGCTCGGAATCACTGGGACGTCCGCCCGAAGCGTCCCACCCAGATCCGCCAGGAGTATCCGCTCCACCGCAGGGAATTCCCTGGGGATGTCCTGGAGGATCTGGCTCGCCTCCTCCCATCGGCCTTGCGCAACGAGCTGACGGAAGCGGACCCGGGTCGCCAAGGACAGGCCCACGTCCATGAGGCGGTCGATCCTTTCCTTGAGCGTGGCCGCTGCCAGGGAGGCGAAGGCCTCACGGCGGGCCAGGACCCCCTTGGTCAGGTCCTTGTATGTCTGCATGGAACTTATGATCGCCACGAGAAGGACCGGAACGACGATGAAGCCAAAGAGAGCCGACTGGACCTTCCTGGGCCGAGTCTTGTCGCTCAGCGCCGCCTGGACCAGCCGGTCGAGGAGGGATTTCAGCATCAACCCCAGGCCTCTTCAAGGCCAGAGGAGAAAAACGCGGAGCGCTTCAAGGGCTCAGTAACAGTTCGTCCTTGAGGCGTTGAAGCCTGGGGCGCAGAGTGGGGGGATGAAACGTGAAGAGAATGGGTGCGAAGTAGCGGGTCCACGAATGACTCTCCCTCCCCCGGTCACACTCCGGCCTGCAGAGGCTCCCTGGGAGATTTCCACTCGCTGATCGCAGTGGGCGTACCTACCGCTTGAAGAGAATCCTCAGGACCGCGTCAATGTCCTCCATCCTGATCGGCTTCGGAAGAAGCATCGCCGGCCCGTACTCCAGAGCGGCCAGGGTCTCCTGGTGGTAGGGGTACCCAGTAATCAGGACAACTACAGCCTCTGGGTCCCGCCGCTTGATCGTCTTGAGAACGGAGGCGCCACCGACCGTGGGAAGCAGGATGTCGAGGAAGATGAGATCGAAGGATTCGCGCCGAAGGAGCCGGAGTGCTTCCCGCCCGTCCGCGGCAACGGCCACCTGGTAGCCCTTCGCGGCGAGGGTCGCTTCGAATGCCTCACACACCGGCGCTTCGTCGTCTACGACAAGAACACGCCGGGGTGGGGGGGTATCAATGGAGATGGGAATTTGGTTGTCGGTGAGGAACTTCCGGAATTCGCTCCGGGCAATGCGGTAATGCCCCCCGGGCACGCGGTATGCGGTCAGCTTCCCGGCGCGGATCCAGCGCAGGACCGCCACGGGTGTCACGTGGAGCAGGCGGGCCACCTCTCCGGTACTCAGGGGCCTCTCGTCCGACACGGGTTCTCTCTTGTTTGTATTGTTTGCAAAGTTAGTCTAAGCAACCTTCACTCAGGTTGTCAACGTTTATCTCCCATGGACGCGCGGCCAGGCGATGCAGCAGCTCCTGGCCCACTGTCAGCCTCCGCCTCATCCACCTGATCCTCTGCTTCGAAGCCACTCCACCTGGCGGGTCAGGCCCTCCCGCAGCGGCACACGAGGAGAGAACCCGAGCACTTCCCGGGCGCGGGCGGTGTCCGCCCAGGTGTGGCGGACGTCGCCTGGCTGTGGCGGACGCTGCTCGCGGCGGATGGCGTGCCCCAAGATTTCCTCCAGCGTCGCCAGGACCTGGTTCACGCTGCTTCGCGATCCGCCCCCGATGTTAAACACCTGGCCAACCGCACCCGGCCCCAAGGCCAGCCAGTTCGCCTCCACCGCATCCGCCACGTAGGTGAAATCCCGCGTCTGCTCCCCATCGCCATAGACGAGGATGGGGCGGTCCTGGAGGGCGGCCAGGATGAACCGGTGGAAGCCCATGTCGGGCCGCTGGCGGGGTCCATAGACCGTAAAATACCGCAGCGACACCGTCGGCACGCCGTGGTTGGCCTGATACAGGGCGCACAGGTGCTCCGCCGCCAGCTTGGTCACCCCGTAGGGGGAGAAGGGTTGGGGAAGGGAGTCCTCCCGGAGGGGAAGGTCCGGGGACTGGCCGTACACCGAGGAGGACGACGCAAACACCAACCGCCGGAGCCGAGAGGAATCCTTCACCGCCTCCAGGAGGCGCTGCGTCGCCTGGACGTTGGACTCCAGGTAGACGTCGAACTCCCTGCCCCAGCTCGCCCGGACGCCGGGCTGGCCGGCCTGATGAAAGATGAAGTCCGCTTCGGCGACGAGCGCCCCCAGCTCCGCCTGGGCCACGTCGAGCTCCACGAAGCGGAATCCGGGCTCGTCCAGCAGGTGGCCCAGGTTCGCCATCTTGACGTCCCGGGGATAGTAATCGGTGAAGGCATCCACCCCGAGGATCCGGTGCCCCTCGCGGAGCAACCGCTCGGCGAGGTGCGACCCGATGAACCCGGCGACCCCCGTCACCAGCGAGACGGCCTCGCCGCTCACCGCGCCACCTCCCCAGGGAATCCAGGGCGTGCCTGACTGGACCCCACCTCTCGCCGGGCGAGCGTCGCGAAGAAGCTGCCGATGATGATCTGGCTCTGCATCTGGACGGGAATCCGCTCCGCATCGTCCGTGATCCACACGATCATGCGTCCCTTCCGCTGGAAGATCCCTTCGAACTTGAGGAGGGGTTCCACCACCACGGTCTCCCGGCGGCCCAGGGCCGTCTCCAGCGTCTCCCGCCGCAGCACCTTGACCTCCAGGTCCCAGTTCTTCCGGCTGGCAAACACCCGGGCGCGGACCGTATTGCCCGGCGTGAGCGTCTGGGTGCGGATATAGTACAGCACCGACAATTCGTCCAGGGCGCCAGGGTTGAGGGGGAACTCTTGCTCCACGTACCTGCTGAACCGCTCCGCCTCCTCCAGGCGCGAAATCTCGTGGGGCACCGGGCTGAAGTCCAGGTATCGGAACTTCGCGATGCCCTTGACGTGATCGAAGTCCGTCCGGCTGCTGTGCCGGTAACGCCCCTCCCGCAGGTGTTTCTCGAACCTCAGCGCCCGCGGGGAATCCTGGGCCAGGTACGATTCGCTCCGGTCGTCCACCCGGTAGAACTTGGATATCCAGGGGGTGGACGTGGCGGTCGTCACCAGATGGTACCCGGCCTGGCCGTCGAGCTGCACCACCCCCAGCGCCTCGAGGGTGGCCTGCCCCGCCTTGATCCCCAGCCAGGTGACATCATACACCAGGCGCTCGCCCCCGTGGTACACGCCGAGAACCTCGCCCGGTTGCCCCGCCCAGGCGTGGCCTGGCAGAACGAGGGCTCCGATGACAACAAGCATCAACCGCAGAGTGAACAACCCGGCAAACTCCATGAAAGGCCGAACGACCAACTACAATGGATCCGCAGAGTACGCAGATTTCACAGATGTTCCAGGGAGAGTCAGCTCGGAAGAATCTGCGTAATCTGCGATCCCGCCCCGAGGCGGGACTGCGGATCCTTAGAGATTTTTCCCCGGGTTCGCAACACATCGCGTGCGGCCTCCAGCACGTCAGCCACGCTGAGGTCGCGCATGCAGCGATAGGTATCGGCGATCTGACACCGGCGTTGCAGGCAGGGGCTACACGGCAGGTCCCGCCGCAGGACCTTCCCCGGGCCCAGGGGTCCCGTCCGCCGCGGGTCGGTGGGGCCGAACAGCGCCACGACCGGCGTCCCCACGGCTGCGGCGATGTGCAGGGGGCCCGAGTCCACGCTGATCATGAGGTCAGCCTCCTTGAGGACGGCCGCCAACTCCGTCAGCGTGAGGCGCCCGACCAGGGACACCGGCGAAGGATCGAGACCGGCAAGGATGGCAGCGGCCGCCGGTTCGTCCTCCCGGCTGCCGGTCAAGACCACGCCTGCGCCCTCCGCCAGAAGAGTCCGTGCCAGCGCGCGCCAGCGGTCCGGCTCCCAGAGCTTGGTGCGCCACCGCGCCATCGGGTGCAGGACGATGCGCGGCCGGGGAGACCCCGACAGCACGGACTGCGCGACAACACCCTCCTGTGGTGGGACGGGGATGTGAAACTCCTGGACCGGCTCCGTAGCGTCCACGGCCGCGGCCAGTGCCAGGTACCGCTCCACGGCATGCACCGGCTGGGGCGGTGCCATGACCCGGTGGGTAAGGACCCAGGGGGCCCCCTCCCGCCCCTCGGCAAAGCCGACCCGGATCGGGGCTCCGGTGGCGACGACGTACAGGGCGCTCTTGAGCAGCCCCTGAAGGTCCAGCACCACGTCGTAGCGCCGGCGCCGGAGGTCGGCCGCAAACTGGCGCATCTCGCCCAGGGTGCGGCCAAGGTGCCGCGGGTCCCGGAGCTGTCGCAGCCACCGTCGCCTGCCCGACACCACGACCCCGCTCAAGGCGGGATGACCCCGGACGATGTCCGCCGCCTCCTCTTCGACAAGCCAGTCCAGGCGGGCATTCGGGTACCGCCGGTGGAGCGTCGCCGCCACCGGAAGGGCATGCACGACATCGCCCAGGGCGCTTGGCTTGACCAGCAGGATCCTGCCGGCGCCGTCAAGCCGAAGGAGAGGCGATACCATCCCGCTGCTCCGTCCGCGCCAGGAACCACTCCACGGCCGCCCGGAGGTCGTCGGCGACATGTTCCGGGGGCGGCAGCGTTCCGGCCTGGATCTTTTCCCATTGCTCTTGCCCATGGCCGGTCCGCAGCATGATCGCCCGCATCCCCGGAAACGCCTGGGCGAGCGCGGCGTCGGTCACGTGATCGCCGATGACCACCGATCGGGCAGGGTCCAGATCGGAGTCGCGGATGGCCTGATGGATCATGCCCGGCTTCGGCTTCCGGCATTCACACTCGCGCCGGTATTCCGGCGGTCCGTGCTCGGGGTGATGGGGGCAATAGTACATCCCGTCGAGTCGCACGCCAGCCTCGGTCAAGAGTGCCGCCAGACGGCCGTTGACCCTGCGGACGTCCTCCTCGGTGATCAGGCCCCGCGCCACCCCCGCCTGGTTCGTGACAAGGATGAGACGATACCCGGAAGCCTGGAGCCTCTGGAGGGCCTCGACGGCCCCCGGGATGAATCGGATGCCCGCTGGATCCCCCAGGTAACCCAGATCCTCGATGATCGTCCCATCCCGATCCAGGAAGGCGGCGGGAGCGTCGAGACCACGGGGAGGGACCCGATCCCCATTTTCGATTGACGATTTTGGATTGCCAATTTTTCCATTCGGCAATGGGCGATCGCAAATCGACAATCCCGTGGGAATGGGCCCCGGGTGGTCAATGCCGGGCCGAGAGCCGAGAGGAGCTTCGAGCAGCTCGAGGGCGGCCTGGAGGACCCGGTCCTCGGTGACGCGGGTCATGCAGCGGTGGTCAATGGGGCACTCGCGCAGGAGGCACGGACTGCACGGCACTGGTTCCCGGACGATCCGGCTGTGCGCGCCGAGAGGACCAGTTGCCTGCGCGTCCGTGGGACCGAAAATCGCCAGGACCGGCGTGTCCACGGCAGCCGCCACGTGCATGGCCCCGGTGTCGTTGGTCAGGAGCAGGTGGGTCCGCGCCAGGAGCCCGACCAGCGTGCCGAGATCGGTGCGGCCGCCCAGGTTGATGGCCGGATGCCGCATCCGCGCACCCACCTCGTCCAGGATCGGGCGTTCTTGCGGAGAACCGATCAAGAGAATCCGGGCCCCACGCCGCTCCGCCAATCCGTCCGCCACCGCGGCGAACCGCTCCGGGGACCAGCGCTTGGCGCCTCCGTACACCGAGCCCGGGTTGAGCGCCACAACCAGATCCGTGGGGCCGACGGCATGACCCTCCAGAAGCCTCCGGGCGTTCTGTCTCGCCTCGGCCGGCACACGCAGCCGCAGGGATGGGGTGCCGTCGCCGCCCAGTGCTCGGACGATCTCGAAATACCGCTCGACCTGGTGGTGCCCCGGTGCCGCCGTCGGGCGCCGGGCCGGATGGGTAAGCAGCCAGCGCCGGCCATCGGTCGGATAGCCGACCCGCCGCGGAATGCCTGCCAGCCAGGGAACCACGGCCGCGTCCAGCGAGTTCGGGAACAGGACCGCAAGGTCAAAGCCCTCGTCCCGCAGCCTTTTCGCCAGGCGCCAACGCCCCATCACTCCCCGGTGGACATCCCCCGCCCGATACTCGAGGACCCGATCCACGGCCGGGTGTCCCGCGAACAGGCCGCTCACCCAGGGCTTCGCCAGCACCGAAATCTCGGCCTGGGGGAACCGGCGATCGAGGGCCTCCAGTGCCGGCAGCGTCAGAACGGCATCCCCGAGCCAGTTGACCTGCCGCACGAGGATGCGTTCGATCTGTTGAGGATCAATGTCAAGCATGCAACCACTCAACGGCGTTCGGCTGTTCGGCAGTTCCGCTGTTCGTCGGATCTCGATGAACAACCGAACAACCGAACCGCCGAACTGTCGAACGCTTTTCAACCAGAAGGGCGCCGCGCCAGCGCAAGGCGTTCATCCGAGCTCTGCGGTCGCGCTCGCCTGTGGGAGAGCACGCGCCCGATCTTCGTTCGCGAGTCTTGGATCGAGCGGCAGGTGGGTCTTCCAGCGCCGGTGGACCCAGAACCACTGGTCCGGCCGCTCCCGGATGAACGCCTCGATCGCCGCGGTGAATCGGGCCGTGTTCACCGCCAGGTCTGCCCGGAGATCCCCGCTCCGGCGGATGGGCACCTCTGGGGCGATCTGGACCCGGTACTGGCCGCAGGCCTCTCGCAGGATGACCATGGGCACCACGGCGGCGCCGGACCGGATGGCGATCAGGGCCGGCCCGGTGACGGTCGAGGCGGGCCGGCCGAAAAACGGAACCACCGCGCCTTCCTTTTCACTGATGTGCTGATCGATCAGGATGCCGACGGTCTCCCCGCGCCGGAGCACCTGGAGGATCGCCTGGATTGCGTCCCGCTTCCGGATCACCCGGTTCCCGCCCCGCTCCCGCATCCGGGTGAGCAGATCGTCCAGCCGGGGATCATCCAGCGGTCGGGCCACCATGTGGCTCGGCCCGTAGTCGCGCGCGATGAACAGCGGCAGGAGTTCCCAGGGCCCCAAGTGCGCCGTGATCACGAGCACGCCCTTGCCCCGTTGCCGTGCCGAGAGCAACCGTTCGAAACCGTCCACCTGGATGGCGCCCGCCTCTCGCCCGCTGAGGAGTCTGTCCGAACGGGCCACGTCCACGACCGTCCGCCCCAGGTTCTCGAAGACACGGCGCGCCAGCGCCTCGATCTCCGAGGGCGAGAAACGGTCCGGGAATGCCCGCGAGAGATTCTCGACGGCGACGAGCCGGTGCCGGCGGTCCAACCGGAACGCCAAACGCCCGGCCCCCTCCCCCAGGGCGTAGGCGGCCGACTCGGGTAGCCAGGCCAAGACCCGCGCCAGACCCGCGACCAGCGCCCATGTTCCCAGGACCGCCGGGCTCCACCGCGACCGCTCAGCCACGCGTCCCTCCCACGTAACGCAGCAGGAGCGCCTCCAGCGCCGCGGCCCCCTCAGTGATCTCGAGATCGACCCCCAACACCATGACCGGGCGAACGGGCCGTGCCGCTTCGCCAGGATCCAGGTCGACCGCGGGCATCCGGACGTGATCCTTCTCCGTGATGACAATCCACTCGGCTTCGGTCTCACGTGCTGCTTGGCTCATGCGCAACAGATCTCCCGGCTCATACGGGTGGTGGTCGGGAAAGACCAATCTCCCCACCACCACGGCGCCGAGGTCGGCCAGTGTGCGATGAAATCCTGCGGGGTTGGCGATACCGCTCACCGCCAGGACCCGCCGACCCCCCAGTGAGGCGAGTGGGTATTCCTCATCCCCAGGGAAGCGCATCAGACGCGCCGGCCGATGCCGCGCCAGGACCTGGACCGCCCCCGGGACGATCTGCTCCAGGCAGCGCCGCAGACCGGGAAGATCCGAGGCCTGGTCCGACCGGGTCAAAATAATCGCCTGGGCGCGACACAGCGCAGCCACGGGTTCCCGCAGGCGCCCCCGCGGCAAGAGCCGGCCCCCCCCGAAGGCATCGGTCGCGTCTACCAGCACGAGATCCACGTCCCGGTGCAGCTGCCGGTGCTGAAAGCCATCGTCGAGCAGCAGGACGTCCAGCCGGAAGCGCCGCAGGGTCTCCTGCCCCGCCTGGAACCGGCTTGCCCCCACCACCACCGGAACGCCGGGGAGGCGCCGGGCGAGGAGCATCGCTTCGTCGCCCACCGCTTCCCAGCGGGAACGAACCTCCCGGTCATCGGCCGCCAGCGTCACCCCCGACGCGTGGCGTCCGTACCCGCGGAGGAGGATCCCCGCGGCGTGCCCCCACCCGCGGAGCCGCTGGGCCAGGGCGATGGTGCAGGGCGTCTTGCCCGTTCCCCCCACCGTCAGGTTGCCGATGGAGACCACCGGGCACGGCAGGCGGCGGATTCGCCGCAGCCCCGAGGCAAAGGTCCAGTCTCGGACCTCCACCCCGACTCGGTATCCGGCCGTTGCCGCCGCCAGCACCGCCAGCCAGAGCCGCTGCGCCAGCGTCGGTGCCGGCGACTGCATCGAGCCCAGGGAGTAGGCCTTGACCGCAGTCCCCAGGCTCACAGCACCGCCTCCAGCAGGTCCACCGTCCGCCGACCGGCGCCCCGGTGGGTCCCCACGATGGCCCGGCCACTCTCCCCCATCTGCCCGGCCACCCGGGGCTCCCGCAAGAGGCGCAGGGTCTCCTCTGCCAAGGTCCCGGCCTCCCGCACCTGGACGCCCGCCTGGTGCTCCAGGAAGAGGCGGGCCATCTCCGCAAAGTTTCCCATGTGCGGCCCGAACAGCACGGGCCTCGCATGGCTTGCGGGCTCGAGGATGTTGTGTCCGCCGATGGGAACCAGGCTGCCGCCCACGAACACCACCGTTCCGGCCGCGTACAGCCGGGCCAGCTCGCCCATCGTGTCCACCAGGATCACGGCCGGCGGCACGTCCGCCGGCAGCCGGCTCCGATGGACCCAGGGAAGCCCCTCGCGCTCCAGAAGCGCCTCCACCTCCCCGAGCCGCTCCGGATGCCGCGGGGCCAGGAGCAGCGTGAGGTCGGGCACGGACCGGCGCACCGCCTTGAAGGCCTCCAGGACCGGCCCCTCCTCTCCCCGGTGCGTGCTGCCCGCCACGAGGACAGGCCGCGAGAGCGGGAGGCCCAGCATGTGTCGTACCGCCGGTCCGTCCGTCCCGCCTGCGGCGGGACTGACCCCGGCCAAGTCGAACTTCAGATTGCCGACCACGTGCACCCGCTCGGGCGGCGCGCCGAGGTCCAGGATGCGCCGCGCGTCTTCAGGCGTCTGCATGCAGAACAGCCGGATCCCCTGGAGCACCCGCCCAAAGAATCCCCGCACTCGCCGATAGCGGGGGAAGGAGCGCTGGGAGATCCGCCCGTTCACCAGGACCACGGGGATGTCGCGAACCGAGCAGGCCCGCAGGAAGTTCGGCCAGATCTCCGTCTCGGTGAGCAGGACGGCCCGGGGCCGAAGCCGATCCAGCGCCGGGCGGACGGCCCAGCTGAAATCCAGGGGGAAGAAGACGAACTGCCTCGCCGGGAGCCGCCCCTCGGCGACGCCGCGGCCTGTGTCCGTGACCGTCGAGACCAGCAGCGGCAGGTCCGGCCGGCGCGCGGCCAACTCTCGCGCCAGCGGGGTCGCCGCCATCACCTCGCCGACCGACACCGCGTGCAGCCAGACGGGTGGCTGGCTCCCCGCCCAGCGGGGAACGCGCCCCAGCCGCTCGCCAAGCCCCCGGCGATACTTTCCCCGCAGGATCGCCTGGGTGGCAAAGGCCGGGAGCCCCGCCACGAAGAAGGCCCCGAGTCCGAGACTGTAGAGCCAGTACACGACACCTTGGAAAGCGTTCGACGGTTCGGTAGTTCGGTGGTTCGGTTGTTCCACGGTTCCGCGGCTCGCCAATTCGACCGTTTCGGTACAACCGAACTACCGGGACCCACGGCACCGCGGTGGATACCCACCGCCGTGGCGTGGATGCCCCGAACTCCCGAACGTTTATCGCCGCCTAGTGGCGGCGACCGCGTCCGCCTCCATCATCAGGGCATCCAGCCGGTCGGCCAGGAAGGTCTGGAACTTCTCCACGGCGACCTTGTCGGCATCCGCCGGCACGTAGAGGGGTTCGCCCCAGACGTACACCCCGCGCGCAAAGGGATGGGGGATCAGGAACTGGTCCCAGCTCCTCAAGATTGTCCGGGGCCAGGCCCCGAACGCCACCGGCAGGATGGGCATCCCCGTCAGGCGCGCCAGATCGATGACGCCCGACTTGACCCGGTGCCGCGGCCCCTTCGGCCCATCCGGAGTGATCACCACGTGGCGGCCATCCCGAAGCGCCTGGATGAGCTGCTTGAAGGCGAGGACCCCGCCCCGGGTGGCGGAGCCGCGCACCACGTTGAACTCCAGCCACTGGGCCACGCGTGTGAGGTACTCCCCGTCCCGGTGCTGGCTGATGAGGAGGGTGGCCGGCCGGCCGGGATACACGAATGGCATCATCAGAAGCCGCCCATGCCAGAAGGCCACGATGCAGCGCTCCCCCTTGGCGAGGCACGCGTCCACGTGCTCGCGCCCGATGTCAGCCCGGCGCAGCGTGGCTGCGACCGCTCGCAACAGCCGGCTGGCGATCCACGGCACCGCGATCAGGCTGATGTTCCAATCGCAAGGAAAGAACCTGCGCTTGCCCATCTGACCACCGCCGCCGTCAGGCTGCCGGAATCAGCGCCAAGACCTCACGGGCCGCCCGTTCCGCCGCTCCCGGGGTTCCCAGACGCCTGCCCACCTCGGCCAGCTTGGCGCGCATCCCCGCCTGACGCTCGGGCGATCCCAGAATCTCCGAGGCCGTCGCCGCCAGAGTCTTGGGGGTCGCCTGGAACTGGATCAGTTCCGGGACGATTTCCTCACCCGCCACCAGATTGGGCAGGCCGATGAATCGGACCCGGACCAGGCAGCGCGCCAGCAGCCACGACAGCCATCCCAGACGATACGTGATGATCATGGGAGTTCCCAGGATGGCCGCTTCCAGGGTCACCGTCCCCGAGACCGCCAGAAGGAGATCCGCCGCCCGCATCACCTCGGAGGTCTGTCCCTGCACCACCGTGAGCGGCACCGGCGAGGAGCGCACCGCCTCCCTCACCGATCCCTCATCCAGCGTCGGCGCGAGACCCAGAACTCCCCGAAGGTCCGGGCGGCTGGCCGCGAGGCGCGCGGCCGTCTCCAACAGGAGAGGCAGGTGCCGCCGGATCTCCGCCTGCCGGCTCCCCGGGAGCAGGCCCAAGACCAGCGAGGCATCCGGCAGGCCCAAGGAGGCGCGGCACGCCTCGCGCGATGGCACCGCCGCGAGCACATCCAGAAGAGGATGGCCGACAAAGGTCGCGTCAACCCCCGCCTGCCGGTACAGGGGCTCCTCGAACGGGAACAGGACGAGCATCTTCCGCACCAGGCGCCGGATCGTGCGGATTCGCCCGGGACGCCAGGCCCAGACCTGGGGGCTGATGAAGTAGCAGACCGGGATCCGGAGGCGATGGGCCGTGCGTGCCAAGAGCAGGTTGAAATCCGGGAAATCGATGCAGATCAGCAGGGCTGGCCGGACAGCCCGGAGGCGCTCCCGCAAGAGGTGCATGGCGGTCGAGAGCGCCCGTCGCTTCTCCCACACCTCCGTGAGGCCCACGACGGCGGCCTGCCCGGCATCGGCCAAGAGATGGACCCCGGCCGCTCCCATCCGCGGTCCGCCCATGCCCTCCACGGCGAGATCCGGCGACAATCGCCGCAGCGCTTCGACCAGCCGTCCTCCATGCAGGTCGCCCGAGGCCTCCCCCGCCACGATCATGATCCGCGTGCCGGACGGCACGCCGTGAACTGGTGGATTCGTGGATGGGTGAATCCGTGGATCGGTGAACTGAGTCGCCACCCTCATCCCCCACGAGTCCACCGATCGACCCGTTGCACGTCAGAGCCGCTCGATGATGCGGGTGGCGACGGCCACCGCCTCGCGCCCCGCCTCCCCGGCGATCATGGGTGGACGGCGGGTCCGCACACTGTCCACAAAATCGCTCAGCTCCTGCCGCAGGGGCTCGACCCGCGCCACCGGGATATCCACCCGGATCAGGCGCGACCCTTCCGGCCCGGCACCGGAGGACTGCCGGTACAGGTGCAGCTCCTGGGCGGCATAGTCCAGGACGAAGTACGTGTCCCGCTGGAACACCCGGATCTTTCGCAAGCGCTCCCCGCTGACGCGGCTCGCCGTCAGGTTCGCCACGCAGCCCGAGGCGAACTCGATCCGGGCGTTGGCGATATCCACCTGATCGGAGACCACGGGAACCCCTACCGCGCTGACCGCCGTGACCGGCGACTTGACCAGGGTCAGGACGATGTCGATGTCGTGGATCATGAGGTCCAGCACCACATCCACATCGGTGCCCCGCCCCGGGAACGGGCCCATCCGATGGACCTCGATGAAGCCGGGATCCTGGACCTCCCTCGCCAGGGCTTGCACGGCGCCGTTGTACCGCTCGCTGTGACCCACCTGCAGGATGCGGCCATTCGTCGCGGCCGTGGCGACCAGGTCATCGGCCTCGGCCAGCGTCCGCGTGATGGGCTTCTCCACCAGCACGTCGCTTCCCGCCAGGAGGAAGTCCCGGGCGATCGCGTGGTGATGGAATGTGGGCACGGCCACGCTGACGGCATGGACCTTCCCCAGCAGGTCGCGATAGTCCGCCAGCCCCCGGACCCCGAGTGTGCCGCCCACCTGGCGCCGAGGCTCCTCCGCGATGTCCACCACCGCGACGAGTTCGACCCCCGGCAGCTCCGTGTAGATCCGCGCGTGATGCTGCCCGAGGTGACCGACCCCGACTACCGCTACCCTGACTTTTTCTTCACTTCCATGCATCTGGCGCATTCACTTCATCATTCGACATTCAGTGTTCGATATTCGACATTTTCCTGGATGCAAATATCGAATAACGAATTTCGAATATCGAACCACCGAACGCCCGAACGACCGAACGCCTTTCGTTTCTAGTCCGCGACCACCGCCAGGTCCAGCTCCTCGGCCCCGGCCACAAATCGATCCCGATCCAGGAGCAGGGTGCGGCCCGCATCCAGTGCCAGGGCCGTGGCGCTGGCCTCCCGCAGGGCGGAGAGCGTCTCCGGTCCAACAGTGGGAAGGTCGAAGCGGAGGTCCTGGTCGGGCCGGCTCACCTTGACCACGACCACCCCGCCTCGCCCCAGCTCCCCACCCCGCCGGATGGCGGCGTCCGTTCCCTCGACCGATTCCACGGCCAAGACGGTTCCGTGCTTCAGGACCACGGTCTGCCCGATCCGGAGCGCCGCGATCTGTCGCGCGATCTCCCGGCCGAGCACGATGTCCTGCTGCTCCCGGGCCGTCGGGCCCCGCCGGGTGAGCTGTCCGGCCGGGACCAGGAGCGGGCCAAGGAACCGGGGAGTCTCCAGGACCCGGATCCCCTCGGCTGCCAGGGCCTCCACGAGGGCCTCCAGCAGGCTGTCCCCGCGCAGGTCGCGCGCCTTCAAGAGGATCTTGGCTGCGAGAAGATCCGGGCGGGCCCGGGAAAAGAGGCGGGTAATCTCCACCTTCCCCAGCAGGACGACCTCGGTCACCCGCTCGTCGCGAAGGCTGCGGATCACCGCCCCGAGCTGCCCGACGTGGATCCAGTGGATGGCGTCCACCTGCTCGGCCAGCTGGGGATCGGTCTCCTCTCGGACGGCCACCGCCACCACGCGCAGACCCTGGGCGCGCGCTTCGGCCGCCGCGACGAAGGGCAGCCGCCCGCTCCCCGCCACGATTCCCAGCGTCTCCATTCGTGGCTACTTGCTGATCCCGCGGCGGGACCGCTTGATGAAGTCGATGAGCTCTTGCACAGCAGGGGAGCTGCGGGGCTCCTGCTCCAGCGTCGCCATCGCCTGGGAGGTGTTGAGTCCGGAGGTGAAGAGGATGCGGAAGGCCTTGCGCAGGGCGTGGATCTCCTCGTTGGGGAAGCCGTGGCGCCGCAGTCCCACCACGTTGAGACCGAAGGGAGCGGCCGGGCGTCCCTCCGCCTTGACGTACGGGGGGATGTCCTGCAGCACGGCCGAGCAGGCACCCAGGAAGGCGTGGGAACCGATGCGCACGAACTGGTGGACGCCGGTCATGCCGCCGATGACGGCGTGCCCACCGATCTCCACATGACCTGCCAGGGCCGACTGGTTGGCCATGATGACCCCGTCCCCGAGCTGGCAGTCGTGGGCCACGTGGGCGTAGGCCATGATGAAGCAGTCCGAACCCACGGTGGTCACCCCGGAGCCTCCGGTGCTGGCCCGGTGGATCGAGGCGAACTCCCGCACCAGGGTCCGGTCCCCGATCACCACGCGGGTGGGTTCGCCCCGGTACTTGACGTCCTGCGGCGGGGCCCCGATGACCACCTGGGGCCCGATCCGGCAGTCGGCGCCGATCTCCGTCCGGCCCTCCAGGACGGTGTGGCTGCCGATGCTGGTCCCGGGTCCCACCCGGACGTGGGGGCCGATGATGGTGTAGGGGCCCACGTGTACGCCGTCCGCCAGCTCCGCACCGGGTTCCACCACGGCCGTGGGATGAAGTGTGACCACGGGGATCTCCTAGACCGCCAGGGGGGCAGCCGCCGGCCCCGAGGGATCGCGATCCACCAACACCGAGGTCATCTCCGCGTCCGCCACCAGCTTCCCCTCCACGTAGGCCGCCCCCTTCATCCGGCAGACCTGGCGCCGCAGCTGGAGGATCTCCACCTCAAACCGGATCTGGTCGCCGGGAACCACCGGGTGCCGAAACCGCGCGTGATCAATCCCGGTGAAGTACATGACCTTCTTCTCAGCTCGGGCGTCGAGGCTTCGCATCAGCAGGACACAGCCGACTTGGGCCATCGCCTCGAGAATCAAGACCCCCGGCATGATGGGATGGCCGGGGAAGTGGCCCGGGAAGAAAGGCTCGTTGGTGGTGACGTTCTTGATGCCCACCACCCGCTTCCCCAACTCCAGTTCCAGGATGCGGTCCACCAGAAGGAAGGGATAGCGATGCGGCAGGATCTCTTCGATCTCCTTGGGTCCCAGCATGGCCGACGCCCCCCATCCCCCTACTTGTTCAAGCGGGCCTCCAGGCCCGCCAGCCGCTCCTCCAGGGCCCGCACGGCTTTGCGCAACGCGGGCAGCCGGGCGAGGGCCGCCAACTGGCGCTTCGTCTCGGTGTGGGGGGCGGCCGGGGAACCGAAGACGGCGGTCCGGGGCGGGATATCCTTGCCCACCCCCGACTGGGCCATCACAATCGCGTCATCGCCGATCTCTACGTGGTCCGCCACGCCGACCTGTCCCGCCAGCGTGACGCGGGATCCGATGCGCGCGCTCCCCGAGATCCCCACCTGGGCGACGATCACGGTATCCGACCCGATGCGGACGTTGTGCCCGACCTGCACCAGATTGTCAATCTTTGTCCCCCGGCCGATGCGCGTCTCGTCCAGGGTCGCCCGGTCAATGCACACGTTGGCCCCGATCTCCACGTCGTCCTCGATCACCACCCGCCCCACCTGGGGGATCTTCACGTAGCGATGGCCATCCCGGCCATAGCCGAAGCCGTCGGCTCCGATGACTGTCCCACTGTGGATGATGACCCGGTCCCCCAGGACGACCTCATCCCGCAAGGTGACGTTGGGGAAGATCCGACACCCCTGGCCAATCCGCACCCGGGCACCCACGGCCACCTGGGCCTCCAGGATCGTACCCGCCCCAACCGCTGTGCCCGGACCCAGGACGCACAGCGGGCCCACGCAGGCGTCGGGAGCCACCCGGGCATCGGGCGCCACGACCGCGGTGGGATGGATGCCTGGCGCCGGGGTGGGCGCGGGATGAAAGATGGTCAGGGCACGGGCCAGGGCCAGATACGGATTGCCGGTCCGCAGGGCGGGGCGATCCACCGGCGGCCATCCCTCGCCCAGGATCACGGCACCCGCCGCCGATCCCTGCAGGCGGGCGAGGTACGCCGGCCGGGCGATGAAGCTCAAGTCGTGGGGGCCGGCCTCCTCGAGGCTGCGCACGGCCGCGACCTCGAGCCCGCCGTCGCCTTCCAGCCGGCATCCCAACCGCTCCGCCAACTCTCCCAGTCGCACTCCGCCCGCTTCCCCTCGCTTACGCCGTTCCTCTCCGGAAACGTTCTCGCCTCGCCCGGTGTCACTCACACGAGCCGTCAGCCCTCAGCTTTCAGCGGTCAGCCCCCTGGGGTCGGCTGAGAGCTGATCGCTGAAGGGGGAGAGCGTGCGTCACTTCGGCTTCGCGTCGTACCGTTTGACGATCTCGGCCGTGAGGTCCACGGCCGGCGAGCTATAAAATACGCCCCCGGTCCTGCGTTCCAGGATGACGGTGAACCCCTGGTCCTTGCCGTACTCTTGGATCACGCCAAAGATCTCTCGCGTGATGTCCACTTCCGCCTCCTGGACCCGTTTGTCGAAGTCGCGATTGGCATCCTCGGCCAGGCGGCGGGCGTCCCGCACCTTTCGCTGGAGCGCTTCGGACCGTTCCCGCTTGGCCTGCTCGCTGAGGAGCGGGGCCTGCTTCTCCAGCTCCGCCTGCAGCTTCATCACCTCTTGCTGCCGGGCATCCAGTTCGCGCTGCCGGACCGCTCGTTCCTGGTCCAGCTTCTGCTTCATGGCGATGCCCTTCTGGGACTGGTTCAGCACCTGCTGGACGTCAATCACGCCGATCCGCAACCCCACCTGCGCCGCCCAAACCGGCCCCGCCAGTCCCAGCACGAGACACCCGGCCACCATTCCCAGGATCCACCCAGATCGCCGCATGCCACCTATCACCCCTCTCGCCTCCCCCGGTGTGCCCAGAACGTGTTGCCTGGAAGATTTCCCGTGGCCAATTTCGAATATCGAACGTCGAATCTAGAACGTCGTGCCAGCAGTGAAGTGGATCACCTGCATCCTCTCGCCTTGTTCGCGGGCCAGGTTGAAGCCCCACTCCAATCGAATCGCCCCCAGGGGTGACGTGAATCGGATGCCCACGCCGGCCGCCTTCTTCACCGACCACTCGAAGTCGCTCCGCTCGTCGAACGCATTGCCCACATCGAAAAAGACCACCCCCCGCATCTTCAGGGGCTCGTAAAGAGGGAAGAGCATCTCGTGGTTGATGAAGAAGGACTTGTTGCCACCCGTCAGGCCGTCCCCGCCCGCAGGATCCTTGGGGCTGACGGTGAAGTTCCGGAAGCCCCGGATGGTGTTTGTCCCGCCCAGGAAGAACCGCTCCTGGACGGGCAGGTCCGGGGTGTCGCCGAACGGGGTCCCGTAGGCGATGTTCCCTCGCACGTGTCCCACGAATTTCCACCACAGAGGCCAGTATTGGGACACTTCCAGGCTGGTCTTGATGAAGTTGTTTTCCGCGTCCAGAACCCCCCCGGCATACTCGAAGCTGGCCGCGGTGCGAAGGCCGCGGGTCGGCTCCGCAAAGGAGTCCCGGGTGTCCCGGGAGAGACCGAAGATCAGCGCGCTGGTGTGGGACACGCCACCGGACTCCGCCGCCTGGCGCTGCACCAGGAAGGGCGCGTTCGCCGCCAAGTCCTTGATGTGGACCCGTTGATAGCTGTAGGTGATGGCGCCAAAGACCTCCTCCACCAGGCGATGCCCGAGGGTCAGCGAGGCCCCCCGGGTGTTTTGGTTGAATCCCACGTTCGTGGTGTACCGCGTCCGGGTATCGTATCCCCGGATTTCCACCAGGTAATCCGAGTCCAGGAAGTGGGGATCGGTGTACACGGCGTTGAAGCGACTGGCGTTCTGGCCGATCTGGCCTTGGAGGGAGGCCCGTTTCCCCAGACCGAAGAGGTTGCCCTGGGAGATGCTGGCCACCGCGATGGCGCCGTCCACGGAGCTGTAGCCGCCACCGATGGTAAAGGCGCCGGTGGGCTTCTCCTTCACGTCCACCGTCAGGTCCACCTTGTCCTCGGCCGCCGCCCGCTTCGTGTCCAGCTTTACCTCCTCGAAGTAGCCCAGGTTCTGCAGGTCGCGGCGGCTCCGTTGCAGCAGCGCGCTGTTGAAGACATCACCTTCCACCAGCAGGACCTCCCGGCGGATGACCTTGTCCCGGGTCCGGACGTTTCCCGTGATCTCGATGCGGTTGATGAAGGCCTGCCGGCCTTCCGTGATCTCCAGGGTCACGGTCACCGTGCTGTCGGCCCGCTGGGTGTCGGTGACGGGCATCACGTCGGCGAAGAGGTACCCCCGCTCGGCGTAGCGGTCGGTGACGGCCACCACATCGCGCTGCAGCGTCTCGCGGCTGAAGATCCCGCCCGCGCGGCTGTTGATCAGGGCGCGGATCTCCGCCTCGGGGAACAGGCTATTCCCCCGGATGCTGAGGTCGCGGATCCGGTATTGGGGACCCTCCTCCACGCGGATGAGGATGCGGAGCTTCTTCCGCTCCGTGTCGAGCTGGATTTCCGGCTCCTCTACCGCGATGTCCAGGAAGCCGTTGTCCAGGTAGTAGACCCGGATGCGATCCAGGTCGCGAGACAGCTCCTCGCGCTTCAGCGTGCCACCGAAGAAGAACAGGTACAGCTCCGACGTCTGGAGCTTGCTCTTGATGTCCTTCTCCTTCAGGGTCCGGTTGCCGACGATCCGGATCTCGCTAATATCGAACTTCTCCCCCTCCACGATTTCGAAGCTGACCGTCACCTCTTGTGGGGAGACCCGCTCCTCGCGCCCCTGCACCTGGGCCTGGTAATAGCCCTCCTCCTCGTAAAACAGCCGGATCTTCTCCACGTTCTTGGCCAGGGCCCCGGGCGGGACGATCGCCCCCTCCACCAAATCGATCTTGGCCTTGATCTTGTCCGTCGCCAGCTTCCGGTTCCCCACGATCCGGAGGCTCTGAATGCTGGGCTTCTCGTGCAGGACGATGGTGAGCTTGAGACCCCCTTCGAAGATGTCGGCCCGGACCTCGATATCCTCGAAGTAGCCGAGACTGTAGAGCGCCTTGATGTCCTCGCGCACCACCTCGGGGGAGTACGGGTCCCCCACCCGGCTCTTGAGCTTGAAGCGGACAGTGGCCTCTTCGACTTTGCGGGCCCCGACGACGTCGATCTGGGTGACAAAGGGCTGGTCCTGCGCCCCGGCCCCCCTGGGTGGAGCGAGGATGAGGAGACAGGCGCACACGAGGACGGGCAGCCGCACGCGGAGCAGCGACGTCACAGGCTCTCGCCGAAGGGAACGAGGATCCTAGGCCGGAATCAGACACCCGGCCCTGCGCTGAACAACGCCGGCGGACCTTATCACCATCCCCCATCAATGCCAAGCACAAACTGTCCCGGCCGGACAATGCCTGGGTATGGCGCAGATGTCGGGAGAATGAGATTATGAGGGCGCTTCGACCGGCTCGGCCGCCTCGAATTCCAGGACCGCGCCCTCGCCCTTGCGGATCCGGATGGTCCCGCCTTCGCCGAAGCGGCCCCTGAGGACCTCCTCGGCCAGTGCGTCCTCCACATAGCGCTGGATGGCCCGGCGGAGGGGGCGGGCGCCGTAGTTGGGGTCGAAGCCCTGCTCGATGAGGAATTCCTTGGCGTCCCCCTCGACCTGGAGGCTCATGCGCTTTTCCTTGAGCTGGTGCTCCAGGCGCTGCAGCATCAGGTCCACGATCTGCCGCATGTGGTCCTTGGTCAGGGGGTGGAACACGATCACCTCGTCGATGCGGTTCAGCATCTCCGGGTTGAAGGTCCGCCGCAGCTCGCTGCTGACCGTCTCCTTCATCTTCTCGTACCCCTGCTCCTCCCCACCCTTGGCGAAGCCCATGTGGGTGTGCAGGGTGAACTGGCGGGTCCCGATGTTGGAGGTCATGATGAGGATGGCGTTCCGGAAGTCCACGACCCGCCCGTAGTTGTCGGTCAAGCGTCCGTCCTCCAGGATCTGGAGCAGCAGGTTGAAAACCTCGGGGTGGGCCTTCTCGATCTCGTCCAGCAGGACCAGGGAGAAGGGGCGGCGGCGCACCTTTTCCGTGAGCTGGCCGGAGTCGTCGTAGCCGATGTAGCCGGGAGGCGCCCCGATGAGGCGGGAGGTGGAGAACCGCTCCATGTACTCCGACATATCCACACGGACCAGGGCATCCTCGGTCCCGAAGAGGAACTCCGCCAGGGCCTTGGCCAGCTCCGTCTTTCCGACACCCGTCGGACCCAGGAAGATGAAGGAGCCCACCGGGCGGTTGGGATTCTTCACCCCCGCCCGGGACCGCCGGATGGCCCGGGCCACGGCCCTGATGGCCTCCTCCTGGCCGACCACGCGCCTGCCCAGCTCCGCCTCGATGCGCAGCAGCTTCGCCGTCTCCGCCTCCTCGAGTTGCTGCAGCGGGATGCCGGTCCACTTGGCCACCACGTAGGCGATGTCCTCGGCGCTGACGACCGTCTTGCTCTTGGCCCGCTGATCCTTCCAGCCGGTCTTCCGCTCTTCCAGCTCCGCCCGGAGCTTCCGCTCCGCGTCGCGGAGGCGAGCCGCCACCTCGAAGGCCTGGGTGCGGATGGCGTCCTCCTTCTGGGTGCGGAGGCGCTCGACCTCGTTCTCCATCTCCCGGAGCTCGGACGGGAGCACCATGCCCTTCAGCCGGGCCCGCGCCCCGGCCTCGTCGATCACGTCAATGGCCTTGTCGGGCAGGAAGCGGTCAGCGATATAGCGCTGGGACAGGCGCGCCGCCGCCACCACCGCCTCGTCGGTGATGATGGCCTGATGGTGCGCCTCGTACCGGTCCTTGATCTCCCGCAGGATCCGGATCGTCTCGTCCACGCTGGGGGGCCCGACGTGGATGGCCTGGAACCGCCGCTCCAGGGCGCGATCCTTCTCGATGTACTTCCGGTACTCGTCCATGGTGGTGGCGCCGATGCACTGCAGCTCCCCGCGGGCCAGGGCCGGTTTCAGCATGTTGCTGGCGTCGATGGCCCCCTCGGCCGCCCCCGCTCCCACCAGGGTGTGCAGCTCGTCAATGAACATGATGACGTTGTTGGACTGCTGGATCTCCTTCACCACGGCCTTGAGCCGCTCCTCGAACTGCCCGCGGTACTTGGTGCCCGCCACCATGCCGGCCAGGTCGAGCTGGACCACCCGCTTGCGCAGCAGGATCTCGGGCACGGTGCTGGACACGATCTGGAGGGCCAGCCCCTCGACGATGGCGGTCTTGCCCACGCCGGCCTCCCCGATGAGCACCGGGTTGTTCTTCTTCCGGCGGCTGAGGACCTGGATGACCCTCTCGATCTCCGCCTCGCGGCCGATGACCGGGTCGAGCTTGTCCTGCCTGGCGAGGGCCGTCAGATCCACGCCGAACTCGTCCAGGGCCGGCGTCCGCGTCGTGGAGGTCTGCTTGGAGGCCTGCTCCCCCAGGAGTTCCTGGGCCTGGGCCTTGGCGGCCGCGACGCTCACCCCGAAGTCCCGGAGAACCAGCGAGGCGATGCCCTCGCCCTCGCGGATCAGGCCGAGGAGCAGGTGCTCTGTCCCGATATAATTGTGGCCCAGGGAGCGGGCCTCGGAGATGGCGTACTCCAGCACCTTCTTGGCCTGAGGGGTGAAGGGAATTTCCCCGGCCGGCGAGAACTCGGTCCCGACGGCGACGATCTTCTCGATCTCGGCCTTGACGGCCGAGACGTTGACGTTCAGTTTCTTCAGGATGGCGACGGCCAGGCCGTCCCCCTCGCGGATCAGGCCGAGGAGCAGGTGCTCTGTCCCGACGAAATTATGGCCGAGTCGGATGGCCTCTTCCCGGGCCAGGATGATGACCTTGCGGGCGCGTTCGGTGAATCGTTCGAACATACGCAGCTCCTCGTGATTCCCTGATGATCCGCCCCGTGGCCGGTGTGACTCTCGGAACGCCGTGATTATACCCGACGAGTTGGGCCACGGGAAGGGGCAAAATTGGCTTTCCCGCCCCCCCCTCCTCGCGCCCCGTCTACTCCACCATCCGGCCGTCCAGCATCCGCAGGAGGCGGTCCGTACGCCCCGCCAGCACCTCGTTGTGGGTGACGAGCAGGCTGGTGAGGCGGCGTTCGCGGTTGATCTGCCGCAGGAGCTCGAAGACCTCCTCCCCGGTCTTGCTGTCCAGGTTCCCCGTCGGTTCGTCCGCCAGGAGGACGGCCGGCTCACCCACCAGCGCTCGCGCCAGGGCCACCCGTTGCTGTTCCCCGCCCGACAGCTCCCCGGGGCGGTGGCGCACCCGCTCCCCCAGGCCCACCTGGGCCAGGAAGCTCTGGGCCCGCGCCTGGGCCTCACCCATCGCCGCCCGCCGGATGAGGAGGGGCAGCATCACGTTCTCCAGCGCCGTGAACTCCGGCAGGAGGTGGTGGAACTGAAAGACAAACCCCACCTGGCGGTTCCGGAACTCCGCCAGGTTCGCATCGCTGAGGGTCGAGAGCGCGGTCTCGCCGTAGACGATTTCGCCGGATGTGGGGCGCTCCAGCGCCCCCAACAGGTGCAGCAGGGTGCTCTTGCCGACCCCCGAGGGGCCCACCACCGCCACCAGCTCTCCCGGCGCGATGGTGAGCGAGACCCCCTTCAGCACCTCCACCCGCTCGCCGTCCCTGGGGAAGCTCTTCCAGACGTCCCGGACCCGGATCTCTTGGCTCACACCACCCACTCCAAGCCAATTTCGAATGTCGAACCGCCCATTCGATATTCATGATTCGACATTCGTCTGTTCATCATTCGTACCGTATGGCCACCACGGGATCCACCCCGGCCGCCTGGCGCGACGGGATGATGGTCGCCAGGAAGCTGATCACGAAGGCGGTGATCGTGATGGCCAGCACGTCCGGCCACAGGACGCGGGACGGCAGCTTGTCCAGCAGATAGACGTCCTGGGGGAAGGCCTTGAAGCCGAAGAGCCACTCCACCGCCGCCACGATGGGATCCAGGTTGTGGGCGATCGTGAGACCGGCCACGAGGCCCAGGACCGTCCCCGCCGCCCCGATGATCATCCCCTGCACGATGAAGACGGTCATGAGGCTTTTCCCCGTGGCCCCCATGGACTTCAGGACGGCGATCTCCTTCCGCTTCTGCATGACCAGCATGATCAGCGTGCTGATGATCCCGAAGGCCGCCACCAGGACGATCATGGTCAGGATGACGAACATCACGGTCCGCTCCACGCGGAGTGCCGAGAAGAAGTTGCGGTTCAGCTCCATCCACGTCCGGGTGAAGTACGGGAACTTGAGGGCGGCGCGGATGGCCTCGGCCACGCGCTGCGCGTGGTAGATCTCCCGCACCCGCACCTCGATCCCCGAGACGGCCGACCCCATCCGGAAGAGTTGCTGGGCCGTCGGGATGGCGATCATGGCCAGCTTGGAATCGAATTCCGCGAACCCCACCTGGAAGATCCCGACCACGGTGAACCGGCGTGTCCGGGGCATCATGCCCAGGGGGGAGAGGTCCCCGCCCAGGGGCAGGAGCACGTCCACGGCGCTCCCGACGCTGACTCCCAGGGTGCTGGCCAGGTATGAGCCGAGGACGATCCCGTCCGGAGGAAAGACGGGGCGCGGGCTGGCGATGGCGGCCGTGAGGTCGGGGCCGGCGCTTTTCAGCGTCCTCTTGAAATCGGTCGTTTCCACGGCCGAGGCCAGGTCGATGCCACGGAGCACGGTGCCTGCGGTCCGACCCACGGCCGTGAGCAGCACCTCGCTGTAGGTGAAGGGGGAGGCAGCTGTCACACCCGGAACCTGGCGGACGGCCGCCAGGGCGGCGGCCGGCTCCTCGATCCCCCGCTCGCCGTAGCGCAGGACCCAGATGTGGGCGTTGGTCCCGAGGATCTTGTTGCGGAGGTCGAATTCGAACCCGCTCATCACCGCCATCACCACGATCATGGCCATGACCCCGACGGCCACCCCGGCCGTGGAGATGAAGGTGATTACGGAGATGGATCGCTGCCGCCGCCTGGCCTTGAGGTAGCGGAGGGCAATGAAGACCTCGTAGGGTGTGGACCCGGCCATGTGCTGCCTTTCCAGAGGCGTCAATTGCCGACACGAACTCGGAAAATATCGAATGTCGAACGCTGAATGTCGAACGTCGAAGGCAACGAGCGTCGGGGGAGCCCCAATTCCTGTTCGCAGTTCGTCATTCGACATTCATGATTCGATATTCGACATTCGCTCTTTGCTTCACTCCTTCGGCGCCCCGGTTTCCGGCCGAAGGAGGGGGAACAGGATGACGTCCCGGATGGAGGGGGCGTCGGTGAGGAGCATGACCAGGCGATCAATCCCGATCCCCTCGCCGGCCGTGGGCGGCAGCCCGTACTCCAGCGCCCGCAGGTAGTCCTCGTCCATGCAGTGGGCCTCCTCGTCCCCGGCGGCCCGCGCCTTGGCCTGGGCCTCCAGCCGAACCCGCTGCTCCCGCGGATCGTTGAGCTCGGTGTAGGCGTTGGCCACCTCCAGCCCACCGACATACAGCTCGAAGCGCTGGGCAAAGCGGGGATCGTCCGGCCTGGCCTTGGCGAGGGGACTGAGCTCTGCGGGGAAGTCGGTCACGAAGGTCGGCTGGATGAGTTGCGCTTCCACCCGGGCCTCGAAAAGCTCCACCAGAAGCTTGGCCCATCCCCAGGTTGGCTTCACCGCGATGCCACTCGCCTCAGCTAGCGCCCGCAGCACATCCTCCGTCGGCGTCTCCTGCAGCCTCACCATGGCTTCCATCTCGGGGGGGAGGCCTCCGTGTTTTACCAGAGCGTCTGTCACGGACAGCCGGGGCCAGGGCGGGGCAAAGGAAATCGGCTTCCCCTGGTACGTGATGGTCTCGCTGCCGCAGACGGCGCGCGCCACCTGGGGCAGGAGCTGCTCCGTCAAGGCCATGAGGTCCCGGTAGTCGGCGTAGGCCTGGTAGAACTCCAGCATGGTAAACTCGGGATTGTGCTGGGTGGACACCCCTTCGTTCCGGAAGTTCCGGTTGATCTCGTACACGCGCTCCAGTCCCCCGACCACGCACCGCTTGAGGTGGAGTTCCGGCGCGACCCGCAGGTAGAGATCGAGGCCCAGGGCGTTGTGATGCGTCACGAAAGGTCGGGCGGCGGCGCCACCCGGGATCGGCTGCATCATGGGCGTCTCGACCTCGAGAAAGCCCCGGGCGTCGAAAAAGCGGCGGATCTCGGCGATGATCCGCGCCCGCCGCTGGAAGAGCTCCACCACGGGCGGATTGGCGATCAGGTCCACGTAGCGCTGGCGGTAGCGGACCTCCACGTCGGAGAGGCCGTGCCATTTGTCGGGGAGCGGGCGTAACGACTTGGCCAGCAGCTCTAGCCTCTCGACATGCACCGTCAGCTCACCCGTCTTGGTCCGGAAGACACGCCCGCAGACGCCCAAGAAGTCACCGATGTCGATCCGGCGGAACAGGTGATATGCCGTCTCGCCCACGCTGTCCTGCCGGACGTAGATCTGAATCCTCCCTGTCCGGTCCTTGATGTGGGCGAAGGAGGCCTTGCCGTGGGTGCGCAGGGACAGGATCCGCCCGGCTACCGTGACGGGCTCGGCCCCCGCCAGGGCGGCGTCATCGGCGGCGGCGTAGCGGGTGATGAGCTCGCCACCCTGATGGGTGACGGGGAAGGTGCTGGGGTAGGGGTCGATGCCGTCGCGACTGAGGTCCTCCAGCTTTTTCAGGCGCTCCCGAATGAACGCACTCGGCTCTTCCACTCGTCCTCCGGATAATTGGGGACCAAGCTCTCAGCGGTCAGCCGTCAGCCATCAGCCTCGGAGGCGGCGAGATTGGCAGGCTTGGAGGGAGAAACCGATTGCCCGCATCGTTTGTCGACATGCCGAAAGCTGACCGCTGATAGCTGAACGCTGAGATTGCGTAACGTGCCGCGATTATAGGGAGGGGTGGGAGGGGTGTCAAGCCAACGCCCCCAACCCAACACGTTCGGTGGTTCGACACGTTCGGTGGGTCGGTCGTTCGGCGCATCCCGATGAACCACCGGGACCCACGCCACCGCGGTGGACGGGACCCATTGCGGCCCGAACGGGCCAAATGCAATGGGTGCCCGCCGTGGCGTGGGTGCCCCGAACACTCGAACGATCGAACGCCTCTGGTTGGTATCGGTCAAGTCAACCCTTGACCCTGAGGCGGGATTCGTTCTCGGCGATGAACTTCTTGATGTCGTCGGCCATGCCGAGGAGCTTCAGCCACTGCTCCTTGTAGAGGGTGACGGGAAACCGCCCCAGACCATAAACCGATACCGCGCCTTTCTCGCTCACCTTGATGCTCGTTGCCCGGGTCACCTTGGCCTTGAGCGCCTCGTTTTCGGCGCGCAGCCGCTCCAGCTCCGCCTTGAGATCCTGCTCTTCCATGTTCGCCTCCCATCCGCCAGGCTGGTCGCAATGCGCCTGGCGTTCCGGCCCCCTGTCCCTGTCGCTGTCGCTGTCGTCTTCACGCCTTCGCGTCGGGCGGCTTGAAGAGAACCGCCTCGATGAAACGGTCCAGGTCTCCGTCCAGGACCGCGGTGACGTTCCCCGTCTCTTCGCCCGTCCGATGATCTTTGACCAACTGGTACGGGGCCAGGACGTAGGACCGAATCTGGCTGCCCCAGGCGATGGGCGCCTTTACCCCCTGGAGCTTGGCCATCTCCTCGTCCTGCTGCCGCTTGTAGTGGTCATAGAGCCGGGCCCGCAGGACCTTCATGGCCATAGCCTTATTCTTGTGCTGCGAGCGCTCGTTCTGGCAGGTGGCCACGATCCCGGTGGGCAGGTGGGTGATGCGGACGGCGGAGTCGGTCACGTTGATGTGCTGCCCGCCGTGCCCCCCGGCCCGGAACGTATCGATCCTGAGGTCTTTCTCCTCGATCTTGATCTCGATGTCGTCGGAGATCTCGGGATACACGAAGACCGACGCGAAGGAGGTATGCCGCCGCTTGCTGGCGTCGAAGGGGGAGATGCGCACCAGTCGGTGCACCCCGATCTCGGCGCACAGGTACCCGTAGGCGTAGGGGCCTGTGACAGTCACGGTGGCATTCTTGATCCCCGCTTCTTCGCCCTCCAACAGGTCGATGACCTCGGTCGTGAACCCTTTCGACTCGACCCAGCGAAGGTACATTCGCAGGAGCATCTGCGCCCAGTCCTGGGACTCGGTCCCGCCGGCGCCGGGGTTGATGCTCAGGATGGCGTTCCCCTTGTCATAGTCGCCCGAGAGGACCGTCCGCAACCCCAGGGCCCGGACCTGTCGCGTGAGCTCCTTGAGTCCATTGGAGACCTCTTGGAGCGTTTCGACGTCCTCCTGGTCCGCGGCCAGCTCCAGGAGCTCCCGGTGATCTCCCAGGTCTTTGACCAGGCCGGCATGCTGGTCCAGGGTCTGGCGAAGGTCGCTCGTCTCTTTCAGGACCTTCTGGGCTCTGTCCGGATCGCTCCAGAACTCCGGTGCCGCCGTGGCCGCCTCGAGACTTGCCAGCCGAGCGGCCTTGCCGGGCAAGTCAAAGATACACCCGGAGCTGTTCGACCTTTCGCTGGAGCTCGTCAATCGTGCGTTGCAGATCAGGAATCATCGTTCCCTCCCCGTTTCCCCGTTCCACCGTTTCCCCATTGTTCCATCGGCCCTGCCCCTGCGCTTCCTGCCTTCTGCCGGCTGCCTCCTGCCTTCGGCTTCGTGCCCCTCTGCTCCTTGTCTCCTGGTCTCCCTGTCCCCTTGTCTCTCTGTCCCTCTGTCCCTTCGTCACTTGATCACCTGGCTCGGGCCCGCCAGAGGGCGAGTCCGTATGCAGCCAGGAATGCCAGGCAGGCCCACGCCAGGATGTCCCCGTATCGCGTGTACAGGGTTTGACCCTGTCGTAACCGGATGGTTCCCAAGAGGCTCGCCTCGGTGAAGATCCCGGTGTGAGCCAGGATTTCCCCGGTGGGGGCAATCACGGCCGTGACACCGGTGTTGGCTGCCCGCACGAGGTACGTCCCATTCTCCACGGCCCGCATGGCGGCCATGGCCAGGTGCTGGTAGGGCGCGCCGCTTCGGCCGAACCAGGCATCGTTGGTGATGTTGACCAGGAAGGCCGCCCCGCTGACCACGAACTCTCGCACCTCACCTGGGAAGATGACCTCGTAACAGATCATCACGCTGAATTGCACCCCGTCCAGGGAAAGGACGGTGGCGGCCCGTCCCCGACCGAAGTCCCCGATCCCCACCACGAGCTTATCCAGGAAAAAGAAGATCGTCCGGAGCGGCACGTACTCGCCGAAGGGAACCAGGTGGCGCTTGTCGTAGCGGCCGCCGATCTCCCCGTCAGGTCGCAGGAGGAAGGCCGTATTGTACAGCAAGGCATCCTCCCCCAGGTCGGGGCTGCCGGTGAGCGTCGGGATGCCGACCTCCGCGATGAAGCGCCGCACGCGTGCGCCAAGCTCGGGCTCGCGTCGCAACAAGAACGGCAGGGCCGTCTCTGGCCAGACGATCAGCGCCGGCTTCTCCTCCGCCACCCGGCGGGCCAGCCGCTCGTAGATGTCCAGGGTAGCTGCCTGGTAGCTCCGGTCCCACTTCAGCGACTGGTCAATATTCCCCTGGAGGAGCCCCACGCGAACGGTGGGACCGCCTGTGGGATCCCGCCAGATGGCCCGGGCATAGGCCAGCGTCATCCCCAGGGCGAGAATCGTCAGCCCCACCGGAAGGAGCGCACCCCGCCGCCGGCTCCCCCCCACCCGCCCGCGCCAGGTTCGGGCCAGAAGGTCTGCGATCGTCCCATTCACCAGGACCACGAGAGCGGAGATCCCGTACACCCCGACCGCCGATGCCAGCAGGCGGATCGTGGGCTGCCGGTACTGGCTGTACCCGAGGAGCGCCCACGGGAATCCCGAGAACAGATGGCTCCGCAGGAACTCCAGGGCTGTCCACAGCCCCGCAGCCACCAACGGGACACTCCCGCCTGGCAGCCGCAATCGGTGCTGCCCGGCCGACAGGAGCCAGGTGAAGGCCGCCGTATAGGCCCCCAGGACCGCGCAAAGGAGCAGGAGCGCCACCAGGCTCAGCCCAAGCGGCATCCGGCCATAGGTGGTCATCGTATTGACGACCCACCAGATGGTCCCCAGGAAGAAGCACAGGCCGGACGTGTATCCCAGCCATGCCGCCTGGCGCGGCACGACCCCCTCGAGCGCGAGGAACAGGGGCACCAGGGCGACGAAGCTGACCAGGCCAATGTCCCAGGGTGGAAAGGCCGCCGTGCAGAGGACGCCGCTCCCGGCCGCGAGACCGAAGCGCACCGCTCGCGATATCTGCGGCGCACCCGCCCACGGTCTCGCGATCACACCCACCCGAGCCATACCAGGACGTACAGGACCGGGCCCGCAAACATCAGGCTGTCCAGGCGATCCAGCACCCCACCATGCCCGGGGATGAGGCTCCCGCTATCCTTGGCAGCGGCACCGCGCTTCACCACCGACTCGCAGAGATCCCCGATGATCCCTGCGACTCCAAGCACCAGTCCGACCCATGCCGCCTTGTCCCAGGAAAGCCTCGGCCAGACCTGGCTGCTGCCTGCCAGCGCCACCACGACGGTGGCCGCCAGGCCGCCCAGCGCGCCCTCGACCGTCTTCTTGGGGCTGATGCGGGGCGCGAGCGGCCGACGCCCGAACCGGCTCCCGAGATAGAACGCCCCGGTATCTCCCGCCCAGATCGCGCAGGCCAGGTAGTAAATGAACTGCCTCCCTTCGGGGAGTGCTCGCAAGAGGCTGGCGTAGCTCAGTAGCCCCCCCACATAGGTCACGCCCAGGACAATCCACGCCCCCTGCAGCAGGCCGACCCGGAATCCCGCCGGAACCAGCGTGGCGCGGACCAAGGCCACGCCCCCCACCGCTGCCCCCACCCCTGCCAGCCCACCGCCCCAGATGACCGCCGTGTGCCACGCCAATGCGCCCAGGATCGTCACGAGGGAGAGCCCGGGATCGGTGCCCTCCGGGCACAGCCGGGAAAATTCCCAGGCCGCCAGGGCAATGACCAGGCCGACAAGCAGGCTGAAGTGAAAGGCGGAGCCGAAGTGGACCAGGAGGAGAAACGGGGGGATGAGCAACAGGGAGCTGAGGATCCGTTGACGATGCATGACCTGGCCGTCCGCTGTCCCACACTGGGCGGGCAGAGCGAACTCAGAACTCCATGATCTCCTTTTCCTTCTTCTCCACGAGCTCGTCCAGCCCCTTGATCATGCGGTTAGTCAGCTCCTGGGTCTGGTCCATGCCCTTGCGCACGCCGTCCTCGGAGAGCTGCTTGGTCTTCTCCAGCTTCTTGAGCGCCTCGTTGGCGTCGCGGCGGATGTTGCGGATGACCACCCGCCCCTCCTCCGCCATCTTGCGCACGACCTTCACCAGCTCCTTCCTGCGCTCTTCGGTCAGGGAAGGGACCGCCAGCCGGATGACCTTGCCGTCGCTGGTCGGGGTGATCCCCAGGTCGGATTTCAGGATCGCCTTCTCGATGACCGGAATCAGCGAGGCATCCCAGGGCTGGATGGTGATCAGGCGCCGCTCCGGCGTCGCCAGGTTGGCCACCGCCTTCAGGGGAGTGGGCGTGCCGTGGGAGTCCACGACGATGCCATCCAATACCGCCACCGAGGCCCGGCCCGTCCGGACGCTGTTGAAGTCCTTGAGGGTCGCCTCTGTGGCCCGCTTCATGTCCTGCTCGGCCTTCCGGAGGACGTCCTGCATGGGTCTCTCCCCCCTCCCTCAGCCTCCCCTGACCAGGGTCCCGACGCGCTCGCCTTGGACCAGCTGGCGCAGCCGACCCTTCTCCTGAAGGTTGAACACCACGATGGGGAATCCGTTTTCCATGCACAACGAGATGGCCGTGGAATCCATGACTTTCAAGCGGCGGCTCAGCACCTCGATATAGGTCAATTCGTCGAACTTCTTTGCGGTCGGATCCTTCTTGGGATCGGCGCTGTAGACGCCATCCACCTTCGTCGCCTTGAAGACGACGTCGGCGTTGATCTCCATGGCGCGCAGGGCGGCCGCCGTGTCCGTCGTGAAGTACGGGTTCCCCGTGCCCCCCACGAAGATCACGACCCGGCCCTTGTCCAGGTGGCGTAACGCCCGGCGACGGATGAAGGGCTCCGCCACCTCGCGCATCTCGATGGCCGTCTGGACCCGGGTATCGACATCCAACTTCTCCAGGGCGTCCTGCAGGGCCAGGCCGTTGATGACCGTGGCCAGCATGCCCATGTAATCGGCCGACGAGCGGTCCATCCCCTGGGCGCTGGCCTCCACCCCACGAAAGATGTTCCCGCCGCCGATCACCATGCCGACCTGGACGCCGAGCCGGTAAACCTCCCGGACCTCCTCCGCGATGAAGCGCGCGACGTCGGCGCTGATCCCGTAGGCTTGCTCGCCCGCCAGCGCCTCGCCACTGATCTTCAGGAGGATGCGTCGGTACGTGAGCTCGGCCATTTCCTTCTCTGGCAATCTGGCAATCTGGCAATCAGGAGTTCCCGGTCGCCTAGTTGCCGGGGACCCCCTGGGTGCGCCCGATTGCCTTGCTACTACGTCGCCCGCTTCTCGATCCCTTCACCCAATCGGAACCTGACGAAGGCCGTCACGCTGACGGGTTCTCCCAGGCTCTTCTCGGCCGCCTTCAGGACGTCGCGGACCCTCTGCTTCCCCTCAGGATCCCGGATGAAGGCCTGATCCACCAAGCAGCGCTCGATGAAAAACTTCTCCAGTCGCCCCTGGATGATCTTGTCCTGGATGGCCGGCGGCTTGGCCTGCACGTCCGGCTGGACCCGCAGGATCTCCCGTTCCTTGTCCAGGATCTCGGCCGGCACCTGGTCGCGGGTGAGGTAGGCGGGCTCGGCCGAGCACACCTGGAGCGCCAGCTCCTTGGCCAGGTGCGCCAACTCCTCGCTCTTGGCCGCGCGGTCGGAGCCGCACCGGACCCCCACGAGGACCCCGATCTTCCCACCGGCATGCAGGTAGCTCGTGATCACGCCCTGGGCAGTCTCCGGTAGCGCCAGGCGCGCCGCCCGCCGGACCACGATGTTCTCCCCCAGAGACGCTATGGCGTCTTTGACGACCTCGGCCACCGGCTGATTGTTGAGGGATCGCCTCAGCAACACCTCCACGTCTTCGGCCGCCTTGTCCGCCCCAACCAGGGCCACCAGGGATCGGGTTACGCTGGCGAACCGATCCGTGCGCGCGACGAAGTCCGTCTCGCAGTTCACCTCCACCAAGGCCCCCACGTTCCGGCCCGGCGACACCCATGCGGCCACCAATCCGTCCGCAGCCGTCCGGCCGGCCTTCTTCTCGGCGGTTTTCAGCCCCCGCTTCCGAAGGACTTCGATCGCCTTCTCCATGTCGCCGCTGGCCTCCGCCAGGGCCGCCTTGCACTCCATGATCCCCGCGCCCGTCTTCTCGCGGAGGTCACGGACCATCGTCGCGGAAATCGTCATGAGCGTTCCTCACTGAACACCGGCCGGGGTCGACTGTGCGGATGGGGGTTCCGGCCGCGGGGCTTCAGTCCCCGGGGACCCCGCCTCGCGGGGGGACCCACTTGTGGGTGCCCCCCCGGCTGCCGCTGCCCCTGGGGTCCCCTCCGCACCTGATTTGGCGGCGGTACCGGCGGTCATCGCCTCCTCAAGTCCGGCCACGCCAGCCTTGGCGGCCTCCCCGCGCCCCTCGATGATGGTATCCGCCAGCCGGGACGTGATCAGCCGGACGGCCCGGATGGCGTCGTCGTTGCCTGGGATGGGAAAATCGATCTCGTCGGGATCGCAGTTGGTATCCACCAGCGCCACCACCGGGATGCCCAGGCGGCGCGCCTCAGCCACCGCGATGCGCTCTTTCTTGGGGTCGATGATGAACACCGCTCCCGGGAGGTTTTCCATGGCCTTGATCCCCAGGAGCGCGTTGTTCAATTTCTCCATCTCCCGCTCGAGCCGCAGGATTTCCTTCTTGGAGAAGGCCTCGAACTTTCCGGTGGCCTGCATGTCCTCGAGTTGTTTGAGACGCGAGATGCTCTTGGTGATCGTCTGGAAGTTCGTCAGGGTCCCGCCCAGCCACCGCCGGTTGACGAAGAACATGCCGGCCCGCGCGGCCTCATCCTGGATCGTATCCACCGCCTGCTTCTTGGTGCCCACGAACAGCACCTTTCCGCCCCGCGCCGCCACGGAGCGCAGGAAGCTTTCCGCCTCCTGAAACTTCCTCAGGGTCTTCTGCAGGTCAATGATGTAGATCCCGTTCCGCTCCCCAAACAGATACTTCTTCATCTTCGGGTTCCACCGCTTTGTCTGGTGCCCGAAGTGAACGCCGGCTTCCAAGAGCTCTTTGATCGTCACCGTGGACATCGCATCCCTCCACCTCCGGTTGATCCGCCGCGCGCCTCCCCTCCCACCGGATCACCCCGCCAAAGGCGGGGCGACACCCCCGATGGAATCCGCACGCGTGTGAATTTGGCCCGCGATCGCCGCGGACCGATTTGCCTTATATCACACAGGCTCAAGAGCAGCAAGGCCCATGCGAAAGGCGTTCGAGTGTTGGGGGCACCCACGCCACGGCGGTGGATACCCACCGCGGTGCTGTGGGTCCCGATGGTTCGGTTGTTCCCCGGATTCCTGAACAACCGAACAGCCGAACTGCCGAACCACCGAACGCATTTCTGCCCTACGTCCGATAGCCGGCGTTGATTCGCACATAGGCCTCGCTCAGATCGGTGGTCCAGACCCGCGCCGCCGCGGGGCCCGCGTGCAGGTGAACCACCAGCGCGAATTCCCGCTGGCGGAGCCGGTGATTCACCGCGGCCTCTGCGCTTCCCCCCAGGCCAACGCCGCCTTTCACGACCGGCAATTCATCCACCAACAGGTCCACGGACCCGGCGTCGAACCGCGCGCCCGATCGGCCCAGGGCGGCCATGACCCGCCCCCAGTTGATGTCCTCGCCGAAGAGCGTCGTCTTGACCAGAGGGGAGTTGGCCACCGCCTCGGCGGCCAGGCGCGCCTCTCTGGGGGTGCGCCCGCCGAAGATCCGGACCTCGACCAGCTTGGTCGCCCCCTCGCCGTCGCGGACGATCATCTTGGCGAGGCTCAGGCAGATCATCTCCAACCCGACGCGGAATGTTCGGAAGCCGGCCGTCCCCGCACGCAGGGGGGACCCTCCCGCGGCCCCGTTGGCGAAACATAACACCATGTCGTTGGTGCTGGTGTCCCCATCCACGGTGATAGAGTTGAAGCTTTCGTCCACGGCGAAGCGGAGTGCCCGCTGCAGCGGTCCGGCCGCCACCGCCGCGTCCGTGGCCAGGACCGCCAGCATCGTCGCCATTCGCGGGGCGATCATCCCCGAACCCTTGGCCATGCCTCCGATGGTCACCCGCCGCTCCCCCAGCGGGAAGGTGATGGCCGCCTCCTTGGGCGTGGTGTCCGTGGTGAGGATGGCCTGCGCCGCCCCGCTTCCCCCGGCGACGTCCAATCGGTCCACGGCTCGGGCGATCCCCTTCCGGACGGCCTCCATGTCCAGCGGCCTCCCGATGACACCGGTGGAGGCTACGAACACCTGGCCGGTGGGTCGCCGGATGGCCCGGGCCACTTCCCGAACCATCTCTTCGGCATCCCGGAGCCCCTGGCGGCCCACGCAGGCGTTGGCATTCCCGCTGTTGAGCACGATGGCCGCGAACCTCCCACCTCGAAGATTCCGGCGCGAGACCTGGACCGGCGACGCCTGCACCCGGTTCGTCGTGAAGGTCGCCGCCACCGTTGCCGGTCTCTCCGACACGACCAGCGCCAGGTCCGGCGCACCTCCCCGCTTCAACCCACAGGCCACACCCGCCGACCGGACACCCTTGACCGCGGAGAGTCCCCCGGGGATGCCGAACAGGTATGCGTCACTCCCTGCCACGCTGTCCTCAGCTCGCCTGTCGTATGCTCGACGTCAGCGCACCCTCGGCAAATGTCGAATATCGAACAAGGAATATCGAATGATGAACCGTCAGTGAAAGCGGCCCCACAACTGTTGCCCCTTCGACATTCGACATTCGGTGTTCACCATTCGATATTTCGTCTTGAGGGTGTGTCCTGTTCGGTTCCGGCCTGCTGAGTTACGGAAACAGTCCCGGGATCCACAGGCCGGTCCGCTCGTCCAGGCCAGCCATCAAGTTGAAGCACTGCACGGCCTGACCGGAGGCCCCCTTCACCAGATTGTCTATGGCCGTCACCACGATGACCCGCCCCGTCCGGGAGTCAGAGACCACGCCGATATCGCAGAAATTCGAGTGCAGGACCGGCTTCGTCTCGGGGAGCTGCCCCTCCCCCAGGACGCGGACAAAGGGGGCGTCCCGGTAAAAGGTCCGGAAGAGCGAAAGAAGGTCGGCGGCGGATCGGCGGGTCTGGAGGGCCGCCGTGATGGTTGTCAGGATCCCACGGGTGAGCGGCGCCAGGTGCGGCGTGAACGAGACGATAACCTCACGACCGGCCAGCCGGGAGAGCTCCTGCTCGATCTCGGGGGTGTGACGATGGGTGGCGACTCCATATGCCTTCAGGTTCTCGTTCACCTCCGAGAAGTGATACGGCAACTCCGCCTTGCGGCCCGCCCCCGACACCCCCGAGATGGCATCGATCACTAACGAGTCCGGATCCACGAGCCCCTCGGCGACCAGGGGAGCCAGCCCCAGCACCGCGCCGGTGGGGTAGCAGCCGGGAACGGCCACCAGCCGCGCCTCAGCGATTGCCGCGCGATGGAGCTCGGGCAGGCCGTATGCGGCCTCCTTCAGCAGGTGGGGGGCCACGTGCTGCACCCCATACCACCGCGGGTAGGCGGCGGGGTCCTTGAGGCGGTAGTCGGCGGAGAGGTCCAGGACGCGCGCTCCGCGCTGGATCAGATCCGCGCCCGCCGCCATGGACGTCTTGTGGGGCAGCGCCAGGAAGACAAACTCCGCCTCCGCCGCCAGCTTCGCCGTATCCAGGGGGAGGCAGGTCAAATCCACCAGGCCCGTCAGGCTGGGGAAGACCTTCCCGATCGGCTGGTTCGCATAGGTGTCGGCGGTGAGGGCCACGATCTTCGCCAAGGGGTGCTGAAGCAGGAGGCGGAGAAGCTCCACCCCCGTGTACCCGCTGGCCCCGGCAATGGCCACGTGGCGGATTCTTTCGTGCCCCTGTCTTTCCGTCACCCTGTCCGCTCCCCCGCTGTCCCCAGAACTGGCGCCCTCGAGCGACGGCCCACGGTTGCAGGAATGCGTTTCTTCCTGCTGGCCCGCGGGCATAAAAAAAGGGAAGAACCCGAAGGCCCTTCCCCGTCCTTCCCGGCGAAACGGTTACCGCTTGGAGAACTGGAATCGGGCCCGCGCGCCCTTTTGGCCGTATTTCTTTCGCTCCTTCACGCGGGGATCTCGCGTGAGCAAGCCCGCCTTCTTCAGTGGGGTCCGCAGGGCCCCGTCCGCCTGCACCAAGGCCCGCGCGATCCCCAGGCGAATCGCCCCGGCCTGGCCGCTCGCGCCGCCCCCGCTGACGGTGGCCATGACGTTGAACTTCCCCTCCATCCCGACCACCTTGAGTGGTTGGGCCAGGACCATCTTGAGCGTCGGTCGGGGGAAGAAATCGTCCACCGGGCGGCTATTCACCTCGATCTTTCCCTCGCCCGGCTGCAACCAGACCCGCGCCACGGAGCACTTGCGGCGTCCGGTTGCGTAAGCGCGCGATGTGAGCTCCATCCCTGCGTACTCTCCTTGATTCAGTTCGAGGCGGGCAGCGGGGTTGGCCGCTGGGCCACGTGGGGGTGGGTCGGGCCGGCGTACACCTTGAGCTTCCCGAAGAGGGCGTCGCCGAGCTTATTCTTGGGCAGCATCCCCCGCACCGCTTTTTCGAGGACGCGCTCCGGTTTTTCCCGCAGCAGCTTGCCCAGCCGGATCGTTTTCAGCCCCCCAGGATGCTGGGAGTGGTGATGGTATTCTTTCTGGTGAAGCTTCCGGCCGGTCACCGCCACCTTCTCCGCGTTGATGATGACCACGAAGTCCCCGACATCCAGGTGGGGCGCGAAGACCGGCTTGTCTTTTCCACGCAGGATCACGGCCACACGGCTGGCCAGACGCCCCAGCGTCTGCCCCTGGGCATCCACCAGCACCCAGCGCCGGTTGATCTCTCCCGCCTTTGGCTGATATGTCTTCATGTCGATCCCAAAGGCCCGCGCGGAGGGAGCGCGGGGAAATCTCCCCTCCCAAATCCCGAACCGCGTAAAAATACGGAGGGAACCGGGCTTTGTCAAGGGAAATATCCGGCCAGAGCCGCACGGTTCACGACGATCGTCACGCGGTGCCTGTCCGGCCCCCCTCCGGCCCGGCCCTCCGGGGGCGACGGAGCAAGCTGGCCTGCTCTGGGTCCAGGAGTCCTTCCCGCTTCGCCCACTCGGCGATCTCGGTCCAGGTCAGGGCCTCCGCCGACACCGCGTTCTTCCTTCCCACCCGGTCGGCGCGCAGGCGGCGGTACACGTGAAAGACCAGCGAGTCGGGCCCCTCCTCGATGAGCCGCCGGATGAGTCCCTGTTGGCGGTGGGACAACAGGGGCCCCTCTTCCGAGTCTTGCGCTGGTGACTCACTCAGGATCGACTCCACCATTTGGGACAGCCGCGTGCTGACAAACGGCTTGAGCAGGATGTCCACCACGCCGGTTTCCTCCGCTGCTTCGAGCTGCGCCGCAGCCTCAGGATACCCGGTGATGACCAACACGGGGATTTGAGCCGTCTCGGGTCGGCTCTTCAACCGCCGCAGGACCTCCTGCCCCGGCAGATCGGGCAACCGCAGATCAAGGAGGATGAGGTCCGGGCGGTCGGCGGCCTCCTCGAGGGCCGTGCGGGCATCCGGCGCATGAATCGGGGTATGGCCGGCCTGGCGCAGGATGCGGGCCTCGGCCAGGGCCAACGAGTCATCATCCTCCACGATCAGGATGGCTGCCATAGATCACCTCCCGCGCATCCTA
>Ga0214473_10000405_pt1 | contig 60677 bp, 63 predicted proteins | sample RVTome_7_FD_203509 | JGI IMG/M metagenome (GOLD analysis project Ga0214473, IMG submission 203509) | Soil microbial communities from uranium-contaminated site in the Upper Colorado River Basin, Wyoming, United States - RVT98D197 | ecosystem: Environmental > Terrestrial > Soil > Contaminated >... | reverse complement strand
TTTTTTGCGGCCATCGCCTCAAGCAAAACCATTGGAAGCCCCTCTTTAATCGAGGATAGGATGAAAATGTCCATTGTCGAGAGCATTTCCGGGATGTCGGATCTATATCCCGCAAAAACGATATTGCCCCTCATTCCCAGCTTCCCTGCTTCCTCTTCCAAATGGTTCCTCAGAGGTCCTTCTCCCACGATCAGGAAGCTTACCCTGATACCAATATCCAGGACCGATTTTGCAGCTTTCAGAAGATGGATATACCCTTTTTCCGTGGTCAGGCTGCCTACAGTTCCGACAATTTTGACGTTTCCGCTCAGCCCAAATTCTTCCTTGATCCTTCCGGTTGGGATTTCCCGGGCGAACCTCTCGAGATCAATTCCATTGCCGATAACCCTGATCTTCTTTTCGGGGAGCCCGAATTTCAGCATTTCTTTTTTTATTTTCTCCGATACCGCCACGATCCGGTTGAAATATCTGATCCAGCAACTGTCCAGGAAACAATAGAGTTTCAGGCTCAAACGGGAGGTGAGCCAATTATGGTTTGTCGTAACAGACGGTACGCGGTTTCTTGAGGCAAGCAATCCATATATATTCGATTTGTAGCCATGACAGTGTATAATATCGACCTTGTTCTGTTCTACAAAATTGCCGATGAGAGAAGAAAGCTTCGGGTCAAAGCGCCCCCTGCAGGGGAAGATCACGGAATCTAAACAGCAGGCCGCCGCCTCTTCTGCGATCTCTATATGAGGGCTTTGCGAATTCCTTATAACCCCTACTACCGGTTGGCAATTGTAGTTTCTCTTTAAGCTCTTCGAGAGTTCGAGGACCACCCTTTCCGCCCCGAAAAGGCCGCTGCTGCTGATCAGGTGCAGAATACGCATATCCACTTCATCAATTCAAAGCGCCGGGACCTGCCCCTGTTTTCTTCCTGAACCGCCTCCCATGACCCAGGAAGCGCTCCACATCCTCCCTTTTCGGCCAGCCAAAATATCTTCCTTTGCTCAAATCGAGGGACCAGGTCTCTGGATTTCCCTTTTCAATCAGTTCGATCCCCTCCAATACCATTTCCGCACCTATCCTTTTTGAGTTGGCAATGAGGGAATCCAGAGTGTCTTCGGAAAGGACCGGAAACCTTTTCTGTATCAGGACATCTCCGGCGTCAATCTCCTCATTAACAAAAAAAAGTGTGATCCCCGCTTCCTTCTCATTGTTTGCAAGCATCCAGAAAGAGGGCATAATCCCGCGGTAATCCGGCAGCGGCGAACCATGAAGATTGAGGCATCCCTTTGGCGGCAGCCCAATCAGCTCTTTCTTAAAGATCTGGGGGCATGAGATCGAGATTATCAGTTCCGTATTCCAGTCCCTGAGCTTTTTAAGGAAATCAGTGCTGTTTATCTCGGGCTCGCATGAATAGGGGACCCTGTATTTTCGAAGCACCGCAGGGAGTGAGTAAAACCTGTTCCCGTTGTTTCGGGCGAGGAGGTCCATTGCTTTGTAATGGACAGCCCTGGAGGTCAATACAAGCGCTTCCTTCAAACCAAACGTTCTGGCATAGCGGACGGCCAGACCCAATCTTGTGCTGTTTTTATAGACAGGCGGCACTATCGTCACTCTCGCCTGGTGGACAGGGGGCATATCCTCGAACAGGTGCCTGTAGAAAGCAGGCAAATAGAAGGGCTCCGCCGGGCTCAGGAATAGAATGCGCATACCTTCCGCCCTTTAGAGCTTCTGAGCTGGTCCAATACGTCAGACATGCTGGCGAATCTCCTTAATATGAATAGCTGGGCCACCTTTTCCTGAAAACCTTTACGGCCCAGGCCCTGATGAAGACGTCTGTATCTCGGGACGTGTTTTGAAATCTGCCGCCACTCCTGCGAATTGAATTCATAAGGGTGGCAGTAAATTATGAAAGGGAGTCCCTGCCTTTCCAGTTTCAGGAGGCCGCACCTTAAAACCCAGGCGGGAAAGAGTCTGAAATATCCTCCTCCTCCAATGGGTATTCTTACCTGACCGGGCCATGCGAACTCGAGAACGCTCACAGGGAGCTCCTCTATAGCGCCGGACGCGGTCCTTATAATGCTGTATCCCCTCTCAAAACCTCTGATGCCATAACGTGTCGTCCTTAGTGGAAAAATGGAAGAGTCATACTTTATGCCGCATTGCCGCATAACATCAAAAGCCCAGAAACATTTCCTGTTGATGGAGAAATCCGGAGCGCGGAATCCGGTAACCGGTTTCCCGGTAATATCTTCAAGACGTTTGCCGGTCTCAGTGAGTTCCCTGCTGAATTCCTTCGAGGTCATAAGGTATACAGGGCGGTGCGAGTATCCATGAGATTGAATCTCGTGCCCTTTTCTATGTATCTCCCTTATGAGACAGGGATACTTCCTTGCAACCAGTCCCTGGACAAAGAAGGTTCCGCGCACGTTGTGCCGAGAGAGAAAATCAAGGACGGAACGGGTATTGTGAACACATATCTTGCTGACCGGAGCGGCAGGATTGTACGATGACTGATACCAGTCCTCAACATCTATTGAAAACGCATGTAAGATGCCAGCCAAGGTTAAATCCCTCTTGCATGCGCCACGTTCCCCCTTTTAATGCCGGAATATCTTTATATTTGTCCAGGGAAGCTCTTTTTTCCGAGATGCTGAATAATTTTTTTATCCCCTCATCTCATTCATCATGCGCTTCATTTCCAGCGGCGGATGGAACCGGTTTCCCAAAAGCCTTTCTGAACATTATTTTTCGCAGATATTCTCTTTTGTGGAGCTCATATTTTCTGCCGGGGTCATTCTCGTTTTTATGCGGTTCTGTTCCGTCCATACGGTTTTTATATCCCCCGATTTTGTTGAGGGCCTTATAAATCTCGTTAATTCCCGCCTCGAGGTTCTGCAGCCTTAAATGAATGCTTGATATGATTTTCCTTATTCTTTCATCCGTCTCCCGGTTCGATGGCTGCACATTTAATGCTGCGGCCCTCGATTCCGGCCTCTCATTGGCGAGGTCCTGCGCAACATCTCTTATAATCTCAAGGCTTATAATGTTTGTACGGTCCGTAAATGCCGCCAGGAGGCTGAATTCGCAAATGATGTTTATAAGGCGCGGGATGCCCTTGCTGAACTCGAAGAGCACATCCATCACGCCTTTTTCGAATCTTACATTCTCAATATTTCCGGCAACCTTCAGCCTGTGTTTTATATAGTCCTCGGTCTCTTCCCTGCCCAGGGGGCTGATATGCGTGCTTATAGTGATACGCTGCCTCAGCTGTTCCAGATCATCCCTGCTGAGCCTGGAACTGAGTCCCGGCTGGCCTATAAGTATTATCTGCAAGAGCTTTGATTTGTCCGTCTCAAGGTTCGAAAGGAGCCTTACCTCTTCAAGAATTTCAGGCGACAAGTTCTGGGCTTCATCGATTATTATCATGGCCCTGCCGCCCTCGGCGTAATGGCTTATCAGAAAATCCGCGAGTTCGCCAAGCATCCGGCTCTTATCTTTGCCCCTGGTTTCAAGGCCGAAATCCTCATTGATCATTGAGAGGAGCTGGTCCGATGTAACCCTTGTATTATTGATCCTGGCGACCTTGATTTCCTGTGGGATCTGCTTCAGCAAAGTCCTGATTATGGTTGTCTTTCCCGTGCCTATCTCACCCGTGACAAGAATAAATCCAAAATTTTCCCTGATGCCGTAATTCAGATATGTCAGTGCCCTTTTGTGGACCTTGCTCATGAACAGAAATTCGGGGTCCGGGGTCAACTGAAAAGGTTTACACCTGAACCCAAAAAAGGATATGTACATTTCACCTGTCCTTCGAGTTTTACCGGATTGAAAAGACTGCTCCGCCCTCTCAGTTACATTGAGGCAACTAAGAGTCATTCTGATTTCCTGAAAAGGGCCTGAGGTGCAGTGGCACTGCTTTTTCCGCCGGCCCGATCAGTCTTACGGTTAAGGGGATTTACAAGGGATCTACTTTTGGGGAAATAATCTTAAGTAAAATTTTATTGAAGGGGTAAGTTCATGTCAAGGAATTTCTTATCGGTTCAATAGCAATTTCCTATTTCAAACTATTCACTTTTCCAGCGGGTTGAGGATTTACTTGCTTATTTCTAAAAAATTCATCTTAAAAAGATTCATTGATTCCATCTATGAACAGCATCGCACTCCTCGGGATAAGGAGTTCATGCGAGAAGGATGCTCCCACTCCCGTCTCCGGCACCAAAAAAGCAAGAAATCCAAAAAAAAAGGCAATTTCTTTAAGGCATTATCCCCCTGAATTCTTTATTCTTTTAAAAGAAAAAGGGGGAGCGGCAAAATGAAGAAATTCGACTTGAACAGGCCGATACGGAATTTGAGGGACCTCACGGAAGAGGAAAAAGGAGTCCTGAAACTGGCGTTCCTCCTGCCCTCGGGGGTTATAGCCCTCATTTTCCTCCTTACGCCTTTTATAAGCTATATTCTGGAGTAGGACGCTCTTGTTCCACCCTTAAATGTTTTTCCTTTATAAGCCCATTTGGCGAATTCATTGCACTTTTGCCGGATTTTGAGTTAAATTAAAGGAGTTTTTGATGAGAACGGACAAATCGAGAGAGCTTTTCAGGAGGGCCTCGAAACTTTTTCCGGGCGGCGTGAACAGCCCCGTCAGGGCATTCAAGGCCGTTGGCGGAAACCCCCTCTTCATTAAAAAGGCCAAAGGCTCGAAGCTCTATGACGTGGACGGGAATGAATATATAGATTACGTCCTCTCCTGGGGCCCCATGATACTCGGGCACGCCCATCCGAAAATCACAAAAGCCCTTAAGAAGGCCGCCGAGATGGGCACGAGCTATGGCGCGCCAAGCCTGCCAGAGGTGGAGCTTGCGGAGCTCGTCCTGAAGGCTTATCCCTCCATGGACAAGGTCAGGATGGTGAACTCAGGGACCGAGGCCACAATGAGCGCCATCCGTGCCGCGAGGGGATTTACCGGGCGCGACAAGATAATAAAATTCGAGGGCTGCTATCACGGGCACGCGGACGGGCTTCTCGTGAAGGCGGGCTCCGGGGCCATGACGTTCGGCCTCCCGGACAGCCCGGGTGTGCCCAGGTCCTATGCCCGGAATACCTTGACCCTTCCCTTCAATAACCCGGAGGCCCTGAAAAAGGTCCTTCATAAAGAGGGTAAAAACGTGGCCTGCCTGATACTGGAGCCCGTTATCGGCAATATCGGGTGCGTCCTCCCAAGGCCGGGCTTTCTGGAGGCCGTAAGAAAGCTCACAAAGAAATACGGGATAGTGCTCATTTTCGACGAGGTCATGACCGGCTTCAGGGTGGCCTATGGCGGTGCGCAGGCGCATTTCGGGATCGACCCGGATATGACCTGCTTAGGCAAGGTCATAGGGGCGGGCCTCCCCGTGGGCGCGTACGGAGGGAAAAAGGAGATAATGTCCCTGATAGCGCCGGAAGGCCCTGTTTATCAGGCGGGCACCCTCTCCGGAAACCCCCTTGCCATGACCGCGGGCATCGAGACGCTGAAGATAATCTCGAATAAGAGGACGTATAAAAAACTCCTCGAAAAGGCCGGGCACCTGGAGGAGGCCCTCGGGAAGGCCGCGAAACGCGCCGGCGCCCAAGTGAAATTCTATCGCGCGGGGACCATGTTCTGCACCTATTTCACGGCTAAAGAGGTGTTCGATTACCCGAGCGCCAGGGAGGCCGATGCCGCCAGGTTCGCCCGGTTCTTCAGGGGCATGCTCGAAAAGGGGATAAACCTCGCTCCGAGCCAGTTCGAGGCGGGTTTCATCAGCCTTGCCCACACCGCAAAAGATATTGAAAAAACGGCGGCTGCCGCTTACAAGACGTTTAAACAAATATAAGCAGGCTTTTTTGCATCTTCCGGATGCACTGATTTACTGATAAATTTTAAGGGGAGGATTGGGAATTGGACGATCGCGAACCGAATTTAGAAGAGCCCAAAAAAGAGAGGATCAGTCCCCGGAAGGCGAGGATAATCCTCGTCGTCCTTGCATTTGTTGTGCTTGGCGGAGGCGGCTTTCTCGGCTGGAAACTCTGGGATTACAAGGAAAATAATCCCAAATTCTGCGTGACCTGTCATCTCATGACCCCGGCCTACGCGGCCTGGGAAGAGAGCGAGCACGCGGCCGTTAACTGCCACGAGTGCCACCACCTGAGCCTCATAGACCAGAACAGGCTCCTTATAAGCTTCATTTTTAAAAGGCCCGAGAGCGTGCCCACGCGCCACGGGAAGACAATAGTGCCCTGGAACTTCTGCAACGAATGCCACTGGGAGAAGAACGAGAAATTCCCGAAGGCGCCGAAGATTACCGGGTCCACTATACACTCGAGACATTTCTTCGAACAGCAGATAGAATGCACCCAATGCCACGGCTATCAGGTGCATAAATTCACCCCGGAGCCCCGTTTTTGCGTAAAGTGCCATAAAGGCAAGGAAGTCCACGGGGCCGGGATGGAGGAGCTCGCCTGCCTGAACTGCCATACCGACAGGACCATCGACTTGAGGCCGGACAGGGCCAAATGCCTCTATTGCCACGGGACGGAAAAGGTCAGGAAAGAGCTCGTAGAGGCGGGCACCGTGGATGTGCGCCACTATCAGCCTGAGTTGGCCCTTATAAAACAAGCCACTAAAATCAAAACCGCCGAGGGGGCGCCCATGCAGTTTTATTGCTATGAGTGCCACAAGCCTCACGAGCAGAATATCCTCCCCGGCAGGAACCACTGCCTCAAATGCCATAAAAACATCCCCAAGATGGGCAAGCACCCGGTCCATCTGGAGATGATGAACATGGAGTGCAAAGATTGCCATAAGCCCCATATCTGGCGCGTAACTACTGAAATTGCCAGGCGGGAATGCATAAAATGCCATGGGTACCGGGACCCGATGACCTTTTTCTAAGCAAAGGCTTGAAAAAATAAAAGGTTTTTATGTCCCTCCTCTTTTTCAGTTCTTGCTTGGATTTAAGGCAAAATACTGCTAAAATGAGTTGTGCCATAATTTCCGCAAGATTCCGGGAAAGGGGAAGTCAGGTGAAAAAGATCCTCGTGACCCATGACGGGTCCAAAGCTTCGGACAAGGCATTGAAAAAGGCCGTGGAGATCGGGAGCAAGTTCGAATCGACTATAATGGTGCTTTCGGTGGTGCCGGAGCTCTACCTCACCGAGCTTTCCGATGTGGACAGGCAGCGCATACTGGACGTGATGACCGAAGAGACCCGGAACGCAATGGAAAAGATAAGGTCCCAGTTGGCCGGGAAATCGGTCGATGTGAAAATGATGCTCAGGCAGGGCGACCCCGCCGAGAAGATACTGGAGACCGCGAAGAAGCTCAAGGTGGACTTGATAGTAACGGGCTCTCACGGAAGGCACGGGGCCAAGAAGTTCCTCCTGGGGAGCATCTCCTCCCGCGTGGTGGATTACGCTACCTGCCCCGTGCTGGTTGTAAAATAGCTCCCGGAAGGAACTCCCGGAGGGCCTCTCTAACGCTTACGGGCTTGAACCCGAAATCCTCTTCTATGGCGCCCAAGGCCGTGATATTGTCCTCGCTTAAAAGCTCGAGCTGGTCCTTTGAGAGCGGGGGCAGGCGCTTGAGGCCCGCTTTCTTTGCGAGCCCCATAAGGCGCACCCCTCCCCTGGCGAGCCTCACGGGTACGTGCATTACCCTCTTGTCCAGGCCCAGGACCTCCATATAGAGTTTTACGAGGTCGTTAAACGTGATATGCTCGGGCCCGCCAATCTCGAATGTCTTATCCCGCGCCCTCGGGTTTCTGATTATGGAGAAGAAGCATTTTACCCAGTCCCCAATGTACATGGGCTGGAATTTGCGCTCCCCGTCGCCGGGTATGGGAACTACCGGGGAGATGGTTAAAAGCTCAACCATCTGCCTTGTGAACAGGTCTCCGGGCCCAAGAATAAGCGAAGGGCGGAATATGGTATAGTTCATGCCGGAGTCCTTCACGATCTCTTCCGCCCTGGCCTTTGTCCGCATGTAGCCGCTTTTGCTATCAAGGGAAGCGCCGAGCGCGCTCTGGTAAAAGAAGTGCCTTACGCCCTCCTTCAGGGCCTCATTGACGAGGTTCTCCGTGCCCTGCACGTGCACGGATTCGAAGGTATAGCCCGTATCCTCCCCAATTATCCCGACAAGGTGGACAACCATATCCATGCCCCGGAGCGCCCCCGAAGGGATGTTCTCAAGGGAGCCTTTTACAGGCTCAAAGCCCTCGCAGAGACGGATTTTTTCCGGGCTCCTCAGGAGACAGCGCCCGGCAAAGCCCTCTTTTGTCCTCAGGGCATCCATCAGGTGCCGCCCCACAAAGCCCGTCCCGCCCGCTATGAAGAGTTTCATGGCAACCCCTCGTAAATAATTACATCAATAATCCCCCTCTGTCCCCCTTTAGAAAAGGGGGATTTACCCTCTTTTTTAAAGAATGAAGAGGGCGGGCCAAGGCCCGCCCCTACGTCCATGGGATTCAAAACAAGCTGAATTGTATTCCTTTTTAATTGTAGGGGCAGGGCTTGCTCTGCCCTGTTTTTATCTGGATTCCCGCCTTCGCGGGAATGACATAGAGCACTATTTATTATGCAGAAGTTCACAAATATTTTATCTGTTCATTAGTGAGGCGAGTTTTTCGCGCGAGCGTTCCTTTACCTTTAGATGGACGTTCTCCCCATGGGAGTCTATGGTGACGACCGCCGGAAAATCTTCGACCTCGAAGGCCCACATGGCCTCCGCGCGGCCGAATTCCGCGAGCATCCACACGCCGGCCACATTCTTTATTTTTTTTGCCAGCAGGGCCCCCGCGCCCCCTATCGTGTGGAAATAGACCGCTCCCATTTTTTTCATCGTCTCCATAAGGGCCTCCCCTGTCATACCGCCTTTGCCCATAATCCCCCGGAGACCATAGTGCTCGATGATAAATGCCTCGTACATCTCCATGCGGCTGCTTGTTGTGGGCCCCGCGGCGACAACCTTCCGCCCTTCGGTGAGGTCCTGCACCACCGGCCCGCAATGGTAAAGGACCCCTCCTTCTAAAGGGAAAGGAAGCTGAGACTTGAGCGGCCTTTCATTGAAAAGATATTTGTGCACCTTGTCTCTCCCTGTCACAAGGAGGCCTGAAAGGAGCACAAACTGGCCCGCCCGGAGCCCTCTCGCCTCCTCCTCTTTAAATGGGATTTTGAGTCTTAGAGTTTCCGCCATATTACCAGAAAATTCCGCCACTACTACCAAAGAAGCCTTCCCCTGCGGTTGGCCCAGCAGGCGAACGAGACATCCACAAAATAAGAGCCCGTATGCCTGCAGGCGTATTCGATTTTGACCCCGAGCGCGGTAGAGCCCCCTCCAAGCCCGAGGGGACCGATGCCGAGTTCGTTTATCTCTTTTAAGAGTGTCTCCTCAAGCTCTCTTATGCGCTCCTCGCGGGCATGGTCGGGGAGCTTTCGCATAAGTGCCAGGCGTGAGAGCTTTGCCGCCATGAGCCTTGTGCCCGCTATCCCCACCCCCACTGTATATGGAGGGCAGCCCTTCCCTTGTGCCTTATGGACGGCATCGAGGACGCACTTCCGGACCCCGTTGAAATCCCTTTCGGCCCCGATGCTTTCGTCCGGAAGCCTGTAGAACATGCCGGAGTTCTCTGAGCCCGCCCCTTTAAGGGCCAGGTCTATCTGGAGCGAGCCCTCCTCGGACTGCTCGAAATATATTTCGGGCATCCCTGTTCCGGTATTGTCGCCTGTATTTTTTTCGCTCACCGGGTCCACCGCATTGGGCCTCAACGGGATAACGGCCGTGGCCTTCCGCACGGCCCTTGTAATGGCCTCTTCTATGATTTTAAAGCTCAGCTCTTTTGGCACCCGGGCATAAAAGACAGGGGTCCCCGTGTCCTGGCAGAGGGGGGTTTCGGCTGTTTTCGCGGCGCGCGCGTTTTCGAGCATATAGCCCAGGCCCTCTTTCGCGGGGCCCGGACCCGGCTCCCTCTCATAGGCGGTTTTAAGGGCCTCTTCCACGTCGCTGGGGAGCGATGTGGCAACTTTTTTTAAGAGGGCGAGAAGCCCGTCCTCAAGCCTGAGCATGAATGGCCATATCCGCCGGAGTAAATACTATCTCGGCCCTGAAGGCTTTTACCAGGTAAAGGGCCCTTTGCACCTGCGGGTCCAGCACGTCCACCATGGCGGCATCGAGCCCGGCCCCCGCAAGATAGAGGAGGAACGCGGCCTCTACCTGCTTTCTTTCCTTTTTGTGCATGCCGACCGAGACGTTCGATATCCAGGCGATGCTGTTGGCCGGGGGGTCTATCATGTCCTGAACGGCAAGGATGCACTCCCTTGCGTTCAGGATATGGTCCTGGCCCGACCCCCTCCCCAGGTGAACTATGGAGGGGTCTAAAAAAAGCCTCTCATTGGGGATATCGGCCGCGTTGGCGGCCTCGAGGAGTTCCTCCAGGATTTGCAGCTTTCCCTCAAAGGTCATGGGGATTATCCCCTTCGAGGCCCTTAGGACGATATAGGCCCTCTCCCTTGCCGCGAGCGGGAAGAACTCGTCCCTGTTTTCCGGCTCCGTAAGGGAGATATAATTCACGAGCGGGGGATTTTTCAAGAGCGAAAAGGCCTTCTTCAGGGCCTCAAGGTTCCGGGTATCGAGAGAGACCCCGAGCCCGGTGGCGTTTTCAACCACTTCGGCCGCCCACGGGAGCCTTTCCTCGTCCCCCGCGCCGTCCAGCGAGCATTGAACATTTATCAAATCCGAATGGGAGGCGGCGAGGCCCTTTGCCATTCCGGCTATCGCCTTCTCATCCTTCCTCTCCACGGCGGACATATAATCCCTGTTCCTGACGCTCAGGTTATCGGCTATTACTATCATATCGGCCTCCAGCCGGGTGTATTTTCATCAAAATTCGCTCCCTGCCCCCCCGTGCAAGGGCCGGGTATATGCTCGCTATCCATTTATTATATCACCCGAAGTTATTATATCATCCACCAGTGCCCGGACAAATAATTGATTAATATAAAAACTTATTTACAAATTTTCAGTTTTGTGTTATTTTTCCCCATGCGTTTGGAAGAGGGCCAGACCAAGGACAGGATAATTTTGCTCCTGAAAAGGACGGGCGGGATGACCGCCGAGGACCTGAGCAGGCAGATCGGGATAACCCCGATGGGTGTCCGCCAGCACCTCCTCTCGCTCGAAAGAAAGGGCATGGTCGAGTACGAGGCCAGAAAGCACGGCATCGGAAGGCCGGTTTTTATCTACAAGCTCACGCTCAAGGCGGACGAGATATTCCCCAAGGGCTACGACCAGTTCGCCTTGGAGGTCCTCAAGGACATAGAATCCATTGACGGAAGGCACAAGGTGGACGAGCTCTTCCGGATAAGGAAGGAAAGGCTCCTTAAAGACCGCACATCCCTTATGGACCACGGCCTCGATATACACGAAAAGGTCAAGACCCTTTCCAGGGTCCTCCAGCAGGAAGGCTATTTCGTGGAATTAAAGGAGAACGGGAAAGACTCGTACCTCCTGAGCCAGTTCAATTGCCCCCTCTCCAAAGTGGCAACCTCCTACCCCGAGGCCTGCAAATATGAGCTTGAACTCTATAACGAGCTCTTTGGCACAAATGTCACCCGGACTTTCTGCATGGCCCAGGGCGACCCCTCCTGTACCTTCATGATACCGAGGGGCTGACCCCCCTAAAAAGAACGAAAAGGGCGCGGCAAGCAGCGCCCCTACGTAAACAGAAATCTTTATAAGCCAAGAGCAAAGTTTGTCATTCCGGTTTATCCGGAATCTTTCTTATTAGCTATGGAACTGAAGGACTCCCGACAAGCGGGAGTGACAAACTGGAGAACCAACATCGAATTCCAAATCAGTTCTTTGTGCGTAGGGGCGCTGCTTGCTGCGCCCGTTTTATTGTTTCAAAAAAAGAAAGGGCGGGCTTTTTCGGAACGGGAGCTAAAGCTCCCTTTGGGCCCGCCCCTACAATCGATCAAAAATTATTTTGTTTCCGGCTCGGGGGCCTTTGTCCCCGGCGCTTTCTCCCCGGGTGCTTCCGCGCCCTCTTCCGCGGGGCCGGCTTCTTTCCCGAATTCCTGGAGGGCCGCTTCGTTTATCTCTACCTTGTATTTTTTCTTGAGCCCGTCCATATACGAAGCGAAGAGCTTCTGCTGTTTTTCCGAGACGAGGCGCTGGCGCACGAGCTCCTTCACCACGTCAAAGCTCATTAACTGCCCGTGCTCCTTCCTGCCGGGCGCGTTCAGCCTGAACTCTTCCTTGTTCTCCTCGTAATATTTCTTGAGTTCCTCGTCCGAGACCTGGGCCTTGCCTTCTATCTCCTCGGCAATCAGGAGTTTCACCATGGAAATCTTTTTGAACTTTTCCAGGGCCTCCCGGAGCCTCTTGTCCTTTTCCAGGTCCTTCTTTTTGGCTTCCTGGTAGAGGATCTCCTGGTTTATTATCATGTTCAAGAGTTCCTTCGTCTCTCCCTGGCTCATGAACAGCACGCGGGCCTGTTCGGGGAGGCTCTCAAGCTCCTCATTCATCCTCTCCCCGGTGATCTTGGTCCCGTCCACTTTCGCTATATACTCTTTATTATTGGCGGCATGCTCCAGACAGGAAACGAGCAGAAAGAGGGCCGCTGCGGGTAAAAGAATTTTTTTAATTATTTTTTCCATCAAGGGGGCCTCCTGGATTTTGGACATCTTCTTTTATAACACACGGGGGACTTTTTTGAAAGCTACCGGGCAGGGCATAACCGTTGTTATAATAATGCATGAATAGAAAAAGGCTATATCTGAGGACCGGCGACCGGGTAAAGCATTTGAGATATGACCGCTGGGGCATCGGCGAGGTCGTGGAGGAGAAGCACTCGGTCCTCGAGGGCGGCTTCTGCCTCGTGCGCGTCCTCTTTGAGGACGGCGAGGAGCGCTCCTTCATAAACGATATGGACAACGAGCTTTGCTGTTATTATGCCGGTCTCAGGCTATGCAATGAGTTCGTACTGTGACATTCTCCAAAGCCCCGTAGGCCCTCTTTATCTCCTTTTCAAAAATGCCCTGCTCACGGGAATCTCCCTATCGGGGAGGCCTGCCGGAATAAAACGGGGGAAGGCGCCCGCGCCCCTTTTAAGCGAACTCGAGGGCTACTTCGAGGGGAAGAGAAGGGAATTCACCTTTCCTTTCGCCCTTGCGGGAGGGACCGATTTCGAAAGAAAAGTGTGGCTGGCGCTCAGGGATATTCCATATGGCGAGACCAGGAGCTACAAGTGGCTCTCGGAGCATATAGGGCATCCAAAGGCTTCGAGGGCTGTCGGGCAGGCCCTCTCTAAAAACCCTCTCCCCATTGTCCTCCCATGCCACAGGGTGATAGAATCCGGCGGCAAGCTCGGAGGGTTTTCTCCCGATATTTCAATAAAAAGAAGGCTCCTCGACCTGGAATATTATTATTTCCGCCCCCCGGCCTTCGAAAGCTGACCCGTACCCGAATCGAACTTGACTTGCCCTCTTATTTTGCTAAGCTCCTATTAAGAATGTCCCGAGACCATGGAAAGGGCTTCAAAAAATAAATCGCTCTTGATTAAGGAGGGATGAAGATGAGGAAATTGCTTTCGGTAATTTTAAGCCTTGTTCTTGCGTTCTCGATGCTGTCCTTCACGGCCTGCAAGAAGCAGCCGCCCGAAGAGGCCCCGCCGGCTGTGGCCCCGGAGCCGACCCCAATGCCTCCACCTGCCGGTGAGCCGGCCCCCGGCGCTCCAACAGAACCGGGCGCTCCAACGGAACAGCCCCCGGCCACAAGATAGCAACAAGGCAGCCTGAAACGAAAAAAAAGGAGGGAGAGTCTCCCTCCTTTTTTTTCGTTCGAAAAGATTAATCTTCTTTTCTACGGGTGGCCCTCGTTTCGGCCAGTTCACCGGGCGGGCACAGGCCCACTTCGCTGGGAGCCCCAAAGGCCCCGCCCAGGGCGGCTGCAGCGGCCCCGAGGATGAGGGCCGCAAAGGCCAGGAGGGCCGCCCTTGAAATCACGTCCATTCCCTGCTCAGTCAGCTGGAGTGCCCTTTGCCCGGTCTGGGCCGCGGCCACCCCCGTTCCGAGGAGGCTTATTCCCCTTCCTATGATGCCGCCAACTCCGCTCACAAGCATCCCGACCGCCGATGTCATGAGATAAAAGGAGATGAGCGTTATGAGCCCCCAGGTCGTGATCCCGTGCAGAAGGCCGGTTACAGAACGGCAGGAGCCCGCAAGCCTTCCCGCCACCCAGCCCCCGCAAAAGAGGGCTATAAGGCTCGTGACCAGTATCCAGATGCCCGCGCCGATCCCGACACCCCCCAGGGGGTTCTCCTCGGTTGCGGGATTAATCACGGCCAATCCAATACCCAGCCCCAAAAGCGTGAATACCAGCATGAGGACGAGCCCTACGACCGTTCCGGCGAATATGGAACCCCAGGAGACCCGCTTCAGAAGCGACCCCGCAGGCTCATGCCAGAGGCCGACTCTCTCACGTGCAATTGTCGCCATGTGTACCCTCCAATAATTAAATTGTTTGTACTTTCAGGTACTTACACCCATTTTGTTCTTATACTACTTTAAGACTATTACAATTGCGGATTCTGTCAACTGCGCGGTTGACACCCCATCGGAAGCTGGTACGGTAAGGATGAAAGGAAGGTCGCATGAAAAGAACGGCTTTTATGTTCTTCTTATGGGTTTATATGCTCCTTGCCGGAGTGGCCTTAGGGCAGAGCGGGACGGAGATCAGGGCCGACTACCATCAATGGAGCCATATAAAGAGCATGGTCATAGAGGAAGGACATCCCCTGTTCGAGCCCTTCGGAGGCATCCACCATATATATGCAAATAAAAGGGCCTTAACAGGTTACAGGAAGGGAAAGTTCCCCGACGGCTCCATACTGACCCGGAATCCAGCGACTTTGCCATTTTATTATAAAGACAAAGACTTAGGAATTAAAAGCACTTACGTCACTGGATGCCGGCTTTCGCCGGCATGACTAATTTGAGATAGTTACTCAGTAGTAGCCGCAGGCTTTAGCCTGCGTTCTTACGGCGCGTTCATATAGCGCAATGAAGGTTGCGGCTACAATCATCGAAAACCCGATATTGGCGTGTTAAGATATATGTATACCAGTAAGGAGGAACGAGGAATGCTCAAAGACAAGGTCCAGCCGGTAATAGACGAGATAAAGCCCTATCTCAAGGCCGACGGCGGCGACGTGGAGCTCGTGGAGGCCACCGAGGACGGGATTGTAAGGGTCAAGCTCCTCGGTGCCTGCGGGCACTGCCCCATGTCCATAATGACGCTCAAGATGGGCATCGAAAAGAGGATCAAAGAGCGCGTCCCCGAGGTCAAGGAAGTAGTGGCGGTATAACGCCCTTCCGGGAGGGTTCGCTTTGATAGACCTGAAAGAGATCAGGGAACTCGCGGCCAAATATTCCCCCGACCAGATAGAAAGCTGCATTACCCAGCAGATCGAAACCGGGCAAAACGTCTGCCTCGCCGATTCCGATTCGGTGCGCATAGTGAACGAGCTGGCAAAGGCCTCTTTTATCAGAAAGAGGATGGAAGATGGAATGCCGCTCCCGGACGCCCTTCGGGAACTCGCGAAAAAAATGCGCGAGTTCATGGAGCTGGCGAGGAACGAATAGCTCATATAATCCCCCACAGTCCCCCTTTGAAAAGGGGAGTCAAAGAGAATGGGCCTTTATTAAAAAGGCGAATAAAGACTGGGCGCACCAAGGCGCGCCCCTACAGCCCAATAAAAAGGCTCTTAAGGTTTTTAAAGCAGAATATATTATGTTTGGATGTTTGGGGCGGGGCTTGCTCCGCCCTCTTTTCTTTTTGTCCCCCTCTTTTTTAAAGAGGGGCGAGGGGAGATTACCGGAATAAAAGAGAGAAAGGGCTGAGGCAAAAAACCTCAGCCCTTTCTCTCTTTTATCTTTTCTTCCTCTTTAAAAGAGTCCTTTGACTTTACCTGTCTCGGTATCCACGTCTATGCGCCTGTAGGCGGGGTCGGAGCTTGTGCCGGGCATGAGCTTTATCGCGCCCGCCACGGGTACGACAAAGCCCGCTCCCTTGTAGGTGAGGATGTCCCTTACGAGAAGCTTCCAGCCCTTGGGCACGCCCTTCATGTTCGGGTTATCCGTGAGCGAGAGGTGGGTTTTCACCATACAGGTGCCGAGTTTTGCTATCTCGGGGTCCGCCTCCATCCGCTTGGCCTTGGCAAGGGCATCCGGCGTAAAATCCACGCCGTCCGCGCCGTAAACTTCCTTCGCCAGCATATCGATGCGCTCCCTCAACGGGGTGGAAAGCTCGTAGAGGAATTTGAAGTTGTTCTTCTCGTTGCAGGCGTCCACAACGGCGTCGGCAAGCTCCAGCGCGCCTTCGCCGCCGAACTGCCAGTGCCTGGAGAGGGCCACGCGCGCCCCTGCGGCCTCGGCGAGCCTTCTTACGGCCTTTATCTCGTTATCGGTATCGGAGTAGAAGGCGTTGATGCAGACTACCGGATTAATGCCGGCTTTTTTCACCGTTTCAATATGCTTTATAAGGTTCGCTGTGCCGGCCTCGACCCAGCCCACGTTCTCCTTGCCGTATTCCTCGGGAATGGGCTTTCCGGGCACTGGTATCGGCGCGCCGCCGTGGCACTTAAGCGCCCGGACAGTAGCCACTATAACGGCCGCGTTCGGCACGAGCCCGGAGAAGCGGCATTTCAGGTTCCAGAACTTCTCGAACCCGATGTCGGCCCCGAAGCCGCTTTCGGTAAGGTGATAATCGCCGAGCTTAAGGCCGACCCTGTCGGCAATAATGGACGACTGCCCGATGGCGATATTGGCGAACGGCCCGGCGTGGACGAGCACGGGCTGGCCCTCGATGGTCTGCATGAGGTTCGGGTTCAGGGCCTCCACCATCCATGCCGTCATGGCGCCCGCCACACCCAGGTCCGAAGTTGTAACAGGGTTGCCCTTCTTATCATAGGCTACGACAATCCTGCCCATCCTCTCGCGCATGTCCTTCAAGTCCTTGGCTACGGCGAGTATCGCCATTATCTCCGAGGACACGGCTATGGCGAACCCGGACTGCATCATGAAGCCGTCCTGTTTGCCGCCCAGGCCTATAACGATGTCGCGGAGCGCCTGGGCGCAGAAGTCCATTATCCACTTCATCTCCACGTTCCGCGGGTCGATATCCAGTCTTTTTAATTTCCTCTTCGCAAGCTGTTCGTCCGTGTAGTTGAACTCGTGCTGCATGCGGCTGGTGAGGGCCACCAGCGCCAGGTTGTGGGCGTTCATGATGGCATTGATGTCGCCCGTAAGCCCAAGGGAGAAAGGCGTGAGCGGGATGCACTGCGAGAGCCCTCCCCCCGCGGCCGAGCCCTTGATGTTCATCGTGGGACCGCCGGAGGGCTGTCTTATGGCCGATATTACTTTCTTGCCCCTCTTGCCCAGTCCCTGGGTGAGCCCCATCGTTGTGGTGGACTTGCCCTCACCGAGCGGGGTGGGGGTTATCGCCGTAACATTGACGTATTTGCCGTCCGGCCTGCCCGAGAGCCTGTCAAGTATTTTCTTGAAATCGAGCTTCGCGACATAATGCCCGTGAGGGAGCAACTCTTCCTTCTCAAGGCCCAGCTCTTCCGCGAGCCGGTATACCGTCTTCATCGTCTTTTCAGCGTCTTCTGCTATCTGCCAGTCTGCGTATTTGGTCGGGTCAAGCGGCATAACGACACGTCCTCCTGTGCTTGAAGATATTTTTTTTGATGAAGCCTCAGTAATTAATGAGCGCTTTAAGGAACCTCTCGTTCATTCGGCGGAGATTATTGCTCATGACGAAAGACATCCTCTTCAATATCTGGAGCGCAAGCTCCACGTTCTTCTTCTCCATGCGGTCGAAGTCGTCTTTCAGGAGTTTCAGTATCTCCGTCTTCTCAAGGGCCTTGGCCGTGGCCTCGTGGTTGCGCCTTTCGATTATCGACAGCTCCCCGAAGAAACTCCCGGGCAAGATGACCGCGAGCGTCTGCCTCCAGCCGTCCGGGGTCATCTTGGATATCTCGATCCTCCCCGACCTGATGAGGTAGAGCCCCTTTGTGGGGTCCCCCTCCTTGAAGAGCAGGTCGTCCTTCTTTAAAGAGACTTCCTTGATGATCCCGGCCAGGTGTTCCAGATGGGCGGTCTCGATCCCCTCGAAGAGGACCTGCTTATTCAGCTCGGCAACACTGATCATGGCTACCCCCTATGCCTGTTTTTTCTTTCTCGATCCTCACGGCGCAGACCTTGAACTCCGGGGTCTTGGCGTAAGGGTCCGCGGCGTCATTGGTGATGATGTTGGCCGCGGCCTCCCTGTAATGCATCGGGATGAATATGGTGCCCCCTGGCACCTTCTTCGTTATCCTTGCCCTTATCATGATGCTCCCGCGCCGGGACACTATTTTCACCAATTCCCGGTCCGATATGCAAAGCTTTTTTGCGTCCTCAGGCGTTATCTCGAAATAAGGCTCCCCGGCATGCGCCTCTATCGGGCGCACCCTGCGGGTCATGGAACCCGAATGGTACTGGAAGAGGTTCCTGCCCGTCGTGAGGACAATGGGGTATTCATCGTCCGTGGTCTCGGCGGGAGGCGCATAATACGTGGGGGTGAAATTCACCTTCCCCCTCGGGAAACCGCCCTTGTAGAGATACTCTGTCCCGGGGTGGTCCCTTGTGGGGCAGGGCCAGTGAATTCCGCCCCTTCTGAGCCTGCCGAAGGTTATGCCGCCGAGCGCGGGCCAGAGGCTGCCAAGCTCCTCGAATATCTCCCCTGCCGAGGCATATCTCATCGGATAGCCCATCCTCTCCGAGAGCCGGGAGATTATCCAGGTGTCCTCTTTGGCCTCTCCGGGGGGCTCCACGGCCTTCCTCAAGAGCTGGACCTTCCTTTCGGTATTGATGAAAGTCCCGCTCTTTTCCGCAAAACATGCCGCCGGCAGCACCACGTCCGCAAGCTCTGCCGTTTCGGTCATGAATATGTCCTGCACTACAAGAAAGTCGAGCCCCTTAAGGGTTTCGACCACATGGTTGGCGTTGGCGTCAGTCATAACGGGGTTTTCGCCCATTATGTAGATGGCCTTCAGAAGGTCCTGCGCGGCAAAGGGTATCATCTCCGTGGACTTAAGCCCCAATTTATCGGAGAGGGGCCTCCCCCAGGCCTCCTCGAATTTCCGCTTTACCTGCTCAAGGTTCACCTTCTGGTAGCCCGGATACACATTCGGGAGGCACCCGGCGTCGCAGGCCCCCTGGACATTGTTCTGCCCCCTTAAGGGGGAGACGCCGGTGAACTCACGCCCGATGTTCCCGGTAAGGAGCGAAAGGTTCGCGATGGCCGCCACATTGGCCGTCCCATGCGTGTGCTGGGTGACGCCCATCGTGTAGAAGATGCCCGCTCTCCTCGAACGCCCGTAAAGGAGGGCGGCCTTGATTATGTCCTCCTTGGGGACGCCGGTTATCCCGGAGGTGCGCTCGGGCGTGAAGGTCTTGATAGACTCTTTCCAGGTCTCGAATTGGTTCGTCCTTTCCTCAATGAAGGCGGGGTCATGTAGCCCCTCTCCCACGATCACGTGGGCAAGGCCGTTCAAGAGGGCCACGTCCGTGCCGGGCTTTAGCCTGAGGAACACGTCGGCGAATTTCACCATCGGCACCTTCCGGGGGTCGGCGACTATGATCTTCGCCCCGTTCCTTTTCGCCTTTATCATCTTGTTGGCGATAACGGGATGGGTCTCCTTCGTATTGGAGCCGATGATGAACATGACCTCCATGCCCTCGATCTCGCGGATGGAGTTCGTCATGGCCCCGGAGCCGAAGATGGTGACCAGACTGGTCACCGTGGGCGCGTGTCAGAGACGCGCGCAATGATCGACATTATTCGTGCCGATCACCGCGCGTATGAATTTCTGGAAGAGATAATTTTCCTCGGTGGTGCACCTGGCCGAGGAAAGCCCGCCTATCGCATCCGGGCCGTGATTTTCTTTTACCCCGGCTAATTTTTCGGCCACCAGGGAGAGGGCCTCGTCCCAGGAGGCCTCTTCGAACTTGCCGTCCCGTTTTATGAGGGGCGTCTTGAGCCTCTCCGGGCTTCCGATGAACTCGTAACCGAAACGGCCCTTAACGCACAGCCAGCCCTCGTTCCATGTGTCGGGCCTGGAGCTTACGCGAATGACATCGTTCCCCTTTACATGAAGGGTGATGTTGCATCCGGTCCCGCAATAGGGGCAAACGGTGTCCACTTCTTTTATGTCCTTTTGCCTGCCCTTAAGCGCCCACCGCTTCCCGGTGAGCGCGCCGGTCGGGCAGACGGAGACGCACTGTCCGCAGAACTCGCAGTTCAGGTCGTGCTCGAAGGAGGGGCACACCTTGGCCTGGAAGCCGCGGTATGCGAAATCTATGGCCGAGACACCCTGCACCTCGTTGCAGACCTTTACGCATCTTGCGCACAGGATGCACTTTTCCATGTCCCTTTCGATAAAGGGGTTTCCGTCTTTTTTCTCGTAGGTCCTTCTCTCCCCCTTTAAGGAAATCTCCTTTATTCCATATTGATACGCGAGCTCCTGGAGGGTGCAGTCCCCGGCGCGCTCGCATACCATGCAGTCGTTGGGGTGGTCCGAAAGTATCAGTTCGAGGACCGTCTTCCGGATGCCTTCCAATCTATCGCTCTTTGTCGTGACCTCCATGCCCTGGGCGACGGGCGTCGTGCAGGAGGTAAGCGGACGCGGCACGCCCTTCACCTCCACGATGCAGAGCCTGCAGCCGCCGAAGGGGGTGAGCTTCGGATGATGGCACAGGGTCGGGACCTCTATATCGAGAATTCTAGCCGCCTGGAGGACGGTCGTGCCCTCGGGGACCGCCGTCTTTTTTCCGTCTATTGTGAGGTTAAGCATAATCTATTCCTTCCCCACGGATTTGAACTTGCACACGTCAAAGCAGCTTCCGCACTTGATGCAAAGAGATTGATCTATTAAATGAGGCTTTTTCTTCTCGCCGGTTATCGCCCTGGCGGGGCAGGCGCGCATGCACGCGCCGCACCCCTTGCAGAACTCTTCGAGTATCCGGAAGGTGACGAGATCGCGGCAGGCCTTTGCGGGGCATGTCTTCTCCTTGATATGGGCCTCGTACTCGTGCCGGAAATATTTAAGCGTGCTGAGCACGGGGTTAGGCGCCGTCTGCCCCAGGCCGCAGAGGGAGGCCGCCTTGATATCATGGGAGAGCTTCTCCAGAAGCTCCATGTCGCCCTCCCTGCCCTCTCCTTTTGTAATCCGGGTAAGGATTTCAAGGAGTCGTTTCGTGCCCACGCGGCAGGGCACGCATTTCCCGCAGGATTCGGACTGGGTGAAGTTCAGGAAATACCGGGCCACGTCCACCATGCAGTCGTCCTCATCGAGCACTATCATCCCGCCCGAGCCCACGATGGCGCCGAGGGCCATAAGGCTTTCGTAATCCACCTTTACGTCTATCTCGGCCTCCGGGATGCAGCCCCCCGAGGGGCCCCCGGTCTGCACGGCCTTGAATTTCTTGTCGTTCTCTATCCCGCCGCCTATCTCATAGATAATGTCACGGAGCGGGATGCCCATCGGGACTTCTATGAGCCCGGTGTTCTTCACCTTGCCGGTTAGGGCAAAGACCTTCGTACCCTTGGATTTCTCGGTCCCGAGGGAGGCGAACCAGTCGGCCCCGCGGTTGATTATATAGGGGATATTGGCGAGCGTTTCCACATTGTTTATCACAGTGGGTTTGCCCCAGAGCCCGCTTGCAACGGGGAACGGGGGCTTGGCGCGGGGCATACCGCGCTCGCCTTCGATGGAGGCGATAAGCGCCGTCTCCTCGCCGCATACGAACGCGCCCGCGCCGAGTTTTATCTTTATATCGAAATCGAAACCCGTGCCGAGGATATTGGCGCCGAGAAGCGCGCGCCCGCGGGCTTCATTGAGAGCGATCTTGAGCCTCTCAACGGCAAGCGGATACTCCGCCCTGATATACACATAGCCGTAATGGGCCCCTACGGCCCAGGCCGCTGTCAGCATGCCTTCGATGACCGAATGAGGGTTGCCTTCTATAACCGAGCGGTCCATGAATGCGCCCGGGTCCCCCTCGTCCGCGTTGCAGACGATGTACTTTATATCTCCGGGGGATTTCCTTGCGGCCTCCCATTTTACCCCTGTGGGGAAGCCCGCGCCTCCCCTTCCCCGGAGGCCGGATTTCTTCATCTCGGCTATAGTCTCTTCGGGGGTCATCCCGGTTAAAACCTTATTTGCCGCCTCATAACCGCCCCGGGCGATATACGAGTTTATGTCTTCGGGGTCCACCTCGCCGCAATCGGAGAGGACGACCTTCATCTGCCTGCCATGGAACGTCTTGTAATCCTCTTTGACCTGCCATTCCTCTACCGGCTTCCCTTCAAGTATGTGCTCGGCCACTATGCGGGGCACCATATCCGACTTTATGTACTGGTATGTTGTCCTGGTCCCGTCCATGTGAATATCCACGAGGACGTCCCTTGCGCAAAAACCCCTGCACCCGACCCTTTCCACCTTGCCTTCCACCCTGCCCTCGATGCCCTTCTCTTTGAATTCGGTCTCGAAGGCCAGGAAGACGTCCCGGGACCCGGCGGCAAGCCCGCCCGTGCCCATGCATACCTTCACCTGTATATCGCTAACCCTGTCCATTGTCCTCATTTTCCTCATTATTCTCCGCACCGGCGCCCTTCATCTTCTTTATCTCTTTGAGGGTCTTGTCCGTGCTCATCTTCCCGTGCACGACTTTATTGAAAATTATTACGGGCGCGATGCTGCACGCCCCGACACAGTTCACCTTCTCGATTGTAAACAGCATGTCCGCGGAGGTGTCATCCCCGTCGGGGATCTCCAATTCCCTTGCCAGCGTATTTATGAGCCTCTCCGAGCCCTTCACGTGGCAAGCCGTCCCGGAGCAGGCCGTTATGATGTTCTTTCCGCGCGGCTTGAAATGGAACTGGGCGTAAAAGGTGGATACGCCAAAGAAATGGCTCCGGGCGATCCCGGTCTCGTCCGCTATGTAGTTTACCGCCTCCTCGGGGACAAAGCCAAACCCGTTCTCAAGCTCCTGCAGAATGGGTATTACGGAGGCTTTTTCCCCTCCGTAGCGGGAGCAAATGTCCCGCAATTGCTCTAAATTCGGGCCTTCAAGGGCAAATTGGGGTTTTTCTGCAGTTTTCTCCGCCATTTTCACTCACTTTTTCTTAGATAAAGACTTAAATTTTAATACTTTTTTATTTTAACAATCAAGCCCCTCTAATTGCAATAAAACTTATAGGATTTATAAGTAAAGCTAATAGAAAATTTCCGGCAGAAAATTAATGGTATTTATGGGGGGCAATGAATGAAGAACCAATGGGAAACTAAGGAGCCTGTCCGAGTAATGTAGCCGCAGGCTTTAGCCTGCGTTCATATTGCGTGTTCATATAGCCCAATGAAGGTTGCGGCTACAACGTATTGGTCCTCAATCAGGAAATAGGTATTTGTCTAACAGGCTCCTTAGAGGGCGGGGAGGGCTTTTCCGAAGAGTTTGGAGTCAACGGGCCCAAGTATGGTAAGGGCCGGGGATTTCCCTTTCACGAGCTTTTCCGCAAGCTCTTTTAATTTCTTAAGGCTCACGGCATCTATTTCCCTTATAATCTCGGCCGGGCTGAAATACCTCCCAAAGTATATCTCCTGCTTGGCGATGTTCTGCATCCTGCTCTGTGTGGATTCGAGGCCCAAAAGGAGGTTCCCTTTCAACTGCTCCTTCGCCTTGGCGAGTTCGCTCTCGTGGAGGTCGTCCGGTATCTCCTTCAGGAACTTAAGCGTGAGGGACATGACCTCTTCGAGCTTTTTCTTTCCCGTGCCGGCGTAAACGCCCCAGAGCCCTGCGTCCGAATACGATGAGATATACGAATAGATGGTATAGACCAGGCCGCGCTTTTCCCTTATCTCCTGAAAGAGCCGGGAACTGAGCCCGGCGCCGAATACGGTGTTCAGTATATAGTATTCATATCTTTCCGGGTCCGCCTGCTTGAGGCCTTCGAGCCCGAGGCAGAGGTGCACCTCCGAGAGGTCCTTCGGATAGAGGTGGACCTGGCTCTTAAAGCCCGGATAGTGGTCGAGCTTGGGTTCGGAGCCCCTGCGCAACCCGCCCAGTTTCGCGTTGAGGAGCGATATGACTTTATCATGGTCGAAGCTCCCGGCGCAGGACACGATCGTATCCACTGTCCCGTAAAACCTCCTTATATGCCCGAGGAGGTCCTGCCTCATGAGCGCCTTTACGGTCTTTCTGTCGCCCAAAACAGGCTGGCCCAAGCCGTCCTGGCCCCAGAGGTCTTTGCTGAAGAGGTCGTGTATGAGGTCGTCCGGGGTGTCGTCCACCATCTTTATCTCTTCCTGAATGACGCCGCGCTCCCTCTCCACATCCTCCTCGGTTAAAAGCGAGTGGCAGAAAATATCCGTGAGGAGGTCAAGGCCCTTCTCAAGGTGGACGTCCAGCACCTTCACGTAAAAGGCGGTGTTCTCTTTCGAGGTGAAGGCGTTTATATCGCCTCCCACGCTGTCCGTCTCGAAGGCTATATCGCGGGCCGTGCGCTTCTTTGTGCCCTTGAAGAACATGTGCTCGAGGAAATGGGAACAGCCGTTCTTTGCGGGATGCTCGTTCCGGGAGCCCACCTTGACCCAGATGCCGGCCGTGAAGGAGCGCACTCCCTTCACCTCCTCCATCACGACGGTTATCCCGTTATCGAGCTTTTCTTTCCTGAACATATTGCAAGAGGCCCGCTCGGAGAATGGGCCCTATCGCCCTCACCCCGGCCCCTCTCCCGCTTTGCAGGCGAGGGGGAATCGATTAAAAAATTGTCCGATAATGACAGGGCGGCGCAAGCCCCGCCCCTACGTCAAAAAACAGGCCGCATAGATCTTTGCTGTAGGGGCGCTGCTTGCTGCGCCCTTTTTTTAAAATTTCTTTTTACTGCTGCGCCTTCAGAAGCTCTTTTCTCGAGAGCCGGACACGGCCCTGCCTGTCAATTTCCACGACCTTGACATCGATCTCGTCCCCGAGCTGGAGCACATCGGTCACTTTGGCGATGCGCTTGTCGGAGATCTGGGAGATATGCAGGAGCCCGTCCACGCCGGGGAGTATCTCTATGAAGGCGCCAAAGTCCGTGATCCTGACGACCTTGCCCATATAGACCTTCCCGACCTCGGCCTCGGCCACAATGTTAAGGATTATCTCCTTGGCCTTCATCGCGCTCTCCTCGTCCGCGGAGGCGATGCTTATAAGGCCGGAGTCCTCGATGTCTATCTTGCAGCCGGTCTCCTCGATTATGCCCCGGATGACCTTGCCGCCCGTGCCTATGACCTCGCGTATCTTGTCCTGCTTTATCTGCAGTGTATAGATGCGCGGGGCATGGGGGGCCAGGTTCTCGCGCGGGGCGGCGAGTACTTCTTTCATTTTTCCAAGTATGTGGAGCCTGCCCGCGCGGGCCTTGTCGAGGGCATCTTTCAGGATGATCCTTCCCACGCCGGCGGTCTTCACGTCCATCTGGAACGCCGTTATGCCTTTTTCGGTCCCGGTCACTTTAAAATCCATGTCTCCCAGGTGGTCCTCGAGGCCAAGGATGTCGGTAAGTATCACGACCCTCTCGCCTTCAACGACAAGGCCCATCGCAATTCCAGCCACGGGGGCCTTTATGGGCACGCCCGCGTCCATGAGGGAGAGCGTTGAGGCGCAAACCGTTGCCATGGAGGACGACCCGTTCGATTCGAGGATGTCGGAGACGACCCTTATCGTATAAGGGAATTCCTCTTTCGTGGGCATTATGGGCTTCAAGCTCCGCTCCGCGAGCGCCCCGTGCCCTATCTCCCTCCTGCCCGGTCCGCGGAGGGGCTTTACCTCTCCCACGCTGAAGGGCGGAAAGTTGTAATGGAGCATGAAGGTCTTGTAGGATTCGCCTTCGAGGGCGTCTATCTTCTGCTCGTCTTCCGTAGTGCCCAAGGTGGCCACGCAGAGGGCCTGCGTCTCTCCCCTTACAAAAAGCGAGGAGCCGTGCGTCCGGGGCAGAAGGCCCACCTTGCCGTAAATATGGCGTACCTCGTCCGCGTTCCTGCCGTCCGCCCGCACGTTCTCGTTAAGTATCATGTCCCTTACGAGGGTCCGTTCTATCTCATAGAAGGCGCTTGCTATCTCGCCCGTGCGGTCCGCTTCGGGCAGGTTGAATTTTTGCACCGCCTCGTTCTTAAGCGCGCTCATGGCATCCTGCCGCTTGAGCTTATCGGGGATCTTTATCGCTTCCTTCACCCTGTCCAGGACGAAGTCGCTCACCCCGGCCCTGAGATCCATGTCTATCTCGACGGGGGCAAAGGCCCTCTTTTCCTTCCCCACCCTCAAGCGGAGCTCTTTCTGCGCGCGGCAGATCTTTTTTATCTCCTCATGGGCCCTGTCTATGGCCTCCAAGAGGAGTTCTTCGGAGACTTCACTGCCCCCGCCCTCTACCATGACTATGAAGTCCTCCGTGCCGGCCACGGCGAGGTTCAGCTCGAGGGATTCAGCGGTCTTAAGGTCCGGGTTGACAACGACCTCCCCGTCGAGGAGACCCACCCTGACCGCGCCCACCGGCCCGTCAAAGGGTATGTCCGAGATCATGAGCGCGGAGGACACCCCGATAATGCCCAGCATGTCGGATATGTTCTCCTCGCCGAAAGAAAGGAGGGAGGCTATGCCCTGTGTCTCCGAACGGAAGCCGTCCGGGAAGAGGGGCCTTATGGGCCTGTCTATGAGCCTTGAGGTAAGGACCTCTTTTTCGGAGGGCCTTCCTTCCCTCTTGAAAAACCCGCCGGGTATCTTTCCGGCGGCATATGCCTTTTCCTGGTAATCAATTGTCAAGGGAAAGAAATCGAGCCCCTCCCTTGTTTTCTTGTCGGCCACGACGGTGGCCAGCACTACCGTGTCCCCGCAGCGCACGACGACCGAGCCGTCCGACTGCTTTGCGAGTTCGCCTGTTTCGATGATAATGGGATTTCCTTGACCGAGGACGGCCTCTACGCTCTTAACCATGTTTTTCTTTCCTTTGGATTATTTGCGGAGGCCCAAGCTCTCGATCACTTTAGAGTAGCGATTTTTGCTCGAGGACTTAAGATAGTCCAGAAGTTTCCTGCGCCTGCCGACGAGTTTCAGAAGACCTCTCCTTGAATGGTGGTCTTTCTTGTGGGTTTTAAAATGCTCCGTAAGATAGGTTATGCGCTCGCTCAAGAGCGCTATCTGCACCTCTGGAGAGCCCGTGTCCTTCTCGTGGACCTTGTAGGTCCCTATGATGCCCTGCTTCTTTTCCTTGTCCATTGCCATCTGCAATCTTTTCTCCTATATTTTCTCCTTTAATTAGGTAATGTAGCACAAAACCCGGCTTTCTGTAAAGGAAAACCCCTTTTAAACGGGAAGATAAATTGACATCCCCCGCATGAACCCTTTAAAATAAAATTGCATTTCCCCCACAAGCGCCCATAGCTCAGATGGATAGAGCGACGGACTACGAATCCGCAGGTCGGGGGTTCGAATCCTCCTGGGCGCGCTTTGAAATCAAGGTCTTAAGAGAAGTAAAGGGAGCCCCCAAAAGGCTCCTTTTTTGTTTTCTGAGATACCCCCATTGAAATACACAATAAATCTGCATATAATAAAAGCATACATTGGAGGTGAGAAAAATGCGTGCGACATTAAACATACCTGACGAACTGATCAAGGAAGTTCAAAAGGCCTCCGGGGAAAAATCAAAGACAAAGGCGATCACCAAAGCCATGGAGGAGTACATAAGGCGCGAAAAAGCCAAGGAACTGCTCAAATTGAGGGGCAATGTCTCTCTCGTATTCGATTGGAAAGCCCAGGAAGAAAAGGAACTCAAAGCGCAGGTGAGAAGGGAAAAGGCCCTTGAAAAGAGAAAATCCTGACGTATTGCCCGATGTATTGATCGACACCAGCGCCTGGGTCGAGTTCTTCAGGGGGACCTCTCAAACGGCGGACCTTGTTGCAGAGCTTATTGAAGCAGGGCGGGCCGCCATCTGCGGGGTCACATATTATGAACTCCTGCAAGGCGCAAAATCAGATGACGAGGAATCACGTCTGACTCATGCTTTATCAGCACTTCCCTATATGGAAATAACCCGGAATGTCTGGATAAGGGCCGGAAATCTTTCCGCCGACCTGCGGAAAAAGGGGATCACCCTGCCCCTTTCAGACCTCGTTATGGGAGCGGTCGCATTGGAGCAAAACTTTCATGTCCTCACACTCGATGAGCACTTCCAAAGCATCCCCGGCGTGAAGCAATACCATAAGTAGGATTTAGTGTCGCGTTCCACAAATTAAGGACATAAATGGGGACACATCCCATTTTTCTTTAGCTCTCATTTAAGTGGGCAATTCCTTTTAGGAAGGATTTCTGAAAAGAAGAATAGGGACGGTTTTATTTTTCAATTTAGAAATTAGAACCATCCCCTTTTTATCATCGTTATTTCATCTTCTGCGGGCTCATTCTTCTTATCTCTTTCTCAATTGCGCTTATGGTTGTAGGAATTAACACTTTTATTTCTTTATGATGCTCTCTTATAAAATTGAAATATTCCAAGGCTTCTTCCCAGTATGCATTTAAATTTACTCTTTTATCTTCAAAAAATTTTAATCGTGCTTCTCCATACATTGTTAAAAGATGATGCATATATTTCAATTCATCCAAATATCCTTTTGCCCGAATATAGGCATTAATTATTTTCTGAGCAATATCAGGTTCTAACCTACCGAACATTCTTCCTAAACTGTCATAAACCACAAAATACTGTTCGCTACTATTCAAAATTGCCACTCCGCCTGGAATCAGCGAAATGGTGCGGTCTGGATTTTTTGTTATTTCTTCATCCAAGACTCGTCCAGCACTCGAGTTGTATCTATCCAATAGAGTGGACATTTCGGCATGAATTGCTCGAAGGCAATTAAGTTCCTCCCTTTTTTCAATTTCTAATGTGTGTCGTTTTGTAAAATAATACGTACCTAAAGCAGCCGCAAAACCGCCTAGTAAAGCGCTAGCTAAGGTTATTAGCCAAGTTATAGGTTCAATAGAGAAACTATTCTTCTGTATTGCAATATTAGGACTGTTCGAAAATAATTGCCCGACCAATTCCGTAATGGGCATCTTTAATCCCCCTTAAATTCCCTTACTTTACCCCCTCCCACCTTACTGGTCAATATTTCTTTTATTTATCTTCTATTTCCGGCTATCCTTATTCCCCTCCTTACCAAGGAGGGGTGAGGGGAGGTGAATCTCCGCTGTCGCGCTATTTTCCTTGACATGTATATAGTGACCTGCGTCATATAGACCCCGTCCGGCTTTTCATCCTAAACTCTTACCGGCTCAATATCGGGCCTATCTCCCCTCTTAGGAGGGGCGCAGGGGTGGGTAGTAGAAAGGAGGAGGACATGGATTTCGATTTAAAGGTCAAGAGAAAAAAATAGGGAAGCGTCCCTTATTTTTTCTTATTTTCTCTATATTTAATTCTCCTGTTTCAGATTTGGCCTGTCTCCCTGTCGCGCTATTTTCCATGGTGACCTGTTTTCAGTGACCTATGTCCCGTAGACAAGGACACCCATTTTTGCCCTAAACTCTTCCCGACTCTCTGAAAGGAGGAGACGGAGATGGATTTCGACCTGGATTTCACCCCGCCTGAAAAGAAGAAAAAGGGCTGAGAATTGAACAAAATGTTCAGATGGCCCGGGAAGCGCCAGTACAAGTGCTTGAAATAGAAGCGGAAAGCCCTCCCGCCCTACCCTCCGATTGAACAAGCGGGAAAAAAAGGGCCTCTATTCCAGGATGCCGAAATAAAGGGACACCAGGAGGACAAAGAGCAGAAACAAAGACAGCATGAGCCAGGGCTTTCGTATCACAAGGAAAAGGAAGGCGATGAAAATCGTCATCGAGAGAAAGGGCTCGTCTCTGACGAAAAGAATGAATTGGCCTATGAGGGTCTCCAGGTCCATACGAGATGAAAATAGATTAAAAGAGCAATTTTTGAATGTGACGCGGCTCACGGGGGGAGCTTTTTAGGGGGGGATGGCAGGAGAAAGTAAATCTTAGGGGGCTTTCCCCTGCCAGTCCAGGAGGGTTATGAAGCCATTGCCGCCTATATAAAACAGTAATTCAAGCTAAATGGCTGTGCGCCAGGTCACAATCTATTTAACGGGAGGGATTTTTACTTTTAAAATCGTTTCTATTGCGCCCTTAAGCTGTTCCAGGTCGTAGGGTTTGGTGAGATAAATATACCGGCAGGGCATCTCGATTTTCTCCGCGAGGTCTTCCTCTAGATATGCGGAGATGAATATAAAGGGAATGTTATAACGGGCGCATATTTCCCTGGCGGCCTCCACCCCGCTCATCTCGAACGCGAGGCTCACGTCCATGAGGACCAGGTCCGGTTTTTCCTCCCCCGCCCTCCGGACGGCCTCTTCCCCGGAGACTGCCGGGGGGGCGAAATCGTAGCCCCAGTCCGCCATGAGTTCCATGAGGTCCATAGCCGTCACGATCTGGTCCTCGACTATGAGGATCTTCTTGGCCATTCCGTCCCTTTGTCTCTCCTAAATAGAATTTAGTACATATAGGCAGCCGGTTCAAGAAAAAGCAGGTACATGCCTTATTCCCGAATAAAAACAACTTATAGGTTTTGACAATACCCGGTATTGGGATTAATCTTTAATCAGACGGGGACCTATAACCAGCTTACAAGCAACACTGTTTTTTTCCGCACTGTTTTGGAGGGAATAGATGGTGCGTCGAAGAGCACGCCGCATTTAAATACCTGAAGATTCCCAAGTAAAACCGCAAGCTTCAATTTTCCCGCTTGGTTTCAGGAGGGAACCCTTATGAGATCCTCGATATATATTTTCCTAATCGCATTTATTATCTTTTTCCATACTGTCGCCTTCGGCTTCCATTCGGGAGGCCCGGGGGACTGCAGCGGGTGCCATACCCTGCACAGCTCCACAGAGGGAGCACCCTTCCCGAACGAGTCGGGCCCATATCTTCTTAAATACGGAAGCCAGTCGGATGTATGCCTCTCCTGTCATGACGGAATGGGAGAGCAGCACCATGTGAGCAGTCTCTACCAGGAGGGCATGGGGCCCGCCAACTTCACCCCCGGGGGAGATTTCGGATGGCTGAGAAAGGATTTCAACTGGAGGGCTGCCGCTGGAATAACGGAAGAAATCAGCCGCGGGGACAGGCACGGACACAACGTGAACGCAATCGCGACAGGCTATGCCCCCGACCTCACATTGGGGACGGCCCCGGGCGGGACCTTCCTCTCCGAAAACCTCCACTGCACGAGCTGCCACGACCCGCACGGGAGATACAGGCGAAATGCCGACGGCACGATAACCACGGACGGGGACATCATTATGGCTTCCGGCTCTTACGGCACGAGCCCCGATCCCACTCCCGGCAATGCGATGGGCGTGTACAGGCTGCTGGCAGGGGCCGGATACGAAAGCTCTCCGGGAGTTGTTTTCGTGAGCGACCCTCCGGCCGCTGTGGCGCCCGGCGTTTACAACAAATCCGAGGAAATATTCGATACGAGGGTGGCCTATGGGATGGGCATGACCGAATGGTGCGCGAACTGCCACGGCAATTTTCATCAGGACATATACGTTTCCGGTGAAGAGGGACAGGTGCATGCCTGCGGAAATAATGCCCACCTGAGCGCGCATGGCGGCCCGGGGGGGGCTATGACCATTGCCGAGGTGTATAACCATTATCTCTCCACGGGAAACATGGGAGGCGAAAAGGTTAATGCCTATACCTCGCTTGTGCCTTTCGAGGTCGGCATAGAGGACCATTCCGTGGCCTCGTACCGGGAGCTTAAGGCCATAGCGGCCTCGAGCGCGGGGGCGGGCACGCCCGGCTCTTCCGGGCCAAACGACAGGTCCCATGTGATGTGCCTCTCCTGCCACAGGGCGCACGCCTCCGGGTGGAACAGCATGCTGCGCTGGAATGTGCACGCGGAGATGATTATCTGGAACGGCCTTTATCCCGGCACCGATAACGCAGCTCCCCCGGAACTGGCCCAGGGACGCACACTGAGGGAGACGGAAGCGGCCTATTATCTCAAGCCCGAGACAAGGTTCGCCTCCGCCCAGACCGTTCCCGTTACGTTCCAGCGCTCCCTTTGCAGCAAATGCCACTTCAAGGACTGAAAAAGGAGTTGCTTGTACATAGCAGAGGAGAGAGAATTGAATAAAGACCCGGGCACTCCTCCTCAGGCCCCGAGTTGAAGTATTGACGGGGGGAAGTCCGGCCTTGATTAAAGGCGATGGAGTGCCCGGGCCCAAAGTAACTTCATCCGCGTTTTGTATAATACCGGATGAGCGAAAATGCCTCCCCGGAACGTTCGTCTTTGCCTGTTTTTATCCCAATCTCCATTTTTGCCGCAACGTTGGCGGCATTCCTTAGAAAGATATACGATTTCGATATCTGGTACCACCTGGCAATCGGGCGGGAGGTGCTGGCAAGCTGGATACCCGACAAGGAGATTTTCGTCTACACCCTGGCGGGGGAGGAGGGGGCTTACCACGAATGGGGTTTTGGGGCGCTCTTCGCCCTCGCTTACAAGGCGGCCGGTTTTTGGGGCATGAGCATTCTACACGGTTTGGTCTGCGCCGCTATACTCACCCTGCTCTACTTTGCCGGAAGCATCCGGAAAGGAGCGAGAGCGCCGGGGATTATATTCCTTGCGGGGATCGTCTATCTTGCGGAATACAGGTTCGTATACAGGCCGGAGATGGCCCTCTTCCTCTTCCTTGCGGCCGAACTCTTTTTCCTTGAAAAATGGCTGGAAGAGGGAGATAAAAAATTTCTCTATTCCATTCCGCCGCTCACGTTTTTGATATCTCAGTTCCACCCTTCGGCAATAATATTGCTTATCGTATCCGGTTTCTACATCGCCCAATACGCTTTGAACGAAAAATTCAGCCTCAAGGCGTTGCGGCTGCCGGTTGCCGTCTCTCTCGTCTCCGCCCTGGCATCCCTTTTGAACCCTTACGGGCTCGCGCAATTGATTCTGCCATTCGGATTTGCAAGCCAGGGCTATTACCTTTCCACAAACCTCGAGTTCCGCCCCGTACTGGAGAGCATCTACAGGAACTGGTATCTGGCCCTGCTCGCTCTCGGGGTCGTTTCTCTCCCCTTCCAGGAGAAAGGGCGGAGGGCGGCCAGGGGCCTTCAGTTTCTATTTTTCGCATACATGTCGCTCAAATATATGAGGAATTTCGCCCTTTTTTCTATGGCGCTTTATATTCCCCTCACAAATGCCGCTTCCGGATTACTGAATAAACTACGAATAGAAAAGGCCGGAAAGGGGATAGTCCTTTACGGCCTCTCTTTTATCGTCCTTGCCCTTTCGGCAGTTCACGCCGCAAGCGATGGGAAATGGGGCGCGGGGCCCATTAAGGACCTTTTCCCCGAGCGGGCGGCCGCCTTCATAAAGGAGAAAAGGCCCGGCGGGAGAGTGTTCAGTTCCATGGCAAATGGTGATTATCTCGAGTGGAGCCTCTATCCGCAATACCAGGTCTTTGTCGACGGCAGGCATTATGAGTACGACCGTTCGCTTTATCTCTACCACAGGATATTGCGCGCAGACTGGGGGTGGGAAAAAGACCTTTATGATTACGACGTGCGCACGATAACAATATCCGCCGCTGAGATCGTGAAGGGAAAGTTGCATCCCCTTCTTGCCGCCCTGGACTCTTCGCCCCGGTGGCGGCCCGTCCTTGTGGAGCCTTTTTGCATAACCTTCCTGAGAGAGGACGAGCTTTTACGGACTGGAACAATCCCCTTGAGAAAGGACGTTATCTGGAAGGAGGCACTGGCGGAATCGCAACTGATGCTCGGGACTTTTCCCGGCTCCCAACCGGCGCATCTGGCCATGTCCATAGCATATTTCAGGCTGGGGGACCTGAGGAGCGCAGAGCAAGCCATGGAAACATATCTCTCCCTTTCCCCCGGCGACGGCAGGGCCTCGTACATTCTATATCTCCTGAAGAATGCGAACAGGGGAAACCCGGATGCGCTCAAGGAGCTCGATTACATTTACCGGACCCGGCATGGCTTTCTGAACTGAGGAAAATCGGAGTTTACACTTGAAGGGCGGGGCTTACGAAGGCGAAGAGGAAGATGCCCATTATGAGGAGCTGGATGAGCCAGCCTATTAAGGCAACGCCCACGGCGCGAAGCGTGCTCTTGTAATCGAGGGCCTGCCTGATCCCTATAACCATCGTAAGGAGCATCCAGACGGAGGCTATGAAGAACGCGATGTCCCTCAGGAAAGGGATAAGGCCCAGTATCCGTATCGTGCCGGGGGCCGCCGCGAACCCCAGTGTCCTCAAGAGTTCTCCCGGGTTCGATTTAGTTTGCGCCTCGGGGAGGAGCTTTGTGCCTATCAAATATGTAAGATATGCCCATATGAACCATCCAACCAGGGCCGCCAGGGTGCCGCTGATTATGCCTATTATCCCCCCTGTGGCTATGGAGCCGATCCCGGCGGCAACGCTCGAGATGACAACGACGAGCATGGCCTGCCGGAAGGCGTTTTTATCACCCTCAACCTCTTCATAAAGGTTGACGTCGAGTTTTGAGGCCCTGATCATGCGATTTGCAAGTACGGGCATGGCTCCCTCCAAGATAAAATCTTATCAGATAAAATCCGGTTTTCAAGCGAAAGGTGGACCTTTTGTTCTAAATCAATCCGGGACGATTACGACCTTCAATGACTCTTTGGCTTCCGCAACGAGCCTGAACCCCTCACCGGCCCTCGATAGAGGCAGACGGTGCGTTATCATGCTTTTTATGTCGATCTCGCCTTTTGCCATAAGCTCAATCGCTTGCTTCAAGTCTTCCGGGGCGGCCCCGTAGGAGAAAGTCACGGTAATTTCTTCCCTCCAAAACCTGAGCGGCGGTATGGGGATGTCCTCCCGGGGGACCGCGAAGAAGAGGATAATGCCGCTTCTCCCGATTGAGGAGATTGCATGGGCAACAGCTTCTTTTGCTCCGGCGCAGACAATGACCCGGTCCGCAAGCCTCCCTTCATTCACTTCTTTCAGTTTTTCGGGGGAATATTCCCCGGCATTAAAGACATGGTCCGAGCCGAATTCCCTGGCTTTCCCCAGCCTGTATTCATTGATATCGGTTGCGATGACGCGCGCGCCCGCGAGTTTGGCAAGTTTTATGTGCAGGAGGCCCGAAATGCCCGCACCAAGTATTAGAATGCTATGGCCCTTCTTCAATTGCAGCCTTTTCTGCCCGAGAACGGCGCAGGCCAGGGGCTCTATCATCGCGGCCTCCTCCCAGCTCATCCCCTCGGGCAGAAGGAATGTCCCGTAGCGGACATTCCGGGCCGGCACCCTTATGTACTCCGAAAACCCGCCCGGCTCGTAATTCCCGGCGTGGAGCGACTCGCAGGCCGTATAATTGCCCTCGTCGCAATAGCGGCAGTTATAGCAGGGCACATGATGGGAGACGAATACCCTGTCCCCTTTCCTGAAAGAGCCGACGTTTGCACCCGCCTCCGCCACCTCGCCCGCCATCTCGTGCCCCAAGACGCGGGGGCCTTTCAGCCTCCTGTACCATTCCATGACATCGGTCCCGCATATGCCGGAGGCCTTCATGCGGACGAGCATCTCATCATCCGAAATGCGGGGGACCGGGCGCTCCTCAATTCTTACATCTTCATTGCTGTAGTAAACGGCAACCTTCATTGATTAGCCCTATTGTCCTTTGTGCTGCAATAATCCTTCTTTATGTCATTCTGGCTTGTCCGGAACCTTTCTTGAAGAAGGATTCCCGACGAGCGGGAATGACAAAGGGTGAGAAGAATTATACCTTCTCCATGCTTTCGTCTATTTTATGAAGCCTCCGCCGTTTTCGATTTCCTTGTCTCTCTGTATATCTCGAAGGCATCGGAGGCCCGTGCGCCCTTATGCACAATGGCCCTTACGGCCTTTATCATCCCAACCGGGTTATCGCTCTGGAAGATATTCCTGCCCATATCGACCCCGGAAGCCCCTGCCTTTATCGCGCTTTCGGTCATGACGAGGGCGTCCATTTCCGAAAGTTTTTTCCCTCCTGCTATGACGATGGGCACGGGGCAGGCATCGACCACCGTCTCGAAGTCCTCGCAGTAGTAGGTCTTGACGAAGTGCGCCCCGATCTCGGCCGCTATCCTGCACGCGAGGCCCAAGTAGCGCGCATCCCGGACCATGTCTCTGCCCACCGCCGTTATGGCGAGGACCGGCATGCCGTATCTTTCGGCTTCGTTAACGAGCCTTCCCAAATTCGCGATAGTGCGCTCCTCGTTCTTGGCCCCCACGAAAATCGACATGCCCACACCGGAGGCATTGAGCCTTATGGCCTCCTCCATCGAGGTGGTAATGTCCTCGTTCGACAGCTCCCCCAGTATGCTCGGCCCGCCCGAAACCCTCAGGCATATGGAAGTGCCGGTCCTGGGGTCGATGGAATTCCTCAAGATGCCCCTTGTGGCGAAGAGGCAATCCGCCTGCGGGATAAGGGACAGGATATTTTTCATGTCCCTTAAACCTGTCGTAGGGCCCTGGAAGTACCCGTGGTCCACTGCGAGCATGACTGTCTTTCCCGTTTTCGGGCTGAAAATCCTGGAGAGCCTGTTTTTCATTCCAAAATCCATTACAAAACCCCCTGTAGGCGTTTTTCAGGATTATACTACAAAAAGAGCTGGTTATACGGAGGTATGGGCGGGATAATGGGAAAGGGGCAAGCAACAGTTTTTTTAGTTGTCACTTGCCCCTTGGCTCTCGGTCAAAATAAATTCACTTCTCTCTTCTTTATTCGCAGATGCAGTAGAAGACGTTTGGCACTGGTTCGGTTGTGCCTGTGACCTCGATGGGCCTCGCGGCGCATTTCATCTTATTGTTCTGGGTTGCTACGTTATCACAAACGGCTTGTGCCGCCGCGAGCGAGTCCGCATTGAACCTCTCGCTCTCGTTTCCCATAAGGCCGGGTATTACTTCGGCCCCGGGCGCGTTCATCATTGGGCCGGTAGGCGCGGTGGTATCGGGCATACCTCCGCCTGGGCCATACTCCTCGGCAAACCCGAGCGCCGCAAAGCCCATCACGAGGCAAACGGCAAGTAAAAGGACCAGTCTCGTTTTCATCTCAAACACCTCCTTTAAATTTTCTGGACAGGTTTACACGGGCAATCAGAGGGACTTCTTTGAAAAGCTTTAACCCTATCACCTTTTTATCAAAGGGAAGGGCAACTGTCAAGCTTGATCAGCTCCGACGGGCCCTTTCCTTGACACCCCATCCGGTTTGAATTAGACTCGGCTTAATAAAACAGGCATGAGGGGGGCAAGTGCCCGAAAAAATTATGGAATCCTTCCAGGTCAAATCCCTTCAGATACTGGATGAAAAGGGCGAGGCCGACCGGGCCCTGATGCCCTCCCTCGAAGAGAATGATATCAGAACAATTTACGAGTTCCTCCTCCTGGCGAGGGCCTTTGACGAGCGTGCCCTGGCCCTTCAAAGGGAAGGAAGGCTCGGCACGTACGCATCCATCCGGGGGCAGGAAGCCGTACAAGTGGGGAGCGCCTATGCCATGGAGAAAAATGATTGGGTATTCCCCTCCTTCAGGGAGTCCGGGATGCACATCGCCCGGGGCTATCCGATACATATGCTCTATCAATTCTGGGCCGGGGACGAACGGGGGCTCGCGTCCCCTCCGGACCTGAACATTTTTCCGGTATGCATTTCGGTTTCCACACAGATACCGCATGCCGTGGGAGCGGCGCTTGCGGCAAAATACAAAAAAGACAATATCGCCGTAATTACGTTTTTCGGCGAAGGGGCCACCTCAAAAGGAGACTTTAACGAGGCATTGAATATAGCGGGCGTGAATAAGGCACCGGTCGTCTTCATATGCCAGAATAACCAGTGGGCAATTTCCGTCCCGCTCTCAAAGCAGACGGCCTCGAAGACCCTTGCCCAAAAAGCTTTCTCATACGGATTTCCGGGCATCCAGGTGGACGGGAACGACGTATTTGCCGTTTACAGGACCGCAAAGGAAGCGCTCGAAAAGGCCCGGGCGGGCGGGGGCCCCACATTCATAGAGTGTTTTACATACAGGATATCGGACCACACGACCGCGGATGACGCGAGCCGCTACAGGAAAAAGGAAGAAGTTGAGGAATGGGAAAAGCGGGACCCCATCCTGCGCCTCCGCCTCCATATGGAAAAAGAGGGGATGGCAGGAGGGGATTTTTTCGAAGGGGCGGCCAAAAGGGCAAGAGAAAAAATAGACGAAGCCGTATCCAGGGCGGAAAGCATCCCCCCGCCCGACCCGGCGGACATGTTTACCTTCACTTATAAGGAACTTACTCCCCGCCAGATGAAGCAAATGAAAGGACTGGGCCATGGCGGAACTTAATATGGTGCAGGCCATAAACCTGGCCTTGCATGAAGAGATGATGAGAGACGTTGATATTATTGTGCTCGGCGAGGACGTGGGCAGAAACGGCGGCGTCTTCCGGGTCACGGACGGCCTTATGGATAAATACGGGCCGGAGCGCGTGATGGACACCCCGCTTGCCGAGTCGGGTATAGTCGGGATGGCCATCGGCATGGCCGCGTACGGCTTGAAGCCCGTTGCCGAGGTACAGTTCATGGGCTTCATATACCCGGCCATAGACCAGCTTTACACGCACGCGGCAAGGCTCCGCTCGCGGAGCAGGGGAAGGTTCACCTGCCCGATTGTCGTGCGCACGCCCTACGGGGCCGGGGTAAAGGCGATAGAGATTCACTCGGAGAGCACGGAGGCGCTCTTCTGCCATATGGCGGGCTTGAAGGTGGTCGTCCCATCCACTCCCTATAACGCGAAAGGGCTTTTGGTCTCGGCATTAAGGGATAATGACCCCGTCATCTTTCTCGAGCCCACTCGCCTTTACAGGATGATTAAGGAAGAAGTGCCGGAAGGGCCCTATACCCTTCCCTTGGGAAAGGCAAGGATGGTGAAAAGCGGAAAGGATTTAACCATAGTGGCCTGGGGGAGCATGCTCCACAGGGCAGTGAATGCCGCCCAGGACAAGAGCGCGGACGTGATCGATTTAATGACGCTAAGGCCATTTGACGAAGAGGCCATAATGGAGAGCGTGAAGAAGACCGGGCGGCTCATGATAGTCGAGGAGGCGCAGAAGACAGGCGGCTTTGCCTCCGAGATATCGGCCACGGTTTCAGAGGAAGCGATTTTCTATTTGCGGGCCCCTGTAATGAGGGTGGCCTCACCGGACGTAGTCCTGCCCTTCCCCAAACTGGAGGGCTATTACATGCCGGATACCGCGCATATCAAAGAAAAAATAGAAGAGATACTGAGGTACTAAGAGATGCCATACGAATTCAAGCTCCCGGACCTTGGAGAGGGCATAACAGAAGCCGAGATAAGGAAATGGCTCGTAAAAGAGGGGGACGAGATAGCGGAGCACCAGAACGTGCTTGAGGTGGAAACCGACAAGGCCGTGGTCCAGGTCCCCTCGCCAAAAGGGGGGAAAATCGTAAAGCTTAATAAAGAGGAAGGCGATACGGCCAAAGTTGGCGAAGCGCTCATGACGGTGGCGGAAAAGGGCGAAGAGGAGAAGCCGCCTGCCCCTCCCGAAAAGCGGAAGGAATCCGTGACGGTCGTGGGCGAACTGCCGGAAGCCCCCGAGGAGGCGATACTTGCCGCACCCGCCGTGAGGGCCCTCGCAAAAGAGACGGGGGTGGATTTAAAAGGCATAAAAGGGACGGGCCCCGGCGGCACCATCACAAAAGAAGACGTCCTGAAAAAGAAAGCCCCGCCAGAAAAAAAACTTGAAGACGAATTCGGCCCGGTGGAGAGAATGCCGTTAAGGGGATTGAGAAAGACGATAGCGAGAAACCTCCTTAAGGCCCAGAAGACGACCGCATCCGTAACCGTCATGGAAGAGGCCGATATTACGGAGCTATGGGAATTGAGAGAGCGCGAGAAAAAAGCCCTTTCAGAGAAGGGGGTTCACCTTACATTCCTTCCCTTCATGATGAAGGCCGTCCAGCACGCCCTCCCGGAGCACCCTATGCTGAATGCCATGATGGACGAGGAGCGGGAGGAAATAATTCTTAAAAAGTATTTTAATATAGGGATAGCCGTGGACACGCCCGAGGGGCTCATGGTCCCGGTGGTGCGCGAAGTTCGGCGGAAAAAAATAATCGAACTCGCGGAGGAGCTTGAGACTTTGGCCGAAAGGGCGAGGGAGCGGAAGATAGGCCTCGAAGAGCTCAAAGGATCGAGCTTCACAATAACAAATTACGGGCATTTCGGCGGCACGTTCGCCACGCCCGTGATAAATTACCCCGATACAGCCATACTCGGCATGGGGCGCATCGCCGAAAAGCCCTGGGCGCGCGGGGGCAAAATAGAAATAAGAAAAATTATCCCCCTCTCCCTCACTTTCGACCACAGGGTCACGGACGGCGCGGATGCCTCCCGGTTCCTCATGAGAATAATCAAATACATCGAAGACCCCGCGCTTATTTTCATCGAAAGTGCTTGAGTTCCTCTTCAACCCTCCGGGCGTATGCCTTATCGGCGCTTCTCACTCCCCTGAGAAGCTGGGCGGGATAATCCTTAAAAACCTCCTGCGGTACGGGCCCGGGCGCATTTATCCCGTTAATCCCCATTATGATGAGCTTATGGGGATAAAGGCTTACAGGGATATAAAGAGCCTGCCGGAAACAGCCGCCCTTGCCGTGATCGTGAGGCCCGCCCCGGAGGTCCCGGGTATTCTCAGCGAGCTTGCGGGGAAGTCAAAGTGCGCTGTAATAATAAGCGCCGGGTTTTCAGAAGTGGGACGGACGGAATTGCAGGAAGAGGTAAGGAGGGCCGCGAAGGAGGCGGCGATCAGGGTGCTTGGCCCCAATTGCATGGGCGTATATTATCCGGCAAATAAGCTCGACACCTCGTTCCTGCCCGAGGGGAGGCCCGTAAGGCCCCGGAGCGGAAACATCGGGGTCACCTCCCAGAGCGGCTCCGTGATGGCCTCCATCTACGAGGCCCTCGAGGCCTCGGACGCGGGCGTTTCGAAGACAGTGCATTACGGGAACGCGGCCGATATAGACGAGGGCGAGCTTTACGAGTACTTCGCCCGTGACCCGGAGACCCGTGTCGTCGTCTCCTATATAGAATCCGTCGGGGACGGCAGGAGGTTCATAGAAAAAGCGGCGATGCTCGCCAGGGAAAAACCCCTTCTTGTGCTCAAGGCCGGCAAGGGCTCAAGCGGGGTAAAGGCGGCTTTTTCCCATACGGGGAGGCTTGCGGGGAGCTACGAGGTCTTCAGCTCCATTCTCAAACAGTTCCATATCAGAGAGGCCGCGAATTTCGAGCGTTTCATAGATGCCGCCAAGGCCCTCTCCTACCAGGAGCCGAAAAAAAGAGGGGGGAGGAAAGTCCTTATACTCACAAACGGGGGCGGTGACGGTGTGCTCGCCTCTGACGAGAGCATGAAAGAGGGGCTGGACGTGGCGGGTATTCCCGAAAATAAATACCTGAGACTCAAAAGCAGCTTCCCCCCCTACTACGGCGTGGGGAACCCGTTTGATTGCACGGCGGAATCAAAGGACGAGGACTATGAAAACGTCCTCCGGGAATTAAAGGACGATTACGACGGCTTTATTATTATAGCCCTGACAGTGGTGAGCGGGATAAGCGAGAGGATCGTCGGAATATTAAAAAATTTGAGAAAGGGCACGGGAAAACCGGTGGTATTTGTCACCGGAAAAGACGAGATCGGGCAAAAGATGGAAAAGATGGCGGAAGAGGCCGGGGTCCCATCCTACCCTATGCCGGAAAGGGCCGTGCGGGCCCTTAAAAGCATACTCGAATAAAATTAAAAGCATGCTGGAATGAAATGGGCGAAATGGAAGAAAAAATAAAAGAGCTTATAAAGGGAACGGGAGATAAGGAGGTCCTCCTTGAGCATGAGGTAAAGGGCTTTTTAAAAGAACTGGGCCTTTCAGTGCCTTGCGGGGTATTCGTGACCGGCCCATGCAGCGCCCTTCAGATAAAACACCTGAAAAAGCCCCTCATCGCCAAGGCCGCCTCGCGGCTTTATTCGTCAAAATCAGATATAGGCGGGGTGAGGGGGGACTTGAGGACGCGCTCCGAAGTGAACGCCGCGATAAAAGATCTGATGGAGATAAGGGGCGCGGAAGGCGTCCTTGTGGAGGAGATGGCCGCTGGGAGGCTCGAAGTGATAATAGGCGGCATTATAGACCCGCAGTTCGGCCCCGTCGTGATGTTCGGCCTCGGCGGTTTTTTTGTCGAAGCCATGCGGGACATAGTCTTCGGCCTTGCCCCGATTGCGAAGGAAGACGCGCTGGAGTTAATACATCGTATTAAAGGAATATCTCTCCTAAAGGGAATCAGGGGAAAACCCCCGGCGGATGTGGAAGCGATTGCGCGGGCGATAGTCGTAATATCGGAGATAATCGGGACGGGCCTCGTGGAAGAAATAGATATCAATCCCCTGATGGCATATTCGGAAGGGGCGATGGTGCTGGACGCGAAGATGAGGGTTAAAAGACCCGGGTAAGAGTTAAAAGAGAGATTGTATTTTTTGAACAGGCTCTTCCACTGATGCGAAACGAGGTTACACATACTGTCCAAAATATCCGTAGGCAGGTCATTCCGGCGAAAGCCGGAATCCAGTGACGTTAAGATGTTCAATTGAGGCCAAAAGTCGCTGGATTCCGGGTCAAGCCCGGAATGACGGCGAAAAAATCCCCTTTATAAAAGGGGGACACAAATTTTTTCTCCTAAATGGTCGTTGCGAGCGGAGCGAAGCAATCTTTTATTTTAAAAGGGGCGGAGCAAGCCCCGCCCCTGCATACAAAAATAAGGCGGCACTTCCATTTTCATATGTAGGGGCGCTGCTTGCCGCGCCCGGATTTGGGATGAGGGAGGTTCAGTAATCCCTATACCGTTGCGCCTGCCGGACGCGCTCCAGGGCCAATACCTCTGCGGCCTCGCGCGGCAGGCCTTTCTTTTTTACGGCTTTTTCCAAAATAAGGCGGGTGTTCTTTCTGATTTTTTCTGAAATCGCCTCGAAGGCGTCCCGCTCGCTCCGCTTCTCGTACTCCATGGCGGCCATTATGACGCCCCCGGCATTCGCAATGAAGTCGGGCACGGAGAGGACGCCGCGCTCATGGAGGACCTTCTCGGCCTCCGAAGTCACCGGGATATTGGCCCCCTGCAGGACCAGTTTAGCCTTTATGGAATTCACGTTTTCCATTGTGATAACGTCGGGTGTAGCCGCGGGGATCAGTATGTCTGTTTGAATTGAGAATATCTCATCGCCGCCAAGCCGCTTTCCTTTCACATAATTGACCACGCTTCCCGTCTCTTCTTTTACCTTTAAAAGGTCAGCCGTTTCCATTCCGTCGGAATTATAGACAGTTCCCCTGGTATCGCTTGCGGCGATAATGACCGCGCCTTTTCGGGAGAGAAACCGGGCGGCGGCCTTCCCCACGCTCCCAAAACCCTGGATGGCAACGCGCGCGCCCTTTAGTTCGAGCCCCGCGAACGGGCAGGCCACCTCCGCGCATTCCGAAAGCCCAAACCCCGCGGCGCCCAGCTTGTCGAGAGGAAGCCCGCCGATCTCTTCGGGAAGGCCGGCCGCCCTTCCCGTCTCATCCTGTATCCACGCCATGCATTCCTCGTCGGAGCCCATATCGGGGCCGGGTATGTATTCAAGCAATTCTTTTATGAGCCTGGCGAAGACCCTGAAGCAGTGCTCTTTGCCGGGGCTCTTGGGGTCCGCCGCGATCCCGGCCTTCGCGCCCCCGTGCGCCAAGCCCGCTATTGAGTTCTTCAATGTCATTGTCCGGGCGAGCCTCTGCACCTCTCCGGCCGTTACGGAAGGGGAAACCCTCACGCCCCCTATGGCCGGACCCAGCGCGATATTATCGACCACAATCCAGGCGCGGAGGGCGGCCTTTTCGGAATGGAGGTGGATGAACTTGAGCGGCCCGAACTCGTCCGTCTCGATCAGACACATGCCTCAAACTTATCTCAAATAGAGGAGTTTGGCAAATCGCTCCCCCCCGCTTTAATGGGGTAGACAACCGGTTTTAGAATGATAAAATAAACTCAAGAGGTAAGGAGAGCATCTTTTCATTAGAAGTAAAAACCCCGATATCTTGTCTTAAGGTAATCCCCATGAATAGAGAGCCGAACGAGAAAAATCTAAACAAACAGGATTCGGACGAGTTGTGGAGGGAGTTCTACAGGTACGAGCCTGTGGATACGGGGCTTGACCACTGCTGCTCCATCTTTATAGACGTGCCGTTTATAGAGATAGAGGTCCGCATGGGCAACTTTTTCAAAATCGAGGTCTTTTCCGTGGACCGTTGCCCGAAGTGCGGCAGGTGGCTCAAAGATATCAGAAAGCTGAAAAGCTTCTAAGCCCCCCCTTCAGGGGTGTTCAAGCTCCCTGGCGATCGGTATCAAATCCCCGTACTCCGAGTAGCTTACTGACGAATGCCAGTGCCCGCTCGCTTTCGCCCCGAAGACGATCCCTAAAAAGAGGACCAGGATAAGCCCCGCATGGAGGAGGGGGTGCAGGGGCCAGCCCCCCCTTCGCGCGGCCCTCAAGTCAAGCGCCCCCTTTGCCGGACAGCTTGCGATGCAACTCAAACAGCCCGTGCATTCCGGCGAGCTTATCCTTACTTTCTCGTCAACCGGCAGCAGGGCCGGGCAGGCCCTCGCGCAAATCCCGCAATGTATGCAGGCCCGCTCGTTTCTTCCGACCTTTGCCGGGCTTAGACAGCTTAAAATCCCGAGGAGGGCGCCATACGGGCACAAATATCTGCACCAGAAATTCTTGTAAAGAAGCGAGCCTAAAAAAAGCGCCCCGAGGACCCAGGCCGTAAGCCCGCTCATCTCCTTGAAAAACCAGAGCATCTTTATATCGGCTACTTTCCAATATGCGCCGCCAAGAAAGGCCTTAAGTCCCAAAGCAGGCATTTTCAGGACAACAAAAAGAAAAAAGCCCATCAAGATGTATTTAAGCGAGCGCAGGGGATAGTCCAGCCATTTGGGAAGCCTTAAATTTCTCCCGAAAACCTTTGCCCCCGTTTTATACACAAGCTCCGAGGCCGTCCCCACCGGGCATATCCAGCTGCAGAAGGCCTTCTTGAGAAAAATAGATACGACGAGCGCCGAAAGGAATATCACAAGCCCCGCGGGATGCACGTTGTCGAAAACTCCCTGCGTGAGCCATACTTTAAAAGACATGAGGGCGCCTATGGGCAAAAACCCCTCCACGAGAGGGGCCCTCTCCACGTACGGCCCGCCCGCCTCAAAGTGCTGTGTAAAGGCGTAAAGCCTCCAGCCGCCATATACAACAAGCGCAAAGAAGGCCCACTGGACGGCCATCCTCAATTTTTTAATGTAGCTCCGGTTCACCGTTTTATTTTAATCTCTATGGGGTTTTTTCCTTTATGACTCAAATCATAAACACTTTTTATTCTAACTCTTAAGATAGGGCATCTTCGAGGAGGTCCTTCTTGACTGCCCCATATTGACTGGCGGAACGGACTGCCCGATACTCATTATAGGAACTTAAAAGGAGGCCGAAAATGGAAGCTTGCCGGAGATGTTTGAGGGTTGGGGACATGGTCCCCGATTTCGAGATCGAAACTTTTGAGCCCTCGCGGGGGGATTTCGGGAGCGCCTCGCTTTCGGAATTGAAAAAAGGCGGGAAGTGGACCATCCTCTTCTTCTACCCCGCGGATTTCACATTCGTCTGAGCCACGGAATTCGCTGATCTGGCGGATCGGCACGAGAATTTCAAAGCAAGTGACGCAGAACTCATCACCGTAAGCACCGATACAAAATTCGTCCACCTTGCATGGCAGCAGAACGAGCGCATGCTCCGGAACGTGAAATATCCCATGGGCTCGGACCCCGCCGGGAAACTCTCGCGCATCTTCAACGCTTATGACGAGGAGAGCGGCCTCGCCGACAGAGGGACTTACATAATAAGCCCCGAAGGGCGGCTCATGTACATCGAGGTAAGCCAGCTCGACGTGGGCAGGAACGCGGAGGAACTCCTGCGCGTCCTCAGGGCCAATATCTACAAATCCGGACATCCAGAGGAGGTCTGCCCCGCCAAATGGGAACCCGGAAAAAAGACCATGAAACCCTCGGCGGAAGCCGTCGGTAAAGTGGAAGAGGCGTATGTGAAATAAGATTCGCCCTATATTTGGAATGGAAGCTGGGAGTGGCGGGGCTCAGAAACGAGCTGAATGGCTCGCAAGGACCAAGAACATTATAATTATTTTTTTCTATTCGGCGAGACTTGCCGCGTAATAAGGCGATATGCCCCTCAGCCTCTCCACAAGGGGCCCGAGCACTTCGAGCACATAGTCCACCTCGTCCTCGGTGTTCCCGAGGCCCAGGCTCAGGCGCAGGGCGCCCCGGGAGCAGAGCGGGTCCAGGTGCATGGCTTGAAGGACATGCGAGGGCTCCGAGAAATCCGAAGAGCAGGCCGAGCCCGTCGAGACCGCTATGCCCTGCATGTCGAGGAGGACAAGGAGGGCCTCCGACTCGATATATTTGAAGCTTATGTTCGAGGTGTTGTAAATCCTGTTTTCCTTGTGGCCGTTTATAACCGTCTGGGGGATGCGTTTTAGTATTTCCCGTTCGAGCTTGTCACGGAGCCTTCCCATTTCGGCCTGCTTTTCCGGGATATCCCGTTTCGCTATCTCGCAGGCCTTCCCGAGGGCCACTATGCCGGGGATGTTCTCGGTGCCGGCCCGGAGGCCTTTCTCCTGATGGCCCCCCGTGATGAGGGGCTCAAGCTCGAGACCTCTTTTTATATACTGGAAGCCGACCCCTTTTGGCGCGTTGAACTTGTGCCCCGAGGCGCTAAGCAGGTCCGCTCCCAGCTCCTTCACGTCAATCGGGATTTTTCCGACCGCCTGAACGGCATCGGTGTGGAACGGGATTTCCCGCTCATTTGCGATCCGGGCTATCTCTTTTATCGGGTATATATTCCCGGTCTCGTTATTTGCGTACATTACGCTTATAAGGAGCGTGTCCTTGCGGATGGCTTTCTTCACGTCATCGGGGTCCAGCATGCCGTAATCGTCCACGAGGAGATACGTGGCCTCGAAGCCCAGTTTTTCCATGTACCGGCAGGTCCGGATAACGGCGGGATGCTCAACGGTTGTCGTGATCACGTGGCCGCCCTTTTTTATGTTCTTCATAAGGATGCCCTTTATGGCCAGGTTGTCGCCTTCGGAGCCCCCCCCGGTGAAGATGATCTCATTGGGCTCGGCGTTTATGAGGGCGGCGGCCTTTTTCCTCGCCTCCTCCAGGTGCGGCCTGACCTCCTTGCCCGCCCAGTGCGAGGACGAGGGGTTACCAAACTTCTCCCCCAGAAAAGGCAGCATGGCCTCTTTCGCTTCGGGGTGGATGGGGGTCGTGGCGTTATGGTCGAAATAGATTTTTCTCATCTCACGAATCAATTATTTGATTATACAACATAAAACGGTGGCGTCCGGTAAAAGCCCTGCTACTATTGTACTTTCCCGGATAATTTTGTCATTCCGGCCCGAGGCGCTTTAGCGCCGAATCCGGTAATTGTGCCGGAATCTTTCTTCAAGAAGGATTCCCGACGCCCCCGTATCAAGTACGGGGTTGCGGGAATGACAAAGGGATATGCAAAGGATTTCCAGGACACTATGCGCTCTCGCGCACGTTTTTTTTCGGCGTTCATTCTCCCTTGTCCGTTTTGGCGGATTCTCATTTTGTTTCGGAGGGTTCCGCCGCTCCATGATTTTCATTCTCGCTTGAAGATTGAACAGAAGCCGGTTTCAGCTCGTAAACCGGGGCATCCGGCCCGACAAGCCCCCATTTCACCGGTGAGCCCTCCGGGCGCTCCGCCAGCATCCGGGCCTTGTCCATGAGGATGGCCGCCGCAAGCGCCTTTTCCTTCAGGCGCGCCTTGTCAAGGTCGTAGTCGCATATGCGGGACAGGATGTGGTCGGCAAGCATAAAGGTCTTGTGGGCGAGGCGGGCTTGCATCTCCCTCACAATGGGCGCAACCGCCGCCGGGGGCTCCTTCAGCACGTTATGCACGCTCCCCACGCTTATCTCCAAGGTGTCGGCGACCTCCTGGTAGGTCATCCCCCCGCCCACCAGCGCCCGCGCCAGTTCCCGCTTTGCATGGTGAATCCTTTTGCCTCTCCTTTTCTCTTTTACCTGTTTAAGCCAGTATTTATCGTTCATACCGGGAGCTTAATACATACACGGGTGACGCCGTCAAGATGACACAGGGCACCATTTTTGTGTCACCCCCGAATGGGAGAGGAAGTAACCCCCTCTAAATCCCCATAGGCTAAGGGGGAGGTTATAAGGGGGGAGCGGGGTTATGAATAAAGATTTGCCTTGAAAAGGGGGCGCTTAAAGGGGTAAATTACAACCGGGAATTTTGGTGGGGTTGATTCAATTAAGTATGGTGTCCCCAGAATTGGTACTCCCCAGAATTGGTACAAGAGACGAGGCGACCGGAAGGCCGACCGTCAAATAACTTCCGCGCCGCGTAGCATTTTGTATGGTTTTCACATTCACACTCAAAAAAAATAAATTAATCCCCTTTTTGCTTCTTTCTCAGCCAGCCATGCCTTCGTTTGGCTTGCGAAGCTGATTTAGAAAGTTCTCAATGCTGTTCCATGCCCCATCAATGTTGTTGGCATCTTTCCGCGCCACACCGGCAAGGTCTGAGGGCAGTTTGATATTGTCCTTGAGCCAAAGAAATACACGGTGCCGGCCGAGACGACCCCAGAACCAGCCCACTTCCACCCATACATTCTCTCTTGCGCGGGCTTCCAAGTTCAGGTCGATTGCTCTGAACTCCTGGCCATCTCCTCTTCTTGCAAAACCACCAATATCGTCAGCTGTAACGATGGCAATCGTAGCAGATACTTGGGAGGCGAACATCTCAAACACAGCTGGAACAGAAATCGCACCCATTCCACTAAGATTCATAATGACGGGGCTGGAGATGCCTGATAATCTTGAGTTATCATCTTTAGATGCTGCACAGATCCGCTTACTGAGTTCAGAACCATCGTCCCCTCGTCCATGAATTATTAGGATGCGGGGGAAAGCCCTAAGAGACATTTCCAATGATACAACGAGATCATTTATCCAGTTTTGACTTCCGACTTGAGGATTTCGGATAGTATCAAGTAGCATGTTATCAATCTCAGGAATTGTGCAAAGATCCTTGGCGGATCCCCCAAATGCCGGGATAGGTAGGATTAGCTTCCTTCTGCGCAGCGCGCTTAGCCCAGCAGCATACGTACCATTCAATCCTCCAATACAAATAACAGCATCGCTCATCTCGACTGCATCAAAGTGCCCTTTAAGGTCAAGATCACCGGGTTGATTGGGGCAAACACGATAGCGGTGTCGCGCCAGCGCCACTTCTTGAAATCCATGGAGAGCATGTAACTCTGCATTATAATCTTTATCGGGATGTGGAACGATTAGGCGATATCCTAACTCTGCCAATTTTTTCCCAATGGCGAGACAGACGGCTTCAAAATCTTCCCGCGATCCTTCGAGACGGTCACTTTGATCTGGCCGATAGCTTCCTAAGACAGTAACGTTCATTTTGCATTTCTCCCTTATGAGGAATAAGGGGACGCATCCCCTATTTCTTCTCTCTTCCTTCCATGGCCAGTCAGTGCAATGCACATAGCAGTCTATATAAGTAGCTGACTCTTTTCTGTCAGGTCTATTTGAACGCTTGAAATTACAATTTTCGGGATAATTTGTCAATAGCTTACACCCGACCGCAGCTTATCTGGTTGCCCTACCGTTATATACCTTTATGGACTTTTTCAGGTATCTGAACTTGCTGAGGTATTTCGTCCAGAACGAGTACGTCTCCTTCTGGCTGGAAGGGAACGGGGGTTGCCTTAGACCTCTTTCAGCGGCACTCTATTGTAAAGATGCTCCTGCAGGGGACATTATCGCTCACCCGGATATAGCCGTTATGCTCGAAGATTATCTTGTGGACTATGGCAAGACCGATAAGGATAAATAGGGACACATCCCATTTTCTCGCTGCATAAAAAACGGGCGGGGCAAGCCCCGCCCCTACGCCAAAATCACAAAATAGATGGTGTCTGACCCCAATTACGATTTCCATAGCCTGATTGCCGAATAAGAATAAAATAATACCCGGCGCGCCGCTTGACTGCCAGGAAAGGATATTGTTATCATTTTATCATAAATGTAATCAGGGAGAACATATATGGTCCGCACACAGATTCAGTTGACCGAGGAACAGGCAAGGATGCTGAAAAAATTAGCCCTGTCGAGGCACCTTTCCATTGCAGAGCTGATAAGGCAAGCTGTAGACAGCCTTATTAAATCGAGCACTGCCCCCGACGTCGAAGAGAGGCGAAAAAGAGCGCTTGAGGCTGCGGGACGCTTCAGTTCAGGTCTGTGCGATCTTTCGGCGGAACACGATAAATACATCGAAGAAGCATTTGACGAATAAATGAAAATATTTGTCGACACCTCAGCATTTCTCGCCATCCTCAATATAGACGATAATAATCATTCCGAAGCAAGAAAACTCTGGAATGACTTGCTTTACTCGGAAAAAATACTTATCAGCAGTAATTATGTTCTCGTGGAAAGTTATTCCCTCATACAGCGAAGGCTTGGTGTGGAGGCGGCGAGAACTTTTCATGACGACATACTTCCCCTTGTGAATATCGAATGGATCGATGCAGACACTCATAGAGCAGGGGTAAGCGCCTTCCTTTCGGCATCAAGGCGGAGGCTGAGCCTCGTTGATTGTGTGAGCTTTGAGGTCATGCGCGCCTCTGGACTTAAAACCGTCTTTGCCTTTGACCCCCACTTTTCTGAACAGGGATTCAAGGGCGTAAGTTAAGGTTCGTCTTCGACTCACGCGGCGTCGGCCCAACTGTCTTTAGGCCGCATCAGGAAGCAGAAGCCCCCGGGTCTGGCGCTTTACGAGGGAGGCGTAATAACCCTGGAGCTTCATCAGGCGCTCATGGGAGCCCGATTCGATGATGCCGCCGTCTTTAAGGACGAGTATCCTGTCCGCGCCCACCACGGTTGAAAGCCTGTGGGCTATTATGAAAGTGGTCCGCCCTTTTACAAGGCGGGCGAGGGCCTGCTGCACGAGTGCCTCGGACTCGGCATCGAGGGCCGAGGTCGCCTCGTCGAGGATGAGTATGGGCGGGGCCTTAAGGAGGGCGCGCGCTATGCTTATTCTCTGTCTCTCGCCCGCCGAAAGCCGTCCGCCCCTCTCCCCCACCATGGTTTCATATCCGTCCGGAAGGCGCATTACGAAATCGTGCGCGTTGGCGGCCTTTGCGGCCTCCTCTATCTCGGCCCGCGTGGCGCCGGGTTTGCCGTAGGCGATATTGGCAAGCACGGTATCGTTGAATAAAAGCGAGTCCTGGAACACCACCCCGATGCGCGCCCGGAGGGAGCGCTGCTTCAGGAGGCGAAGGTCCTTCCGGTCTAATTTTACGGAGCCCCTTGTGGGGTCGTAAAACCTCTGGATGAGGCTCATCAACGTAGTCTTTCCGGCCCCGCTGGGCCCAACGAGGGCCACTACCTCTCCCGGCCTGACGTGGAGGTTTATGTCCTCGAGTATCGGGCGCCTCCCGTCATACGCGAAGCTCACGTTCTCGAACCTGACCTCTCCATGGATGGATTTCACGGCCTGGGCGGAAGGGGAGTCTTTGAGGTTGTCTTTCGCATCGAGGATGGAATAGACGGTATCGAGCGAGACCGAAGCCTTCTTCACGGTCTGGTATACCTGGGTCAGCCCCTGCACGGGCCCGAAGAGCCCGGAAAGGTAACCGAGGAATGCCACAAGCGTGCCCACCGTTATCTGGCCCTTGTAGATAAAGAGCACTCCCAGCCCGATGCAGGAGACCCTGGCCAGAAGGATCACAAGGTTCTTGGCCCCGCCCACCCGCGTGTCCCTGCCGATGCCCCGGAGGACCATGCCGTTTGCGCCTTCCACCTTTTTGAGGAAGCGCCTCTTCTCCTCATCTTCCATGGCGAAGCTCTTCACCGTGACTATGCCGGCCAGGACCTCGTTGAACCGGGAAAAGATATTTACCCATCTATCGAGGAGGTTCCGCTCCCTCGACGTCTGCTCCCTTGCAGCCCACATCCCGATCAGGGCCGGCATCGGCGCGAAGACCATCATTAGAAGGGAAAGGCGCCAGTCCAATCGGAACATCACCATCAAGGAAACCACAAGATAAACCAACCCGGGCAGGATGGTGAAGGCAATCTCCGCCAGGGCTTCGACAAGCCCGTTTATGCCCTTGTCGAGCTTCGTCATTATGCTCCCCACGCTCTCCTGCCTGTGATACTGGAGGGGGAGCGAATGGAGCCTGCCCACAGTGGCGGAAAGGAGCCCGTAGTTCACCCCGAGCCTCACTTTCCATGTGAGCCAGTTGGAAAAGCCGTTCAAGGCCTCGCGCCAGAGCCCTATCCCAAAAAGGCCCGCAACAGCCAACGCGAGCGCCTGCCCCTTCCCCCCGCTTTCGAGCTTGTCGAAAAGGACCTTTAGAAGAAGGGGTTCCATGGCATCCAAAGCGGCAACGGCGAAGACAACGCCCAGGATGAATATTACCGGGCCCCGGTAAGGACGTATGAACTGGAGGGCGCGGAAGAATTTTTTGCTGCTTAAGACCACTTGAATAAAATAAAACGGATCCCCTCCCGAAAGATGTGACGCCTGATACGCGCGCCCCCAGGCCCGTTTAAAAAAATCGACCAAAGTTTCCGTCTTCCGAACACCCTCTAAATGCGATATGATTCAATAAAGCGGTCCCTTTTACCTTTGATTAAATGTACCTTTAACATTAAATGTACCTTTGATTAAATATTCCTTTGCCTTAACCCTATGAAAATCGTCATATTCGGCCTGACAATGAGTTCCTCCTGGGGGAACGGCCATGCTACTTTGTGGAGAGGGCTTTCGAAGGCCCTTGTGCGTAGGGGGCACGAGTTCGTCTTTTTCGAGCGGGACGTGCCCTATTACGCCTCTCACAGGGATTTCGGCGGGATCCCCGGGGTGGAGCTTTATCTTTATCCCGATTGGCAGAGCGTCCTTCCCCTCGCCAAGAGGCACCTGGAGGACGCCGATATCGGCATGGTCACGTCCTATTGCGCGGACGGCATCCCGGCTTCGGTCCTCGTGCTCTCTTCCAGGGCCAGGCTCCGGGCCTTTTACGACCTTGATACACCGGTCACACTGCACCGCCTGAGCGCCGGGAAACCCGTGGACTATATCGGCAAACGGGGCCTCAAGGACTTTGACCTCGTGCTCAGTTTCACGGGAGGCAGGACCCTTGCCGAGCTCGAGGAAAGGCTCGGCGCCAAACTGGTCTATCCCCTTTACGGGAGCGTCGACCCGGAGGCGCACCGGCCCGTAAGGGCCACAAACGCGTACAGGGCCGATATGTCATACCTCGGCACTTACGCCGAAGACAGGCAGGATGCCCTCCTCGAGCTTTTCATAGAGCCCTCGAAGAGGCTCCCGGATAAGACATTTCTCATCGGGGGCTCTCTTTACCCGGAGGACTTCCCCTGGACGGCCAATATCCATTTCGTGAGGCATGTGCCGCCCCCGGAGCACCCGGCTTTTTACTGTTCCTCGAAGCTCTCCTTGAATATTACCCGCCGCCCGATGGCCAGGATGGGCCACTGCCCTTCGGGGAGGCTCTTTGAGGCCGCGGCCTGCCGTGCCCCGGTCCTTAGCGACTACTGGGAGGGATTGGAGGAATTTTTTGAGCCGGGGAGCGAAATACTCATAGGGAAAAGCGCGGAGGACGCCATAGGGGCCCTTGAGATGAGCGATAAGGAAATCGCGGGGATTGCGGAGCGGGCCCGCGAGCGGGCCCTTCATGAACATACTGCCGAAAAAAGGGCAATCGAGCTTGAAAAAATCGTCGAGGACGCCTGTGCCCGTACCGGCGAAGAGATAACGGGGAAGAACGATTAGGAGCACGCCATGTGGGGGATAATACCGGCCGCGGGGGCCGGAAGCAGGATACAGCCCCTGGCCTTTTCAAAAGAGCTCCTGCCCGTGGGGAGCCGCATAGACGGCGAGACCGAAAGGCCCAAGGCCGTAAGTGAATATCTTATAGAGAGGATGGTCTTGGGCGGGGCGAAAAAAATATGCATTGTCATCTCGCCCGGAAAATCCGACATCCTCGAATATTACGGAGGCAGCGTCGGCCCGGCCAATATATGTTATGCCGTGCAGCCCCGTCCCGCCGGCCTCTGCGACGCGATCTTTCAGGGCCTGCCCTTCATAAGCCCCGGGGAGCCGGTGATAATAGGCCTCCCGGACACGATCTGGTTCCCGGATTCCGCTCTGAGGGCGCTGCCGGACCATATTCTATCCTTTCTCCTGTTCCCCGTAGAGAGGCCCGATCTCTTCGATGCGGTTGTGACGGACGGAGGGGAAAGGGTAATCGAGATCCAGGTCAAAAAAGAAGAGGCCGCATCCAACTGGATATGGGGGGCTTTCAAGATGCCGGGCTCCGTGCTGGCCGAGCTCCATGCGCTCTGGAAGAGCCGGACCCCCCCCGATGAGTATTTCGGCACGCTTGTGAACGCGTATATCTCAAATGGAGGGACGGCGGTCGGGGTCCGGGCCGGGCAATCATACGTAGACGTAGGGACCATTCACGGCTATAGAGAGGCCATAAAACTATTAAGCGCCCGTGGATAGGAGGAAGATGAGAGAGGAGGAAATAAGAGCGCGTGTCCGCGAAATGGGCGCCTGGTTCCACAATATAAATCTGAACGGGGTCTATACGGCCCCTGACCATTTCCTCGGCGATTATCCATCAAAAAAATGGCGCAAGTTCGCCGGGAGCATTCCCCCCGACTTGACGGGTAAAACCGTCCTCGACGTGGGCTGCAACGCGGGCTTTTACTCGCTCGAGATGAAGCGAAGGGGCGCTAACAGGGTCCTGGGGATCGATAATAACGATAATTACCTTGAGCAGGCCCGTTTTGCCGCCCAAGTTTGCGGCATGGACATAGAGTTCACGGACCTGTCCATCTATGAAATAGGGACTCTCGGGGAGAGCTTCGATATCGTGCTTTTCATGGGGGTCTTTTATCACTTGAGATATCCCCTCCTTGCCCTCGACCTTTTAAGAAAACACGCCGTGAAGGAATTAATGGTTTTTCAGTCCATGCTCCGGGGGACGGATGAGGTAATGAGCCTGAAAAAGGACTACCACTTCCGGGAGGAAGAGATATTCAACAGGGACGATTTCCCCAGGATGCACTTCATAGAAAATAAATATTCGGGTGACCCCACGAACTGGTGGATACCGAACCGGGCCTGCGCCGAGGCCCTCCTGAGGAGCGCGGGCTTTGAAATCCTCTCCCATCCCGAAGAAGAGGTCTTTATGTGCCGTCCTGCCCCGATAGAGAAAGAGACGGCCTGCGAGATACTCCCATTCGAGATCGGAAGAAACGGAGGCGCCCCTTGATAGAGGCCGTAATGTTCTGGAACGAGCCCAATAACAAATCCCACTGGGACTTTTATATTGATGCGGACTGGAGCATGTATTCAAAGATGACAAAAACCGCGGCCCGGGCCGTGAAGGGCGAAAACCCCAGGCTCTTAAGGGTGCTGGGGGGCATCTCCCCCATAGACCCCGCCTTTATTCAAAATATGAATAACCAGGGAGTGCTCGATGACCTGGACGTGATTGCCGTCCATGGCTTTCCGCTCGACTGGAACCACTGGACCATACATGAATGGCCCGAAAAGCTGGCCCAAATGAGGGCCGTAACGGACCTCCCCGTCTGGATATCCGAAGTGGGGGTCTCCACATTCGGCGCGGAGGAGGTGCAGGAATTCGGCCTTAAAAAAACCGCTGAACTCTTGATAGGCCGCTCGGAGCGCATACACTGGTATAGCCTTTATGACCTCCCCAAGGCCTGGCCCGCAACGACCAGGCACAAGGAGGCCGAAGGGTCCGCCTATTACAGGCACTTCTACATGGGCCTCCTCAGGGAGGACGGCACTCCCAAAAAAGGACTCAGGCATTTTCACGAGTGCACGCCCGAAATCGGCATCTGTCAATGGTTCCATTTCGAGGACCCGAGGCTCGATGATTCCGTGAGATGGATGAAGGAATTGGGAGTAAAGTATATACGCACGGGCCTGTCCTGGGCGGACAGCCTCCGCCCGGACGCCGAGAAGTGGTTCGACAGGCAGATGAAAGCCCTCGATCCCTTTAACGTGACTCTCACCTTCTGCTTTACGCCTGAAGCGAAGGGAATCGCCCCCCACCATACGAGCCCTCCCCGGGACCTCGATGAATTCGCCGAGTTCTGCTTACGGATGGTCCGAAGGTATGCGGCATGAGAGCCAGGGCCTTCTAAACAAGAAGGACTACCTTCTTTCCTGCATTAAAAAAAGGTTCCTCTTAGAAAGGCTCAGAGGGGATTTCGATACGCCCCCGGGGGCACTTATCATCTCGGCCCACCCGGATGACGAGATAATCGGGGCCGGCGCACTTACAGGAAGGCTCCGCGAGCAAGCTCCCGTTTTCATCGAGGTTACGGACGGCGCCCCGCGCGACCTGGAGGACGCGAGGGCGCACGGTTTCAGAGGCCGGCAGGGATACGCCCGGGCGAGGCGGGAAGAGCTTTTGACCGCTTTAAAGGCGGCAGGGATAATTTCCCCATCTCTGGTAGAGTTGGGAGTGCCCGATAAGGAAGCCTCCTTTCACCTGGCCGGGACCGCCAAAAGAATCTTTTCTCTCATAAAAGAAATACGGCCGGAGATAATCCTCACCATGCCCTACGAAGGCGGACACCCGGACCACGACGCGACGGCCTTTGCCGTCCATGCGGCAAGAAAGCTCCTTGAGAAGGAATTCATAGAGGCGCCCCCGATAATCGAATATGCGTCCTACCATGCCGGGCCGGAGGGCGGGATGCATTTCGATTTTCTAAAAAGGGAAGAATGCTACAGCGTGGAAAGGCATCTTTCGCCTGAAGAGGCCGCGTTTAAGAAAAGATTGGCAGCCTGTTTCCGCACGCAGGAAAAAGCCCTTGCTCCTTTCCCTTTAGATATCGAGCGGTTCCGAGAGGCCCCTTTATACGATTTCACGCGGCCTCCCCACGAGGGGACGCTCTATTATGAAAATTACAACTGGGGCGTAAAAGGCGCAAAATGGAGGGAGCTTGCAAAGAAGGCTTTGAAAGAATTGCGCCTGAGGGGGCCTATTTGAAAAAGCTTGCTATTTTAAATATCGCCTACCCTTTCGCCCCCGTGGGGGAGGACACATGCGGGGGGGCCGAGCAGATACTCTATCTGATAGATAAGGCCCTCGTGAGAGGGGGGCATAATTCCATAGTGCTCGCCATGGAAGGCTCCAGGCCAAACGGACTCCTTATCCCTGCCGGTCGGGTAAACGGGATAATTAATGAGCGGGTACGCACCCGGATGCATGCCCTTTATCGAGAGAGGATAAAGGAGGTCCTGAAGAGCATGAGGGTGGACGTGATCCACATGCACGGGCTCGATTTCGATTCATATTTTCCCTCTTATGAGGAGACACAAATCCCCTTCCTTGCGACCCTCCATCTGCCGCTTTCCTGGTATTCGGAATCGGCCTTATGTCCCTCGCGCCCCGGGACATACCTCAATTGCGTCTCGACCTCGCAGAGAGATATTTATCCCAAAAGCAAGGATTTAAGATTCCTCCCGGTTATAGAAAACGGGGTGCCTGTAGAGCGCTTTTATCCGCCCTTAAGAAAAAGAAACTATGCCCTGGCGCTTGGAAGGATATGCCCCGAAAAAGGGTTTCATATCGCGATTAAAGCGACCGGGCTCGCTGGGGTCCCTTTGATAATAGCGGGCGAGGTATTCCCTTATGAGGCCCACGAGAACTATTTCAGGAATTGGATAGCCCCGTCGCTTGGCGAGCAAGTCAAGTTCGTGGGCCCGGTGGAGTTCGCGAGGAAAAGGCGGCTCCTCTCAGGGGCGCGATGTCTTCTCGCCCCGAGCCTTGTCCCGGAGACAAGCTCTCTTACGGCAAGGGAGGCCCTCGCCTCGGGAACGCCCGTCCTTGCCTTTCCCGCGGGCGCCCTCGCCGATACCGTGGAGCACGGGAAGACCGGCTTCCTCGTCAGGGATGAAAAAGAAATGGCGGAGGCGATACTTAAAGCGCATCTGATAGACCCGGAAGCCTGCCGCAGGACGGCAAGGGAAAGGTTCGGCGCGGACGAGATGACAAGTAAATATATACGTCTCTACAGGAAGCTCTCGGAGGGGGAAGACCCCTTATGCATAAAAGCTCACTAGAACCTATCTCAAATTAGTCATGCCGGCGAAAGCCGGCATCCAGCGACGTTAATGCTGACATACAATTTGTGGAACGCGACACTATGTAGCCTGTCCGAGTAATGTAGCCGCAGGCTTTAGCCTGCGTTCATATAGCGCAATGAAGGTTGCGGCTACCCCTACGCAGGGCATAGAGGAATTCTTTTGATCAAAGCGGAAGAAATCACATCTTTAGATGGCCTCAATTCCCTTTCCGCCGAATGGGGCCGGTTATGGGAGAGGTGCCCGACGGCAACACCCTTTCAGCTCCCGGATTGGACAATCCCCTGGTGCAAGCTATTTCTGAACGGGAATGAGTTATTCAGCATAGCCGTAAGGTCGGAAGAAGGAAGGCTCGTCGCGTTTGCTCCCCTTTTAATAGAGCCCTCCTTTGGAGAGAAAAAACAGAAGCGGCTTGTTTTCATAGGGACCGGAATAAGCGATTATCTCGATATCATAGCCGAGCCTGAAATAGCTCCGGAAAGCGCACGCCTCATCTTTAAAAGAATCCTTGAAGCCCGCTCCGGATGGGACATATGCCGCCTTGAGGAATTGAGGGAAATTTCGCCCCTTTCAAGAGTAAGGGATTTTGGGAGCCTGCGGCATGAAATCGCCCCCATGTCCATCTGCCCCGTACTCCCCCTGCCCGGAGAGGCCGGGAGCCTTCCTGAAAAATACTCGAATGGATTGGAAGCCCGCCTTAAGAGGGCTAATAAGACCCTTTTAAAAAGGGGCGATGTGCTCTTCGAATCGGCCCGACCCGGAAACGCAGGCGAATTCCTCGAGGAATTATTCAGGCTTCATGAGAAATGGTGGAGCCAATTGAAGCATGGAGCGGGAGTCCTCTCCGGGAACGAAATCAGGGCCTTCCACAGGGAAGCGGCCGGGAACTTCGCATCCAAAGGGATACTGAGGCTGTACGGGTTGAGGTTTAATGGGGAGCTTTCGGCCGTCGTATACGGCTTTGCATCGAGGCAGCGCTTTTACTCCTACCTGGGCGGGTTTGATCCCGCTCTAAAGCGCCTGAGTCCCGGCTCCCTTATTATCGAATATGCCTTGAAAGAATGCATCCGCGAGGGCATCAAGAAGTTCGATTTCCTCCGCGGAGGGGAAAGATATAAATACGACTGGGGGGCCGTGGATACGGTCAATTACCGGCTGAAGCTCTCACATTAAAGTGCGGAATTTCGCGGCCGTTTTTTATACGTGAGGACAAGGGGAACCAGATAGAGGAGAAGGACGCCTATCAGCGGGAAAACGACACTGGGCGAATAAAGGTCCTCTTTGGTCCGGATATTTCCGAGCTGTTCGCCGGCATACGCGTAAACAAAGGAGCCGGGGACCATCCCCAGGACAGTAGTCCAGAAAAATGTTTTAAAGGAGACGTTTGTAAGCCCCGCAAAAAAATTCACGAGAAAAAAAGGGAGCACGGGCTGGATCCTCAAGAAGATCAGGAACCGTTGTCCGTTCCTCCTTATCTCCTCGTTGAACCTTCTGAGCGGGCCCTCATATCTCCTCTGCACCCATTTGCCGAGGGCATGCCTTGAGGAGGCAAAGGCGAGGCTTGCCCCGGTTAGCATCCCCAGGTTGGCATAGAGCACGGCGGGGAGGGCCCCGAAAAGGAACCCTCCCGCTATAATCAGGGCCAGCGCCCCCGGGAGGGCAAAAGCCGTACCGATCAAAAGAGCAATATATATGAGCACCGCCAGGAAGTATTCCCTGCCCACATATTCTCTGAACAGGAACTTCTCCCGCTGGAGCCTTTCGAAGCTCAGGTGCTCGGCTATCCCGGAAAGCCGCAGGGCCGCAAGCAGGGCCACCATAAAAAAAATGAACGCGAGGGGTTTCAGGGGGACCTTTACCGGTTTCACTTTTAAATTTTAACAGAAAATTTTTCACTACCTACATTCAATCTCGAAGTGCAACAGAAGCAACTTCAAGGGGCGTTTTATAGCCCAGACATTTTCTGGGCCTTGTGTTGATTAATAACTCCACCCTTGCCACCTGCTCATCGGTTATTTTACGGAAGTCCGTACCTTTCGGGAAGTACCACCTGACCAGTCCGTTCATGTGCTCGTTTGTGCCTCTCTGCCAAGAGGCATAAGGACGGGCAAAGTAGCACCGTGTGCCGATGGCTCCGGTTATCTCCTGATGCCCTG